>JAANMX010004438.1_pt1 | contig 11103 bp, 12 predicted proteins | sample 7279681 | NCBI WGS metagenome assembly JAANMX01 (sample SAMN14094542, study PRJNA606508) | bioreactor metagenome | isolation source: A lab-scale SPAN reactor treating ammonium-rich wastewater day 351 | place: Ireland: Galway | collected 2018-01-01
GTGCCCGCCAACGCGTCGTATTGAAAAGGTTGATTATCTGCACATTCTCGGCAGTTTTCCGGTTGAACGTGTCGAGTTCGACCTGCACCGGGTTGAAAGGTTCTTCCAGGTAGTTCGATTCGATGTCCTGGAATTTCGCCTCGAGAGCCGTCACCGGATCGGCCTGAAGGATGTCGCGACGGCGGAAGCTGAAACGGTCGATCACTGCATCATCGAGCGTAAAGGTCGATGAAAGGTCTTCGAGGCAATAGAACCGGAGCTTGCCGTTCACGTCCTGCATCTTCGAATTCGATTGAAAAAGGATCTCGCGAATGGCGTCCGCAGGGTTCGTCGCGGCCGTAAACCGAACGTGCGTCTCGTAAAGCTTCTGCGTTGACGCGACCGGGTAGAGCCGTGTTTCCGGCACCGTCTCATAAGGCTGCGAGGTCGAATTCCATTCGAGGCGTATATCCCAATTGCCCGTCGTGTTCTTCCATTCAAGCTTGATGTCGTAGAGCTGGCCGGCCGTCAGAGCGATCGTGCCGGTGTCGGTTCCGGTCGTCGTCCATTTATCGACGATCAGCGAGCCGTTGACCCAGAGCTTCGCACCGTCGTCGTGCGTTACGCGAAAGGTGTAGGTTTCGGTGTATTTCGCCCTGATCTTGCCCTCGAATCGTGCCGAGAAGCTCCCGCCCGAAACGCCGTAAACAGGCGGTGCCGAGGCCGTGCCCTGGCTGTCCATCGTCGGCTGGATGAATGAGCGGACGAGCGTCGTCAAGGCCGTGTCCGAGAAGAAGCTTGCCGTCAGCCCGATGCCGTCAAAGTCCGTGATCGTCGTGTAATCGACCGTTTCGGTCTGCTCGTGATAATCGCGAAAGTCGCACCAGTTCGCCCAGTCGATCCGTGATATCCAATAGTCCGCAAGGGCCGAGTACGTCGTCGGCAGGTTCGGAAGACGAGCGTACGATTTGAGCAGTTCGACGATGCAGCGTGCCGGATTCGCCGAATACGAGAAGTCCGTCTGCGTGCCGGATGAATTGAAATTCGGCACCTTTTTGGTGCGAAAGATGCCCTTGAAGCCTTCCGGCGGGTTCTTGAGCGTGTCGGCGTCGGCGAGTCCGACCGGGCATTTGAAGCCGATCGCGGCCGTCCGCGAGTGCGGCACGTCCTTCGCGAACCACGAATCCACCTGCTGCGGCCCGCTCAGCATCCCGGTCGCGAGTGCTCCCGAATGCCAGTGATAATCGCTCGACGGGATCTGGACGCCTTTGAAAAAGAGCTGGTCGATGCCGTCCCACTCGCCCTCGCCGAGGGCGTGATATGCCGTGACGATATTGCTCGGGGCCGTGCCCGTATTGAACGACCACGCAAGGTCGCCCGTAACGGCCTGCAGCCCGAAGGCCACCTCAAGGATCTTGAGCTGTGCGTCGCGATCTTTAAGATTGTTGTTCGTCGCCATACCTTATATATATTATAAAGGCTCCTCGATCCCCTTTGAATTTGAGACGGCAATGCCGTTCGCGAAATACGTATGGTTTCGCCTTACGGTCAGGTTCCGGACCTTTACGGGTTTCAACGGCGTATTCCAGCGGATCTTCTGAAGGTACTCGCCCATCCAGCGATCGCCGTTAAAGACGCGGCCGGCATCGCCGATCTTCCACTTCGCGGCCGCCCTCCATGGCTCGCTCATCCCGACTCCACGCCAAAGGTTATGTTCGGGCGTTACGTTCAGTTTCCGCGTCTCTGCATATATAAAGGTGTAGTAACCCCAAACCTCGTGCTCCATGACCTGCACGATCTCGTCGCGATAGTTCATCTCGCCCGTCACGGGATCGAAGGAGACTATCTCGATCGGCTCACGCAATTTGCCGAGCGGAAGGTCGCCGATCGGTATTTCGCCCGTCGGCAGCCAAATGGGCGTGTCGAGCGTGAAACAAGGCAGCTGCGGCGTAAGAACCGTGCCCGGAGGCGTCGCGACCGGCCTTTCGAAGAATTCCCAGCCGCCGAACTGATATTCGACGCCGCGTTTGATGCAGGCTTCGCGGGTCTTCGGGCAGCTCGTTTCGCCCGAAGCGGACGTGCATTCGACGCCGTTCTTATACGTCCACCAGCAACGCGGACTCAGGCCGCGGGAAGCGATCGTCGCACCGACGCTTGCGTAGTCGATCACCATCTCGGCCTTGAAAGACCGCTCGTCTGCCTCGGCGTTCGCCATCACGCCGCGAAACACCGTAATATCCTGCACCAAGGCCGGATTCCGCAAAGATTGATATTGCTTGACGTACTCGGCGACCGCGTAGTCCATCTTCCGAAGGTTCGAGGCGAGCGTGAGGCCGAGATCGTCGCTGATGTTCTGCGCCGCAAAGCTTATCCGATCGACCGTATTATCGATCGACGACGAGTAATCGCTGACCGAACTGAGCCAGTTCGAATAGCCCGTCACCTTGCCGCGTGAGAGCTTCAAGGTCGTGCCGTCATTCAGGTGGATATCGAGCTTGTCTCGGCGTTTGTAGGCCTGAAAGATCGTTTGCAGGTCGGAATCCCAAGTTCTCGGCATTTAATAACCTCTCGTTCCCCGCGTCTTGCCCTTGTCGTAGCCGCGGACCAGCTGCACTTGAAAATCCGGGTCTTTGACACCATCGACCATCACGCTCTTGATCCTCGCGTCCGTGATCCCTTCGCCCTCGATCGTTACCGAGATCTGCGGCTGGACTACGATGGAACCGCCCATTGATGCCGCTGTCATCGGCTGCGATTGCGACGAAACGACGGCTCCCGTCGAGTATCCGGGAATTCCGGCACGCTCGAACGGGTCCATTCCGGCGTTCGATTTGACGCGTGCGACCTGGTAAGGATTCAACACCATTTCGCCAGGTGCGAGCATCGAAGGCAGCGTGTCGCTTCCCGTGAATCGGCCGCCTAAGAAGCCGTTTCGCCGCTTGAAATCACCGAATTGCTTCATGAAGGCCGGCGACATAAAGACGCCGCCCGCAAAGCTCGTAACAATGCGCTCATCGATCTGTCGAGCATATTTATAGCTCCCCGCGATCTGTTCGAGCTCTGCGATGAGCTTATCGGCCTCGGCGAGTTTTTCCTTGATCTTCTGCTGTGCGATCTTCTGATATTTCTTCGACAGGAATTCGATCCCGAAGCCGGCCGCGATCTGCGTGCGGATGTCCCGAGCTCGTGAAAGCGTGCCGTCAGGGTCGTTGTAGATCGCCATCCGATCGTTCTTTAGACGCTCAAGATCTGCGATCGCCTCAAGAAAGCCCTTCTGCAAGGCCGGCAGATTCTCCTTCTTGTCCTTCTTCCGTTTGGGATCTCCGCCGAAAAGGCTCATCAGCCCGCCGCCGATCGCACCGACGACGGCACCGATCGCAGTCCCGATACCGGGAGCGATCAGAGAGCCGATCTGAGCACCCATCGCAAGCCCCGCACCTGCCCCCGAAATGAATCCACCGACGCGGCCGCCGATCAATCCACCCGCGATTCCTGCCATCGCACCGAACGCACCGTATGTGCCAACGTTATTGCCAAAGCCTTGCGAACCGAAGATGCCGCCCGCTCCGGTCAGTTGCTGCCAACGGCTTCGGCCATCGACCACGTAATTTCCGTTTGCGTCTATCGTGCCGGTCATATCGCCCGGCCATCGGAAACCGCCAAACCCGCCGCCTGAGCCTTGCCCGCCGCCTGAACCGCCAAGGATTCCACCAAGAAGACCGCCGCCTGAGCCGCCGACAGAACCGCCTGGACCGCCGCTTCCCATTCCGAGCACGCTCGACAGCCACGCGGACGCCATATCGGAAACCATTCGCCGAAAGTTCTGGGCGATCGAATGAAAGACGGATCGGATGCGGTCGCCGAATGACTTCGTTCCGTCGAGCAGCGTGTCGAACGCTCCTTGCAGGAAATTCTGAAAGCTTCCCCCGAAGGCTGCATTCAATGCGGCACCGACGCCTGTTCCGATCGATGCGGCCTGCTGGATCGCCTTTGGCTCCAAAGCACCCATTCCGACGGTAAGCCCCTCGACCACAAATCGCCCGATCTCCTGTGTCACTTTCGAGGGCGACTGAACCTTCAGCGTAGATCGCAGTGCGTCGATCGCTCTCTGCCCGAGGTTCCGGGCAGCGGTCGCCAGAGCATCCGGCGCATACATCATCCCTTGGATCAGTCCCATGACGACCTGCTTTCCGAGCTCGGCCCCCTTCAAATTGATCCATTTAGCGAGATCCCAAATGCCCTGCAACAGCACTTTCACCGCCCCGACAATGGCGGCCTGATACCCTGCAATGATCCCGACGATCGCCTTTAGGACGCCGCTAACGATGCCCTTAAGTGCCTCCCACGCTTTGCCCCAATCGCCGTTTATGACCGCAGTGATCAGTTTGATGATCTTGAGGATGGCCTCCATCCCGCCTTTCACTACGACCTTTATCGCCTCCCAGACTTCCTGCGTCGCCGCCTTTATGGTCTCGCCGTTGGCCTGCCAGAATTCGACGACCGCACTCCAGACCGATTTAATGAGATCTGAGACGGTGGTAACCGCCTGCATGATGTCTGCCCCGTTTTGATCCCAGAACGTCTTGAGCTGTACCATCAGCTCAGCCGTCAGTTCCTGAAGCTTTGCCGAAAGGTCTGCCCACGCTGCCTTTACGCCCTCGACGACCGTCATCACAAGATCGCGTATCCCGCCGAAGTTTGTCTGCCAGGCTTGGTAGAGGATGTACGCCTCGGCGGCGACAACGCCGAAGATGACGCCGAGTTGCGTCAGGAATCCGATGACGGCGAGGATGACGAGGCCGCCGGCCGTGCCTGCTGAAATGATCGTTGCGATGGACGATATCAGGCCGCCGATGACCAGCAGCACCGGCCCGATCGCCGCCGCGAGTGCTCCAAAGCCAACGATGATGGCCTTGATCGTCGGCGAAAGGCTATTGAACCAGTCGCCAAGCTTCTGCACATACGGCGAGAGAGCCTCGATCGCCGGTACGACAACATCGAGTATCACCTGGCCAAGCGGAGCGAGAGCGACGTTCATCCGCTCGAACGCTTTCGTCATCTTGACCGTCAGATTTTCCTGAATGTTCGCGATCCGCGGGTCGGTGTTGATCGCACCTGAAAGCCCTGAAAGGAAGCTGTCGAGCGTCAGCTTTCCGGCATTCTTCAGCTCTTTGAGCTTTGCCGGGTCATCCGTTCCAAAAGCCTGCGTGAGAAGTTGCCGGAAGATCGGCACGCGTCCGATAGCCTCTTTGATGTCCGCGATCTCGAAGCCCTGCGAAAAGATCTGGACAAGATTCCTTTGAAATCCCGCCTGATCGTCGATCGTGAATGCCGCGTTGAGTTTGCCGAGCGACGCGATGATCTTGTTGATCGTCTCATCCGCGATTCCGCCGATGCCCTTGAGCTGAGCAAAGCCTTCGAATGCGGCCTTTTGCGTCACGCCGACCGAGTTTGCGGCGAGATTTTGCAGTTCGAGCAGCTTCTGACTTGCCTTTTCGGAGTCACCGAGCAGAGCCGTCAGCTTCGTCCGCACCTTGTCCATCTCGAGTGCGGACCGCACGCCGAGGCCGCCGAGAGCGATCAGCGGCAGCGTTACGGCTTTCGAGAGTGTGGCTCCGACCTGTTGGAGCGTGTCGCCGAGGCCGCGAAGATGCGCCGCAACTTCCTTGAAATTCACCTTTGCGAGCGACGACATCTGGCGATTCGTCGTCTCGGCACCTTTTGCGACCGACTGCATCGCGGCCTTCGTCTCGGCCGCACCGGCTTTTACGTCCTTTGCGTCGAGCGAGACTGAGATTTTGAAATCGGCTGCCATCGGTTGGGTTTATTTCGCTTGCGTGCGTTTTTTCTTCTTGGCGTCCTTTCGGTCGCGGGCTTGTCGTAAGCTTTCGGCTCTGTCGCCGCCTCTTGTCATTCCGTTCAGAGCGGCCCATTCGTGCGGCCAAAGAGCGTCCGGGTAGTCGAATCGGGCTCCGCCGCGTTTGAGTTCCGAGAGGGCGAGAGCGTTTGAGACGTGTTCGGCGATCTCGTCTGCGATGGCCTCAGGTTTGGTCGGAAAAAGTGCACAGCCGCCGCAAACCTTGTCTTCATCGTCGTCAACATACCGATTTAGCGGCATTCCGCGTGTGTCGCGGCATTCTTGCGACCCCGGACAGCTCTCGCCGTCGTTCAGATTCATGCAGTCGATATGGCTGCAAAAATGCTCGGCGAGAGCCGAGGTCAGTCCAACAGTTCGCTCGTCAGGGCGTTGGCGAATGCCGTCACGACGTGCCGTTGGATGAGCGGATCGATCACCGAGAGGAACACGTCCCGGTTCTCGGATGTAAAGGTTTCGCCGCCGACCGTCGCACCTCTCACCTCAATGAGCCACAGTGCGTAATACTGCATCGCGAGCTTGAGCGTCGAGCGGGAGACGAGCGTCTGGCGGCCGCGTTTGCCGGGTTTTACCTCGTGCGTCACGCTCATTTTCCGGCGGTAAGCCTTGATCTCGGCCTCGGTCGGCTGGCGCATAACGTGAGTGATCGTGAAATCCGGCACGATGCCGCCGCCGATCTCCTCGATGACGGGCACCTCGTCGGCAAAGATGTCGGCGTCTTCCGCAACGTCGATCTCGCGAAGATACAGCCCCTGAAAGGCCTTCGCCTTGTGCAGCTCGGGGATCTCGCCCGCGTAACCGGTCGCCGAGACCGCGATCGCGTCGTAATACTTCGCGTCAACCTCGTCGTTCAGCGTCGGATCGGGCATCGAATAGCTGCCGTCCTTTGCGATCGGGATAGTCGCCTGAAGCTCGTCGTCGCGTTTGAGGATCAGTTCCGGGTCAGGCCGCTTGAGCGTGTGCTTGAATCGCCCTTTCGCAAGGTCGATCTCGGTCGTTTCCCAGTCGAGCTTGAAAAGCCCGTCGCCCGACGTCTTCTTTTCGTGCGGCTCGGTCATTGCGGTCGTTTCGTCAAATTCGGTTTCCAAGGTTGATAGGTCTCCTGTTTTAGCCGCCCTTCATTCCCGCACGGGAATGAGGAGCGGGCATTTAGTCAATGTTTTGCTGGGTTTCGCTCTCGTCAAATTCCTGCATGAAGGAATCAGACTCGCTTGCCTCGCCAGACTCTGCGGACTCGCTCGACCCGACAGACTCGCCAGACTCGCTCGACTCAACGGGCGTCCGAGTCACCGGCACGGGAGGAACGTACTCGACCTTCGTGCCGGTGCGCTCCTCGTATGCCGCCTTTTCCCTTTCGAAATGATCTCGGGCAAGGCCTTCGACCGTGCCCGCGAGATCGTCCATATCGTCGATGTTCTTCTTTCGTGCCATTTTTGCTCCTTAGACAAGTGTTGCCTGGTCGTTGCGAACGCGTCCGGTGATCGTGCCGCCCGTTACGGGATCGGCAAGAGCGACCACGTTCAGCGAAGTTGCCGCATCGCCTTCGTCCTCGCCGGCCTCGACCGATTCGAACGAGAACTTCGGCACGATGATCTCGAATTCATGGCGGCTCGCACCCGAAATCACCGGGCCGCTTATCTTGAATTTCAGATCCGTCATGATCTGGTTCTTGACCGAACGCTGCCAATCGGCGAGGTCGGCGAAATCGACCATCATCTGGATCGCCGTCTCGTATTTGCCTCGGGGCATCGAGCGGACGTGTGCGGCATCCGAATCCGTCACCGGTGCCTGGATCGTGTCGCCGACACGGCGTTTGTTCCGGCGAATGTTGTTCTTGTGCTCGATCGACCATTCGATGACCTTGCCGAGCGTGCCGAGGTCGACAGTGGTCACGTTGTCCGAATCAAGATACGAGATCGTCGTGCGGAATCCGTCCATGCACGGCGGCGACGCAAAGGCCGGAAGGCCCGTCAGCCCGTGCGGATTCGTGAATTTACCGCTGCCGACGATGTCCGCTTCGTACTGCACGCGGTCGGCGTTCTTTTGGCTCACCTTGAAGCGATCGACCATACAGCCGGCGAAAAGATAGCTCGCCGCACCGAGAAGGCTCGCGATGTTGAAGCTCGGCAGCACGTCGCCGACCTGCGGGCTGAGGATCGCGAACGTATGATCCCAGACCGTCGATGCGACGACCACTGTGTCCGTCACCGCACCGCCGAGGCAGCGTCGGAAGAGACGCGCCGGATTGTCCGTCTCGACGTCGTCGTTCACGCCGAGCTCGAGGTGCGACCAATACGTCGGGCAAAGGTGTGTCGGGGCGTTCACGCCGACGCGGTTCGCGTCCGAGACCTTCTCCTGCTTCGGCAGCATCAGAACCGGATTCTGGCTGCCCAGATACTTGTAGTTCGATCCGGTTCCTTCCGGCGTGTTAAAAGCGGATTCGAGCGTTTTCGAGATCCATAATTGGGTTGAGTCTAAGCGCATAGTGTCTTTCTATTGTCGTGCCGCCCTAGCAGCATAAATGAACCGTCAGTCGCCCTTGGGCAAAATGCAGCGTTTCCTCGCCGCAGTTGATCGTCGTGATCTTGTCGAATTGGAGCAGCTCGTGCCGATCGACCACGCCGTCGAGATCGAGCGTCGGCTTTGCCTTCAAATTCTCGAACGCGGTGTCGAGGATCTCGCCGAACTCGTCATCCGAGTTGCTCGCCTCCGTGCCGCCCGGCCTGAAACCGTAGAACGCAAGCACCGTGTAATCGTAAACGTCACGCGTTTTGACCGCCGTCTTGAATTCGCTCGACGATTCCGACCGGATGATCAGCCAGCCGTGGACAGTGCCCGCCGTCGTGCGAAAAAGTGCAGGCCAGTCGGTGATATCGCGGGAAAGAGCGTTGAACGGATAGATGACCGCAGACGCGTACGCGGGCTGCAGTATCGCCTTGATCTGTGCCCTAACGGTCTTGTCTCTGTCGTTTGCCATTCGAACTCGTCTCTAGCTCCCTGATGTGAAATTCGCCGCAGAACCGGCATTCATAGACTTCGACCGCGTCTCGATCGAGCCTCCAATCGTTCACGGCCGTCGCCTCTGCGTAGAATTCGGTCGCGAACGCCCGCTTTCTCGTGCAGTAACGCTCGCGTCGCCACTCCTCACGCTTCAAGCCCTGGCCTCCTTCACAAGCGTCCTCAGCAGCGTCTCAAGCGTCGGCAAAGCTTCCTTGGCCGTCTTCTCCCACATCGGGCGTGCGCCCATTCTCGATGTTCCCGTTTCGAGAAACATCCCATATTCGACCGGCGTGCCAAGCACCGCTTCGAGATCGCTGACCTTTTGCAGGTCGATCGACGTGAGCAGATTGCCCGAATCGTCTGCCGGAGCTTCTCCCGGTGCCGACGCGATATGGATCGAATCCTTGCCGCGTTTGTACCGCCTGCCCGATTTGCCCGTAAGCATCGCGGACTTCATCTTTCTCTCAAGCAGTCGGCCGCCCTCGACGACAAAACGGCCGAGCACCGACTCGAGCTTGTTCATTCGCTCGGGCGTGTGATTCTCGACCTTTACCGTGAAATTCATTATTGGATGATTGCCTTGATCTTCCAGACCAGCGAGACGCCGATCGGTCTCTCGATCTTCTTGACCGCCCATCGACGCGTTCCGACCGTCAACGCTGTGATCTTCAGCATGAAGGCCTGCGACGATTCCCAATCGAACTCTGCCGCCACCTCGAATTGCCAGGCTCCGGCCTCTACCGCGACATTGTTCGTCGTCGCCTCGATCCGCTTCGCCTTCCAGTCCTGGACGAATGTGGCCGCCGTGCTCTCGCCCGTCGTCGGCGAGCTCGTATAAACGACTAGCGGCGATGCGTCACCGAAAAGCCTTATTCGATGGCGATTCATCGCCGCTATGCGTAGATTCTCGTAACCCATCTCAAGCCGTCGTGTCGAACGCCGTCACGACCGGACTCGCCGTTCCCGAATATCGCTGCACCATCCGGTCGCAGTGTTCAAAGATCTGATTCGCCGACATCCGGTCGCCGTCAAGGTCCGTCGATTGCATCTCGGCGGCCTTGGCCCGCTTGAGCTTCCAGCCCTCGCGAACCGCTGCCCGAAAGTTATAGGTGTCAACGTATCCCGAACCGCCCGGATCGACGCCCGCCGAATCGGTCACTTGATGCAAAGCGAGGATCTCGGTGATCTCGCTCTGCACAAGCTGCGGCTCCGTAAGCCATGCGGTAAAGAGTTTTAACCGCTCCTCGATCGTCATTTGGCCTTCTTCGCCTTCTTCTCATCAGCCCCGCCCGACTCGCTCGACTCGACAGACTCACCAGACTCGCTCGACTCTCCCGACTCGCCCGACTCGACCGCCTGCCGAAAGCCTTCCCGCCGCATTATCATCGCGGCCGGGCTTGTCTCCTCGACCTCGTGTTCGACGCCTTCCGGGCTTATGAATTTGACCATTGCCATTTGTGGATCACCTCCTTTCGTTTCGTGAAAACTAGATCTTCGGCAGGCGGTAAGCCCGGACGGTCGCGTTCGGCGTGCTCGAAGCCGCCTTGAAGTCCACGTTCACCGAGCCGTCGTCCTGTTTGAACTTGCTCGATTCGAACGGCCCGATGATCTGCTTCGCCGCTGCATTGCCGGTCGCCGCAAGCGATATCGCGAGATCTGCGGCCGCAAGTGACGGAGGATTGTCCCCGGCCTTGATCGTAACGGTCAGTCCGACGGCCGCCGCGTTGATGACCTCAAGGATCAGGAGATACATGTCGCCGCCGTCTTCGATCGGCACGACGCCGTCGGTATCGATCGCCTGTGCGGTCGGCTGGTTGATCGCACTGTTTGCGAGGCAGTCGTTGATTGTGATTGCTGCTGGATTTGCCATTGTTTTTCTGTGTGTTGCCGGCGGTCAGCGGATCACGCCGCCGCCGGACCTTGAATGCCTTGAACTTTCGGTTTAGGTCGCTGCGTTCTTCACCGTTCCGACCGCCCACGCGTTCGGGCGGACGAGCTTGCCGCCGTACACGTGCAGGCCCTTGACGCCGCTGCCGAAGCCTTTCTCCTTTCGGTAAGCCTCGATCTTGTTTACCTGGTCGGCGAACGAGTACGCCATCGAGTGGCCCGCGATCACCTTGTAGTACGTCGCTGATTCGACCGGCACGTTGTTCGACTTCAGCACGCGGAATCCCGCAGCTTCGCCGACCTGGCCGTTGACAAGACGCGTCTCGCCGCCCTGGGTGCCACTTTTGACAAAGCGGTCATCC
>JAANMX010004441.1_pt1 | contig 11095 bp, 8 predicted proteins | sample 7279681 | NCBI WGS metagenome assembly JAANMX01 (sample SAMN14094542, study PRJNA606508) | bioreactor metagenome | isolation source: A lab-scale SPAN reactor treating ammonium-rich wastewater day 351 | place: Ireland: Galway | collected 2018-01-01
GGCCCTCCGCTCTCCCCACCACCAGCGCGGGGTGGGCGAGAGCTCTACACTAATTCCAGGGTCTCACCGTGTCTCACCCCATCTTAGCACAGGGGGGGATTTAATAGAAACCACAAGAGAAACAGAAGTCTCCTCCGCGACCTCTGAGAAGGCCGCTGACCCATGAGGGGCCGATTACCATTTGCCTACGTCACGTCCATTGACTCCGACCTTGTGCGTCTCAACCTCAAGGACGAACACAAGGGGCAACTGGCAAGCCATAGATATGGGGTCAGTTCGGTTACTGAGGTCGGATCCATGTTCGGAGTTGATCATGGATCACAGTTGCTAGTTCTTAGGACACACTCGTTAGCATTCGCGGAACCCAAGGAGGTCCACGTCGGTGGCCGTGCTGATTCGGAGGCGGAGCCTCTCCGTCAAATTCTTGCCTCAGTAGTTGGTATTCTGAGTCGAACCGAGAATGAAGTTCTATTTACACGAGATTCCTGGATTACGCCTAGTCTTGGGTCGCAGGCTTACCCGCTCACATTGGAAGAGCACTCAGCCATGCTCCACAGACAAACAGCCTCAGGCCATAGTCTTTATCTCGGAAACGAGGTGCGCAGTGGCTCCCTTGTGAGCGTAGATATGAGCGAGTTCCTTTCTCGCCACGTTGCTGTTCTCGGGAGTAGTGGTAGTGGGAAGAGTTGCTTTACTGCAGCAATCATTCAACAACTTGCGCAATTGGGGAGCTGCCGTATTGTCGTGTTTGACATTAACGGAGAATTCTTACCGGCGGTCGCGGGTCTAAAGGCTAAACTCAAGGTTACAACCGTTGGAGAAGACTATAAGATCCCATACTATGCACTTGGACGACATGGCCTTACTAGGTTGCTCATGCCAAGCGAAAGAACACAGCGACCCGCCCTCAATTTTGCGATCGATAATCTCATACGAGTGCAATGGGACCACAACGCCCGCGGATGTCGAATTGGTCGAAGCGAAGAGCCTTCAAGTGGAGGTCAGCCAGTCTCGGATGTAGTCCTGTTCGACCACGGTAGACCAGGTCCAGCTCAAGAAGCCTTTGACGCCATCTCGTTGCTAAGCGAGGGAAAAACAAAAAAGGCTACCAATTGGCCGCATATGCGCGCGCTCGGCTGCTTGATTGCGGAACGGTACGGCATCAGGCAAGGGAGGGATGGGCCCGAACGAAATTCTTTCGATTTCGGGAATGTCTCCCCGCTGGTATCCAGGATTATCAATCTAGCGTCAGATTCCCAATTCACTAAAGCAATAGATGTTGAAGGCGGTAAGCCTATAGTAGACAAAAGCTGGAGACAGGAATCGGATGAGCTTGTGAGCAGGATTTTTGGGACTTTAGCATTTGACTGGAATATCCACATAGTAAACCTTAGGCACGTAAGCCACGACTTACTTCCGATCGTTCTTGGATCTCTGTTGGAACTCTACGGGTTCATCTTATTTAGACGCGGGCAGGGGAAGACTCATCCCACTTTGCTTGTTCTTGAAGAGGCGCACCATTATTTGAGGCAGTTAGTTGCCCAGGATTCCGGAGAGCCACTTGCATATGAGAGATTGGCAAAGGAGGGTCGAAAATTTGGGGTTTCGCTCTGGGTGAGCACTCAGCGCCCGTCAGAATTGTCGCCGACGGTTCTTGCTCAGTGTGGAACTTGGGTCTGCTTTCGGGTTACCAATGAACGAGACCTCGCAACAATGGCTGCCGCAAGCGATAGTTCAATGCACAACGATATCAAGCGAGCTGCAGGGCTTCCACGCCAACATGCTGTCGTTTTTGGCAGCAGTGTAAGTCTTCCTACAAGAATTCTTGCATTTAAGGCAGAGCCGTTGCCATTGTCAAGCGATCCGGAGTTTGGGCTATGGTTAAATTCGCCGGTCGAGAGTGACGGAGTTGAGACTACGCTTGATCCGAGTGACGAGATGATTGGTGGGAATCAGTTGGGGCCCGTGGTGACGGAGGAATCCGAGCCCAGGCAAGCCAGTTTGCCATCAGAATCCACATGAAGTAGCACAGCGCTCACTTCTGCGGGTTGAGGATAGGAAGGAAGGTGCAATGTGGGACTAGGTTGAACCGGGGCGCTAAAGGCCGATGTGCTTTATCGGGCCTGAGTCTGAACATGCTCGGCGGCTAGTTTCTTCTGGTGGTAAGACCGAGACGGTCTCGGCGGAGGCCAGGCTCGAGGAACTGAGGTCGGGTACTGAAGTAGGGCCCGCTTGTTGGTTATCAACTCAGGAAAAGCAACTACGCCGACAGCTCCCATTGACGCAAGCGAAGCTAAGTTCGTTCCGCAAAAGACGACGAACGATTGTTCCAAAGGACGCCGTCACCTTTTGAAGAATACTCAAGTATAATGGGTGCGGCATTCAAAGCACGCCGACATTTGTGTGTCTGGGGAAGACATGGATGATTAGAAAGAACCGAGTAATCCGTGACTCACTGCATGGCGTAAGTGAGTTGGACGCCCGGTTCCGCTCAGTTCTGGACACAATCGAGTTCCAACGGCTGCGCTGGATAAGGCAGAATGGCTTAACCTTCCTCGTTTACCCGGGCGCAGAGCATAGCCGGTTTAGTCACGCTCTTGGAGTGTACACCATCGCAACCCGTGTATTTCAGCATCTACGACAACTGACTGACGAGCAAGAAAGCACATTTTCTCCCTCAGACCTGAGTGACGAACTACTTCGTGCCTTTCAGCTCGCAGCGCTATGTCACGACATTGGACATACTGCCTTTTCTCATGTCTTTGAGCCGAGTCTGTTGCCCGACGGCTTGTCTTCTCATGAGGACTGTACACTCAGTATATTGCAGGACACGTCACTCGAACTGGCAGAGGCCGCCAATAATTGGTGCGATGTGGAAGAGGTCGTGCAATTGTTACAGCGTCAGCATTGGGTTCTTGGCTTGTGTCACCTGATTTCGGGCGAGTATGATGTCGATAGATGGGATTACCTGCTTCGAGATTCACGGGCGACCGGCGTCAAGTACGGTTCTTTTGACCTTGCCTGGATGATTCACTCTTTGGTTCTGGCTGAGTCAGAAAGTCGTCCGTACGTTGTCCTGGATGGTGGGCGAGGCGTGGTGGCGCTTAGGCAGTTCTTTTCTGCGAGGAAGAACATGTACCGCCAGGTTTATTGGCACCCCACCGTTCGGGCTGGCGAAAAAATGGTCAAAGCTATGTTTGAGCGTGCTTCTCAGTCAGTGCCCGAAGAGTTAACGCCCTTACCGCTTCGGGATGTTGTTCATCACTCGAAGAGGCCAAGCATGAGTCAATTCTTGGATACGGACGACACGGTAGTTTTGGCAGCAATCAGGAGTTGGGCGACCAGTGAGGATGAACTGATCGTGTATTTAGCGAAGAATTTCCTGCGAAGAAGGCTTTTTAAGTCGGTGCGATTAGCATCGCCTATTGCACAGGGAGAGGAACCAATTGACGGTAAACTTCTGAATGACGTCAAGTCAATCGTATTGAAAGAAGTTGCACGGACCTCGGAATTTAAGAAGCCTCTTCCAGACGATGCGGCTGACTATTTGGTCATTCAGGATAACTGCAGCTTTAGAGGTCACGCTATCGACGGCATCTTCTTTGTTACAGACGGGAGCGTCAAATCATTGAGCGAGCTATATACACAGCCCGACTTTGCAATGGGCGACCTATTGGACCCGTTTACATTGACGCGTCTTTATGTTCCAGATGCGGCTCGAATCGCTGTAACTGAAAGGTTGAACCGATGACAATAGCAGCAGAAATCAACCCAGGGAAAGGCTACTTGACTCGTGAGCTTTTGGGTCGCGGCAAGTGGAAGGAAGTCTATCGGGCCGTCTTTCGTGGAGAGTGGCATGATCGAGCACTTCTTAGATTTATCGTGCAGCCCTCGGCTGACGAATTGCTTCAAGAGCTGGAGCCACTCCAAGCATTGATTACCCATCCCCCCGAGAATGTAGCTCAAATTTATGGCGTTTTTAAAGGGGATGACGGGCACATTTATATTGTAGAGGAACTTCTTTATCGGTCACTCAAGAACTTGACTCCAGTGACCACACTGGAGTCCTTTCTACTAATATCGCGCGATCTATCAAGAGGCCTACGCGATTTGCACTCGCGCAATATCATTCATCGTGACTTGAAACTTGATAATTGCGGTGTTGACCACGCAGGTCGAGCTAAGATTTTCGACCTTGGTTTGGCTACGAGCGAAGGACGCGAGCCACGTGGAACGATTTTGACGCGCGCTCCGGAAATATTTAAGGATTCTTTAGTAAACAAGCAATCGGATGTGTGGGCTCTGGGCGCGACCCTATTTGCTGTTCGCACGGGAGAGTATCCATTTGTTCACTCGCTAGAGATCGGGACACGCCCAAGTGACGGATCCGAAAGAAGAGCTTTTGACGACAAGATCAAGAGCCGAGCCATGGCTCCTAACGCTGAGCAGACTCTCCAGGAGCGCGTTTCTGCACTACTACCAAAGGAGGTCACAGAAGTTCTAATTCGGCTGCTTGCATTTGATCCGTCAAAACGTCTGACTATGGAAGAGGCAGTTACCGAATGGGAACGCCTGATCAAAACCTGCCTTCGACCGAGCAAGCCAAGGGCTGAAGGCCAGAACCCAGATCAGAGATTACTTACTGAATTAACGGCTTTCTTGCTTGCAGCTTCCAAGCGGGAGATTGGGCTGACAGCCCGGCAGTGGGAACGAGCCGTGATGGCCGTGGAGGGATTACGCAAAAATCTGGGAGACGAAGCCACCCAAGAGGTCCAGACCCTGCTAAACTCGGTGAAGGAGCTGCGCGAGCAAGGTAAGTTTCCATAACCCTTAGAGTTATATATTATCTCTCTGGGGACCACCTGGGGACCAACTCGCCCCCATGTCCCGATCCTGCCCACTACACCACACCACGAAAACCGGCATCAAACAAGTCTTTTCGCCACCAGTCACCATGCCCCAACATGGCTTGAATAACTCTCGTAATGTTCAGGTCGGGCGTTCGACGAACTCTCACCTCCCCGGCTCCAGATTTGACAACGTTTTTCGCCTCTCGTTGCAGGAGCGATTTTCCTTTCAGGAGTACCGGTCGGGTACAACTCCGCGACAGTCCGTGGAGCGTGGAGCGTTCTCCCCGACAAAGGGCGTCATGACCACAGTGACGGAAGGGGTACAGCGTGCAGGTGAGCCGCTGAAGGAACGACCTGGTCGCCCAAGTACAGGATGACGCCTCGGAGGAAACGTTCACCGAGGCGTTCGCTCAGCCATCGGAGCCCCTTCCAATCGCTCCCCGAGACCGTGCGGCTGGCCTTGACTTCGATTCCGACAATCATACCATCCGGAGTCTCGAGGACGAGGTCGACTTCTTCGCCGCTGTGTGCCCGAAAATGGAAGAGCGTGGCCCGGGACTCGCTCCAACTGAGCTGGCGGAGAATTTCGTTGGCCACGAAGCTCTCGAGCAGGCTACCGCCAAAGTTGGGGTCCGTCTTGATCCGGGTTTCATCGATGCCGAGTAAGTGGCTCGTCAGCCCCGAGTCGACGAGCATGAGCTTGGGAGACAGGGCGATTCTCTTCCCAAGGTTCGCACTCCAAGCCGGGACGGTGCGAATGAGATAGACGGCCTCGAGCAAGGTCAGATAACGCTTGAGCGTGGACGCCGGCAGACCTGAAGTGCGTGACAACTCGGCCTGGTTCATCAAATGACCCGAACGGGCAGCCAAAAGTTGCATCAAGCGGGGTAGCTCGGTCAAACCCTCAATATTAGCGAGCTCCCGAACGTCTCTTTGGAGAATGGTCGTCAGGTAGGCATTGAACCACGCGGCCCGCCGAGAAGGGCTGGAGCGGCGCAAGGCGACCTCCGGGAAGCCCCCGGTAAGGACGCGAGCCCAAAGGTCGGGGGAGGACTGGCCGACCTTCCAGGGCTTCTTCGACATTAGTCTGTTCAGAAAGGTCTCCTGGACTCCCGCAAGCTCTCCCTGGGAAAGGGGCCACAGCGTGTGGAGCTCCATCCGCCCTACGAGTGACTCGGCCACCCTGGGAACCAGCAGGACGTTGCTCGAGCCCGTGAGGAGAAACCTTCCGGGGCTCCGATCGGCTTCCACCTCGAGCTTCAAGGCGGGAAAGAGCTCCGGAACGTGCTGTACTTCATCGATGACAACCGGCGTGTGGAGCCCCGCCAGGAATCCTGACGGGTCTTGTCGTGCTGCCCCGAGCGAGGTCGCATCATCAAGAGTCAGATAACTCCGGACCAACTGACGAGCCAAAGTGGTCTTTCCTACCTGTCGGGCTCCCGCCACGTAGACGACAGGCGTGTCCGTCAGGGATTCCTGGATCGTTGCCTTAAGGTGGCGCGCAAGCATGAACCCATCTTACGCCAGACCATGGTGGAAAATCAACCATTTCGTAGTGGATTTTCCACCAAAAGAGGGATGCGGGGCACCAGGATCATGGCCATGACCAACCCCAATCTGAACCGGCCCGAGCGAGCCGACTACCGGGGCCGCAAGACCCAGCCCTCGAGGGTTTGCGCCAACACCACGCGGTGTCGTGTCCCCGGCAAGCCGGCGTCCGGCCCGAACCAGCGGCGCAAGATCTCCGGCAAGACGTTGGCGCCGCCAGCCTCGCGAACCACGACGTTCAAAGCGACCTTGACGAAGTTCCCGCTCAATTGCTCCCCGTCCACCCGCAGGCTCGTCCACCCCTCAGGCAGCCCGCCCGCCTTCTTGCGAGCGGGCAGGAAGACGATCGGCTTTCCCTCCGTGTGGCTCACCCGGCACTCGAGCTGCAGCCGCGAGGTCGCCCCCGGCCGGTCGAGATACTCGGCCAGGCGCCAATCCAGAATCTCGCGGGCGAGCTCTTGCAGGCCCGCGCGGGTGTCACCCGAGGCCTGGAAGAGCGTCTCGAAACGCTCGCCCACCAAACGAAAGAAGGGAGCCTTCTTGTCTGTCCAGGCCTGGACGGGGTTCTTTCTCACCAGCTCTCGCAGGGCCCGAGCGTCCTCCAGGGGCACGCTGACATCGGCCCGCAGCCGGGCCGAGCGGGAAGCCAGTCGGGCGAGCTCGGCGCTGAGCTCGGCCAGGCTGACCGACCCCGGGAACCGGTCCAGGCTGAGCATCGCCTGCACGAGCAGCATCTTGTAGCTCCGGGTCATCTCGGTCTTCTCCAGGGCCGTCAGAAACGGCTCGAAGTCGCGCCAGGCAGCCGACTGCTGCGCGGTCAGCTCGCTGGCGACGAAGCCGAACCAGGGGCTCACCGAGCGTGGATTATATCCGTCCTGATAGGCCTCCACCGCCAACGGGCGGCGGCCGTGCTGCTCGATGAAGTCCTGGTAGTAGATCCGCAGCGCCTGCCCCCGGTCGAGCCGCAGCAGGCCTTTCAGCAGGTCGAGGGCCTCCAGGGTGTACTCCACCTCGCAGCCGGGGGGCAGGCCGTCGGGCTGACCTCCACCGCGCAGGATCTCGAAGCAGCGGGCCAGCTCGGCGTCGCCTCCGCGCAGGTCGAAGAGGGTCAGGGGTTTGGTCAGGAAGGTGCGGTGGTTGCCGATGTAGTCGATCACGCGCAGGTGGGTCTTGCCGGCCGAGCGCCGCAGGCCTCGTCCCAGTTGCTGGAGCCAGAGGATGCGCGACTCGGTCGGGCGGAGCATGAGCACGGTGTCCACCTCGGGCAGGTCAACGCCCTCATTGAACATGTCCACGCAGCAGACCACGTCCAGCTCTCCCTGTCCCAGGCGCTCGAGCGACTCCGAGCGGGGCGCGCTGCCCTCGCCCGAGAAGACGGCCACGGCGCGCAGGCCCTGCTCGCAAAGGAAGTCGGCCATGAACTCGGCGTGGCGGCGCGAGCAACAGAAGGCCAGGCAGCGCTGGCCACCATGCTGGCGCAGGTTGTCCAGCGCGTTGGCGGCGCGGCCCTCCACGACCACGGCGTTGTCCAGAGCCTCGGGATCCCACCGGCCGTTGCGCCAGGGAATGTTGCGATAGTCCACCGGGTCGGGCACGCCGAAGTAGTGGAACGGGGCCAGCAGCTCGCGGCGCACGCCTTCCACCAGGTCGCAGCGGAAGACCAGGTTCTGGCCGCAAAGGGCCAGCAGGTCGCCCCCATCGGTGCGCTCGGGAGTGGCGGTGAGGCCGAGCAGGAAGGCCGGCTGGAAATAGTCGATCAGCCGTCGGTAAGTGGAAGCGTGAGCGTGATGGAACTCGTCCACGACGATGTAGTCGAAAGCGTCCCGAGCGAACCGGCGAAGGTGCGGCAAGCGGCCCAGAGTCTGGACGGAAGCGAACAGGAGCCGGGCCTCGGGCACCCGCTCCACTCCGTCGTAGAGGCCGAAACTGTCCCGGGGCCTGAGGCTCCGGAAGGCTCGCATCGCCTGAGTAAGAATCTCGCGCCGGTGGGCTACGAACAGGACCCGCTGAAAAGGCTGGCTGTCGAAGGCGGCCAGAAAGGTCTTCCCAAGGCCGGTGGCCAGCACCACGAGTCCGGCCCGGTTGCCCGCCTCGCGGGTGGCTTTGAGAGCCTCCAGGGCTTGCAGCTGGATGCCGTGGGGCTCGGGTGGCGCGGGCGGAAGGTCGGTAGGCAGGTCGGTCACCAGCGAGGCGCCACCCGGCAGGGAAGGGGGGCGGCGCCGCTGGCCATAGGCCTCGACCCAGGCTGAGGTCAGTCGCACGGTGCGAGGGAGCAGCTCTTCGAAGGCCTGCTCCACCTCCCCGGAATCGGCCAGGCGGTAGTTCCACTCGATCGCGCTGGTGAGGGCCTGGCCGCTCAAATTCGAGCTCCCCACGAAGGCCGCCGAACGACCGTCCTGCTGCACGAAGAGGTAGGCCTTGGGGTGGAAGCCCTGCTCTCTGGCTTCGAACACGAAGAGCTCGACCCGGTCGCCATAGCGCTCTTTTAGATCGAGCAGGCGCACCAGGGCGTCGGGGTCGGTGATGCCGAGGTAGTCGCTGGTGATCAGGCGCAGTCGGCCGCCCCGGTCAAGCAGGTCGGCGAGCCGCCGCTCGAGCTGCTCGATGCCCGAGACCAGCACGAAGCTCACGGCGATGTCCACGCGGTGAGCGCGGTCGAGGTGCTGGATCAGCTCGCGCAGCAGGTGGTCGTCCTTCATGCCGGTGGTCAACCTGCGGCCTGCCAGGTAGTTGCCGCGGGCGGGGATGACGTGGCGCACGCCGCCCCGAGGGTCGGGAGTGTCCCCCCGGTAGCGCGGGATGACGTGCAGGTGCAGGTGGAAGATGGTCTGTCCGGCCGCTTCGCCGCTGTTCCAGCCGATGTTGAAGCCATCCGGAGAGTGGCGCTTGAGGATGGCGTCGCGGGCGATCTCGAGGGCTTCGAGCAGCTCGCGCTGCTCGGCGAGACTGGCGGCATACCAGTCGGCCACGTGGCGGCGGGTGACCAGGAGGGCGTGGCCCGGCGTCACCGGATAGGCGTCCCACAGGCCCAGCACGCGCTCACCCTGGTGGAACAGGCGGTCGGGGGAAGGCTGGCAGAACGGACAGAGGCTCACTCGACCACCATCACCACCAGGCAGCGGGCGCACTTGAATCGTCGAGCCGAGGTGCGGGCAGGCCTGGTGGCCTGGCAGACCGGGCAGCGGTGCAGGTACATCCTCCTCGGGCCAGGGGCCGGAAGGTCGAGAGCCATGCGGCGGCGAGGCACGAAGCCGGCCTGACGGACCAGGCTGGCCCACTCGGGCCCGTGGGCCCGGGCTCCCGGGTAGAGGTGCTCCACGGCGAGATGGGCGAACTCGTGACAGAGGACCTCTTGGAAGTGCTCCCGCCAGCGGCCCTCCAGGTCCGGATGCAGGCGGATGAGCGCGCGACGCGGCAGGCACCGGCCCAGGGAGGCGCGCAAGCGAGGGCTGAACTCGACCCGGCAGGCCAGCTCGGGCACTCCCCAGAGAGCCGACCATTCGGCCAGGAGCTTGTGGAGTTCCATGCGCGAGCTAGATTTGCAGGCGCGACCGGTAAGTCCTGGCGCTCGTATCCCCGGTTCTTGATGGACCCGGACATCCTGGCCCGCGACTTGCGGCACTCCAAACCGGACTGCGCGGAGGCACTGAGCGGATGGGCAGCCGAGACTTACCCCGAGTTGTTTGACGTCCACGCGGAGCCGGCTGAGTCGGCCCGGGAGAGTGTGATTGGAAACGTGCCCGCAAGCAGGCCCAAACTGCCGTGACGCACTGGGAGGCCAGAGCCGAGAAGCCCCGATCATGAGATTCGGGCGAAGTTCGAGCAGCGCGCGAACTCAATCCTGGCTTAGCAATGGACCGGCAGTCCATGACATCTCCGCTTGCGGCTTGGGCGAATGACGACTTGCGATCCGTGATCAAGATCACTGATCGCGGTTTTCCGCCATCACCGCGTTCGATGCGCCTCCAGGCTAAAATTGTGTCCAGGAGGACCGGATTCACCGGTCGACAAAGGGAGGCACACAGAGATGAAGGATGCAGTCGCAATCGTGGTCGGGACCGTGCTCGGGCTTGTGATTGCCACGCTCGGGTACGTTGGATGGCAGGCTCATGAGAGGAACTCCCTCTGCGCAACCATGTTCGCGACCTCGGTCCTGGCCCAGGCCGAGGGCCGACCCTTTCGAGAGCTGAACATCGGCTCGCGCTTCGCCGTGAGCGGCGTCCAAGGTATCCTTCCACTGCAGGGCTGCTGCGAGGTCGCGGAAGTCCCAGGCAATCCCTTCCTCAAAGAAGTGCGGGTCCGCGTGGAGTGGACTGAGTTGGGACTGACCAGGCGTGCGGATTACTCCACTATCGTGGTGGACCAAGATGCGTAGGGGGTTCTCGATGATCGGGGTGATGTTCTTCGCCCTTCTGACGCTCGTGCTGGCCTCTACCATCGCGCTAATGTCTTTCTCTCCCACCGCCCTGGCCCAGAAGCGCGAGCAAGAAGGTCACTGCGAGGATCTCACGACCTCCGCGCTCAACGAAGCCTTTTACCAGCTTGTGAAGGAGCCGGGCTTCCGGGGAACCGTCCGCCTCGGGGATGACCGCGCCTGGGCCTTAGGGCAGTCGCAAGAATAACTTCGGCTTTTAGTTGCGAGGCTTTAGAGTGTAGTTCCACTTTGGCAGGCGGTCCGGACGTTCCAGGTTGAGCCG
>JAANMX010004443.1_pt1 | contig 11091 bp, 13 predicted proteins | sample 7279681 | NCBI WGS metagenome assembly JAANMX01 (sample SAMN14094542, study PRJNA606508) | bioreactor metagenome | isolation source: A lab-scale SPAN reactor treating ammonium-rich wastewater day 351 | place: Ireland: Galway | collected 2018-01-01
CTCGCGCGACGTCACCAAGCGCCAGCGCCTGTACTGAGCGCGGTGGTTGGCTGCGGAAGCCGGCACGCGCGAGCGTGGCCGGCTTTTCGCGTTTCTGCATTGCCGGTTCTGATCGAACCCCCTCCCCGATGGAGCACGCCATGAGCCTCAAGCAACAGCTCACCGACGACATGAAGACCGCGATGAAGGCCGGCGAGAAGGATCGCCTCGCGGTCATCCGCCTGATCAACGCCGCCATCAAGCAGAAGGAAGTCGACGAGCGCGTGGAGATGACCGACGCGCTGGTGCTGGCCGTGCTGGAAAAGATGGTCAAGCAGCGCAAGGACTCCATCACCCAGTACGAAGCCGCCGCGCGCGAGGATCTCGCCGCGATCGAGCGCTACGAGATGGGCGTGATCGAAACCTACCTGCCGGCCAAGCTGGGCGAAGCCGAGATCCTGGCCGAGATCGACAAGGCGATCAACGCGACCGGCGCCGCCTCCGCCGCCGACATGGGCAAGCTGATGGGCGTGCTGAAGCCGGCGCTGGCCGGCCAGGCCGACATGGGCCTGGTGTCGAAATTGGTCAAGCAGAAGCTCACGCCTTAAAGCGATGCATGTACCGTAGGAGCGCACCGCAGGGGCGCAATGGCTTTCGCCGGTTGCCGCCAGAAGCATCGCGCCCCTGCGGTGCGCTCCTACAGCAAAGGGAACGCCATGCCTGACGCCCTGCTCTCGATCCGCCCCGCCACAGTCGATGACGTGCCTCTGATCCGCCAGCTGATCGCCGAGCTGGCCGAATACGAACGCCTGACCGATGCCGCCGTGGCCACCGACGATGGCCTGCGCGAGCAGCTGTTCGGCGCGCAGCCGGCGGCCGAGGTGCTGATCGGCGAAGTCGATGGCGTCGCCGCGGGCTTCGCCCTGTTCTTCCACAATTTCAGCACCTTCCTCGGCAAGCGCGGCCTCTACCTCGAAGACCTGTTCGTGCGCCCCGCGTTCCGCGGCAGCGGCCTGGGCAAGCACCTGATGGCCGCGTTGGCGCGGATCGCCGTGCAGCGCGACTGCGGCCGCTTCGAATGGAGCGTGCTGGACTGGAACACGCCCGCCATCGGTTTCTATCGCGCCATCGGCGCGGTGGGCATGGATGAATGGACCGTGCAGCGGCTGGAAGGCGCGTCCTTGCGGGCGCTCGCCGCGCGCGACGAGCTGTAGCCCGCGCCCGCCCCTGTAGAGCCGGGCACCGCCCGGCTCTACCCGCTCCCGATCGGAACAACACGCCAGCGGGGCGATGCCCCGCTCTACACTAGGCGCCATGGCCCGCATCCCCGACGCCTTCATCGACGATCTGCTCGCGCGCTCCGACATCGTCGAAGTGGTCGGCGCGCGCGTGCCGCTGAAGAAGCAGGGCCGCGAGTACGCGGCGCGCTGCCCGTTCCATGACGAGCGCTCGGCCAGCTTCACCGTCTCGCCGACCAAGCAGTTCTACCATTGCTTCGGCTGCGGCGCGCACGGCACCGCGATCAGCTTCCTAATGAACTACGACCGCCTCGAGTTCCTCGACGCGGTGGACGAACTGGCCCGGCGCGTCGGCATGGAAGTGCCGCGCGATACCCAGCAGCGCAACGCCAATCCAGAAACGCGCGACCTGTACGGCGCGATGGAAGCGGCCGCGGCCTTCTTCCGCAGCCAGCTCGCGCATGGCGACAAGGCGCGCGCCTACGTCGAAAAACGCGGTATTGCGGCGGACATCGTCGAACGCTACGCAATCGGTTATGCGCCGGACGGTTTCTCCGCGCTGCGCGACGCGCTCGGCACTGACCCGCGCCGGATGCAGCTGCTGGAACGCGGCGGGCTGTTCTCGAAGAACGACAAGGGCCACGTCTACGACAAGTTCCGCGACCGCCTGATGTTCCCGATCCACGACCGCCGCGGCCGCACGATTGCTTTCGGCGGGCGCGTGATCGATCCGGAGGATTCGCCGAAATACCTCAACTCGCCGGAAACCGCGCTGTTCCACAAGGGCCGCGAACTGTACGGCCTGTGGCAGGCGAAGCAGGCCAACCAGAAGCTCGAACGGCTGATCGTGGTCGAGGGCTATATGGACGTGGTGGCGCTGGCGCAGTACGGCGTCTCGCAGGCGGTGGCGACGCTGGGCACCGCGACCACGCCCGACCACGCCGAGCTGCTGTTCCGCAGCGCGCCCGACGTGTATTTCTGTTTCGATGGCGACCGCGCCGGCCGCAGCGCCGCATGGAAGGCGCTGGAGTCGGTGCTGCCACGGATGAAGGACGGACGACAGGCGTTCTTCCTGTTCCTGCCGGATGGCGAGGATCCGGATTCGATCGTGCGCAGCGAAGGCGCGGACGGTTTCGACGCGCGCCTGCGTGATGCAACGCCGCTGTCCGAATTCTTCTACGCCCAGCTGTCGGCCGACGTGAACCTGGGAAGCCTGGACGGCAAGGCGCGCCTGGCCGAACGCTGCAAGCCGCTGCTGGCGCAGATCCCGGACGGCGCCTTCGGCGACCTGATGCAGCAGCGCCTGACCGCGCTGACCGGCGTCGGCGCGCGCGCCAGCCATCCGCAGACCCACGTGCCCACGCAGCGCGCAACCCGGGCCCCGCGCGGCGCTCCGGCGCAAAAACCCAGCCTGATCCGCAGCGCGATCACCCATCTGCTGCACCGCCCCGGCCTCGCGCTGGACCTGCAGCCGCCCTACCGCTTCGCCACCCTGCGCCAGCCCGGCATCGACCTGCTCTCGGAGCTTGTGCTGCTGGTGCGCGAACGCCCGGACATCACCACCGGCGTGCTGCTGGAACACTTCGACGGCCGCGAGGAACTGCCCGCGCTGCAGAAGCTGGCGGTGCTCGACCTGCCCGGCGAGCAAGCCGACCTGCGCGCCGAATTCCTCGACGCCATCATCCAGCTCGAAAAGCAGGTGCTGCAGCAGCGCATCGAGGAACTGCAGCAGCAGCAGCGCGACGGCGCGCTGGACGACGCCGGCAAGCAGGAAATGCGCGAATTGCTGCAGGCGCGGATGCAGCGCTGAGCCTCAATCGCTGGCGTGCTCCCGCGCCAGCAGCTGCTGCTTGCGCGCGATGCCCCAGCGATAGCCCGACAGCGCGCCATCGCTGCGCACCACCCGATGGCAGGGGATCGCCACCGCCAACCGGTTGGCCGCGCAGGCCTGCGCCACCGCGCGCACCGATTTCGGGCTGCCGATGCGCGCCGCGATCTCTGCATAGCTGACCGTCTCGCCCGCCGGAACCTTGCACAGGGCCTCCCAGACCCGCTGCTGGAACGCGGTACCGCGGATGTCCAGCGGCAGGTCCAGCCCCAGCCGTGGCGTCTCCACGAAACCGACCACCTGCGCCACCAGCTGCTCGAACCCGGCGTCGCCCCCCACCAGTTGGGCGCGCGGGAAACGCTCCTGCAGTTCCCGCAGCAGGGGCTCGGGATCATCGCCCAGCGAAATCGCGCACACGCCGCGCGCACTGCGCGCGACCAGCAGCGCACCAAGCGCGCTCTGCGCGATGGCGAACATGATCCGCGCATCGGCGCCGCCGTCGCGGTACTGCGCCGGCTTCATTCCCAGCAGCGCCTCGGCGCTGTCGTAGAAGCGGCTGCTGGCGTTGAAACCGGCATCGAACGCGGCATCCACCACCCTGGTGCCGGGTCTTGCCAGTGCATCACGCAGCGCTTTTCCACGCCGGGCCTTCGCGTAAGCCTTCGGCGTCACCCCGGTGATGGCCTTGAACAGACGGTGGAACTGGTGCGTGCTGAGCCCCGCCTCGCGCGCCAGCGCGTCGAGCGCAGGCGGTGTTTCGGCCTGTTCGATGCGCCGGCAGGCGGCGGCGACCAGGGCGGCATCACGTTGCGGTTTGGCGATCGCTGCAGCGTTCATGGCGCCACTGTAGTCCGGCCGCCAGGCTGGCACATCCCGTTTCTTGCACCTTTGCAGCGCCCCCACCCCGCGGACACGCAATGACCGGCAGCGGGCTCACCTCACCTTGCGGAAGGTCAGGTTCAGCCGGCATCCGCCGGTGGCGGGATGCAGGCCCGGCGGCACCGGCAGCACGCCGTGGAAGCGCATGCGGTCCACCCCGCCCCAGACCACCACGTCGCCATGAATGAGCGGCACCCGCACGGTCTTATCGCCGCGCGCGAAGCCGCCGAACAGGAACGTCGCCGGCAACCCCAGCGACACCGAGACGATGGGTGCGACGCGGTCGTCCTCGTCGCGATCCTGGTGCAGGCTCAGGCGCGTGCCGGGCGCATAGCGATTGACCAGGCAGGCATCCGGGAGATAGCCATCGAAGCCGACTTCGGCCGCCACCTCGCGCGCCAGCTGCACGAAGGCCTCCGGCATCGCCGGCCACGCTTGGCCCGACTGCGGATCGATGCGGTCGTAGCGATAGCCTCGACGATCGCTGCACCAGCCAAACCTGCCGCAATTCGTCATCGCCACCTGCATCACGTGGCCGCCGGGCGTGGTGAGGTGGCGGAACGGCGCGGCCGCGATGATGCCGTCGATGCCGTCCAGCAGCGCGCCCTCGAACGGCAGCGCGAAGCCGTGCAGCACGCAGGCCTGCGCGGCGAGCGCGGTGCGCGCGCCGGCTCCCTGCGCGGCGAACAGGTCGCTCACGGTGCGGGCGCGAACTCCAGCGCCGGCGCGGCGTCGAACAGCGGCAGCAGCCAGTGGTCGACCAGCAGGAACGCGAACAGCGCCATCAGGTAGATGATGGAGTACTTGAAGGTGCGCATCGCGAAGAATTCGTCCGGCGGATCCAGCAGCTTCCATGCGTACCAGAGGAAGACCGCGCCCAGCACCAGCGCGCCGCACAGGTAGAACACGCCGCTCATGTGCGCCGCCCAGGGCAGCACCGTCACCACCACCAGCAGCACGGTGTAGAGCAGGATCTGCCAGCGCGTGTAGGTCACGCCATGCGTCACCGGCAGCATCGGCACCAGCGCGCGCGAATAGTCCTCGCGGCGGAAGATGGCCAGCGCCCAGAAATGCGGCGGCGTCCACACGAAGATGATCAGCACCAGCAGCAGCGCGTGCGCCCAATCCCATTCGCGCTGCATGCCGGTGACCGCGGCCCAGCCCAGCAGCGGCGGCGCGGCGCCGGCCAATCCGCCGATCACGATGTTCTGCGGCGTGGCGCGCTTGAGGAAGCCGGTGTAGACGATGGCGTAGCCAATCAACGAGGCGAAGGTCAGCGCCGCGCAGACCACGTTCACCCAGACCACCAGGATCGTCATCGAGGCGACCCCCAGCGCGATGGCGAACGCCAGCACCTGCGCCGGCGTCAGTGCGCCGGTCGCGAGCGGACGCTCGGCGGTGCGCGCCATCACCTTGTCGATGCGCTGGTCGAGCAGGTGGTTGATCGCCGCCGCGCTGGCCGCGGCCAGCCAGATGCCCAGCGTGCCTGCCAGCAGGCGCAGCCACGGCCAAGCGTCGCCGGGGCGGATCGCCAGCAGCATGCCGATGATCGCGGTGAACACGATCAGCGCGACCACGCGCGGCTTGGTCAGCGTCCAGTACTGCGCCCACACCGACTTGACCATGCTCATGCCTCCGGCGGGCGCAGCCGCGCCAGCAGGGTGACCAGCACGAACAGCAACAGGCCGGCGCCGGCGTTGTGCAGCACCGCGATCTTCAGCGGCAGCGACAGCACCACGTTGGCGATGCCGAGCCCGAACTGCGCGCAGACCAGCGCGGCCAGCAGCCCGCCCCAGCCGCGCAGCCCCGGCATCCGCAGCAGGCGCACCGCCAGCACCAGCAGGTAACAGGCCACCGCCACCGCCATCAGCCGGTGCGCCAGCTGGATGGCGACGCGCGACGCGTTGTCGAGGATGCCGCCTTCGTAATCGACGCCGATCCCGCGCCAGAGCACGAAGCCCTCGCCAAAATCATGCTCCGGCCACCAGGCGCCGGCGCACTTCGGGAAATCGGTGCCGCAGGCCAGCGCGGCATAGTTGGCGCTGGTCCAGCCGCCCAGCGCGATCTGCACGATCAGCAGCGCCAGCCCGACGCCGAGCAGGATCCGCAGCCGGCGTGCATCGCCACTGACGATGGGGAGGCCGGTCGCCCGCCATGCGATCCAGGTCAGCAGCGCGAACGTGGCCAGTCCGCCGAGCAGGTGCCCCATCACCACGATGGGCTTGAGCAGCCAGGTCACCGTCCACATGCCCAGCAGCGCCTGGAAGATGATGACCGCCAGTGTCAGCGTGCTGGCGCGCGCCAGGTCCACGTTCGACCAGCGGATCACTCCGATCAATAGCAGGAGCTCGCCCGCGATGGCGAGCATCGATGCCGCGAAATGCATGCCCCGCATGTACAACGGAATCGCCAGCGCAACCGCCACCGAGGCCGCGATCACATGCACCCAGCCATGCGGCCGCCGGCGCGTGGACAGCAGCGCGAGCGACAGCACCAGCACGCCCAGCAAACCGGCGATCATGCGGTGGAACTGCTCGCGCCAGGCCTTGCCCGGCTCGACCGGGCGGATCGCGGTGGCGGCGTGATCGGCCACCTGGTCCGCATGCGTCGGCCATGCCGCCTTGCCATAGCAGGTCGGCCAGTCCGGGCAACTCAGGCCGGCATTGGACAGCCGCACGAACGCGCCGAACACGATCACGCAGGCCGCCAGCGCGACCGCCAGCCAGGCGATGCGGTGGAAGTGGCGATACAGGAATGCGGGCTGCGTGGAGGACATCGCGCTCATGGCTCAGTTGATCCGCAACAGGCGCGAGAGGTCGCTGCGCAAATCGCCGGGATCGGAGCCGCCAGCGTAGCGCAACACCACAAAACCATTCGGATCCACCAGCCAGACCGGATCGCGCCCGGTGGCGGGATCCGCGTCCGCGCGCAGCAAGCCCGCGCGCAGGCCATCGTCCACCCGCAGCAGGTGCACCTCGCGCAGCGTGCGCACGTCCACCGGCGGCGCGGCCGCCCAGAGTACGTGCACGCGGTCGGCCTGGCGGCCCATCAGCCGCCACACCTTGTCCAGGTCCTGCAGCAGCTGCGCGCAGGCGTCGCGGCGCGCACCGTCGCAATCCCGCGGCATCGCCACGATGCGCCAGGTGCGCGGGTTGTCCTGCCATGCATACGGCCGGCCGTCGGCCAGCGTCGGCGTGTAGCCGCGCAGGTCGCCGTAGGGCTGCAGCATCTCGCCCTTGTTCTTCATGCCATCCGGCCGCCAGCCGGAGAAGCGCAGCGCGCCGGCCGCCAGCATGCCGCCGAAGAACAGCAGCAGGATGACCAGCAAGGCCCTGCGGTTGCGGCGAACAGCCGCCGTTGCCGGAATCTGTTCCGTCATGTCGTCTTCTTTTTCATCTTGAAGGTGAGGATCGCGGCCGCCGCCAGCACGGTCAGGGCCAGCCCGAACCACTGCACCGCATAGCCCAGATGGCGTTCGGGGAGCATCGTGTTGGGCAGGATATCGAGATCGCGCTCGCCCGGCGCCAGCATCACGCCGGCATCATCGCGCCGATGCTGCGGATCGAGCCGCAGCACGCGCGGCGCCACGCCGGCATGCAGTCCCATCGCCGCCGCGATGGCCGGCAGCTCCATGCGCGTGGCCAGCCAGCGCTGGCCGCCCTGCGCGGCCAGCGCCTCGCCGTGCGCAAGGCCGGTGGACGGTGGCGACGCCAACAGCCCGCGCACGGCCTGCCCGGCATTCGCGGGACAGCCGGCTGCCGGCAGCTCGCGCCCGCCGCCCAGCGGCCACCAACCAGCATCCAGCAGCACCGCCTGCGCGCCATCGTCGGGCAGCAGCACGCAGTACAGACGCAGGCCCACGCGCCCTTCGCGCTGCTGGGCATCCAGCCAGAGGGTGGCGTCGGCGACGCGTCCGCGTCCCTCCACCCAATCGTAGTCCCGGGCACGCGCCGGATCCGATGCCAGCGCCAGCGGGCGGGGATGCGCATGATCCAGCGCCCTGCCGGCCGCCTCCAGCATCGCCTGCTTCTCGTGCATGCGCGCCAGTTGCCAGCGGCCCAGCATGGCGAAGCCGGTCGCCAGCAGCAGCGCCAGCGCCCACCATGCCGTCACGCGGAAAGCACGCGCGCCCATCACCGGCCGGCGTCTTTCTGCTGCGATAATGACGCTCCTGCACAACCCGCCTGCCGCAGCACGGAGGAACACATGAGCGGTCCGCTCAAAACCCTGCTCATCGTCGGCATCTTGATCGTCATCCTGTGGAACCTGGGAGCCGGCCTCTATTACATGCTGGTGGACAAGGGCACCACCAAGCGGACGGTGAATTCGCTGACCCGGCGCATCGCCCTGAGCGTGGCGCTGATCCTGTTCGTGGTGCTGGCCATCTACATGGGCTGGATCACGCCGCACGGCGTGGGCCGCGCGCCAGGCTGATTCCGCCACCGTTGCCCGGAAACAAAAGGCCGGCGATGCCGGCCTTTGTCTTGTCTGCTGCGATGCCGGATTACAGCACGTAGACGAACAGGAACAATCCCAGCCACACCACGTCCACGAAGTGCCAGTACCAGGCCACCGCTTCGAACGCGAAATGGTTGTCCTTGCTGAAGTGGCCCTTTGCGCAGCGCAGCCACATCACCGCCAGCATGATGGTGCCCAGGGTCACGTGCGCGCCATGGAAGCCGGTCAGCATGAAGAAGGTCGAACCGTAGATGCCCGAACCCAGGGTGAGGTTGAGCTCGGTGTAGGCGTGGATGTATTCCTCCGCCTGGAAGAACAGGAACAGGCTGCCGAGCAGGACGGTCAGTCCGAGGAACAGCAGCAGCGCGCCACGCTTGCCCGCCTTCAGGGCATGGTGGGCGATGGTCACGGTCACGCCCGACGCCAGCAGGATCAGCGTGTTCAGCAGCGGCAGGCCCCAGGCCGGCACGGTCTGGTAGCTGCCGCCGATGTCGGCCGGGCCATTGCTCGGCCAACCGCCGGCGAACCCCGGCCACAGCAGGCTGTTGGTCATCGCGCCGTGGCCTTCGCCGTTCAGCCACGGCAGCGCGAACTGGCGGGCGTAGAACAGCGCGCCGAAGAACGCGGCGAAGAAGAACACTTCCGAGAAGATGAACCAGACCATGCCCATCCGGAAGGAGACATCGACCTGCTTGTTGTAGCGGCCGGCCACGGATTCACGGATCACGTCGCCGAACCACTTGAACAGGATCGCCAGCAGGCCGGCGATGCCGACGAAGAAGACGGTGCGCCCCCAGCTGACCTCGTTCAGCCAACTGGCGAAACCGACCATCGTGGTGAACAGGGCGACCGAGGCGAACAGCGGCCACTTGCTGCTGTGCGGGACAAAGTAGGTGTCCTGGTCGTGGCTGCCGTGTGCGGCGTGGGCATTGGCCATGGCGATTTTCCGGTTGGGTCTTGGCAGGGGTTCAGGGCGCGGCGCGAACCGTGGTGCCCGCTTGGCCCGTGGTCGCCGCAAGCGCGGCGGTCTGGGCATCGTTCTTGAAGAAGGTATAGGACAACGTGAGGGTCTTCACCCCGGCCGGCAGCGCCGGATCGATGATGAAGCGCACCGGCATGTCGCGCGACTCGCCGGCGGCGAGGGTCTGCGCGGTGAAGCAGAAGCATTCGGTCTTGTTGAAATAGCCGGAGGCGCGCGCCGGCGCCACCGAAGGCACCGCGCTGCCGACGATCGCGCGGTCGGCATCATTGCGGGCGAAGTAGAGCGCCTGGTACTGGCGACCCAGCTGCACGCGCATCGAGCGCTGCTCGGGTTCGAACTTCCACGGCAGCTTGGAATTGACCCCGCCGTCGAACTGCACGGTCACCCAGCGCGCGTCCGCGGCGGACTTGGCGTCCTGCGCGGCCGTCGGGCCCTGCTCCAGGCGCACGCCGAACACCTTCTCGCAGGCGATCCGGTACAGCGGCACCAGCGAGAAGGCGAAGCCGAACGCGGCCACGGCCACGCCGACCATCTTCCAGACGCCGAACGCACGGTTGCCGGAACCGCTCACTGCGCCAGCACTCCCGACAGGATGAAGCCCACGTACACCGCCAGCGCGATCCCGGCGAACAGCAGCGCGGTGCGGCGTGCGCGTTTGCGGCGCAGCTCCACGGCGGGGTCGTCGGTGGCGGGGTCTCGGGTCATCTGGGCAATCCTGGCGACGTCAGTGGCTGACGTCGCCGTGGGCCAGGTCGCTGTCCTTGATGACCGGCGGGCGCTCGAAGGTGTGGTGCGGGGCCGGCGACGGCACCGTCCACTCCAGGCCACGCGCGCCTTCCCAGGCGCGGGCCTCGGCCTTGGCGCCGTACTTCTTCGAGTGCAGCAGGACGAAGGCCATCATGAACGGGGTCAGGAACATGCCGAACGCGCCGATCGAGCTGATCAGGTTCCAGTCGGCGAACACCACGTTGTAGTCCGGGATGCGGCGCGGCATGCCGGCCAAGCCCAGGAAGTGCTGCGGGAAGAACAGCAGGTTGACGAAGATCATGGTCCACCAGAAATGGAACTTGGCCATGCCTTCGCTGTACATCCGGCCGGTCCACTTCGGCCACCAGTAGTAGATGGCGGCGATGATCGCGAACAGCGCGCCGGTCACCAGCACGTAGTGGAAGTGGGCCACCACGAAATAGGTGTCGTGGTACTGGAAGTCGGCCGGCACGATCGCCAGCATCAGCCCGGAGAAACCGCCGATGGTGAACAGGATCACGAACGCGATCGCCCACAGCATCGGCGCCTCGAAGGTCAGCGAACCGCGCCACATGGTGGTGACCCAGTTGAACACCTTCACGCCGGTCGGGATCGAGATCAGCATGGTGGCGAACATGAAGTACACCTCGCCCCCCAGCGGCATGCCCACCGTGAACATGTGGTGCGCCCACACGATGAACGACAGGAACGCGATCGCCGCGGTGGCGTAGACCATCGCCTGGTAGCCGAACAGCGGCTTGCGGCTGAACGCCGGGATGATCTCGCTGACGATGCCGAACGCCGGCAGGATCATGATGTAGACCTCGGGATGCCCGAAGAACCAGAAGATGTGCTGGTACATCACCGGGTCGCCGCCGCCCGCCGCGTTGAAGAAGCTGGTGGCGAAGAAGCGGTCGGTCAGCAGCATGGTCACCGCGCCCGCCAGCACCGGCATCACCGCGATCAGCAGGAACGCGGTG
>JAANMX010004445.1_pt1 | contig 11090 bp, 9 predicted proteins | sample 7279681 | NCBI WGS metagenome assembly JAANMX01 (sample SAMN14094542, study PRJNA606508) | bioreactor metagenome | isolation source: A lab-scale SPAN reactor treating ammonium-rich wastewater day 351 | place: Ireland: Galway | collected 2018-01-01
GGCACCCTCGGGCAACTCCGCGGGAAGCTGCAGCCGGGGCGCCAACCCCCGCGCGAGGTACCAGTCGGTCACCCGCGCGAGCGCCGCCGGCAGCGGCATGCCCGGATCGCCGAGCGGCAGGGCCGAGTTGGCACGTCCGGTGAAACCGCCGGCGGCCCGCAGTTCCCACTCCCCCAGGCGGTCCTGTTCCAGTCCCGGCCAGGTCCGCGCGCACAGACGCTGCAGGGTGGCGATGTCCATCGCCTCACCCTGCCAGTCGGCCGGCCTCGGCGCAGCCGTCACCGACCAGCCTCTCGGTCGCCGCGGCCGTCCGAACGCTACGCAGTTCTACTCCCCCGCACTTCTACTCCCGCATCACGACGTACGCGGCCGCATCCCCACCCGCTCCTGATCCGGAACAGGGCACCAGGCCCTGCCCAGAATCAAGGAGCCACCATGGCAACCCGCGATCCCTTCGTGCTGAAGGTGCCGCTCGATCACCGCGACCTGACCGGCCTGGCCCGCGACGACAAGGTCAAGGTCGTCGCCCGCGCTGCGGACGGCAGCACCAGCAGCACCACCGTCACCGTCGGCGGCCGCGAGGCCAGCGAGGCCGAGCTGACCTTCCGCACCAACCCCGGACGCCTCAAGGTCGCGCTCGGCCCCGCCGACGCCGACGACCACCAGATCCTGGACGCCGAGACGCTCGGCATCAGCGTGCCCGCCCGGATGTGGGAGGACCTGAAGAAGATCACCGTGGCACCGATCAAGATCGGCCCCTTCCACTGGGGCTGGTGGAAGCGCTGGTGTCGAACCATCACGATCAAGGGCCGGCTGGTCTGTCCGGACGGCCGCGGCGTCCCCGGCGCCCGGATCTGCGTCGACGACATCGACCGCTGGTTCATCTGGACCAGCCGCGACGAGGTCGCCTGCACGGTCACCGAGCCCGACGGCTCGTTCAGCATGACCTTCCGCTGGTGCTGCGGCCTCTACCCCTGGTGGTGGTGGTTCCGGGTCCGCCCGTGGGCGCTCGACGACATCCTGGCCAACCAGGTCGGCCGGGTGCTCGACCAGTTCCCGGACGTCCGGCTCGACGTCCCGACCACCCAGCCCTCCCTGGGCACGTTCGCCCGCCTGCTCGAGCGGCAGGACCGCGAGCTCGCCGCGATCGCCCGGCAGCCGCTCAGCGAACTGGATCCCGGCACCCTGGACAAGGTGCGCGACCAGCTGGTGAAGGTGCTCCCCGCCTCCCCCGAACTGGAGCGGCTGGCGATCTGGCCCTGGTTGCCCTGGTCACCGTGGCGGGACTGCCGTCCCGACCTGGTGTTCCGCGCCGTCCAGGACTGCGGCCGCGGCCCGGTGACCGTGCTCTACGAGACCGTCAACCAGACCCGCTGGGACGTCCCCGACGAGCTCGAGGTCACCCTGGTCGCCAACTCGGAGGCCTGCTGCCTGCCGGTGCCGCCCGAGGAGGACTGCCTGATCCTGGATTCGGTCTGCGGCCACGGCATGCACCATGTGGCCGGCAACGCCGGCGCGCCGGCGGGGACGCCGTCCGATGTCGAGGGCTACCTGGTCACCTACACCGACGGCGTCGACCAGAAGCTGGACATCCCGTTCGGCGGCAGCGTGCCGATCCGGCAGAACCCGAGCGACCTGGTCGGCATCGACTACTACGCGTTCGAGCACTCCACCGACGGCGGCCTGACCTGGCTGCCGCTGCCCTTCGGTGCGGCGGCCTCGTTCTCGCGCTACTGGCAGCTGTTCCCCGGGCCGATCGTGGGCAGCGAGCCGTTCACGCCGGTCACGGTGGGCGCCTACCAGGTCTACGAGACCCGGCGGCACTTCGAGGACACCCACTACGGCGACTGGTCGCCGGGCGGCAGCCGGTACTGGATGTCGACCAACTACGACCTGCTGCTGCCGCTGGACTCCACCAAGCTGGCCGACGGCCGCCACCACCTGCGGGTCGTGCAGTTCACCAAGACCGGGCCGGAGGAGTTCACCGGCCCCGAACCGGTGCTGGGCTGCGACAAGGAGACCCAGGCGAACTGCGTGCTGGTGATCGACAACCGCGCCATCACCGCGTTGGGGCACGATCCCAGCCACAACTGCGGCGGCGGCGTCCACCTCTGCACCGTCGAGCCGGACACCGCGATCGGCGCCGTCCTGCTGGACGGCGTCGAGGTCGCCCCGTGCGACACGATCAAGCCGGAGCGCGGCAGCATGACCGAGATCGAGTTCGAGGTCACCGACCCGGACGGCCACCTGGGCTGGTTCACCCTGACCAGCCACTACGGCACCTCGGGCCTGGTCGACCTGCTGGCGCTCGGCACGCTGACCTGCATCAGCGGCGGACCGGACGCCAGCAGCTACGCGGACGCGCTGGCCGGCGGGGCCACCCGTCCGGTCTGGGGCGGCGGCACCTTCCGGTTGCGGATCCCGACCCGGGTCGCCTTCCCGGTGCCCTGCTGCTACCTCTTGCGGCTGGAGGCCGGGAAGCGGACGCTGGAGAACTGCACCCAGTGGGTGCGCAACGCCAGCGAGGTCACGCTGGGGATCGGGGTGTGAGATGAGTTGCTGCGGCAGCAACCGGGCGGCGTTCCGGGTCACTCCTCCGGGGTCGGCGTCCGCGCCCGGGGCGTCGGCGCCGGGCACGTCCGTCCGGGCGACCCCGGTGCGGCTGCGCTGGCGGCGCCGGGTGACCGCCGCCGTCGACGGTCCGGTCTCCCGCACGCGCTACCAGGTGTCGGCCGAAACGCCCGTCATCGCGGTCGACCCGAGGGACGCCGTGGGGCTGCTGCGGACCGGCTTCTTCGAGCGGGTGGGCTGATGCCGAGCACCCCGGCCGCCGGCCGGATCGCACGATCCGGCCGGCGGCCGCTCGGCGTCCTCCCCGCGCTGGGGATCGGCGCGCTGGCCACCTGGCGGGTGAGCCGGCTGATCGTCGCCGAGGACGGGCCCGCCCAACTCGTGGTCCGGCTGCGCCGCGCCGTGGACGCCACCCCGCTGGCCGGGCTGATGGACTGCTTCGCCTGCACCTCGGTGTGGATCGGCCTGGGGACCTCCGCCGTGCTGTTCGGCGGCCGGCTCCCCGTCCGGGACGTCGGGGTGGCCGGCCTGGCGCTGTCCGGCGCGGCACTGCTCGTCGAAAGCCTGATGACAAGGGACGATTCCGGGCTCCTTCCCGAGCCCGAGGTCGACTCACCGCTCATCACCGTGATCACCGAACCGTCCGAGGCACGTCCGCCGAGCTGAACGCGAGCGGTTCACCAGGCCGGCCGACGGCCGGGTGCCGGACGGTCGGCACCATGCCGCCCCCGAGTGCGGGCAAGGCTTCACCCGCCGGCCTCGCGGTGTTGCGCTCGCGTTCATCGCCTGCCAGTGGGCTGAGGACGGAAGTTCTCCGAGTCGGTGATGGGATGGCGATGCGTTCGGTTCTCCGCGCCCGGCGGCGATGCCGCGGATGAGCGCCGGCCTGAAGCCGGCCGGATGGCGCCCACCCTCCCCCGCCCGCGCGCGGTTGCCCGCGGCGTCCAGCGACTCGTGGGCGATCGTCGCCGCGGGCGCCGCAACACTCGCGCTGCTGGGGTACCTACTGAACGGGAACCTCCGCTACCAGGTCGGCGTGGGCCGCGTGTCCGGCTACTCGGTCGCCGAGACGTTCTCGCATCGGCCGATCGCCTTCCGGCTGCTGTCCGCCGCCCAGGCCTGGCTACCCGACCTGCTCAGTGGCCCGGCCGGCCCGCCCGGGTCGTGGTGGCGGGTGGTGATCTTCGAAGCCGGGTTCCGGCTGATGGCGGCGGTGCTGGCGGCCGGCGCCGCGATGCTGCTGTGGGCCGGGCTGCGCCGTCACTGGGGCCGGGCGGGCCGGCCCTGCGCGATCGCGGTCTACGCGGCCCTGGTGTTCACGGCGCCGGCGACCGGCGAGCCGGACTGGATGGCCGCCCTGCTGGCCACGGCCGCCGTCGGCGCCGGGCTCGCGTTCGGCCCGCGCCTGGCCGGCGCGACCGCCGGCCCCCTGCTCGCGCTGGCCGCGCTGGTCAAGATCAGCACGCTTCCCGTGGCGGCCGCGGCGCTGCTGATCCTGTGTGCCTTCGACCGGCGGCGGGGCCGGACCGCGGGGGCCGTCGCCACCCTGGCCGGTCTGCTGGCGGTCGGCCTGACCTACTGGCTCGCGCCGTACGAGATCGGCTGGCTGCTGGACATCCGAGCCCTCCAACCCGACCCCTGGGATTCCGGGCACGCCGTCGAGGCGGGCCACTATCTGATGAACCTCGTGGCCCGCTGGCCCACCGTCGCCATGTTGCCCGCCTACTTCGTCGGTGCGCGACGTGACGAGGCCTGGGTGGCGGGTGCCGGCCTGGCGCTGACCGGGTTCGGCTTCGTGTACCAGGGCCAGTACTTCGTCTACCACTCGCTCGGCTTCGTGGTGCTCAGCGCGGCCCTCGCGGTGCGCACGCTGCAGAGGTCCCGCGGCGCCCTGCGTTGGCCGATGCTCGCGCTCACGGCATGGACCCTGGTGCTCTTCGTCTCGCCGGGCGACTGGAGGGTCGCGCACCCGGTCAGGCTCTACCTGATCGCCGGCGGCTGGATCATTGCCCTGACGGCCTGACAGTGGTTCGCGCTGCGGCGTCCGCCGACCCGGACCCATGCCGCCGGGGATCGTTGGGCGGCCCTCCTGGTCATGGCGGCGATGCTCGCCACCCAGACGCCGTTCTCCGCCGAGTCGCTCACTCTGTCCACGGCCGACCGCACCTCCTGGGGGGCCCACCGGGCGCTGCGCAGCGAGCTCGCCGACGCCGAACGGATCCACCGGCTGATCGGCACCGACACCCCGGTCGCCTACCTGGCCTTCGGCGCCACCACCTACATCGTCGGCAACCCGACCCGCTGCCGGTACCCGTCGCCGCTGTTCCTCCAGCGACCGCTGGCCCGCGAGAAGGTGTCGTCCGCGTCGCGCGCCGAGAGCCTCGGCTGCCTGACCGACCCCGATGCCCGCTGGCTGGTCTGGGACCGCGACTGGCTCCGCCGCAAGAGCGCCCCGGATGATCTGCTGCAGACCATCGACCGGCACTGGGACTGCGCTGCCGCCCGGATCATCGGCGGCTACACCATCTGCCCGCGGAGGACCTGACTTCTCCCGACATCCCGGACGCGACGGGGCCGGGCCTACGTCCGGGGTGGAAGACCGGCACAGCGGCAAGAAAAAAACCCCTCTGACGAGGGGTTCTCTTTGCAGCCCCGACGGGATTCGAACCCGCGCTACCGCCTTGAGAGGGCGGCGTGCTAGGCCGCTACACAACGGGGCCCTAGCTGTCGCACGAAGCGACTGTCGTGAAGATTACCAAAGCCAGCACAGCTCGGGCGAATCCTCTGCGCTGGGGTACTAGGACTCGAACCTAGACTGACGGAACCAGAATCCGGCGGGCTGCCAATTACCCCATACCCCATCGCTGACCCTCGTCGGGCCAGCGAGGTGCAACGTTACCGAATCGCCGGCGCCCCTCCAAATCAGGGTCCGTCGGCTCCGATCGGCACCCCTCAGGTGCGCTGCTCCCACGGATCGACGCCGTCCGGGGTGCGTGTTCCCGGGGTGGTCACCGCCAGCCCCAGCCGGCGTCCGAGCAGCAGCGCCAGCACGGTGAAGACGCCGAACCCACCGAGATCCCAGGCCAGATCGCCCCAGTCGATGGTCTGGGTGGCCTTGACCTCGGCGATCGTCGAGTACAGCCCGGCGTAACTGAAGGCCATCACGTTGTTGATCACGTGGGCGCCGATGGCCGCCTCCAGGCCGCCGGTGCGCACCACCAGGACGCCGACCAGCACGCCGAAGGCGAACCGGTCGAGGAACAGCGGCAGGTTCTGGGTGCCGTGGAAGAGCGCGAACAGCGCCGCCGAGCAGACCACCCCGAACCAGGGGCTGCGGGGCGCCAGTGTGTGGAACGACTGCAGCAGGTACCCCCGGAAGAAGAACTCCTCCGCGGCCGCCTGCAACGGCGAGGTGAGCAGGATCACCACGAAGAAGACCCAGTAGTCGGCCTGCGGCCGCAACCCGGGAAAGGGCTGTCCCAGCTGCTGCGCGAAGAGCACCAGGTTGAACAGCACGAACGCCAGCCCCATCGAGAGCAGCAGGTAGCGCCAGCGGAACCACGGCCGGACGGAAGCCAGCCATTTCGGGTGCCGGCGATGGACGAACAGCACCACGGCGAGGCTGATCGGGATCAGCATCGCCAGTGCCAGGTGGCCCGAGAGCATGCCCCAGGGATTCTCGAACCGGCCGAGCGCACGCAGCCACTCGACGTAGTCGCCGCCGGGGGCGAGCAGCACCCAGCCGAGCCAGCCCATCAGCTGGGAGACGGTGGTGGCGACGACGAAGAACAACAGGATCGCGGTCAGGATGCCTGCCGCCGAGCGCAGCCGCGGGCGGTCCCGGGCACCGACCAGGATCTCGTCATAGCGGACGCCGGCGGGCGTTGGTTCGCTGGCGAACCGGTCCACCCAGGACTCGGTCGCGGACGACGCCACCTCAGTCCTCCGCCACGACCGGGTTGGTCAGCGTGCCGAGCCCCTCGACGCTGACCGAGACCGAATCGCCGGGCAGCATCGGGCCGACGCCTTCCGGCGTCCCGGTGAGAATGACGTCTCCGGGCAGCAGGGTGGTGAAGCTGGTGATGAACTCGATCAGTCGCGGGACCGAGTAGACCATCAGCGAGGTGTTCGACTCCTGCCGGGGCTCGCCGTTGAGGTTGCTGGTGACGCGCAGGTCGGCTACCTCGGCCAGGCTCAGATGGGTCGAGATCCACGGGCCGAGCGGGCAGAAGGTGTCGTAGCCCTTGGCGCGGCTCCACTGCCGGTCCTTGGCCTGCAGGTCCCGGCAGGTGACGTCGTTCGCGACCGTGTAGCCGAAGATCACCTCGGCGGCCCGGTCGGCGGGCACCCGGCGGCAGATCCGTCCGATCACGATCGCCAACTCGGCCTCGAAGTGCAGGTTCGTGGTCTCCGGCGGGTAGACGATCGGCTCGCCCGGGCCGATCACCGCGGTGTTCGGCTTGAGGAAGACCAACGGTTCGGCCGGCACCGTCGAGTTGAACTCGGCGGCATGGGCGGCGTAGTTCTTGCCGACGGCGACCACCTTGCTGCGGGGAATCACCGGGCTGACCAGCCGGACGTCGTCGAGCGGGTGCCGCTCGCCGGTGTACTTGACCGGGCCGGCCAGCGGATCGCCGCTGATCGCGGTGATGCTGTCCGGGTGGTCGCCGCCGTCCTCGGCGAGTTCGACGATGCCGTAGCTGGGGTCGCCGCCGTCGGCGACGTAACGGGCGATGCGCATGGCCGCAGCCTAATCGGCGGCGACCCCACCCGGCCCCAGGTGGACGTCGCCGACGCCCTGTACCCGCGGGCGCGGCGTTGCCATACTCGGCGGCATGGGCAGCAGCTTCGACATGGTCGATCTGATCCGGGCCAAGCGGGACGGACGCCGGCTCGGCGATGCCGAGATCGACTGGCTGATCCGCGCCTACACGGCCGGTGAGGTCGGCGACGAGCAGATGGCGGCGCTGGCCATGGCGATCGTCTTCCGCGGCCTGGACGCCGCCGAACTGAGCACCTGGACGGCGGCGATGATCGCGACCGGCGAGCGGATGGATTTCGCGGCGCTGCGGCGTCCGGTCGTGGACAAGCACTCCACCGGCGGGGTCGGCGACATGATCACGCTGCCGCTGGCGCCGATCGTGGCGGCCTGCGGGGCGGCGGTGCCGCAGTTGTCCGGGCGCGGGTTGGGCCACACCGGGGGCACCCTGGACAAGCTGGAGGCGATCCCTGGTTGGCGTGCCGACCTCGCGCCGGCCGACCTGCTCCGGCTGCTGGACGAGGTGGGCGCAGTGATCTGTTCGCCCGGCCCCGGCCTGGCACCGGCCGACAAGAAGCTGTACGCGCTGCGTGACGTCACCGGCACCGTCGAGTCGATCCCGCTGATCGCGTCCTCGATCATGAGCAAGAAGATCGCCGAGGGCACGCCCGCGCTGGTGCTGGACGTGAAGACCGGCTCGGGCGCCTTCATGCGCGAGCGGGGGCAGTCCGTCGAACTGGCCCGCACCATGGTGGGGCTGGGCCGCGCCGCCGGCGTCGCCACCGTCGCGTACGTGACCTGGATGGGCAGCCCGCTGGGCCGGGCCGCCGGGAACGCGGTCGAGGTGGAGCAGGCCGTCGAGGTGCTCAGCGGACGCGGCCCCGCCGACGTGGTCGAACTGACCCTCACCCTGGCCCGCGAGATGCTCGCGCTGGCCGGCATCGGGGCCGATCCGGCGGAGGCGCTGCGTTCCGGCCGGGCGCTCGAGACCTGGCGGGCGATGATCCGCGGCCAGGGCGGCGATCCGGACGCCCCGCTGCCCCAGGCCCGGCATCGCCGGGTGATCGAGGCGCCGCGGAGCGGCGTGCTGACCAGGTTGGACGCCCTGGCGATCGGCATGACGGCGTGGCGGCTGGGGGCCGGACGGGCGCGGAAGGAGGATCCGGTGCAGGCCGCGGCCGGCGTCCGCTGGCATGCCGGGCTCGGCGAGGAGGTGGCGGCCGGGCAGCCCCTGTTCACCCTGCTGACCGACACCCCGGAGCGGTTCGCGCACGCCGAGGAGGCGTTGACCGGCGGCTGGGAGATCGGCGACGACCCGGTGCCGGACGTCTCCCTGGTGCTGGAACGCATCGACTGAGGCGGTGGCCAATCGAGCCACTCTATGGGTGCCGGCACCCGCGGATCCGGCGGACACGCCCGAAATAGTCACATCAACTAATGGCTGCCAGACTGGTTCGCGGGCAGCCTTCCCCCCTCTCGGTGCCCACTGAGAACCCCTTCTGCACGACTCGAAAGGCTTGAAACCCCATGCTGAAGCTGACCGGCTCCCGGAAGTCCACGACCCGCAAGATCACTTTCGCGCTGCCGTCCGACCACCCCGCGGGCAAGGTGTCCGTGGTGGGCAACTTCAACGACTGGACCCCCGGCGCCGACCTGCTGAAGAAGCGGTCCAACGGCACCATGAGCGCGACCGTCACCGTGCCGTCCGACTACATCGTCGCCTTCCGCTACCTCGGCGAGAACGGCCAGTGGTTCGACGACCAGGAGGCGGACTTCGTCGACGCGGGCGCCAGCGTCATCCTCGCGACCGCCAGCTGAACCGCGGCGGCGTCCGGGGTGACCGGGGACTGACCGGGGACGGTTCCTTTCCGGTTCAGGGGACGGTTCCTTTCCGGTTCAGGGGACGGTTCCTTTCCGGTTCAGGGGACGGTTCCTTTCCGGTTCACGGGACGGTTCCTCTTCGGTTCACCGGACGCCGCCCGCCATGGGCGCCCTCGGTCAGCGGTCCTGGCCCAGGCGCCGGCGATCGAACCAGTTGGCGCCGCGCGCCTTGAACGACCCCAGGCCGACCGAGCCCCGGGCCACGATCAGCGGGTTCCCCCAGGACGCCTGACTCGGCACCTTCGAGCTGACCGAACCCCAGGTCTTGCCCAGCCGGTCGCACATCACGCCCCAGCCCTCGGGGACGATGACCAGCACCGTGCCGGCCCCGGGTAGCACCTCCAGGTCGATCACTTCCGTCTTGGACGTCGCCTGCAGGCAGTCCAACCGGACGGTGTCCGCGAGCGCCTGCACCTGCAGGAACGGCGGCACCTCCCACTGCCCGGTGCGCTTGGCTCCGGTGAAGCCGGCGTTGATGACCAGCGGATCGGCCGGCGAGAACCCCGGCGGCGCGGTCGGCGACGGGACGGGCCGGTACGGCATCCCCGGCGTGGCCGGATACGCCTCGACCTGCTGCAACTGCACGGGCGGCGGGGTGGCCGACGGCGGACGCAGATCGGCAAGCAGGGCGTCCAGGTCGCCGTAGGTGCGGGCCGCCCGGGCGGCCCCGGTGCGTTCGGCGAGCTCGTCCGGCGCCAGCTTGCCCTCGGACGCGGCGCGCTGCAGTTCGGCGACGGCGGCGTCCCGTTCGGCATTGCCGACCCGCAGGTGGGCGTTCCCATCGGTCATGCGCTCGATCCTAGGACGCGCCGCGTCAGCCCACCCAGTCGGGCCCTCCCTAACCATCTCGGCCCTCCCGTATGCGGGAGGGCCGAGATGGTTAGGGAGGGTTCTACGGGCACGGGTGCGGCCAGGCTCGGGCGCCTGGACCGGCTCAGTTGTGCTTGGTCAGGCCCCAGCGGTAGGCGTCGTAGAGCGCCTCCCAGCTGGCCTCGATGACGTTGGTGCCGACGCCGACAGTGGTCCAGGTGCGCTCGCCGTCGGTGGTGTCGATCAGCGTCCGGACGATGGCGTCCGTGCCGTGCCCCTGGTCGAGGATGCGCACCCGGTAGTCGGTCAGCTCGAAGTCGTCCACGTGCGGGTAGGCCTGCTTGAGCGCCGTGCGCAGCGCCATGTCGAGCGCGTTCAGCGGACCGTGCCCCTCGCCGACGAAGGCCAGGCTCTCGCCGCGGGCGCGCAGCTTCACGGTGGCCTCGGAATCACCCTCCGGCTTCACCTCGTGACCCGTGAACACCCGCCAGGTCAACACCTCGAAGAAGTCGTCGGCCAGGCCCAGCTCCTCGCGGAGCAGCAGCTCGAAGCTGGCGTCGGCGGACTCGTAGCTGTAGCCGTCCATCTCGCGCTGTTTGACGGTGTCGGTGATCCGGCCGGCCAGGTCGCGATCGGAGATGTCGTAGCCCAGCTCCTCGCCCTTGAGCTGGATGTTGGCGCGTCCGGCCATGTCGGAGACCAGCATCCGCATGTCGTTGCCGACCAGCGTCGGGTCGATGTGCTGGTAGAGGTTGGCGTCCACCTTGATCGCGGACGCGTGCAACCCGGCCTTGTGGGCGAACGCCGAGAAACCCACGTAGGGCTGCTTGGTGTTCGGCGGCACGTTGGTGACGCCGGCGATGGCATGGCTGATCCGGGTGGACTCGCGCAACGCCGACTCGGGCACCAGCGACCAGCCGTACTTGAGCTGCAGGTTGGCGATCAGGGTGATGATGTTGGCGTTGCCGGTGCGCTCGCCGTGCCCGTTGACGGTGCCCTGGATGTGCATCACGCCGGCGTCCACGGCGGCCAGCGTGTTGGCCACCGCGCAGCCGGTGTCGTTGTGGCA
>JAANMX010004448.1_pt1 | contig 11086 bp, 10 predicted proteins | sample 7279681 | NCBI WGS metagenome assembly JAANMX01 (sample SAMN14094542, study PRJNA606508) | bioreactor metagenome | isolation source: A lab-scale SPAN reactor treating ammonium-rich wastewater day 351 | place: Ireland: Galway | collected 2018-01-01
AGATTCCCACGCCCGACCAGCTGGCCGACCCCGCCGAACGTCGGGCTTTGCTCAGCGCCCTGGAGTACATGGGCCTGAAGCCCGGCCAGCCCATCTAACCCTTTGGTTGATAAATGGAAATACAGTTTTACAATTATGAACGATAAAGATGAATTATGCTTTGTAAATTTTTCTTCTGTATATGATAATATTATCCATAACCACTGCACTTATGCAAGGAAAGATACAAGAAATTTTAATTTTGCAAAGCTTCACATTATTAAACTTTGCCAAACAGGACTTGATAACGGTTTTACGCATCAGGAAGGTTACTGGCCCAAGAGTAATAACGGATCCATTATCTTATTTTTAAAAATGGGCTGGAAAATTGAAAGTATTCGTAATAACGAAGACCTTTTTATGATTGCTGACCTGGAAAAAGTAAGAAATCAAACTTATCACCTGGTTTTAACAGGAAAGTAAAATTTAAATACAGGGTTAATCCCGGAAAAATAAATGTCTGGTAAAAATGTATTATTAACGGGTGCTTCAGGAGGAATAGGTAAATACATAAGCCTTGGCCTGGCACAAAGCGGTTTTAATCTGGCGCTGCAGTATAACAGCAATCAGTTAAAACTTGAAGAAAATATCACCGAGATCAAAAAAAACATTCCGGAAAGTTCAGGAACTATCATAAAATCTTACAAAGCAGATATTACCAACGAATCATCCGTAAAAGAACTTACTGATAATGTTAAATCAGATTTTGGCAATATAGACATTCTGATAAATAATGCAGGTTTATCTGTAAATGCAATGAGCTGGAAAATGGACCTAAAAGATTGGAATAATGTCCTGAACGTGAACCTTACAGGACCATTTCTCTGCACTAAATATGTTTTACCTGTTATGAAAAAGAATAAATACGGAAGAATTGTTTATATTTCATCTGTTGTTCCCCAGATTGGTGTTGCCGGAACTGCTGCATATTCAGCTTCAAAAGCCGGTTTATTCGGTTTATGTAAAACTGTATCAAAGGAAATAATAAAAAATTTTTCCAAATCCGGAAATGTTTATTATGCAGTTTATTCCAATAATGGCGATAAACTGGCAGTTGCATACACAAGGGAACCTACTGAGAAAGAACAAAATAAAGGGATAAGGCTGAATTTTATAGTGGATATTCATGAAACCGTGAAATTTGAAAAAACCAAAACGCTGCGGTTAAGCATCCCCAATGACCCGGACGGCGAATTATTCGGCAGCAATATTTTTGAAACATACAGGTTCAATTCATTTAACTGCGCTTTCAGCCAGGATGATAATTATCTTACAGCAGGTTCAATGGGCAAAAATATTGCAGTTTACAGCTTTGAGCTTAAAAAGTTTGCCCCGGTTTATAAAGGTCATTCAGGCAGGGTAATGTTTGTTGTTTTTTCTGATGACGGTAATTATATGGCAAGTACCAGCAAGGATGAAACAGTTAAATTATGGGATATAAAAGGAGGAAACACTATAATTACCTTAAAAGGCCATTCAGGCAATGTAAATTCAGCTTCATTTTCACCGGAGAGTAAATATCTTGCTTCTGCAAGCAATGATGAAACCGTTAAGATATGGGATGTAAAAACTTCTGCTTTGGTACATACGTTAAAAGGATTTGATTCCGAGGTTATTTCTGTTAAATTTTCACCTGACGGAAATTATTTGGCTGCAGGCTGTGAAGATAAAGTTCTGGTCTGGAAGACAGAGGATATATTTAAAATCGATTAAAAAGTGAAGGGTCCTGTTTGGTCAGGACCCTTCGGGTTAATGGAGGAGGCTATTTTGGGGAAAAAGCTGAGGAAGAATCTTACAATAATCAGTATCAAGGTCCCGGCTTTCGCCGGTACGAAGCTGGCTGCAACCGTATTTGAAAGCAGAGCAGCAGATGATGCTTTCTTCTCGAAGCCAGCCTCGTGACGTCAACCCTAATACCTCAGGGTTATTGTATTTTGTCAATAGCGGGACAAGAACTTTAAAAAAATTTTAATCCATCTGCCTTCTTAAAAAAGCAGGTTTATCATCATTTGATATTTTGAATTCATCTGAATTGAAATCGAAATCTTCGATATCCATTTCTTCATTTCGTGATCTTATCTTATGCAGGTCTTCATCGCTTAACAGCTTGTTTCTGCGGACTGCAGGAATGTCGTAATTCTGAAGTTCCTGCTGTGTTGAAGGTATCTTAACAATATTTGTTTCCCTTTCAACATCAAGCAGCAGATTTTTTGATTTTACTTCTTCTTTTTCAGGGTAAGTATTTGATTGTTTTGCCTGTACTGTAGTAAAACCTGTAGCAATAATTGTAACAATTACCTCATCTTCAAGCCTGTCATCAGAAACCACACCCCAGATAAGCTTACCGTAATTGCAGCCTGCTGCCTGCTTGATAAGCTCAGTCATGGATTTCAGGTCAGATATTCTGAAGTTAGGATCAGCAATAATATTTAGCAGTATTGATTTTGAACCGGCAATTGAAACACCTTCAAGAAGCGGGTTATCAATAGCTTCCTGTGTAGCTCTTAAAGCTTTGTTCTCTCCCTTAGCATAACCGATACCCATCAATGCATCGCCCATATCACGCATAATGGTTTTTACATCGGCAAAATCAACGTTAACTTTTCCTTTTTTAGTGATGATATCACTAATTCCTCTTGTAGCATTATACAGCACATCATCTACCTTCCTGAAGCTGTTATCCAGTGTAACTTCTTCCCCGAATACCGAAAGAAGCCTTTCGTTCGGAATAACAATACATGAATCGACTTCCTGCTTGAACCTCTTTAATCCTTCATCAGCAATCCTTAGCCTGTCTTCACCTTCAAAATCAAACGGCTTGGTAACTATACCAACAACCAGCGCGCCGGTAGCTTTAGCAATCCGTGCAACAGCAGGCGCTCCGCCGGTACCGGTACCGCCGCCCATTCCTGCAGTAATAAATACCATATCACAGCCTCTTACAACCTGCTCAATTTCTTCGCGGCTTTCTTCAACTGCTTTTGCGCCTTTTGATTCATCCATACCGGCGCCAAGCCCAAGCGTAGTATTTCTGCCTATTTGAATCTTGATCTCTGCCTTGCTTCTTTCAAGGTCCTGTATATCAGTGTTCAATGCTATAAAATCAACACTATCCAGACCCTTTTCGATCATATTGTTGATAGCATTGCCTCCGGCGCCTCCAACACCAATAACCTTGATTTTTGCACCATATGTTGCATCAGTAACAAGTGAAATTGCCATTTTAATTTTCTCCTTCTCTTTCCCCCAGAAAGGAATTTAAGTTTAGATTATTTATTAAATTAATTTTCAATTATATTTTTTAAAAATTTAAAGTTCGTCAAACCAGTGTTTAATTCTTTCAAAAACATTTTTTAAACCGGGATGTTTTTTTCCTTTTAAAGATTTAGCGCTTTTTTTATGGCTAAGGTATTTCATCCTGTGCAGTATTAGCCCAATACCGGTAGCATAGATGGGGCTTTCAACTTCCTTTATCAGTCCGCCGCCAATATCCATTGGCACACCTAAATTAACCTCGGTTCCAAGTACCTGTGAAGCAAGCTCCTTTGTTCCGCGAAGCAGTGAGCCGCCGCCTGTAATTACTACACCTGCAGGCAAATAGCTTTCTATACCGGAACGTTTAATTTCCTGCCCTGCAAGTACAAACAGCTCTTCCATCCTTGCCTGGATTATCCTTGCAATTATGCTCTTTTCAATTTTCAGAGGTTTTCTTCCTTTTATTCCCTGGATAGTTATTATATCATCATTGATAATTTCACTCACCATTGCATAGCCAAACTCTTTTTTAATGCGCTCGGCTTCTTTTTCTTCAATTCCCAGTGTTTCTGATATATCATTTGTCACCTGGCTGCCTGCAATTCCAATACCGGCAGTATGTTTTATCACGCCTTTTTTGAAAACTGCAATATCAGTAGTTCCGCCTCCTATATCAATCATTGCAACACCAACTTTTTTCTCGCTTTCATTCAATACAGCATATGAAGAAGCCAGAGGTTCCAGAACAATATCATCAATATCCACCCCGCTGCTCTGAACGCAGTTAGAAAGATCGTCTATCTGAGAAACAAGACCGGTTAAGATATTAACTTTAGCTTCCATCCTTAAACCAAACATACCAATCGGAAGGTCAAATATCCCGTCTTTGCTGTCGATAATGAATTCCTGCGGTATCACATCAATTATTTTTTCATCCTTGCTCAGCTTCAGGCTTTTTGCACTTTCATACAACCTGTCTATATCATCTTCGGTAATTATCCTGTCCGGATGAGCAATAGCTACTATGCCTTCGGACTGAATACATCTTATATGCGGCCCGGCAATTCCGACAGTTACTGATTTAATGTCAAAACCTGAACGTTCTTCCGCTTCTTTTACTGACGCTTTTATTGATTCAAGTGTTTTCCCGGGGTTTACAACCATTCCCCTTGATAAACCTGTTGATGGTGACTTGCCGACACCAAGTATGTTAAGCCTTCCGTCATCCCTTACCTGGGCAACAATAGTGCAGATCTTGGTAGTACCTACATCTAAACCAACAATAATATTTTCTTCACTTTTTTTCTTTGCCATTTTTAATTTTAGCGCTTTTTAATTTATTCCGCCTGTTCAGTATTATTTTTAATTATTACAAGGTCTTTGAATCTAAGATCAATATACCTGAATGAATTAAGTGTTTTATAAACCCTTACCTGTTTTAAAAAACCGTTTAATTGAACAAGTTTTTTATCAATTGCTCTCCTTAACATTGTATTATTGATATCCCTTGATACTGTTATGCTCCTGTTCAGGTTTTCTACCGAGCTGTAGTCCAGCAGGTAAACCGGGGTAGCGTCGTCACTGGTTATAATTACCAGGCAGCTGCTGTCAGAAAAATTAATTTCCGATATATAATTGAACAGGCTTTTGTTCAGCTTAATTGACTGGCTGATTATATACTGAGCAATTTTAAGATTGTTCAGATCATTATTGCTGTATGTATTAGGGCCAAGCTCGCTGCTCAACCCGCTGATAACCGGCAGATCGATGTTAGAATGCTCCTTTTTTACAGGGTATAATGTTAACTGGTCATCTATTAGGAACATATCGCTGCCATTTGTTGCAGCTGCAAACGGATTCTTCTCGGTAATATCAATTTTTACAGCAGTTCCTTCTTTAAGTACTACAACCTTTTTAATATTAGGATGTTTTGTAAGTCTTGTTTCTATAATATCCAGCGAAAGCTGGTTCGAACAGATCAATGAATCATTTATCTTTGCAAAATCGAACAGTTCTTCCTTTGAAAGCGTGATATTTCCGTTCAGCTCAACACTTCTTATTGTGGACTTATCTTTCCATAATCCTGAAAGCACAATACTTGAAAAAGTGAATAAAATTACAACTGTAAAAAGTAAAATTATCTTCCAGTTTTTCATACTTTCACCTCCGTAAATCCAACAAGCTTAACTTCCATTTCAAGTTCAACGCCTGTTTTTTCAAAGACCCTGCTTTTAACAAGCTTAACAAGCTCAATGACATCATTTGCAGAAGCATTATCAAAATTCACAATAAAATTTGCATGTTTTGGAGATACCATTGCTCCTCCGAATTTTGTTCCTTTCAGCCCGCACTGATCAATTAATATTGCAGCTTTTTTATCCCCCGGATTTTTAAATACACATCCTGCATTGGGGATCTCGACAGGCTGAGCTTCATTACGGTGAATAATTAATTCTTTTCTTCTTTGAGATATTTGTTCTTTTTCGCCTTTTATCAGCTTAAATGAAGCTTCTAAGACCACTGTATTTTTAAGTTCACTGCTGCGGTATTTAAATCCGCATTCATCCTTTTTTAATGATTTAAGCTTGCCGTTTTTTATCACTTTTACTTCTGAAACATGATCAGCAGTTTCACCGCCATAAGCGCCGGCATTCATAACCAATGCGCCTCCGACTGTTGCCGGTATGCCGGCAAGCATTTCAACACCTGAATAACTGTTCTGTATGCAGAAATCTACAAACCTTGCGATCTTTACACCTGCCCCGGCAATTACCATTTCATTTTCTGTTTTAAGGTAATTAAAGCCGGTTTCAAGATTAATAACTATTCCCCTTATACCGTCATCACTAATAAGAATATTGCTTCCGTTACCCATTACATAATAAGGCACAGAATGTGATTTAGCATATTCAACTATATTTATTACATCGTCAATATCAGCCGGTTCTACAAAATAATCAGCATCACCGCCTATACGGAAAGTAGTATACCTTGCCAGAGGCTCATTTAAGGTGATCCTCCCTTTAAAAATTTTCTGTATTTCTGAAATTGATATCAATTAATTTTTGCTGTTCAAAATATTTACAAAATCGCTGCAAAGATTTGTGACATCTCCTGCTCCCTGGAACACTATAATATCTCCGGGCTGAAGGCTATTTAACAAATGAGCCAGGATATCATTTCTGCTGCTAATAAGCTTAATATTCATATTAATTTTCAAAGCTTCATTTAATATAAGCCCGCTTGTAACCCCCTCTATCGGCTTTTCTCTTGCGGGGTAAATATCCATAAGAACAACTTCATCACTTATTTTTAACGCTTCTGCAAATTCCCTGTAAAAATCCCTGGTTCTTGTGAATAAATGGGGCTGAAATACAGTTCTAAGCCTTCCGTGCTGCAGTTCTTTAATTCCGCTTAAGCTTGCTTTAACTTCAACCGGGTGATGAGAATAATCATCATATACTTTAATTCCGTTTGAATCATATTTCAGCTCAAGCCTTCTGTCAACTGTCCTGAAACCTGCAATACTTGACCTGTATTTTTCAAAGGGAATTTCAAGCACTTTTGATACTGCAAAACATGCTGTTGAATTAAGCGCATTATGTTTACCCGGCATATTTAACACAATATTATCATACCTGCTGTGTGAATTAAGTATGTTAAAATTCAGAGAATTGTTACGTGCGCTGTAATCTATTATTTTAAGATAATTTTTTTCATCATAACCGTAAGATATCTTTTCACGGTTTATCGTATTCATAAAGCTTTTTATATTTTCATCATCGCCGCAGTAGATCATATATGCCCCGTATTTAGACCTGTCGCAAAACTGCCTGAATGTGTTTTTAATATCTTCCAGGTCTTTATAAATATCAAGATGATCGGAATCAATATTAGTTATCACAGCTATATCAGGCCGCAATGCAAGAAAAGACCTGTCATATTCATCAGCTTCCACAACAGCATATTTACCGTTTCCGAACCTGTATGCGCCGCCATCGAACAGTTTTACGTTTCCGCCGACAAATATTAAAGGGTCAAGCCCTGCATCTACCAGAAGCTTCCCTATCATGGCTGTAGTTGTTGTTTTACCGTGTGTACCGCTTACAGCAATCAGGTATTTATCATTCACAATCTCTCCAAGCATTTCTGCACGCCTTACAAGCCTTATTCCAAGTTCTTCTGCCTTTATCATTTCAGGATTATCTTTTTTAACTGCAGAAGTATATACAACAGTATCAATTTCTTCAGTAATATTCATTGCTGAATGGCTGTAATATATTTTTGCACCCATGTTCACCAGTCTCTGTGTAATCAGGGTTTCTGTCATATCGCTACCGGAAACACTGCAGCCGTTCCTGATATAATATTCAGCCAGGCCGCTCATCCCTATTCCGCCAATCCCTATAAAATATATATGCTTAATAGCCATTTTTGTTTTTATATCTTCAGCTTACCTCTGAAGTTTTTCAGCCGGCTGTTTAATTTTTAAAAATTCGTTAATAAGCTCACCGCCTCTTTCAAAATCATTTGCCCTTATTCTAAGCTGTTTTCTTCTGTTTTTAAGTTTCAGCTTTATAATCCTGTATGTCATTTCTTCATCACGTTTCCTTCTTCTGCCAATCTTAACATTCAGGATATCACTGAAGAGCACTTCCCTTTCACCGAACCTGTTCCTGAAAATTATCCTGTCGTCCTTTAAAATAATTTTAGGCGCTCTTATCAGGTTAACAATTACAATGAACAGAAAAATAACAATGAATAAGATCAGGATATAAAAAATCGGGTCATTATAAAGCAGCCTGAAACTTTCACCTGTTGTCCCCCTAATTATTACATATGCAGCGAAGAACAGCAGGTATATTACCAGAGACTGGTAATAAAAATCCATCCGGTGTTTATGAATTTTTTCCTGCATATTAATTCTTTCTTTTATTCACAAGCTCTGTCAGCATTTCAGCTATTTTAGCTGCCGCATTTTTATCTGCCATGCCTGTGATATTATTTCTGTATACCTGAAGCTTTTTTCCGTCATTTATCAGTCCAAGTATCCTGGCCTCAAGCATTTCTATCAGATCTTTATCCAGCAGAATTTCACCGGCATTCTTTTCGGCAACTGCCTTAGCATTTTTTTCCTGGTGATTTTCTGATGCCAGAGGATAAGGAACCAATATTGATGCCAGCCCAAATCCGGCAAGCTCCATAATTGTAGAAATTCCCGCACGGCAAATTACAAGATCACATGCTGAGTATGCACGGTCAATTCTTTCTATATATTTTAAAACTTTCACATAATTATTACCGGATAATGCAGAAATAATTTTCTCAAAATCCGTTTCACCTGTCTGCCAGATAACCTGGATTCCGTTACCGGTTAGCTTATCAATACATTTCAGCAAAGCAGAGTTAATTGAACCTGCCCCCTGGCTTCCGCCAAAAGCAAATAAGATCTTTTTTTCTGTTTTAAGGCCAAAAAATTCTGCAGCTTCAGCTCTTGAATATTTTTGCATATTCTGCCTTACCGGGTAAGACATTACCGTGGTGTTATCACTTCTTTTCAAAAACCTTTTTGTACCTTCAAAATTCAATATTACCTTATCAGCTTTCGGGGAAATAAGCTTAACTGTCACCCCGGGGTAAAAATTACCTTCTTCAATAACATTGATAATGTTCATGGATTGCGCCGCTTTTAAAACCGGGCCTGAAACATATCCGCCGGTCCCGTAAACCAATTGTGGCTCAAAATTTTTCAGTATTTTTTTTGAATCTTTCAGTGCTTTTATTACTTTATATGCTGATAAAAAATTTTTTAAATTCAGGCTTCGTTTAAAACCTGATACTTCAATGGTTTCAAGCTGGTACCCGTTTTGAGGTATAATTTTTTCCTCAATTCTCCCTTTTGCGCCTATGAATTTTATTTCAATTTTGCTGTTCATTTTAACAAGCTCGTCTGCAATTGCAATTGCCGGATATATATGGCCTCCAGTACCTCCTGCAGCAAATATTACTTTGTCCAGATTATTCATTAATCATCACTTTCAGCAGCTGCCAATGATTCCCTTAATAATGCTCCCTTAGGCTGCATTCTGTATGTTGAAATATTAAGTAAAATTCCTACTGCAATAGAATTGAATAATATTGAAGTTCCGCCGTAACTTATAAATGGCAGTGTCTGCCCTGTAGTTGGAATCATACCTGTTGCAACCATCATATTTATTACAGCATTCATTCCGATTATAATGGTTATACCGAAAGCAAGATACTTCCCGAAATCGTCATTTATAGATTTTGAAAGCTTTAACCCCCTGAAAACAAAAATTGCGAACAACAATATCACTACAGTTACTCCAATAAATCCATATTCTTCTCCAACTATCGAAAATACAAAGTCATCATAAGATTGCGGCAAAAATAACTCTCTCTGATTTGAGTTTCCCGGGCCTACACCTAAAAATCCGCCGTTGCCAAATCCTATTATAGCCTGTGAAAGCTGGTAACTGCTGCTTCCGCCGGAAGTATGCTCACGGTATGAAAATATTCTGTTTAGTATATACGGTTTAGAAAGTATAAACAGAACAGCAGCAGGGATCATTGAAACAAATGTAATTACCATGTGTTTCATTTTAATTTTTCCAACCCAGAATAACATCATACTTGATAAAAAAATTGCGCTGGCAGTGGAAAAATTGGGCTGTAAAGCTATCAGCGATACAACTATCAAAACATATCCAAGCAAAGGAAGATAACCGTAATATAAATTGCCGATATAGTCTTTTTTCTTAGCCAGCAGGTAAGCCAGGTTAATTAGCAAAGCATATTTAACAAAATCTGCAGGCTGGAAGCTGAAACCGCCGATATAGATCCACCTTGCAGCACCTTTTGTTGATTCAACTCCTGCAAACAGCAGGTACAGAAGCATTATTACAGCTGCCCCCATAAGCCATTTACGGTACTTCATTAAATGAAGGTAGCTTATCCTGGAAACTAAAAATATTAAAAATATTCCCAAGCCGGCGCGAATAAGATGGTTGCGGAAAAGTAATGTACTGTCTCCGCTCATTTTGGCTGACCAGCTTGAAGATGCACTGTAAACCACACCCAGGCTGAAAGTAATCAGCGCCAGTATCGGGATCAGAATCCACAGATCTATTTTATTTATTTTTGTTTCCACTAAAAATTAAAGATCATTTACAATTTCTTTAAAAACCCTGCCCCGGTGTTCATAATTTTCAAACATATCGAAGCTTGCGCAGGCGGGTGAAAGCAGAACTACATCACCTTTTAGTGCTGCAGCTTTTGACTTTAAAACAGCGTCTTTCATATCATCTGCAATAGTTACCGGTAATTTATCTTTGAAAAAATCGTACACTTTTTGCTTCGATGAGCCTATTGCGATAACATGTTTTACATGTTCCAGTACTTCTTTTTCTATCTGTGAATAATCATTGCCTTTATCTTTGCCGCCAAGGATAAGGACCAGTTTTTCGCTGAATCCCTTTAAAGCATACCAAACTGAATTTACATTTGTAGCTTTGGAATCGTTGTAGTATTTTATTCCGTCAAGCTCTCTTACAAATTCCAGCCTGTGTTCAACACCTTTAAAATTTTCGAGGGTTTTTTTAATATATTCTTTTTCTATGCCGAATATTTTAGCCGAAATAACGGAAGCCATTGCATTGTATACGTTATGATCCCCCTTAATAATCAGTTTCTGCGTATCAATAATATTTTCTTCTCCCATGTAGTAATAATAAATCAGATCGAAGTTATCTACAAATGCTCCTGTTCCGGA
>JAANMX010004453.1_pt1 | contig 11078 bp, 8 predicted proteins | sample 7279681 | NCBI WGS metagenome assembly JAANMX01 (sample SAMN14094542, study PRJNA606508) | bioreactor metagenome | isolation source: A lab-scale SPAN reactor treating ammonium-rich wastewater day 351 | place: Ireland: Galway | collected 2018-01-01
CCGGGTGAAGCTGGAGAACGGCCACGAGATCATCGCCCACATCTCCGGCCGCATGCGCAAGAACTACATCCGCATCCTGACCGGCGACCGGGTCAAGGTGGAAATGACGCCCTACGACCTAACCAAGGGCCGCATCACCTATCGCCACCGCTGACGCAACGCAGCTTGGCAAAGCCTCACGAAATGCCCCGATCGGGGCATTTTTCGTTTCCGACACAGATAGTCGCCTTGCGCATTCAGTATTCGTGTCAAATTTTTGACCGAATTCTTCGCCTAAGCGCGTAACCTCCTTATGTCAAGGAATTGCAGGGTTCATCTGCAAGGACACGAGGTGACAACATGGTTTCCAGTGCCTCTGGCGGGAAGCGGTGCGTCATTTGGTTCGGCCATCCTGAAGTACATGAGCGGATGGCACTGGCAGCGGAGGGATGGCAAATCCGCGCCATCCTGCCGCAGGGCACGGAACAGGTCGGCATCCGCGGTAGCGATATCGTGGTTGGACTGGTGGATTTTCGCCACGCATCGCCCGCAGAGCTCGAATGGGTAGTCGCCCACACGGCCAGGCATCCGCTGATCCCGATCCTCGCGCTGGCCCCTCCTGCCGGCAATCCTGCCAGCCACGTGGCAAGGGAGCTTCTGCGCGTCTGCGCAGGGCAGTTCCCGGGCGATGACCTGAAGCCGGTTCTGGCATACCTGCGCACCTTGGGCAATCCGTCACTGGCACCGAGTCATCCTCCTTCCGCCGCAAGCCTGATGGGCGAAAGTCCCGCCTTGCTGGCCATGCGCACCTTGCTGCACAAGTACGCCGGCATCGACCTGCCGGTGCTGGTCTCGGGTGAAACCGGCACTGGCAAGGAACTGGCTGCGCATGCACTGCACCAGCTGTCGCAGCGATGCCAACGCCCCATCCTTGCAGTCAACTGCGGCGCCATTTCATCGTCCCTGCTGCAATCGGAGTTGTTCGGCCACGAGAAAGGCGCGTTCACTGGCGCCATGGGGCGGCGGCAGGGCCTGTTCGAATCCGCCGATGGCGGCACCGTCTTCCTCGACGAAGTGGGCGACCTTCCACCGGATGCGCAGACCAGCCTGCTGCGGGTATTGCAGGAAGGCACCATCGAACGCGTGGGCAGCAACCAATCCATCCACGTTGACGTGCGCATCATCGCCGCCACCCACGTTGATCTGGAGCAGGCGGTGGAAGCAGGACGATTCCGCCGCGACCTGTATTACCGGCTCAATGTATTGCGTCTACCGATACCTGCGTTGCGCGAACGCAACGAGGACGTCGAACTGCTGGCCGAGCATTTCCTGGCAAGCTTCCGCGCCAACCACGCCGCGCGTGCGCGGGGCTTCAGCGAAACCGCCCGCCGCGCGCTGCGCGAACACCCCTGGCCAGGCAACGTGCGCGAACTGCTCAACCGCGTGCAGCGAGCCGCCGTTACCGCGGAAGCGGATCTCATCGAATGCGCCGACCTGGAATTGGCGCTGCCGGGTGGATTCCCGGATGGCCATGACGACGCAGGTTTCACCAACGCACGCGATCATCTCCTGGCCTGTCTCGCCCGCAGCGAATACAACATCAGCGCCTGCGCGCGCCGGATGCAGGTGTCCCGCGTCACCGTATACCGGATGTGCCACCGATACGGGCTGGAATTGGAAACGCTGCGCACCTCCTTCGCCTGAGAACGACCAATCATCTCGGGGGCTTCTCACCCCCGGGGTTCATGCGCTCGGATGACGCGCAGGGTTACAGCATGTAGGGCACCTTGATCGACAGGCTGAAGTCAGGTGCATCCGGCGTCACGCCGATGCCCAGCACGCCGACAAACGTCGCCTTGGGCGACAGCGCGTGGGTGAGGCCGAAATTCAGCGTGCCGGCGTTCGCGTCGCTGCCGACGATCTTCACCCAATCAGCCCCCGTGTAGCGCGTGCGTGCCCGCGCCGCCATGCGATCGCTGAAGGAAATGCTCAGGCTGGTGCGTTCATTGAAGGCAAACGCGAGACCGGCCCCGAAGTAGAACGCTTCGCCCAGCGCCACCTCCCCGGGATTGACGGTTTCCGGGTCGGAATCGATGTCCGCGAAACTGCGCCGGAAGGAATGGGTGAAGCCGATGTTGCCGAACAGGATGGCCGGGTCGGTGGCCTTGACCATGGACAACCCGAGGCCTGCCTGCCACACGCCATTGCCGGTGGGCTGCTGCGCCGGCACCGCGAAGCGGATGAAATCATCGTCATCGCGCTCGATCACGCGCCAGTCCATGCCATAGGGCTCGCGCCCGGTCGGCGCGGTGATGCTGGCGGTCAATACCGTCTCCGGCCGCCATCCGGACTCCCCAAACAGGCGATAGTTGGCACCCAGCGTGATATCCCCGATGCCCGTGCCCGTGGTTTCCTCTTGCGCCACGGCCGCAGCGGATCCACCCGCGCCGCCCTTCTGGTACACCGTCTTGCGCAGGATATAGGGGACATCCGCGCTCAGGGTCAGCCGCGGACTGATGCCCCAGCGAGCCGCGAGGTTATAGGTCAGCGAATCCGACTCGACGTTCTCGATCGCGATATTGCCCAGGAAGATGGCATCCAGCGCCAGGAATCCATTGAGGGTGAGCTGCTTGCGGTCGTAACGCGCATAGGTCATCCCGTTTTCGATGGTGAGCTTGCCGTTGAACAACGCGGATTGCTGCTGCTTCACGTCATCCACGCTCCGGCGCGCGGCCACCTGCGCCTGTTCCGCCTCGGCGGCGCTGCTGGCATAGCCCTCCTGCGAGGCACCTGCGGTACTGGAGGACGAAGGTGCAGCCTCCTGATCGCGTCCGGCCGTCGCCGGGGCTGCCGCAGCCGGGCTGCCTGCCAGTCGCCCCTGCAGGGCCTGCACCTGCGCATCCAGATCCCGCAGCTTGCGGACTTCCAGCGCATAGCTCGCTTTCAGCGCCTCCAGCTGCGCCATGAGCGTGCGCACCTCGGCTTGCGCACCGGGCTGTGCGCCGGGTGCCTCCTGCGCGAATGACCTTGCCGGCAGCATGCTGGCTGCCAGCAGGATGGCAAGCACCAATGGGCGACGAGCGAACCCGCCGCCGTCGGATTCGACGTACCGGACGGCGGAAATCATCGGCCGACTCCACGCGCCAGGGTGATGGCTTGCGCCACGTTCTGCGCCAGCATGGGGTTGGATGACAGCGGCTGCCGAACCAGTTCGATCTTCATGGTATTGCTGGCGCGCTGGCCATCGGCGGCGAGCTGGATGCCCTGCCCCACGCTGCCACTGCGCAGCCATTGCTCGACCATGCCCTGCCCCTCGATGCGCAGTTGCAGACGCGCTGCATTTCCCTGGATGCCGGCCACGGCGCTTGCAGCGCCGGATTGCGCCATCAGCGAGTCTTGCGCGACACCATTGTCCAAGGCATCCGGCGAGCCGCCATCACGCACCTCGAACCGCAGGCCGTTGAACGCGACATTGCCGTCGCCCGCAACCTGCACGCTCTGGGTCAGGCCAGACACATTCTGCAGCCCATCCGCATTGATGGATCGCGTCCCGGCAGCGGCTGCCATCGCGCCCGGCGCGTCCATTTCCAGCGTGACGCTCGGCACGATCACCAATCGCGGAGCGCCACCGCCATCGAAATCCATGCCGATACTAAGCGTGCCTTGCAGGCTTTGCCCGCTGGGCGTCACCCAGGTCGACACCATGCTGACGCCGAACCATGCCACGCCATATCCGGCCACCGTGAACCGGCCGCGCATGTCACCCAGCTCCGCGTCCGGGATCTCGCGGATCAATGCGTGCCCCTGAGCGGGCGCGGCGCCAGCCGCCGCAGGCACCGACGCCAGCAGCAACGCAACCAACAACCAGTTCCTGCGCATGTCCATAAAACGCCTCGCTCAGAAAAGATCCGAATGGGTGAAACCGAAATCCATCAGCTCCGCATCGGTCAGTGGCCCTTGCCGGAGATAAAGCGATTTCGCATCCGCGCGCTCGACAGATTTCAGCAGCGCTGTATTGCGATCGAAATCACTTCCGATGACGACGAAGACGGCACGCAGCGGCCACGACGCCACGAAATCGTCGAACGTCACCGTGCGATTGCCGAGGATGGGATCCGCCAACTCGACGTAATCGCCGCGAACCTGCTTGAGCACCACGAAGTGCCGGAACCCGCGGACGTCCATCAACACGATCCCGGGCACCCGCAGGGTTCTCAACCGGCCCTCGTCGAGCCTGTAGCCGCGGCCACGCATGCCCAGGCGTTCCACGTAACGCTTGATGTCCAGCAGCGAGAATCCGCGCTGGCTAACGATGGCGGGATCGGCCACACCCATCATGCCTTCGATGACCGTGGCTTCATCCACCTGCACGTGGTAGCCGTATCGCAGGATGGTGGCCAATGCCGCCGCGCCGCAGCTGAAATCGGTCTGCTGGCGCACCAAGGCACGAAAGCGACGCTCCTGCATGCTTTCCATCGACCGCTTGTAGAGCACGCCATCAGGCTGCAGGGCCCCGAATGCGATATCACCGGCGCGCGCCATCGGCTGGCCGCACAGCAGCATCCACAGAACCACGACTGTCACGCCTGCACGCATGCTGGCTGCTCCGCTTTGCATCCGTCTGCCAGTCAGCGGCAAACCTTTTGTCTTCTCAAACGCACCCGTCTGAATGATCCGGCCGCCTGTTGGCGGCCGGATCAAGGGCTCCGGAGAGTTCGATCACCGGGGGAGGACGGCGATCAACCGCCTCCGGTACCCCCACCCGTGCCACCGCCCGTGCCGCCGCCTTCAGGCGCCGTCGGCTGTGCCACCGCCATCGACAGGCTGTTGGCCTGCATGTTGCCGGTGCCGGAGGTCACGTTCACGCCGATATTGCCGGAGGCACCACTGAAGGCACTGCCGGACAGCATGGCGGTATTGGTCGCCTGTACTGGCGTAAGGTTGACAACTGGAACAAGACCGGTGAGGGAGATGTTCAGGGTTGCATCGCTCAGTTCATCACCGAACGAGATGGTTCCCTGCTCATCGTTATCGAACGCAAAACCACCATGGCCCGGGTTATACGGATTCTGCGTCGCTCCCTGCGCCTCGTTGTCGATATCGACATGCCCCCATTGCGGCTCGGTCGTGGTGTGGTTCGAACCGGGGATATCGTCCTTCGGCCAGACATCGGGATAGAAATTCTGGTGCTGGTAGGAGCTTCCGGCCCCCTGATAGCCTGCCGAACCAAAAGCAGAGCCACTCAAGGTAATGCTCTGCATCCCGCCTTCCGCCTCCAGATAACTGCCGTGATTCGTCACCGTGTTCCCGGCAGAGACCTGGTTGGACGCGACCGTGGCCGTAGCGTAGGCACTGGTCGCCACCGACCCGGACAGCGCGTTCTTCTGCATGTTGTTGTTGCCGGACGTCACGTTGACAGCGATGTTGCCAGAGGCATTCGCGAAGGCGTTGCCGGACAGGCTTGCGGTATTGGTGACGCCCTCATTCAGGGTGTGATTGCCCGTGCCAGACTGGTTAACGAACACTTCCGCATCCGCCAGGCCGAATGCGAACGAAGCATCGGTAGCCGACAGGGCTGCCGCGTTGTCCTGCACATTATTGTCGCCAGCGGAAACGTTGAAACCCAGATTGCCGGATGCATTGGAGCCAACATCATCCGAGATGCTCGCATCATTGGTCAGCAGGGTATTTTCCGCCTCGTTCTCGGTGACCGACTGACGATTGTCGATGATCGACATCGCGGCGGAGTCGAGCTTGATGTCACCGGAGACGGTCGGGGAGCCAGAGAACCGGATGTCGGAACTCAGGCGGATGTCCTTCTTGAAGCTGACATCGACGCTATGGCTGTCCTTTTCCCGGCGCTCGTGTTCTTCGACATTGCGATACTCGTTATTGGTCGTGGTGTTCTCGACGTTGTTGACGGTATTGCTGGTGGCGTTGTAGTTGCTGACGTAGTTGTTGTTGGTGTCGTTGCTGGTCGTGTTGGTCGTGGTGGTGGTCGTGGTCGTGGTATTGGTCGTATCGTTCGTCGTGGTGGTGTCGTTGGTCGTCTTGTTGTTGGTCGTGTTGTTGCGAACCTCGGTCACCTTATGGTTGTGATCGATGTCGGCCGACTTGTCCTTGTCGTCCGCCGCATTGGCGGCCATGCTTGCGGTCAGCGCTGCGATCGCCATGGCAAGGGCTGTGGTCTTGTACGCTTTCATTACGCTCTCCTCATCTTCACTGTTGATGGAACGTCCTCACGGCCCGCCATGGACGGAGATTTCCAACATGTTCCCCGTTTCATTTCTGGAACCCGCGATCTGGTTGAGTTGCATCACGCCTCGGAACCCCTGCATCGCGGATGCGGCGACTTCCGCCTTCCGCAATGACCCGGGCTGACCCAGCGGCGACGGCGTCCCCCCCGCTGGTATGGCTGCGCCAGTGGCCATGGCTGCGTCGTCGGCTTCCTGGATGCCGAGCTGCGCAAGCGTTGCCGCCACTGCGTTGAATTGGGCGTTGCCGCTGCCGGCAACCTGGTTGATCGCATACAGGCCGTTCGCGCCGGAAAGCGCGGCATCGGCAATCGCCACCGTCGCCTGCAGCGGCGGAGTGGCATGGTCGTCCTTGCTGCGCTGGGCGCCGCCAAAATGCACGGACGCCTGCTGTCCAACGGCAAGTCCCTGCAGATTGGTCTGCAGGTTGAGATCGCCCGCTGCCTGGTTGATGCGCACGGCGCCGCTGCTTGCGGCAAGCGCATGCCCGTCGATGCGGCTGTCAGCGGCGAGGTAGCCCAGCATCGCGTCGTAGTCATCCTGTTGCGCGAGCGCCGGCAAGCACAGCGCGCATCCCAACAGGGCCACGCATGTCAGGCAGCAGCCGCGCAGCAACGAAGACAGACGGCTCACTTGCCACCCAGCCCGGGGAATTGCCCCAAGGCACCACGCACGTTGGCGTCGATGCCGCGCGTAGCCGCCCCGACCGCGCCGCCGATGGTGCCGCCCAACCGTCCGGTAGGCATCATGCCATCGGTGCGCGTCAGCGAACCCATGGCCGCGCCCAGTGCGCCATCACCGCGACCACTGCCGATGCGGGCGGCGATGCCCTCGTTCATCGAGGCCGGGCCGGACGTCACCGCGCTGTATTCGTCGTCACTCATCTCGCCAAGGGCGTGGTCGATCTCCTTGCGCGGGGACGGATCAACCAGCACGGCCATTCCCGGCGGGTGCATGCGAACGGCGGGGCGTGCCGACACGTTTCGCAGCAGGACGATCTCGCCCGGCTGGGCCTTGTCACCCCTGCGAACCCCTGATGCGGCAACCGGCATTGCCACGATCGCCAAGCACCCCAACATCGCCCATCCAAAAACCGTATGACGTGACATGAGCAAAGCCATCGCGGCGCTTCCCTGACCCCAGTGCGTCATCCATGTGCAGAATGCGTGCCAAATGAATTTTTCGTTCCAATTCAATGAATTGAATGATTTTTTCGATGCGAGGGGTGTTTCAGCTGTTACGTGTTCAGCCACGTCAAACCCACCGCCAAGCCGGCATGAAGCAGTCACGTCGCGCCTTGCAGGCCGATGCTGGCCGCTGTAACACCACCTGTTGCAGGGGCTACACATCGCGGCGACATGCCGAACGGCAGCGGCTTTCCGAAAAGCAACCGCAAGCCGTTGGAAAAGCCGAAACCCGGTACCATCCGCGACATTCGCGACATCGCGGCCAGACCGCCTGTCCGCAGACCCAGGGGATTCATTCGTGTTGCAGAGCCAGCTGCGCTCCTCACTGATCCATCGGCTGTCACTGAGCATCTGGGTGCTGTTTCTCGCCCTTCTGCTTCTGCTCTCCGCGCTGGGGTATCTGGCCATGCGGATGGCGACCGACAGGCTCGTCCCCCTGGTGGCCCGGCATACGGTCGAACTGCGCGCCGACGCCAGCGAAGGGCTGTTCCTGCAGGCCGAACAAAGTGTGGCGCGCCTGCAGCGGGAGCTGGTTCGACGGCTGGATCAGGCCGACCAGGATGTCGCCCTGGCCCGCTTCGATACGCTGTTCGCGCGCAGTGCCGATGGCCTGTGGCGGCTGCGGCCGGAACGGGTGGATCCCGAGCTCGCGCCAACGCTCTACCTGCACCAGCCACCGTCGGGACTGAGCGATTCCACCCGCCTGCGCGCCGTGATCGCTTATGACCTGCTGCGCGAGCAGGGCCCCGCGCTGGCCCCCCCGTTCTTCTCGGTCTACATGGACTTCGTGGAAGACGGGCTGATGGTCTATGCCCGCGGCGTGGACTGGGGCAGCAGCGCGGATGCGGCAGCCACCAATACCGGCTATCCCACGATGCAGGGCTCCGAGCCGCATCGGAATCCGCAGCGCAAGGTGTTCTGGACGCCGGTCTATTTCGACAAGCAGGCCGCCACCTGGATGGTGTCGGTGATCAAGCCGCTGGACTGGCAGGGCCGCTGGGTCGGGACGCTGGGACACGATGTCTCGATCCAGACCCTGATCGACCGGATCGCCGCCAGCCGCGAGGACGAAGGCATCCAGCTGATCATGAGCGCGAACGGCGCCCTGATCGCCCATCCGCAGCTGCGCCAGCGCATCGCGGCCGCCGATGGCCAGCTGAAGGTCGCCAGCCTGCATGATCCCGTGCTGGAGCAGGTGCACGGCATGATCGCGCGCACCGGCACCGACACCGGTGCGGGCCGCACGCCCGACGGCAGCCAATGGGTGGCGTGGTCGAAGATCCACGGGCCGGGCTGGTACCAGGTCTATCTGCTGCCGCAATCGCGGGTCAACCATCTGCTGATGCAGGGAATGGCCGCGCTGTTCCTGGCCGGCCTGTTCGGCCTATTGCCCGCTACCTGGCTGCTGCGCCGACGCGTGCGCCGCCTGATCGCCTTGCCGCTGAAGCGCCTGGGCCAGGCGGTCGACGAACTCAGCCAGGGGCGCGAACCCAAGCCCATCGCGATGCAGGGCACGGACGAGCTCTGCCGCCTCGCCGACGCCTTCGACGACATGGTGGAGGAACTCGTCCAGCAGCGTGCCCTGCAGTTCGCGCACGCCCAGGCCCTGCAGACCGAAGTTGACGAACGCCGCCAGTTCATGACCCGGCTGGAAGAAGAGCGCGCGCGCCTGCTGTCCCTGCTCGGCGCGATGAGCCAGGGCATCCTGTTCGTCAACAGCGACAACCGCATCACCTACTGCAACGCCGCCCTCATCGCCCTGTGGGACATCCCTGGCGGCACGCCGCTGGTCGGCCGCGCCACCGCCGACATCTTCGCGATGATCCAGAACCGGATGGCAAACCCGCAGGCGTTCGCCCACCACCTGGACAAGGCCCAGGAAGCCCGGACGACGCCGGAGAGCTTCGAGATCCTGCTGCAGGACGGCCGCACCGTCATGCACCGCACGCACTCGGTGAGCGACGCGCAGGGCCGCCTCCTCGGCCGCCTGTGGATGCACGAAGACGTCACCCGCGAACGGCAGGCCGCAGACCAGCTCATCCACATGGCCGAGCACGATGCCCTGACCGGCCTGTACAACCGCCGCCGCTTCGAGGAAGACCTGGCGCAGTTCTTCCACCAGGCCGAACGCACGCCCGGCCAGGCCGCGCTGCTGTTCTTCGACCTGGACGAATTCAAGTACATCAACGACACCTACGGGCACCGCGCCGGCGATGCGGTGCTCAACCGAATGGCGCTGGAAGTCCGCACCCTGATCCGCAGCGGCGACACCCTGTTCCGCCTTGGCGGCGACGAATTCGCCGTGTTGATGCCGCAGGCCAGCCTGGACGACGCCGAGCACCTGGCGGAACGAATCGTGCGCAAGATCGCGCAGACGCCGCTGCCGATGCAGGAGCAGACCCTGCGGCTGACCACCAGCCTCGGCATCGCCCACTTCCCCACCCACGCCGACAATTCGGAGGATCTGGTCTCGCACGCCGATGCGGCGATGTACCAGGCCAAGCACACCGGCAAGAATCGCTGGAGCGTGTATCGCCAGGACCGCGACGCCTCCCGCGAAATGGCGACCCGCCTGGCTTGGAACGACCGCATCGCGCAGGCGCTGGAAAGCAATCTGCTCAAGCTGCATTTCCAGGGCGTCTATCGCGCCGACAACGGCCACCTTGCGCATCTGGAAGCATTGATCCGGATGGAAGACGGCGGCGCGCCCGATCAATTGATCATGCCCGCGCAGTTCATCGAACACGCCGAGAAAAGCGGGAAGATCCTGGAGATCGACCGCTGGGTGATCCGCGAAAGCATCCGCCTGCTGGCCACCCACCCGCACCTGCCGGCCATGGCCATCAACATTTCCGGGCGCTCGTTCGACGATCCCGAACTGCCCGCCTACATCACCTCACAGCTGCTGCGGCAGCATGTCTCGCCCCGCCGACTGCTGGTGGAACTGACCGAAACCTCGGCGGTCTCTGACATGGGCGATGCGGCGCGCTTCATCGCCGCGCTGCGCCGCGCCGGCTGCACCATCTGCCTGGACGACTTCGGCACCGGCTTCGCGTCCTTCGCCTACCTCAAGCACCTGCAGGCCGACGTACTCAAGATCGACGGCATGTTCATCCGCAACCTGGCGCAGGAACACGACAACCAGGTGTTCGTCCGCGCGATCATCGAGGTAGCGCGCGGCATGGGCAAGCGCACCGTGGCCGAGTTCGTGGAGGACGGCCGCACCCTGCTGATGCTGCGCGAAATGGGCGTGGACATGGTGCAGGGCTATCACCTCGACCGGCCCAAGGCGGATCATCCGGCGCTGCGGACATCGACTTCCGCGCCGCATTGAGGGCATGACAAAGAAAAACCCCAGCCAGGAGGCTGGGGTTTTCTGTTTGGTGGAGGTGGGCGGAATCGAACCGCCGTCCGAAGGCACTCCATGCCCGGCACTACATGCTTAGCCCGGTGTTTGGTCTCGGATGCCGGCAACACACCGTGCGAAGCACGCCGTCATCCACACCCGCTGAGTTTCGGAGCCGGTTGGCGGGTCGCCGCCGGAACCTATCCTGTGATGATGACCCTACATCCACGAGCACAGGCACAAGTGGGTTCGGGGCTAGGCCTTAAGCGGCCAGAGCGTAGTTGTCGTCGTTGGCAACTATGAGTTTTGCAG
>JAANMX010004454.1_pt1 | contig 11078 bp, 10 predicted proteins | sample 7279681 | NCBI WGS metagenome assembly JAANMX01 (sample SAMN14094542, study PRJNA606508) | bioreactor metagenome | isolation source: A lab-scale SPAN reactor treating ammonium-rich wastewater day 351 | place: Ireland: Galway | collected 2018-01-01
GACTGGTCCGGGAAGCACGGGCCGAAGATCTGGCACCGCAACTCCATGCCCGTGATGTTGATGACGGCGTCGTTGTCCGGCTGCCCGCACGCCGACCCCAGCCCGACCGCGACCCCCGCCACGGCACCCGCCAGCGCGATCCCTCTCATGTTCGCCTCTCCTCGCCGACCACGGCGGCCGGTCCAGCATCCTACAGCGGGACGCCGCCCGGCCCAAGAGGGATGATCCGGCCGCGCACTTCCTGTACCATGTCCCCTGCCCTCGCGGACATGCTCCGGAGAAGCCCGGTGATCGACAGGCAGCGTCAACCCGGCCGCGCCTTCACGCTCATCGAACTCCTGGTCGTCATTGCCATCATCGCGCTGCTGATCGGGCTGCTGCTGCCCGCACTGGGGGCGGCGCGCGAGGCCGGGCGTCGGGCGGCGTGTCTCTCCAATACGCGCCAGCTCGCCACCGCGGCCAACCTCTACAGCAACGACACGCGCGTCGGCCTGTTCCTGCCGAGCATCCTCACCTTTGAGGACAACGTGGGCTGGTTCTACCCCGACTACGTCCCCGCCATCGAGGCGCCCATCTGCCCGGCGACGCGCAACACCATCCGCCCCAACTTCATGGTGACCGACGAGCCGCTTCTCGAGGACCTCCCGCTGCTGTACGGCCGCAACTTCCTCTTCGACCACTTCTTCTCGGGCGACGACCGCTACGACCAGGCCGGCGGGCACTCCTACGAGACCTTCGCGTGGTTCGACGAGGGCAAGTTCCTCGACGGGATCGTGATCTCGGGACGCGGGCGGGGCACGATCGGCGCGCAACTCGGCTGGACCTACACCCCCGGCGGCGGCATCGACATCCTCGAACAGTCGACGAAGAACCTGCTCAAGACGCAGGCCACCGTCGAGTTCCCGTCCCGCACGGTCATCATCCTCGACAACGACAACGACGACGCGGACCCCGCCGGCCTCGCCATCGGCGTCGGCCGCGCCGACGGCATCAACAACTGGCCGGAACCCTGGAACAATCACGGACCCGACGGACTCAACGCCGCGTTCTGCGACGGCTCCGCGTCGTGGATCCCCCGGCGAGACCTCATCGAAGCCTACCTGTTCTCCGGCTTCGAACCGCCCCTCGAAGCGCTCCAGAACTCCGCGTTCGGATACCGCCCTTACACCTGGCGCGGCGTCACGATCCGCGAGTACTACAGGAAGTAGGCCGCGCGCAAAGAAGACGAGGCCCGGGCGGAGATGCCCGAGCCTCGGCAAGGATCGCGTTGTCCGTCAGCGGGGCGTCAGGCGGCCTCGCGGTTCATCCCGAAGCCGGGCTTGCCGTGGATGTCCGTGGTCTGCGGACCGCACACCGTGCCGGGGAACGGGAAGCCCTGGGGATACACGCCGTTGTAGCCGGTGTTCGTGAACGAACCGAAGTTCGTCACGGGCGTGTTGTAGCCGAACGGGATGTTCGACGAAGGGATCGGCCAGTTGAAACCGCCCTGATACCCGGAGAACGGGTTGGTGTTGTACCCGTAGAACGGGATCGTGTTCTGCCCGTAGTTCGAGAAGGGGATCGTGTTCCAGGGGTTGAAGCCGAAGGTGTTGAAGGGCGTGGACCAGTTGTTGAATGAGCCGTTGTAGATCGGGTAGAAGTTCGCGCCGTACCACGAGCCGAACGAGGGCGGGCAGCAGCCCGGGAAGCACTCGCCGGCGAAGGGTGTAGCGCATGAGATCGGGGTGTTCCAGCCGTAGAACGGCGACCCGTTGATGGTGTTGTACCCGTACCCGTGGTTCCACGACCAGGGGAACGAGCCGAAGGTGTTGAAGTTGTTCCAGTTCGTCCAGTTGGAGGAGGGGATGCCGCAGTTCCAGTTGCCGAACGACCAGTTCGTGTTCCACGGGAAGGAGCCGAAGTGGCTCTGGCCGTGGAAGTTCTGGCCTTGGAACGAGGGATTGAACCAGCCGAACGGCTGAGGCCAGTACCCCGAGTTGGGGATCGTGTACCCGAAGTTGGTGGTCGGGTACTGGTTCGTGTAGCTGGTGTATCCGGTGTGGGTCGGCCCGCACCAGTTGAACGGCACGTTCTGGAAGGTCTGCCCGGGGAACGGCGTGCAGCAGCCGCTCTGCCCAAACGTCTGCGGGTTCGGAATCTGCGTCGTCGTCATCGTCGAGTCTCCTTGTGAATGCTTCCGGTCTGAACGCTTCCCGACGGCCGTCGATCGGCCGCGTTGTCCTGTCCTGCCTCGCCCTTTGTGGGTAGCGACAGCCCGAGCGCGAGTTCCGCGCGCAAGCCGCCCTGCCTTGGCACGCTGGGCGCCGGCGCCTCCACGACTCCGGGCGACCGGCCTATCGGCCGACCGCGAGGGGCGTCTTTGCTTCCGAGGGGGGGTCGCCACGGGCGGGTCCGTCCGAGTCTGAAGTTGCGCTCCGGTCCCGACCGCGCCGGCCGGGGACCATCCTCATCGGACGCCCAGACCGGACGGATAAGCCCCAACGTCCCCAACCCTCAGGGTTTTTCCAGTCGGACGTTCCCCAGACCGCATCCGCGACCCCGGCTCGGCCGAATCAGTGGATGCGTTTCACGCCGCCCGCTCCTCCGGGGCGGCACCCCCACGGCGAGAGATCGCCTGGCACCGGAAACGACCCCGGACGGTCGGGGATTGCAAAAAGTCCCTCCCGCCACGCCGTCCGGGCCGTACACTGATTGACAAGGGGCAGGGAAGGCCGCCGATACGTTCCCTTTCAGGGACCGCGGCCGCGAAAGGAGCCTCAGGATGCGACCCGTCACGCGCGCCCGTTCGATCGCCATTGCGGTGCTGGCACTCGCGGGGGTTGCCTGCGTCGCCCCCGTCGCGCTCGGGCAGCAGGCCGGCGCGACCGCGCGTCGCACGCCCGGCGTTGAAGCCGCGAAGCGCGAGAACATGATGAAGATGATGCGGCCGGTCACCATCCAGTTCCGCGAGCAGCGTCTGGAGGACGTCATCACCTTCATCACCGAACTCACGGGCGCGGACATCGAGCCGCTGTGGATGGACGACCGCAACGCGGAGGGCCTGGACAAGGACCAGCCGGTCTCGCTCCGGGCGAACCGCGTGACCGCGCTGAAGCTCCTCGAGATGGCGCTGGACCAGGCCGCAGGCCCGGCATCGTTCTACTCCGGCGGCAACACGTGGCAAGTGACCGAGTGGGGCGCGATCGAGTGCGGCCCGAAGGAACGGCTCGCCATGCGACGCCGCGTCGAGGTCTACCCCATCGACGACCTGCTCTTCATCATCCCTGACTACGACGAAGCCCCCGAGATCGACCTGCAGTCGGTCCTTCAGAGCGGACGGGGCGGCGGCGGCGGCGGGCAAAGCCCCTTCCGCGACGCCCAGCAGGAACGCGAAGAACTCCGCCCGCGCTCCGAACGCGCGGAAGAGATCATCGACATCCTCACCGCGCTCGTCGAGCCTGAGCAGTGGACCACCGGCGGCGGCACCTCCACCATGCGCTACTTCCAGGGGGGCATCATCGTGAGTGCGCCCGACTTCGTCCACCGCCAGCTCAACGGTTACCCGTGGTGGCCCGCCTCGGCGCACAGCGTCTCGATGGTCCAGGGGCGCAGATACGTCGGCCTCACCGTCGATACCCAGCTCGCTGACTTCGCCGAGTTCGTCAACGTCCCCGTCCGCGCCGTCACCGGCGGCGGCGCAGGCTCCCCCCCGCCCCCCGGCGGCGGCGGCTGAACGGCTCGCTGTTTCCGGACCTCGTCGCCGAGGCTGCACGCGCAGCCTCGACGCTTTTTTGTGCGCGGCGTGCCTTCGGGGAGAGATACCATGACGGCATCGTGCATCCCAGCGCCGTGTGACCCATGCCCGCATCCGACCGCATCCGTCCCGCTGATGTCCGCCGCTGCGCGCGGCTCGTCGATGAGTGCCGCGACGCCGGCGCGGACCATCAGGCCTGGCAGACGCGCCTTCTGACCGGACTCTTTTCGCTGCTCGACGCCCAGGTCGGCATCTCCGGCAACATGCGCGACTTCGGACCCGGCCGCCCCAACCAGCACCTCGGCTCGATCCGTCTCGGCTGGCCGGACCAGCGGGCCGAGCGCGCCTGGCTCGACTACGTCGAGAGCGTCCCGGTCGAGCGTACCCCCGAGTTCCCGAGCCTCGCACGCACCACCGGCGCGATTGTGACGCGCCTGCGAGACCAGCTCTGGGACCGAACCTCCTGGTACCGCTCGCGCGCCTTCAACGAGATCCACCGCCGGAGCGGCATCGACGACTACGTCATCTCGCTCCAGCGGCTGCCCGTCGGCGGACTGTGCCACTCGCTCTGGATCCACCGCCCCGTCGGCGCCCCCCCCTTCGGGCGCCGGCACTGGTGGATGCTCCGCTACGTGCACGAGCGAGTAGGCCGGCTCGTCGGGGGGCCGCTCGCCTCCGCGGTCGAGCCGTCCGTCTCGGACCTCACGCCCCGGCGCCGACAGATTCTCGACGGCCTGCTCGACGGCGACAGTGAGAAGCAGATCGCCTACCGGCTCGACCTCTCGCGCCCGACCGTCCACGAGCACGTCATGGCCGTCTACCGGCACTTCGGCGTCTCCAGCCGCGGCGAACTGATGGCCTGGTTCGTCGGCCGCACGCGCCCGCCACACCCCGAAACCTGACCCCGATTCCCGCGGCGGCCCCCCCCGGAACCGCACCGGTAGCCCCACATCCGCGCTAGCGGCTCTCCGCTGTCCACTGGCCATTGTCCCTGTCACCCCGCCCCCTCCGTTCAGATGGCAGGGCGCGCACCGCGGCGGCCGGACAATGCACCTGAACACACACGCCGGTGGACACCCGGCCCGTACACGGGAGAACGACCATGCATCGCACCGCTCGCCTTGTCTCGCTCGTGGCACTCGCCTGCCTCGGCGGCGCGCCCGCCCTCGCCGACACGATCTACGTCGCCGGCCCCGACGGCATCCTGATGAAGGCCGACGCGAACACCGGCATCTTCGAGTTCGCCGGGGTCTGCTCCGGGCCGGTTTCGTCCATGGCCAAGCACCAGGGCGACCTGCTCCTTGCCGACTCCAACGGGGTCATCTACCGCATCAACCTCGACCTCGGCTTCCCCACCGACGCCTGGTCCGTGCCCTCCAACTGCACCGACATGATCATGTACGGCGACAGCCTCTTCATCTCCGGCTCGAACGGCCAGGTGCTCCGCGTCAACCCGGTCTCGAAGCAGGTCACCGATACCTACTACGCCAACGACGACATCCGCGCCCTCTCCATCTTCAACAACACGATCTACGCCGGCGCGAACTCCACCGCCATCTACCGCACCACCGTCGGCTTCGACAACTTCGAGATGTTCACGGTCTGCGGCGGCCAGGTCCGCAGCGCCACCACCGACGGCACCGACCTGCTCGTCGGCGCGGAGCACGGCATCGTGTACCGCTTCGACGCCACCAACGGCAACTACAAGTCCACCTTCGGCGTCGGCGTCAACTGCTCCGCCATCGCCATGCACGACGGCGACGTCCTCGTCGCCGACACCTCCGGCGTCATCAAGCGATTCGATGCCCAGACCGGGGCGCTCAAGGCCTCCTACAACGCGGGCTTCCGCATCAACGCGATGCTCGTCGTCACGCCCTGCGTCGCCGACTTCAACGGCGACGGCTCGCTCAACACTCTCGACGTGCTCCTCTTCCTCAATGCCTGGTCCGCCAAGGACGATTCCGCCGACCTCGACGGCAACGGCGTCCACGACACCCTCGACGTGCTCAACTTCCTGAACCTCTACAACGCCGGCTGCAACTGACCCGAGATCGCCTTCCGCGCGGCGTGCCGAACCCCGCGCGTTTCACGAGCCTGTTTCCTCAATGCGGAGAGGCCCGGCCCCCAAAGCCGGGCCTTTCCAATGCGCGAGACACCCCGGCACGAGTTCACTCTCCCGCGGTCTTCACTCGCCCGCAACGGAACCCCCCGCCAGGCCCCGTACGGCCACGTCCACTGCGGGCAACACCGGTATCTCCTTCTTTCCTCTCACCCCCGCGTCCTCGAACTTCTTCAGGTGCGTGAGCAGATGCCGGTCTACGGAACCCACAAACTCGTTGTACTTCTCCGCCGAGCGCCGAATCGCCGCCCCCAGCCCCTCCACGTGCTCGAACGCGGTCGCCGCGCGCTGGTGCAACTCTCGCCCGAGTTCCAGCAGCCGCTGGGCCTCCTCCGCGAGCCGGTGCTCGCGCCACCCGACCGCCACCGCCCGCAGCAGCCCGATGAGCGTGCTCGGGCTGGCGAGGATCACGTTCGCCTGGGCCGCTCGCTCCAGCAGGTCGGGCCGACGTACGAGCGCGGCGTCCACGAACTGGTCCCCCGGCACGAACATCACCACGAACTCCGGCGACCCGTCGAACTGCGCCCAGTACCGCTTCCCGCTCAGCGCGCGCACCTGCTCTTCCACGTGCCCCGCGAAACGCTCCAGGCACGCCTCCTGCTCTTCCGGCGTCGCCGCTTCGATCGCACGCATGTACGCGTCCGTCGGCGTCTTGGCGTCCACGGCGATCTTCCGCTCGTTCGGCAGCAGCACCACCATGTCCGGCCGCAGCCGCCGTCCTTCCTCGTCCGTCGCCGACGCCTGCTCCATGAAGTCGCAGTACTTCGTCATCCCGGCGAGTTCCGCCACGCGGCGCAACTGAATCTCGCCGTATCGCCCCCGGACCTCCGGCCGGCTGAGCGCACGCACCAGTTTGGACGCCTCCTCACGCAGCGTGCTGCTGGCCTCGCCCGCCTGCTTCACCTGCTCGTCGAGCCGCGTCAGTCGATCGCGCGTCTCGCGCAGCGTCTCGCCGATCGGCTTGACCAGCGCCTCCACCGCCGTCTTCCGCTTGTCCAGTTCCGCCACGCCCTCCTGCTTCTGCGCCTCCCACATTGCCTTGGCGCGTTCGAGCATCCGCTTCTGTGACTCGTCGAGCGCCTCGGCCGCCAGCTGCTTGAACGTGTTGCTCGCCTGCTCGTTCAGTTCCGTGATCCGCGCTTCGAGCGCGCCCCGCTCGCGCCGCAGCGACGCCTCTTTCTCTTCGAATACCTTCTTGTCCGCATCGCGCCGCTCCACCGCCTGCGCCAACTCCACCCGTACCTGCCCGATCTCCGCTCGCAGCGACTCCAACTCCCGCGAATACTCCCCCTCCCGACCTTCCGCCTGCGCAACGCGCAGTTCGGCCACCTCTCGCGCCGTCCCCGCGGCCCGGGTCTCCTCCCGAAGCCGCTCCGCCTCCGCAACCAGCCTTGCCCGCTCGCGCCACAGCCACACCGCGGTCACACCGGTTCCGAGTGCGACCACCCCCAACGCGACAGCAAGCAGTTCCATGCCCGGATTCTAACGCCACCCGACCGCGACCCCTGCTGCCAATCTGGCACCCGCTCGCCGTGTTTTCGCCCGTTGCTGCCATCACCCGCACGCGCCAGCCCCCGCCATCGCCCTTCAGCGGGCGCGTTCCTCGGCACCGGACTTGCCCTATGCCCCCCGGTGATCAATGCGCGCCTCCATCCCGCTGACCCCGGCTCCGGCCCGCAACCCGGCCCCGGCGGTCGCCTGAACCTTCTCCTGTCCTACGCCGGTTGGGAGGACGAATCGTGGGTGGACCGTCTACCTCGCCTTCTTGAACCCATCGGCGTTCAGTCCCTCCGCGCCGGCACGGGCCGACAGGCCTCGGAGGTCATCGCCCGCTACCCCATCCACATCGCCGTCGTCGATCTGGGCCTCCCGCTGGACGCGGCCGCCACTGCCGACGCCGCGAGCGCGGAAGAAGGCGGCCCGCGACTGCTCGACCTGCTGCGTCGGCTCGACCAGCCCCCGCCGACGGTCGTCGTGAAACGTGCCCGCTCACACCGCGACGACTGCCGCGAGATCGCCGCCGCCCTTCGCTCGGGGGCGTTCGCGGTCATCGACCGCCCGCACGGCCCCAACGACCTCGAAGTCATGCTCGAAGTCCTGCGCCGCTGCCTGCTCCGCTTCTACCGCGGCCGCTGGCCCGGCGCGGACCCCACGTTCACTGTCTAACCCGTCCGCCGCGCGCGGACGAGTCGGTTTCATTCACGCAGCACCACGAGAGAACGCAAGAGGAGACGCAACCGATGGCCGCAACGACGACCAAAGCCCCGGCCCGCAGCAAGGCCAAAGTCACCGTCCGACCGCTCCACGACAAGATCCTCGTCCGCCGCGACGAGGCGCAGGAGAAGACCGACAGCGGCATCTACCTGCCCGACACCGGCAAGGAGAAGCCCCGCACCGGCGTGGTCGAGGCCGTCGGCGACGGCGCGCTCAACCACGAGACCGGCGAGCGCATCCCTCTCACGGTCAAGAAGGGCGACCGCGTCATCTTCTCGTCGTATTCCGGCACCGAGATCAAGCTCGGCGAGCAGGAGTTCCTCATGATGGCGGAGGACGACGTGCTGGCGATCATCGACTGATGCCCGGTGCCCGGCGCCTTCCCATGAACACCGACCAGCTCCGCCAGGTGCTCCGCGAACTCGACGGCAAGCGTGCCGCCGCCTTCCACTTCAACGGCGCGACCGAGTGCAACGTCGCCAACGCCATGCTCCTGCCGGACGAGGCGGACCACATGGTCAAGGTCACCGACGGCAAGCACGTCTTCATCATCGACGCCGCACAACTCGTCTGGATCCGGATCGGCTGAGAGAGCAGCCCGGCAACAGAACAAGAGCAGCAGAGCAGCGGACACGAACCACGAAACCACGCAACCCGGACATTTGGCCCTTTGGCCATCTGACCCTTTGGAGATTTGAACATGGCCGCCAAGCAGATCGCCTTCAACACCGACGCCCGCGAGCGCATCCTCCGCGGCGTCCAGAAGCTCGCCCACGCCGTCAAGGTCACCCTCGGACCTTCCGGCCGCGTCGTCGTGCTCGAGAAATCCTTCGGCGCCCCCACCGTCACCAAGGACGGCGTCACCGTGGCCAAGGAGATCACCCTCGAAGACCCCTACGAGAACCTCGGCGCGCAGATGGTCAAGGAGGTCGCCAGCAAGTGCTCGAAGGACGCCGGAGACGGCACGACCACCGCCACCATCTACGCCGAGGCCGTCTACGCCGAGGGCCTGAAGAACATCACCGCCGGCGCGAACCCCAACGAGATCAAGCGCGGCATCGACCAGGCCGTCGCCGCCATCACCGACGAGCTGCGCAGGATGTCCAAGAAGGTTGACTCCTCGAAGGAGATCGCCCAGGTCGGCACCTGCGCCGCCAACCAGGACGAGCAGATCGGCAAGATCATCGCCGAGGCCATGGACAAGGTCGGCAAGGACGGCGTCATCACGGTCGAGGAGGGCAAGTCCCTCGAGACCGAGGTCGAGCTCGTCGAGGGCATGCAGTTCGACAAGGGCTACCTCAGCCCCCACTTCGTCACCAACCCCGCCGCCATGGAGTGCGTCCTCGACAAGCCCTACATCCTCATCCACGAGAAGAAGATCTCCTCCGCCAAGGACATGCTCCCGCTGCTCGGCAAGATCGCCGACTCCGGCGCATCGCTGCTCATCATCGCCGAGGACGTCGATTCCGAGGCCCTCGCCACGCTCGTCGTCAACAAGATCCGCGGCGTGCTGAAGGTCTGCGCCGTCAAGGCCCCGGGCTTCGGCGACCGCCGCAAGGCCATGCTCGAGGACATCGCCGTCCTCACCGGCGGCACCGCCATCATGGAGGAACTCGGCCTCGACCTCGAGAAGATCGAGCTGTCCCAGCTCGGCCGCGCCAAGAAGGTCACCATCGACAAGGACAACACCACCATCGTCGAGGGCGCGGGCAGCCAGGACGCCATCAAGGGGCGCATCGAGCAGATCCGCCACCAGATCGACGCCACCACCTCCGACTACGACCGCGAGAAGCTCGAGGAGCGCCTCGCCAAGCTCGCCGGCGGCGTCGCGCAGATCAACGTCGGCGCGGCCACCGAGGTCGAGATGAAGGAGAAGAAGGCACGCGTCGAGGACGCGCTCCACGCCTGCCGCGCGGCCGTCGAAGAGGGCATCCTCCCCGGCGGCGGCGTCGCCATCCTCCGGGCGCGCAAGGCGCTCGACAAGCTCCGCAAGACCGCGACCGGCGACGCCCGCGTCGGCATCGACATCGTCCACCGCGCCGTCGCGGCGCCCGTCAAGCAGATCGCAACCAACTGCGGCCTCGACGGCTCCGTCATCGCCTCCAAGGTCGAGGAATCCACCGAGACCAACTTCGGCTTCAACGCCCTCACCCACGAGTTCGGCGACCTCGTCAAGATGGGCGTCATCGTCCCCACCAAGGTCGAGCGCATCGCCCTCCAGAACGCCGCAAGCGTCGCCGCCCTCCTCCTCACCACCGAGGCCGCCATCGTCGAGCTCAAGGAGAAGAAGGAGAAGGTCCCCGCCGGCGGGGGGGATGACTTCGACTACTGATCCATACTCAGCACCCTTCCGCTTCACCCCGGAGGCCCGGCTCGACAGCCGGGCCTCCGCTGTTTTCGCTCCACCGACCCCACGCGGCCTCGAAGCCGTCCCGGGTGTGTCCTCCCCCCGGACCGGGGCTGTAGGCCGGGCTTCCTTTCCGATGGCGGGGGCGCCCCCCCCCGGCCGCCGCTCGCGTCCCCCCGGCAGCCGTTTCCGACCCCACGCACGCAGCATCCGAGCCACCGAATGCGGCATTCGGTGGCTCGAACGGCGGATTCGGGCCGTCGGAAGGGCCTCCAGAGGCCACGGACGCCCGATCCAAAGCCACGGACCCCCGCGCCGAGACCTCGGCCACCGCATCCGATCCCCCGGTCCCGCCCTCCGACACACGGACGACACGGTTTCGGGCCGCGCGTGTCAGCCCGTCACCTCCCTCCGCAACAATCGCAAAGGCTTGCAACGCAGAGATTTACGCACAGAACTCGAAGTGCGGCCCTGCACCTGCCTGTCGGAAACCTCGGCTCACCCTCTTGTGTCGCGCAAACCATCACGGTAGCCTTCTGCCACCGTCGGCCCGATTCATGCCTGAGGCGTTCGCCGGGCGGGTCGCGGGTGTTGATCCGGGAGAGGGGAGCACACACATGAAGCAGGAGATCCGTGGGCGTGGTGTCGGTGCGTCCGGAGCGTTC
>JAANMX010004458.1_pt1 | contig 11073 bp, 8 predicted proteins | sample 7279681 | NCBI WGS metagenome assembly JAANMX01 (sample SAMN14094542, study PRJNA606508) | bioreactor metagenome | isolation source: A lab-scale SPAN reactor treating ammonium-rich wastewater day 351 | place: Ireland: Galway | collected 2018-01-01
GAAGTCATTGATATTGAAATACGCTATCTTCAAATTGAAGCTGCACAAATCAGGAAGAAACTTCAGCAATGCAGTCATGCACAAATATTCCATCACCTAACGGATGAGCTTAATGAAGTTGAACAGTGCATATGTATTCTACTACAAAAACTCGATGATGATAACACGTTCAAATAAGCTATTTCCTTATATTCATACATCTCGTCCCCATAATTCTGGGGAGACAATGTGAGACAATAGATAAATGCACCTGTAAAACCGATCAAAGGTATACGAATCGATTTATACAGTCCATCCATAGAAGATCGGGGAAATGAACTATGAGTATCACACTTGACGAACTGATGCTAAAACTGGCCGGGAAACCGGGTGATGTACTGGGCGACTATATCGATTATATCGCCAACCGGGGATTGGGGCGCTACCGGCGTATTGTCCAATGGGGTGGCAAAGAGGGACAGCCGCTCTATGCCCACATCCTCGATTTGGTCTTTACCCTCGAACGTCTCTCCTCCTTATTGGAACTTTCCATCACCGAGCGACGGGTATTGATGCTTGTATTGAGTGTTCACGACTTGAACAAAGTACCGGAGTTTCAGCATTTGGGCAGTTACAACAAACTGGCAAACCCGGAGGCCGTTGCAGAGGAACTGGAACGGATTGGGGCGGAAGAGTTCTTTCCCGATTGGCGGGATTATTTGCGGGACATCGTAACACTGATGCGCGCCCACAGTGACCACAGCCACGTGGCCGGTGAGTTGCTCGTACTCGGCGGAAACTACCGACTAGGACAGGAACGAATCGAGGAGTTGGTCCTGCTAGTCAGAGCGCTGGATGTGATCGATCTATCCCATAGCCTGCACGAACGCAAGCACAAACGCCGCTTTCTCGATCACCTCAACGAATTCAGCGCCACCCAATATGAACTTGTGCATCACGTAGTGGCAGAACAACGGGGTATTTTGACAAATGTCATTCACAATCGGATTGCCGAATATATGCAGCAAGAAAAGGGAGCTTGGCCGCTACTCTACTACCCGGATGGGGTCGTCTATTTGGTCAGGCGCGGGGCTTCCATAGGCGTCAGTGAAGACGACTATAAGACAATCGGGAAAAGTATCGCCAACTGGCTGGAAGATCAGACACGGGGTAGATTTTCCAGCTTCATCAAAGCGACTAATCAAGGCATCAAAATCGACAGCAAATGCTTGGAACTTGGCATATCGTTCTCCCGTATCTGGCAGACGGTAGATACAATCATTCAGGGCAAACGGTACGCTGCCCTGGAAAATATGGAGAATCGCGCAAGGGAGCGCGCCGAGCAAAGCATTGCCGGCGATAGCAGCTTGCTTGCTGAATCAGTCCGTCAACGGCTGACAGAATCCGATCTTATCCCGCGCAGCATTCAGTTATTGCACTTGGGCGAGTTGGTGCGGAGCTATTACATCTTTCTAAGCAAGCATTTCAAGAGGGAAATTTCTGATCCCTGGGCACACCTGTACGCTATGCTTGAGGTTTCGCCAGAGCGACAAGCATTCTACTCCCATTTTGATATCAATTATGACAGGGCTTACGTATTGGCGGGGGAGCTTCCGCAAAGCTATGAATTTGTATTCAGAAAGATCGAAACAGACGGCAAACAACTTTTAGGGGACATGGAGGTGGAGAGTCCGTGGCAAGACGTCTTCCAACAATATGTCCAAAGCAATGCCCAGTTCTCCTTTCAGTTACCAGAGACGGCTACTTTCACAGCCTATTTACAGCGATATGTACAGCAAAATCACAAACAATCGGCCTACGGGAGTAGCGAGTTTGAAACAGAGCTATGGCGCTCTGATGACGTGCCCAAAACCATCAAAGTCCAGCAATTCAGCAACCGCTTGGCTGCAGGCCCCGGCGATCCGGTCAAACGGATTGACCCCATTACCAAAGCCCAGTTTTTGCTGGAAAAGCTCAATTATCCGCCCGCGTTCAAGGCCAGCACCTATTATTTGCACATCTATCCCTATGCTTTTTTCAGCCCTGCTTATATTGAGTCCTGGCGTCGAACAGTGCGTGAATTGGCCGAGCAGGATGTGTCCGCTCTTTTTATCAAGACCGATGACAGTTTGCGGAGTATTTTTGATTCTGAGCAGCCAATTCAGTTGCCAGTTTCGGCATCAAACAGCAATGGACTACCCTTGCCCGGTGCTCCGGAACTTTTGGGCAATCTGCTCATCTGGCCTTTGAACGCTCCAGGACGGAACGACACGGAGCAATTTTGGTACGCTTTTACCTGCGCCTATGCCATGCACCGCTACGTGGGTGGCCGGGTGGTGTTGACTCGTTCGGCCACGCCGATTGTTGGGCCAGATGAATTCGCCGATCTGCTGATCGACGAAATCCCCCTCACACTACAAGGATTGTTGCGGGAAAATGGCTATACCTACAAAGAACTCACCGGGACACAACGGGGCGACAGCCAGACCACATTGGAAGGAGAACTGAAAGCACTCTACGCGGTCTATCGACAAGTTTATAACCCCAGCAGCAAAGTAAGCGAAGTGATTGCTCTCGCCAGTAGCCTGAATGACGGAGCACTTGGCATTTTCTATGCAGCAGAGCGACTGCTACTGCAACGTATACGCGATGACAAAAAGGTGAAATCGGCGGAGTGGGCACTGATCCGCGCCGCCGGACATATGAACGAAGCATTGAACTATCTGGCCTATTCGAACGGAGGAAAACAGGTGATCAAAACAATTGAGAAGTTGGCGCAGTTGGCATGGGAAGGAAATCTCAAAGGCAAGTCGTTGGAAAAGAATTCTCTGATGACGCCCCTAGACGAATGTTTTGTAAAAATTCAGCAAAAGGAGGCACCCATCGATGACGGCGCATTGCGCGCTGCTACCTCCCAGGATATTTACGAATATCTGGGACGCATCCGCGAAGCAAAGATGATTGGCCGAACGACACAGATCAAAGTAAACGCCTTTGTGGACGCATTTTTTGACGAATTACTCGGCAAAGTCTACCAGAACAATCGCCAGCGGCTACTCAACGACGAAAAATTGATCCGCTCGGCCTTTCTCTTCCACGTGCGAGAATTGCTTGCCCTACGCTCTGCCGAGAAGTCTGCCGAATCCGAACCAACCGAATAACCACTTTCAACCCTAATCCAGGAGGACATTCCATGCAATCTCTACAGAAATATGCCAAGTATCTGCCCACAGCATACAGCAACTACCCCCGGGGCTATTATGTCAGCCTCATCCTCACACGCAAAGTGGAAGGCGAGGCTATCTTCCGCACCGAAGGCAGCGGTGAGCCGCTCAATCGTGAATTTGTCCACGCGGGCGATGCGGACCAGACTGTGATTCCGCGGGTTGTGATCAGCAAACGCAAACAGACGGCTGTCGAGCGGCGCACTGGTCGCGAGTTATTGCGGCGAGTTGAGCTTTTGGCAGCCGATGCCGGGCTGAACGAAGGGGAACCGGAACCCGAAAGCATCGATTCGATGATCTACGGGTATGCAGTGGGTGGTGGTGGTGCCCAGAAGTCACGGGTGATCACCGACGACGCCTTTTCGATTTTGCCGGCAACGCAAGTGGTTGGCAAACGTCAATTCAACGCACCGTTTGAAGATGGAACGATGCGTCACCCAGAAACCGGCAAGCCGTCTACAAGCATTGGCACGGATGAATATGTGCGCCCGGAAACCCACTTTCTGGACATCGAGACGTTGAAGGATGTGACCCTCGACGAACTGACGTACGTGCTGGGTAACATTCTACGCAGCAGCCGATACGGAGCAGTTTCCAGCCGAGTAGGCAAAGTGAGCAATCGACTGCTTGCCATCTGTTTCAGCGATTGCGAGCTATACAGCAATCTGGAATTGACCCAAACAGTCTGGGATCACCTGAAGGCAATGAGTAATGGCGATCCAACTCTGCCTTTGACCGACGAAAATGTAGAAAATGCTGTGGCCCAGGCAATGGATATCCTTCGACAGCGGGTGATTGGCAAGGTAACTGCTATGGAAGCATCTGATCTGACCCAATTGCATGAAGAATTGCAGACGCTATACAGCGATGAAGAAGCAATCAAAGCGATGTTGACAACTGCCCAAGCAGGCTACAAGAAGTAAGCGCTCAGAAATAGGCTACATTTGATGCGTCGCACTGGCCCAACGGGTTCTCCCCACGATGGAGACGGTCAGTGCGACGCACCAGAGAGAAATTTATTCATTGACGCTTAGAAAGGAGATGGTATGCAAATTTTCCGCTGCCAACTTACCCTGATGGAGAGGACATTCTTTTCCAGCAGAGAGGTGGGAAACTTCTATCAAACAGAACCGTTTATCGGTAATTACGCGCTCTGCTACGCTTTGGGATTGGTCGCTGCTCCCTATCACAACCGCGGCAAGATTCATTACGCCGAACATCTGGCAGCACTCAACGAACAGGGCATCTATCTCACGTCGGCGTCGATTGTGGGGCAGCCTCGTTTTGCTATTGAACAGTTCAACGCTATGCCCGATAGCTACTGGTTCGCAATGGGAAACAATGCGTTGATCACCAAACCGGACGGATGGGATGCAGAACAGCGAGGCACGGCCTGGTATTTATCCGAACGCGCAACCGGGGCAAGCCGCAAAGTCCGCACAATGAATCGTCCCCAAATCGGCTCGATCAAATTGCTGGGGATTGGCAATCGTGCCGTCTTCTACGTTTTTACTGGGGACGATTCGGTGCGCTTACCTTCCTACATCCGTTTGGGCAAATGGATGAGCAAAGCCCGGGTGCTGGCGGAAAAGGTTTCGTTTCAAACAGTCGCGCAAGAGTCCGTTCAAATTCGCCATCTCATCAACCCGCTGGACTTGGCGTCAGGAACCGTTGTTCACACTTTCGATCTCTTGAGCGTTCACCCCGTACCCCTGTTGCGCAATGCTGTGATTAGTGGCTCGTTTTATCGTTTGAGCGATGGAACACTGCTGCCTGCGGGAATGCGCTTTGGCGTGGAAGGACTGACAGCAAATGATTGAAATTCATCTAACGGGTCAGAGCGAAAAGGTGGCGGCGGAGAATTCGTTCAATCTCAGCCAGCCCCCTCTTTACCACCAGATGCGGACTGTGGAGGCGCTGAAGATCGTTCCACTGGTGATGAATGCCTACAATACAGGGACGGGCAAGACCTATGCCAGTCTTCTCCACCTGTTTACAATGACGGGCAAGCCGCGCGACAATGTGCTTTTCATTGCACCTACGAATGAACTTCTCCACCAGCATTACGAGGATATCTGCGCCTTTGTCAAAGAAAACGGTCTGAAATTTCGTCCCGTGGAGATCAATGCGGCTGTGTTGAAATCCTTGCACAGTGCTGACCGGGTGGATCGAAGCGGTGAACGCTTGGCCGATCTGATTCGGAGCAATGGGCAAGGGTTTCACACAGAATTGGGCATCGATCCCACGGATCACGACAAACTGCCGCTGATTCTGGTGACAAATCCAGACCTGTTTTACTACGCACTCTTCTGGCGGTTCTCCTCCTTTGACCAACGCAATCTATTTCACACCGTCGTGACCAGCTTTCGTTATATTGTGATCGACGAGTTCCACTATTACGACAGCAAACAACTGGCGAATTTTCTCTTTTTTATGGCGCTTTCCAAAGACTGGGGATATCTTGAGGGGGGCCGGCGTTTCTGCCTGCTCTCGGCCACACCAGACACAGGCACGCGGATGTATCTGGATCGACTCTTTGGTGGGGATGGCTGGTTGTTGATTAGCTCGGAAAATGAACCGGTTGAAGCGCTTGCTTTACAGGCGACACCCGTATTGGCTCCGCTAACTCTGCATCTGACAGATGAAACTATCGAAAAATATGCAGAACGGGCAAGCAATAGCATACGCGCACAGTTACGCAACGGACAAGATGGCGCGTTGATCTCTAACGCACTCTGGCGTATTAATCAGGCCCATAATTCCTTACGTTCTTCGATTTCCCCTGAATTGATGGGACGGATTACCGGCGCACAACCCATTGCCCATCGACGGGCAGATCAGTTCAAGCCGCTGATTCTGGCAACACCAACGGTAGATATTGGCTACAACTTCAAAAAGAGCGCGAAGTCACGCCAGAACCTGGACTTCGTTGTATTCGAAGCCCAGTTTCGGGATGAACTGATCCAGCGTATGGGCCGGGCTGGGCGGGTGCTGGGCAAAGAGGAGACGAACACGCCATCCGAAGCCATTGCGCTTCTGAATCAGGAGTCCATCGGCGCGCTACAGATCGCCAACGGGCAGACATTCAGCCGGGCCGAGTTTCTCGCTCTGCTCAAGCGTACAAATGCGCTGCCCGAAAAGGAAGACTTTCAGGCTTATGTCAGCCGCGGTGGATTGGAGGAAAATATCTTCCCGCTCTACAACGCAAAGAAGATGTTTTCTGCAGAGGACAGCCAGAGAGTCGAATCGCTATATGAAACAGTTCGTTCTGTCTATGCGCCTAACAGCAATCGGACCTTTCGAGGTTTTGAGGCTCATTGGAAAAAGCAGGAGACGATTGCTAACTGGCTGCGCGATCCCAAAGATTCATATAGCCGCTCTCGGTTGCCAACTAGCATCGCTGACTACTTTGAATGGCTGATGGGGGCAAGACCAGAGGTCGAAGATATCGGGCTCAAACTCAGCGAATTGTTGAAGCCTCCGTACCTCTCTGGGTTTCAAATCTATTGCGAAATGGAAAGAGCCAGAACCCAAGCCCGATTCAGCTTCCGCGATAGCTTCAGTGGCCCAACCACATGGGTTTACGACGCCGACCGACTTCTGTCCGGCGCAGAAATAACCCAGTACGACCTGATTCATCTGGTGGAAAACTACCAACTCTCGCTTTTAGATAAAGAGCAATTCCAACGGGCAACAGGGGAGATGCCACCGGAAGATAGCCTCTGTGTTCGTTTGGAACGACATCGAAGTGAGCGCTTGCGGGTTACACTGCGATTGGAACAACCGCCCAAATTCTCCCGCGAAGGCTTGTCGGAATCTGATTTTATCCGCTGCTTTGCGGCAGGAAAGCCAGTGGCGCTAAAAAACCTTCAGTTGCGTACAGAGGAACCTCTCCCCCTGACGATTCGTGATGCTATTCGCAATCAATACATCCTTGCCCTTCTTGTCCCAGAAAGACTTTGGGGGGTCTTGCGGGCACAAACCCGCTACCGGGCAATTTATAGCCGCAAATTGCTGGTTGATTTATCGGGCAGAGAAAAGGAGTTCGAGGCAATTCTGGGGACAAACGCTTTACTTCTGGATCCGTTGATGGATTGGGCATTCAAACAAGCACAAGTCAACGACAATGCGATAATTCTATGATTCGTTACGACTAGATTAACCCATTCTCACCCCGCCCCCATCCCCTGCCCAATCTCCACCAGCACATCGGCCAGGGTGGGCGGGGCGGCGGGGACGACGTTCTCCTCACTGCCCTCGTGTTTGTGGTGGGGATAGGTGACGATCTGGGGGTGATGCTCTGTATTATCGTAACGGAAGATCAAACGACGGTCATGGGTCATATACTGATAAGCGTAGGTGATGCGCTGGGTGCCTTGCGCGACATCAACGTATTCACGAAAGTGCAGTCGGCTTCCATTAGTCAGGAGAACATCAGCCCGCAGATAGCCCTGCATACGACCGCGACGTTCCGGGTCCATCGTCCACTGGCGCACGATGGGACTGTTGTCAAGCTGCGACTCAATTAGATCGAAATATCGCCTAATCCACAACGCGGATGCCTCTTAGATTATGCAGCTTCTTCAGCAAATGCTGTTCCATGCGAGACTCACCCACCCATTCGATGGTTTCCAGCGTCTCGTCGATCTGATTCTGGTGATAGCGCGCCAGGAAATCTTCCGTCGCAAGGTCGTATTGGGTCTCGAAGTCGCGGATACGCTCCTGGGTCCGGCGCAATCCATCTTCCAACGATTGGATTTCGGAATCCAGCATAGAGCCCACAAAAGAGCGCAGAGAGAAGTCAGCGTTTGTCTCGTTTCGCTCCTGCACAAGCGTCAGAGTAGTCATCATCATTCGCCTTTCATCCAGCCGTTGTATAGTCATTCGTCTATCCCCTTGCGTCTGTCATCCACCGGTCACGATTCCTTGCGCTAGTATACCACCGACCCAAACCGCCTACAAAGGAATTTCCTGCTATGCCCCACACCCTCCACGCCCTCGTTGTCAACCTGATCGCCCAGAATGGGGGTACACTCCCCGGCAATGTGGGCGAGCTGGGCCACGCCGCCTTCTACGCCGCCATCCAGGCTGTGGACCCGGCGCTCTCGGCCCGCATGCACGAGGCCGACGAGCGCAGCGCCTTCAGCCTCTCCCCCCTCTACGGCTACTGGCAAAGTCCCCAAGACGGCAAAATCCACGTCAGCCAGGGGCAACCGGGCTGGCTGCGGGTCTGCCTGTTGGAGCCGGAACTCTTCGCCGTCTTCACCACCCACCTGCTCACCAGCGCCCGGCCCACCATCCACCTGGGCGACGTCCACTTTGCCATCACCGACGCCCTGGGCAACCCGGTCAGCCATCCTTGGGCCGGCTACACCACCCTGGACGATCTGGCCGCACTGCCCCCAGCGGAGCGCTGGATACTGGAATTTGAAAGTCCGACCGCCATCCGCTGGGGGAAATCTGACAACGGCTCGAGGCGGGTGGAGCTTTTCCCCCTGCCCCGCATGGCGATTGCCGGTCTGCGCAGCCGCTGGGACAAGTGGACTGGCGAGCAGTGGGGGCGGGATTTTGAGGAGTGGGTGGAGCGCAACGTCATCATCGAACGGGTGTGGGATTGGCGCAGCGAACGTTTCGTCTATCGGGGACAGAATTATGTGGGCGGGGTGGGCAAACTCTCCTGGCGGCTGCTGGACAGCCGGGACAAAGAACGGGCCGCCCACCTCAACCGGCTGCTGCACCTTGCCTTTTATACAGGTGTCGGCTATAAAACAACTCACGGGTTGGGGCAGGTGCGTCTGCTCCCAGCGGCAGCTACAGACAAGCAAAGGAGAGCGACGGATGAATGAACCTCTGGAGATTACCCTCAAAACGCTCACTCCTCTTTGGACGGGGGGTGTGGAGACAGGACGAATGGATCGGGTCCACGAGACCGGCATCCTCGGCAGCCTGCGCTGGTGGTACGAGGTGGTTGTGCGCGGGCTGGGGGGGAGCGCGTGTGATCCCACAGGCCATTCCTGTCTCTATGACCCGGACAAACCCAATCAGGGCATCTGTGACGTGTGCCGGCTCTTTGGTGCAACCGGCTGGCGTCGGCGCTTTCGGCTGGCGATCAATGACGCAGATGTGCAGGATACCTGGTCCGGTGGCGCAATTAACGTCAAGCCGCCGGATCGCAACCGAGGCTGGTATCTCCCTGCCGGGCAAATGGGCGGTCTGCGACTTCAAATCGTTGCCGATGAGAAGATAAAGGCTCAAGTGCTTGCGCTGCTTCAGTTTGTGGAGCGGCACGGCAATTTTGGCGCTCGACCCCAGCTTGGGTACGGTCTGTGTCAGATCGAGAAAGTCAGCAACGACCCCGTCGCATCCTATGACTGGAGTGTACTGGTGGGGTCGGGCAGAGTCGATTCCCGGCTACCCGACCTACGCACCTTCACCTTTTTCACTCTCACCTTTGAGCCGGAGCGCGGCGACTGGTGGCGGGACGTTCCGGGCGTGGGCGCTCTGGCCCGAGACAATCGCTATCGGGGAACAGTGGATGCGCTGCTTCGCCGCGGGTTGATTCCCATTACCCCGGCGCTGAAGAATGTGCTGCGCTATGGCGCGCAATGGTCCTCCGGCGCGTTGCCCCACCACTTCTTTGGTACCCTGCGCGGCGAAGAACGCAGACGGGGGCGCATCGGGCTGAGCTGGGCCTATCGCCTGCCCGACTCGGCCCTCTGGCAGATGCGCGGCTGGGCCTATCCACCCCAGACGGGGGAGAGCCAGCAACGGGAGGTAGCTCAGCGCCTGCAGGCAGTTCTGGGAAAACCGGAGACCTGGCTACAGTCGCTGAATATCCGCTATCGTCAGGCTGAGGCAGCGATTGCTCCGATGGGGGCGTTTTTCCAGCCCCTTTCCACGGCGCAGGCGCAGCAATTTATGCACGAATCAGCAATCGTTGAGGTGCAGGGATGACACGAGACATACGAAACTACGACGCTTGGGCTGCCCACTCTTTCTTGCATTCGCCCCAATCCGATGAAAAAGCGGTGCTCGACTATCTGCTCAAAAACAGCGCCAACCCCTACGGATGGGAGATTCCCGATCTCTCAGCCCGGGCGTCTTTCTCGGCCCTGGCATTGCTGGGGGACAAGGAGTATGCCCGCAGCGGCACCCGCCGGGAAGCGGGCGGCCTGGTCGAACTCTACAAGAAGCAGGTGTTTCAGGACTATCTGAGTCGGCAACGGGAGGTGTGCCGGTCACTGGTGGAATCGCTGCCGGATCTGTCGTCGCTGCCAGTAGGGGCCTCTACTATTCGCTTTGGTTTCACTCTGACCAGCCCCTACATCAGCCGGGACGACACAGCCCTGCATCTGCTCGACAATCCAGTGAAGAAGGAGTGGGTTTTCAAAGTGCCCTATGTGGCTTCGACCCAGTGGAAGGGTGGCCTGCGCGCGGCAGTACGCGGGCAGAAGGAGTGGGACAACGACCATCCCGACCTCTTGCGGCTATTTGGCGAAGCCAACGACGAACGACCAGAACAGGGCAAAAGCGGTTGCATCTACTTCTACCCCACCTTCTTCGACCGCCTGGGGCTGGAAGTGATCAACCCCCACGACCGCCAGACCGGGGCCGGCTCTCAGCCGATTCTGATGGAGTGCGTGCCCGCGGGAACCACCGGCCACTTCACCCTCCTCTACGCGCCCCTGGACTGCATCGGCGCGGACCCGGCAGTGACCCGCCGCCAGGTGGCCGAAGACCTGGCCCTGCTGGCCCAGGGGCTGGAAGCGCTCTTTACCCTCTACGGCTTTGGGGCCAAGACCAGCAGCGGCTTCGGGCTGGCGGAGTTGACAGGGGGAGGACGTTTTGCCATTCACTACCCGGACACCCA
>JAANMX010004461.1_pt1 | contig 11069 bp, 9 predicted proteins | sample 7279681 | NCBI WGS metagenome assembly JAANMX01 (sample SAMN14094542, study PRJNA606508) | bioreactor metagenome | isolation source: A lab-scale SPAN reactor treating ammonium-rich wastewater day 351 | place: Ireland: Galway | collected 2018-01-01
AACTTCCCGTTTTGGTGCGTCGCACTGTCCACGAAATGACTCTAGTCCGCAACCTCATCTGGACAGTGCGACGCACCGGATGGAACTTATTTCTTGACGCTTACTTAGGAAGCCGTGTAGTAGGTCACATCCCGGCTCTTTGTGGCCCAGAAGATATTGTGAATCTCCTGAATGGCGGCCATCAGTTCGTTGGCGTGGTCCAGATTTACCTCCACCTTCACCGCAGAGCAAAGCTTGGCAGCTTTCCAGAAGGTCTCGTGCAGGTTCGGGTAGGCAGCCAGATGGACGGGCTTGAAGTAGTCGGTCCACAGGACCAGCAGTTCTTCTTTAGCCAGGTGGGCCTGCTGTTCTTTGATGGTAGTATAGCGGCTGAATGTATTCAGATAGGCCACCATCGCCTGGTGATCACCCATCTCTGGGGGAGTCAGGGCCAGCAGTTTCTTCGTCATCGAGAGAGCCGCCTCGGCCGCAATGCGGGCAGATGCGGGATCGTAGACACCACAGGGGCCGTCACAGTGAGCGCTGACCTCTTCCAACTGCCCGCTGGCGATCCGATTGGCAATCAGTTCTTTCAACATAGAACATTCCTTTCTGCAAATGGGTTGAGAAATCTTACTACGGAAATACGCCGGTGAATCCGGCGATGTTGTTTGGCGGTGACTACAGTATACCGTCCTCGGCAAAGGGCGTCAAATGATTCGTCTCCCCTGAATTGTGAGCCTGGCAAAAAGGGGGTGGCGAACTTTCTCCGCTTTTGTTTCACCCCTCCCTCACCCCGGCCATCAGCAGCCCCAACCCTTGGCGGGTGGCGTCGTCCCGCTCCACAATGTCGATGACTTCGCCTTTGTACATCACCGCGATACGATCCGAGAGAGCCAGAATCTCGTCCAATTCCGAGCTGACCAGCAGCACGGCCACCCCCTCATCCCGTTTGGCGACGATCTGCTGGTGGATAAATTCGATGGATCCCACATCAATGCCCCGGGTGGGCTGGGCCGCGATGAGCAGTTGGATGGGGCGGCTGAACTCCCGGGCCACCACCATTTTCTGCTGGTTGCCGCCGGAGAGACTGCCCCCGCTCAAATGGATCGACGGCGTGCGCACGTCGAACTTTTCCACCAGCGCAACAGCGTTTTTGTCGATGGCTTCCCGGTTGACTGTTATGCCCCTGGCGTAGGGGGGCTGGTAATAGGTGTTCAGGACCAGGTTGTCGGCGATGGGATAGCCGTCCACCATCCCGTAGGAATGGCGGTCTTCCGGCACATGGCAACTTTGGCCTTCCTCTGTAATGCGACGGGGGCTGGCGTTGGTCATATCTTTGCCGCCGATATGGATACTCCCCCCTTTGGCCGTGCGCAGACCGGTGAGCACCTCCACCAGTTCGGTCTGCCCGTTGCCCTGCACACCGGCCACACCCACAATCTCCCCGGAATGGACTGTCAGCACGACACCGCGCAGGGCCGGTTCGCCCAAATCGGTGGTGGCGTGGAGATCGCTGATTTCCAGCACAGCCTGACCGGGGTGGGCGGCGGACTTCTCCACTTCCAGAATCACCTCCCGGCCCACCATCAGGCTGGCCAGTGTGGCCTGGGTAGCTGTTTTGGGGTCGGCCTCGCCCACCACTTCGCCCAGGCGCAGCACGCCGATACGATCCGCCACCCGCAGCACTTCCTTCAGCTTGTGGGTGATGAAAATGATGGACTTGCCCTGACCGCGCAGCAGGTCCATCACCGCAAAGAGTCCTTCGATCTCCTGGGGGGTGAGGACCGCGGTCGGTTCGTCCAGAATCAGAATATCGGCCTGGCGGTAGAGGGCTTTGATGATCTCCACCCGCTGACGCACACCCACGGGCAGGTCCTCTACCAGCGCGTAGGGGTCTACGGCCAGATTGTAGCGTTCGGAGAGTTCAGTGATGCGGGCGGCCGCGACTTTCCGATTCAAAAACCCGCCGCGCACGCTCTCGCTGCCCAGCATCACATTGTCCACGACGGTCATCACCGGGACGAGTTGGAAATGCTGATGGACCATTCCAATACCCAGAGCGATGGCGTCTTTGGGCGAACGCATCTGCACAGCCCGGCCATTGACCAGAATCTCGCCTTCGCTGGGCTGGTAGAGACCGTAGATGATATTCATCAGCGTAGACTTGCCCGCGCCGTTCTCGCCCAGCAGGGCCAGAATCTCGCCCCGGTGCAGGGTCAGATTGACGTTACGGTTGGCGATGACGCCGGGGAAACGTTTGGTGATGTTGCGGACTTCGAGTACGGGTGTTTGTTCCACGAAACAGGTTTGCTCCTGGCATTGACAACGACGGGTTTTGTGCTATACTACAGGCAGTGAGATCGGGTGGTCTATTGACGTCAGCGGTATCCATTCCGTGGCTGTAGGTAGACATCAGACCCCAGAACGAAAGGGGCCCCCCGATCTTTTGTGTTGGATATTGCATAAGATGACGAAGCTACAGATCGGACCAGTGAGCGCCGGTTGAGTAGCCGAGTCTTTGAGGCGTATCGAAACCAAGCGAACGTGTCTACAAGCAATTTCGTGGCTACCCGCTGGGTTTCGATACGGTGGGAAACAGCCCCCGCCTACTCAAACCGGCGCTAGTCGTCCGTCGTTCCCCGGTGACAACTAACGCACACGCCATCGATCTTGCGCTGGTACGGGGTAAGCGCGGTGGATGTGATTTCTGTAAATGGACCGGACAGGTAATTATACATTTTCCCGGTTCATCTCTAACGCCTCTCGCAGCGTAACGCGCAGACTTTCCATCAGTTCCTCGCGGGTGGCCTCCTGACAATTCACCCCAGGCACTTCCTCAATCCACCCAATCCACCACTTTCCGTCCTGCTTCACAATTGCTTTGTATTCATTGTGCATAGATTTGCCTCCTTACATACCCAGCAGTCCACAGTCTCCAGTCCCCAGTCCCCAGTCCCTAATCCCCACCCCCCTACTCCGTCCCACCCTCCGTCTCGTAGACCTTCCCCTCGGCCGCGGGGGGACGGACCCGGCCCACAAAGCCGGAGACGGCCACAATTGTCACGATATAGGGCAGCATCGAAATGAACTGGCGGGGGACATTCGTCACCCCGGCCAGGAGCAGCTCGTTTTGCAAGGCCTGGGTGTAGCCGAAAAGGGTGGCCGCGCCCAGCGCGCCAAAGGGGTTCCAGTTGCCAAATATCATCGCGGCCAGGGAGATAAAACCCCGGCCCGCGGTCATCCCCTCCTGGAACTGGCCCACGGCTTCCAGCACCAGATAGCCCCCGGCCAGCCCGGCCAGCATCCCGCCGATGGATGTGTTGACGTAGCGGTAGAGATTGACATTGATGCCGACGGTGTCCGCGGCCCGAGGATGTTCACCCACGGCCCGGGTGCGCAGACCCCAGCGGGTGTAGAAAAGGGCGATATGCACGGCCACCACCAGCAACAGAGCCAGATAGGTGATGGGCGGATTGTCGAAGAGGACCGGCCCGATCACGGGAATTTCTGACAGCCCCGGAATCGCAACCGATGAAAATTTGCCCCGGGCGATGGCGTCCCGGTCGTAGAGATAGGCGGATGTCCCCGCGGCCAGGATAATAATCACTGTGCCGGAGATAATCTGGTCCATACGAAAGCGGATGGAAAGAATGGCGTGCAGTAGGCCCATCAGCCCGCCCACGGCCAGGGCGATGAAGACGCTGAAGATCAGGCTGCTCATCAACGGCCAGTGGTTGGTACTGGTCTTTGCCACAAAACCGGCAAAAGCTCCGGCCAGCATCATCCCTTCAATGCCAATATTGATAATCCCGGAACGCTCGCAAAGGATACCGCTGAGCGCACCCAGCACCAGGGGAATCGAAGCGCGCAGGGTGAAGTTGAGCGCACTTACCCCGAAAAGTACCCGCAGCCAGGTGTACTGATTCAGGGCTGTAAGATTGACCAGAACCGCCATCACTACCAGGAAGATAGCCAGGACTATCGAAATGAGGGAGGAACGTTTCCAGAAAGTGCTGCCCATAGGACTAGGACCCCCCCCAACTGCTACCCAGCGAAGTGGATTCGGCCTCGTCGGGTCGGCGTTTGATGCGATAGAGGGCGCGAATGATCGCCGGCGCAGCCACAAAGGCCAACACCAACGCCTGAATAATCTGAATAATGTCCGCCGACACCCGGGAATCAAATTGCATCCGGGCCGCGCCGGCGTCCATTGCGCCAAAGAGAAAGGAAGAAAGAACGACGCCAAAGGGATGGGTCTGGCCCAGAAGCGCAATCGTAATCCCATCAAAACCTACCTGCCCGCCAAACTCTGGCGCGAATTTGTGGTTCAGTCCCAGTGTCTCCACCGCGCCGGCCAGCCCGGCCAGCCCGCCGGCAATCCCCATTGTCAAAATGACAGTCCAATTGACCCGGATACCCGCATAGCGCGCGGCCTTCATATTTTGTCCCACTGTGCGAATCTCAAAGCCGATGGTCGTTTTGTAGATCAGCCACCAGATAAAGAGGACTGCGGCCAGGGCGATGAATATGCCGTAGTGGATGCGAAAAGAAGGATCAAACAGATTGGGAAGCCGGGCCGAAGCCAGCACATCCGGGGTCTCGGAGATGGGACCAGCCGTGCGATCCCAGAGAGGGCCGGGGGTCTGGCCCTGGGTGCCACCGGCATAGACCGTCCACCCGCTAAAGAGTGCGGCCACATAATTGAGCATAATTGTGACGATGACTTCGTGCGCGCCGGTGTAGACCTTCAGAATGCCGGGGATCGCCCCCCACAGCACCCCGCCGAGTATGCCGAAAATGAGTGCCAGGGGCAGATGAATAAATCCGGGCAGCCCCTCGAAATTAATACCGATAAAGACGGAAAAGACTGTGCCCATCATAAACTGGCCGGATGCGCCGATGTTGAAGAGGCCGGCTTTGAAAGCCACCGCCACGGATAGCCCGGTGAAAATGAGCGGAACCATTTTGCGAATGGTGGCAGCCCAGCCTTTTGCGCTGCCAAACGCACCCTGAATGAGACCGGTGTAGGCTGATTGGGCATTGTCCCCGGAGAGGTACATGACCAGCGCGCCGGCAATCAGGGCAGTCACAAGGGCCAGAATGGGGATGAGCAGGGCACGCAACACGCGACCGACAGGATGGGCCGCGGGCAGAGCAGGAGAAACAGTCGCCATTGTGAGTGTCCTGTTCTGGAGGGGTTAGAAAAAGCGGGGTAACTGCTCACCCCCTCCCAGCCTCCCCCAGTTTGGGGGAGGAGTCGATCCAGCTCCCTGCCGAGAATGGGGAGGGGTAGGGTGGCTGAACAGTTACAAAGCGGGAGGGTTCAGCACGGCTGAACCTCCCGCTTTTCAGAAACACGAAGCGTGAAATGTGGGTGTATCGAGCCTTCCCACGCTCACATTGCCTTTGCGTAGTGCGTGAAACGATAGTGATGTCAGTTCACGCACTACGCACCAAAGAGTATTAGTTGCCGTAGCCAGTGCTGATCGAACCGTCGTCCAGACCAGCCTTTGTGGCAATGAGCAGATCTTTCAGTTCCTGGGGAACGGCGCTGTCAAAGTCGTGGAACTCGGCCAGACCGGCTGCGCCGTAGACGTTGCCACCGGCAAAGCTGCCCGCCTGGGCGGCCCCGATCAGTTCGGCCACCGCCGGGGTGATCAGCTTCATAGCGCTGGAGATCAGACAGGGCTGGGCCGCGGGTACAGTATTCCACTGGTCCGTGTCCACGCCGATGCAGTACAACCCCTCGTGGGTCGCCACTTCCTGCAGGGCACCGTTGCCGGTGATGCCACCTGCGCCGAAGATCACATCCGCGCCCTGGTCAATGGCCTGCTTGGCCGTGGCCGCGCCCCATTCGGGGTCCACAAAGGCTTGGCTGATCTCGCCGGGGTGGTAGGTGGAGATGATGTTAATGTCCGGGTTGACGGACTTGGCACCGGCAATGTAACCCTCGTTGAAGGCGACAACCGGGGGCACCAAATCTGTGCCCAACACAGCGGCAATCGTGCCGCTCTTGCTCATACTGGCGGCCAACACACCGGCCAAATAGCCCGACTGGTCCTCGTGGAAGATCAGACCGGCCAGGTTGGGCAGCGCCTCACCCTGGAACTGATCTACGCCGATGAACATAATGTCGGGATTGTTTTTGGCAGCTTGGATAGTGGCATCGCCCAGGGCAAAACCAACAGTGACAATGACGTTATAGCCAGCGTCGATAAACTGGGCCATATTGTCCGCATAATCTTTGGCGTCCTGGGTTTCGATGTATTTCACATCGTCATCGGTCAGACCCAAATCCGCCTGGGCCTTCAGCACGCCTTCCCAGGCCGATTGGTTGAAACTGCGGTCATTGACCCGGCCCACATCGGTGACCAGACCAACTTTGAAGGGATGGGCTTCGGCGGTGGGGGCTTCGGCAGCCGCCTCTTTGGTGGGCGCGGCCGCGGCTGCCGGGGCATCAGCCGCGGGTGCAGCCGGGGCCGGACAGGCGGCCAGCACCATGGCGCTGATCAACAGCAGGGCGAAAAGCCAGGTAAAACGGGTAGTTCGCATTGACTCCACTCCTTTGGGGTTTAAGTTTTCACACACTTGGATAATAGACGAAGAACGGGTTGAAGACGCCAGAAATTGGCGCGCCAGCTATGAGGGAAGCGGCTATATTATACCTGTGCCCCTATGCAGAGGCAAACCTTGCCCGGAATGAATACGCGCTTGGAGGCGTCCAGGTACTTTAATGGGCACTGCGTACCCCCACCCAACCTCCCCCACAGTGGGGGAGGAGTCGATCCACTTCCCTCCCTGGAATGGGGAGGGGTAGGGTGGGGTGGCTGAACAGACACCTTTCTCCCAATCTGGAATATACCCAAAAGCATAGCTGCCTTCTTAAATCCTCTGGCGAGGTGGTATAATTCTGTGGTAATGAATAGGGTGTGTTCAGTTTGAGTGATAAAGTCCCCGGCACTTCACGCAGGACGGGGGTGTGTCGAGTATAAATAAGTAATCTATTTCCAAAACTAACGGCAGAATAACTATTCCAAATGTATACGATATTTACGCTGAACGACTATGACGAGGCCGCGGCCTTTATTCGGGCGCGGTTTGAAAAAGAGCCTACGGTTGGGTTGATTTTGGGCAGCGGTCTCAGCCCCCTGGCCGAAGCTATCGAAGAGGCTGTACGTATTCCCTACAGTCATATCCCCCACTTCCCTGTCAGCACAGTAGAAGGCCACGCCGGGCAACTGGTCATTGGGCAATTGGCTGGGGTACAGGTCTGTGCTATGCAGGGGCGGTTTCACTTCTACGAAGGCTATACCCCCCAACAAATTACCTTCCCCGTACGGGTAATGCAGCGGTTGGGTATAAAACAGATGATCGTTACAAATGCGGCCGGCGGATTGAATCCCACTTTCCGCGCCGGCGAGCTGATGCTGATTGAGGATCATCTCAACTTTGTGGGAATGGGGGGGAACAATCCGCTCTACGGGCCAAATATAGAGACTTTCGGTCTGCGTTTTCCCTCAATGACCAAAGCCTATTCGCCCCGGCTGCGCGGGTTGCTTTTGCAGGTATCCGCTGAGCTTGGGATTCCTGTGCAGCGGGGGGTCTATGCGATGGTGGCTGGGCCGAGCTTTGAAACACCGGCAGAGGTGCGCTTTCTGCGTACTGTCGGTGCTGATGCAGTGGGGATGAGTACTGCGCCAGAGGTGATTGTGGCCCATCACGCGGGGATGGAAGTGATGGGCATCAGCAGTATTACCAATGTGGCGGTGGATGTGACCGATTCCGCCGCGGACACGTCTCACACGGAAGTGCTGGAGACTGGGGCAATTATCGTGCCCCGCCTGACCCAACTGCTGATGGGGGTGTTAAAGATGGGGTGTTAAAGATGATGGGATGAAGGGATGATGACGCTGTCCATCATCCCTTCATCTTTTCGCGCCTACCCCCTCACTATTTCGTTTGTCCTCAGACTTTTGCTTCCTCTGCCGGGTACTTCGGCTCTTCTCGCAGCTTCTTTATAAAGTCCACGTGGGCGGGCTGGCGCACAAAACCAAAGCGGTCGTTGATACTGAGCATCCCCGCGTTGTGGGCCTCGTTCCAGGTGCGAACCTCGGCCACCTGATGCTCCTGGGCATAGGTGATAGCCTGCACCTTTAGGGCAGAGGCAATGCCCAGACGCCGGTGGGTGCGCACCACACCGGTTACACCCGTGTAGAGTACGCTCTCTCTGGCCTGGCTGCGCCACAGATTCGTCTGGCCCACATACAGCCCATTCTGCACGGCTACCCACCAGGCGTCGGGGATCAGATTTGAACGGGTCCACACCTTGCGCCACTCCTCAAAGGGCGGTTTGGTGGGGGTCGTAGTTTCTGGCACATCCTGCTCGATGGCCCATTCCATTTCATACAACTTTCGATCCCGGTCTGGGTCATTTTCCAGCTCGCGCACGGTTTGGATGGCAATCCCCGACTGTGCCATACGTTGGCCGTATCGACGCCACGGCTCCAGATTGACCCGAGCCGGATCGAGTCGGGATTCCCACTCACGCAGAGCCTCCTGGTAGCCCAGCTTTGTTAAGAACTGTACACCGCTGGCGAAATCCTCCCGGGTGTTGGCAAAGAGGGTAGCCGGTTTGTGGGCTGTCAACTGGGCAAGCAGGTGGCGGTAGAGTGCGCTGCCGATACCCCGGCGCTGAAAGTCGGGCAGAACGTCTATGTCCAGCCAAAAGCGGTTGGGGTGATAGATGTTGATGGGCTGGCTGTAGGTAGCAAAAGCGACGGCCTCTCCATCTGCTTCTGCCAGGAAGCGGGCGAATTTTTCATTCTTGGCCCGGCGGCCATCCCGCTCCTTCCACTCATCGGCTGTGTCCGGGTATTCAGTCCAGACCCGGTTGAAGATACTCACGGCGGCGTGATAATCACTGTCTGTCTGTTGAAAAGGTCGAATTGAAAACATACCATTAGCTCCATCTCTCTCGTTTCCTATAATTTGTATGAGCGAGCGATGGTTTCTCCTGCAATAACAGGTGGATCGGTCTGGCCGATCCGTACACGGATTCACCTTTTCCTGGATTAAATGAAAAGGGCCGCGCTGGGTCTACCCATCCACGGCCCTTCGGGAGGCGTCGGAGAAACCAAACAGAACGGCGGTTCCGCCAATCAAAAAAGCCGTGGATGCGTCAGCGCGCCCACAGCCAATACGCCAAATACGTTGGGGATCAGCAAACAGGCGCGCCAAAAACAGGCAAGACGCCGTCCGGAGCCGCAAAGCGGATCAGAGTCATCTCAGTCAGCTTTGTCATTATGCCCCTACTCCTTTCTGCTTGCTGAAATGCAGGCCAACAATTGCCACACACATCTGCCACTCTAGCACGGAGCAAGCCGCTTGTCAAGTGATTTTTTTTGAATTGGGTGGGTCCCAGAAATAGGAGGGGTACGTGCCGGGGACTTTCACGCCGGGAAATGGGCGCAGCGGAAAGGTAATGGTCCCCACACATTCTCAAGTCCCCGGCACTTTTTCTGCCTATCGGTCGCCCCGCCGCCGCAATTGCCAGAAGGCCAGCAGTAGGACCAGCCCCCCAAAGAGCGCGGTTACTGCCAGGAGAAGATAGGGTTGTTGTCGCTCAAAATTGCCCTGGGCAGCAGGCTGGTTGATCACCTCGACTACGCCTGAAATTTTCCGATCCACTTGCGCCATAACAGTCGGTGTGGGCTGTCGGATGGGCGTGGCTGTGGCAGTGGGTGGCTCTGGGGTGAAGGTCTCTGTGGCCGTCGGCGTTGGCGCGGGCAAGGGTGTCTCCGTCGGCGTTTCGGATGGTGTCTCCGTCGGCGCGGGGGTATCGGTTGGCGTGTCTATGGGGAAAGGGGTCTCCGTAGGCGTTTCCAGGGGTGATTGATCTGCGCTGGCCTGATTGTCCGGTGTGGTGACGACAATACTCGTCTCCGTGGGTACTTCGGTCGGCGTTTCGCTGGGGATAGGTGTGTCCGTATCCACCGGGGTAAAGGTGGCTTCTGGCGTAGGCGTAAAGAACGGTGTGTTTGTATCGGTTGGCGTCGCCAGGGGTGAATTGACTGTGGGCGTGAAGGTCGGTGTCTGGGTGGGCGTTGACGTCGGTGTGGGGTCGATGGAGATGAAGCCTGGCGGCGTCGACGTCGAGGTCAACAGGGGGGAGAGATAGTAGGTGGGTGTGCTGGAAGGGACTGGTGTGCCCGAGTCGCCCACCTGCACATAACACCCTTCCACAGCATAGAAGGCGCGGTTGAGAAGTGCGGCATTGTGATCGTAGAGTATTGGGTCTGTAAATTGGAAGTGGGCAACTGCACGGTTGTTGCCTGATAGATAACCAAAGGCGAGAATGTCGAAATCCCCTTTGATGGTGGAGGAAACCGGGGGCGAGACCGCGATTCGTATCTGGCCGTTGACGGTATCGACCAGATTCTGGCTGAAGGAGTTGGCCGGGAAGACATCGCCGGGGGTCAGGTTGATGCCCTCCAGGGGCAGGTTTGGATCGTCGAAAAATTGAATCGTATTCGATTGATACGTCAACGTAATTGTGAAGGCCGTGAGAGGCGGGAGTTGGTCGGCAAAAATCTCAAAGCGGGTCGAACCGCTGGTCGCAATCTGACGATCCGCAACCCGGCAGCCTATACGCGGCGCGGGTGTCTGGCTGTAGAGCGCGGCCAATCCGCTCCAGGTGAAGATCAATGTGACAAGCAGGGCGCTGATTCGACGGGACATTTTCAGGACCGGGGGAGAGGTGAAGAGTATGCGTGTAAGCAGTATATCACTATTTCCCTCTGTGATTGGAATTTGCCCGAATCGAGGGGGATTCGATAAGATTGTACTTTGGGCGCGGATAGGTGCTATTTGTCAGAGCCGAATGTTACCGCACAGGCGCGGAGAAGATATCTCTTCGCGCTCTTTTTATTGCACTGTCAACCATCCTTTCTCAGGAGTTCGGCTTTTCGGAAAAAGCCGAACTCCTGAAATGCTGGTAGGACTGCACGATAGCGTGATAGATGGACAAGCGAGGGGAAGCGAAGCATAATCCCTTGAAGAATTTGCCAAAAAGGGGTTCATGGACACAA
>JAANMX010004462.1_pt1 | contig 11068 bp, 8 predicted proteins | sample 7279681 | NCBI WGS metagenome assembly JAANMX01 (sample SAMN14094542, study PRJNA606508) | bioreactor metagenome | isolation source: A lab-scale SPAN reactor treating ammonium-rich wastewater day 351 | place: Ireland: Galway | collected 2018-01-01
CCGGGGACGTGTGCGCGTAGACCTGTAGGGAGGTGAGGCGGGCATGGCCCGCGAGTTGCTGGGCAGTGACGATGGACGCCCCGGCGGACACGACGGCCGACACGAAGTGGTGCCGAAAACTGTGCGGGGTCACACCCTCGAGCCCGGCAACTTGGCGGAGCTGGTGGATGTGGTCCTCGATGGTGCGCACGGCCATGCGCCCGTGCGTACGCGTGACGAAGAGCGGCGCCTCGGGCGCCACGGAGAACCCGCGCAGCTTCTTGAAGGCGAGCAGCCCGGCCACTGCTTCCCGGGCCCGAGCGTTGAGCGGAATGGCCCGTGATTTCGAGCCCTTGCCCAGCGAGCTGGGCACCACCAGCAGCGGGCGCGGCGCCCCTTGCCAGGCCACGTCGTGGACGGAAAGCCCGGCCATTTCTGAGACTCTGAGTCCCGTATGCGCGGCCAGCACGATGAGCCAGTGATCCTGCTCACCGAATGGCTTGCGCCGGTTGACGGCTGCCAGAAGGGTCTCGAGCTCCGCGGGGGTTAGGTTTCTCATCTTTGCTTCCTCCATTTTTCCTTTGCTTGGCGCCGTTCGCCCCCCTCGGTAATCCTTTGGGGGAGGCCCGGCCACCGCCGGTTTTGCGTTTCTTTGCCCGTATGCCGCTGCGCCCCGATGGCTCTTTTGGAACCTCTCCGACGGACCCGGTCAAGCCCATCGGGTTTTTCACTACCGGGCTTGACCGGGGCCGGCGGAGAGGTTATTCCAGTCCATCGGGGCGCAGCGGCTCACGCAGAAACGCAAAACCAGGTGGCCGGGCCTCCCCCCGCCCGCCCGAGGCGGCCCCCGCATCACCGGATTTGCGCTACCAATGCGGGGGTCGTCGAGAGGCGGGCGCCCCACGGCCGGCCGAGGACACCCCTGAGCCAGCCTTTACATAACGCGAAGGGGTGCCCGAGGACGGCCGTCCCCGCACCCGGCAAGGTGGCCCCGAGCCCGGTCCTTCACAGCTGCGAGGGGCCGCCGCAGACGGGTGCCCCCGCGCCTGCGGAGGTGGCCCCTGAGCCCGATTTTTCATGCCGCGAAGGGGCCGGCCGACGCAGGCGCCCCCGCAGGCGGCGAGTGGGCCCCGCCCGCCGTTTTTACACCACCGGGCGGGGCCCGCAGCAGCCGCCTGCCCCACCGCGAGGCTCTCGCCCCGAGGCCCAACGGAAAAACTTTCCGGGGCCTCGGGGACGGGACTTCCGCGAAGACGAGGCCAAAAAGAAAGACCTCCGCCAGGAGCCTGGCCTCGCCAAGCGCCGTGCGGTCGTAGGACTTACACCACCACCCCTTTGGACACCAAAGGCCGCGCGGTGCGCCGCCGGAGACTTCCGCCTGGGCCAATTGGGTTGAGCATGGGATTTACGCTACCCCTTGTGCCTTGAGGCGGCCTGGATGGGTGGGTCTGCTGGCCGGCGCAAGCCGGCCAGCAGACCCTGAGCCGCTTGCATTTCCCCCTGGGGGGCGCCTGGATAGCTGGGGGGCCGTCGAATCCGACGGCCCCCCTCCGATGCGTCGGGCTGAACGCCAAAGCATGGCCTGAATAGAGGCACGTGGGCGAGACTTGCGGGCCGGCTCGCCGGGCCGCAAGTCTCTCCCACGTGCTGGGTAGGTTGAGCGGCCACCTCGCGCGCCTCTGGCGCGCGCCCTCGGGTTGAGCACGGTTTTTCATGGCCTTGTGCCTTGAGAATCGGAGAACGCAAAGGGGCTGCTGGCCGTCGCCGGCGCTTGCCGCCGGCGACTGGCAGCAGCCCCCTGAATCGCTTGCAAGCCCACCGGACCTGAGCGCGTCCGCCCCGACCTTCACCAGTGGCGGACGCGCGCCAACTGGTCTGAGCACCGGGCTTTCACCGACCCCTCAAACGATCCGGGCTGGCTGACACGGAAAGGGCCGCGGTGCGGGCGGAGCCCGCACCCTTGCCGCCCTGTATGACTGAACGGCCCGGACCTGAGCGCGTCCGCCCCGATCTTTCACCGCTGGCGGACGCGCGCCAACTGGTCTGTGCACCGGATTTCACCGATCCCTCAAACGATTCGGGCTGATACGGAAACCAGCAGCGCGAGGCGCACGCGGTAGAGATCGACCGCGGCGGCGGCAGTGCGGGCGAAGCCCGCACCCTTGCCGCCCTGCGCCCCGGTTGAGCCATCGCGTCCCGCGAAGTGATGGCTGACGAAGCTCGGCGTGTATGCCGGTGGAGATTGCAGCAGCACCTGTAGGACGTTGGGGCCAGCTCAACCAGGCGGCGCAGGGGTCTGATGCTTTTTGAGCAACCATCCCTGCGTGACCGACAATCCAAGGCCTCTTTCCGCGAGTCGGAAATGGCGAACGCCCCTTGTGAACTGGATGCTGGACGCTCTGCGAAGCTCAGGCTGCCGGATTCTTCACGCCCCCGATCCGAAGTATCCGCCCTACCGGATAACCTTCGAGACCAGGCTGGGCGAGCGTATGGGAATCATGGCATACGCCTTCACGATCACCTCGGTGGTGACGGAGGGACGCCCAGACGACGAGGCTAGATTTCAGCTTAAATACGGCAAGAAGACGGGCGAGGAATACGAGATCTGGCAGGACCCGTACGGGCTATACACCACTCTTCTGCTGGGCATCAACCACGAAGAGGGATACTTTGTAGCGATCGATCCGGTGCTGCACAGCCCCACGAAGTTCTACATCTCCCTGGAGTTCAAGCATCGCCACATCGACGAGATCAAGGCATCCGGCTGGCACGCCTGGGAGCGCGAGCACCGCCAGACCAGGGGCGACGAGGGCCCGATCGAGGTGCTGGTGGGTGGCCTTGCGAGCAGCTTCTTGCGTTATGCCAGGTTCGAGCGCGAGGCCCTTGGCGAAGACCAGGGGCACCGATACCAGCTCGCGACGCAGGGCGAGTTCCCGCTCGAGCGGCTCGAGCTCGCCTCTGCCGCTGGGCAGCCGGCCCCGGCCGAGTCGCATCTCCATGCTCTGGCCCGGGAGTTCCAGCTGAGCCCCGATGAGATCCTGGAGCTGATCGATAAGCGAAGGAGGCTGAGAGTGGCTGTGCGCGGGGGCGTGGCCGAGATCCACCTGATGCGCGCGCTGAAGACTGTGAAAGGAGTCACCGACCTCAAGAGCCTGGACCTCGACGCAGGTGGAGACGTCAGCCTGCGCTACCTCGGCAGCAGGCCTTTGTTGATCGAGTGCAAGAACGTGCGCGGCGTCACGACCAGCAGCGGCCTGGCCCAGATCGACTTCCAGCGAACGCGCGCCTCGAAAGCTGACTCGTGCTCGCGCTATTACTCCCCGTCCGACTTTGACGTAGTAGCCGCTTGTCTCCATCCGGTCACCAGCAAATGGGAGTTCAGCTACGGGGTGACCAGGGAGCTCGACGAGCACAAACGCTGCCCGGGCAAGCTCGCAAGCAACGTGCGCCTCGATCCGGATCGGTGGCGGCAGGATGTCGTCTGGGCTCTGCGGAAAGCTCTAAACGCTTGAATCTTCCTCAAACAAGCGTTCCCAATTGCGTAATTCTCTCACTGTCATAAGCCTTTACAGCGGGGCCGGCGGCATCGACTACGGCCTCGAGGCCGCTGGCTTTGAGACGAGAGTGGCCACAGACCTCGATCCCGACTGCTGCCGAACCCTGCGGTCCAACCGCGCCTGGCCGGTTCTGGAGGGGAGCATTACCGAGATCCCCTCCTCCCGTCTTCTGGCGGCCGCCGGCCTGCGGAAAGGTGAAGCATCCCTGCTGGTGGGGGGGCCTCCATGCCAGCCATTCTCGAAGTCGGGCTACTGGGCGCGGGGCGACTCCCTACGTCTGAAGGACCCACGGGCGATCACTCTGACCGAGTATTTCCGCGTGCTCGAGGACACGCTGCCCGAGGCGTTCCTGCTTGAGAACGTGGAGGGCATGGCCTATAACAAGAAGTCCGAGGCCGTGGATGTGATTCTCAGCCTGCTGGAGGGCATCAACCAGCGGCAAGGCACGAGCTACACGATCCGCTTCTCGATCTTGAGCGCGGCCGACTACGGTGTGCCCCAGCTGCGCTCCCGCTTTCTGATGGTGGGCTCGCGAGAGGGTATGGCGTTTCGTTTCCCTGAGCCGACACATCGCTCTCCGGACGAGGTCTCCGCCGACGAGAGCTTGCCCTCTCATCGCACGGCTTGGGACGCTTTGGCCGATGTTGTGCCGGCCCCCGGCGAGAGCCTGCGCATGCGCGGTAAATGGGCGGACCTTTTGCCGTCCATCCCGGAGGGCCTGAACTATTTGCACCACACCAACCGGGGTGCTGGTAAGCCCCTGTTCGGATGGCGGAGGCGCTACTGGAGCTTTCTCCTCAAGCTGGCCAAAGCTCGTCCTTCCTGGACGATCCAGGCCCAGCCGGGCCCGGCGATCGGCCCGTTCCACTGGACGAGCCGGTTGCTCTCGGCGCGAGAGCTGTGCCGCCTCCAGACTTTCCCGGATGACGTCCAGATCACGGGGGGCCGCACAGCTGTTCAGCGCCAGGTAGGCAACGCCGTCCCCTCTCTCCTGGCCGAGGTCGTCGGCCGCCAGATCGCCGAGCAGATCCTGGGCCGACCTCCGAGCGAATGCCCGCTCGTCCTGATGCCGCCTGACCGAGGCCGCCCGCCCGAGCCCGAGCCGGTTGCGCCGGTGCCAGAGAAATACCTTGAGCTGATCGGCGAGCATGAGGATCATCCCGGCACAGGGCTGGGCTATCGGGCGCAGGCACGGATCGCCACCCCTCTCCGGGAAGGCTCGGACGAATACTCCCTCTTCCCAGACTTCGCCCACGAGGCACGCGACCTCTCATCGCGAACCGCTTAGACAGGCGTTAAGGTAGCCCACGCGAGCCGCCCCATCGGGACGGCTCGCGTGCTGGCCGAGAGCCTCACAGGGAGCGCGGCTTCTTGCTCGGGCATTGGGTTTGCATCGCACCAATTCTCCAGCAGACCAGCTCCCGAGTGGCTTGCCGCTCCCTTCGGAGTGGCTCCGGCTAAGGCCCTGTTGGCCAAAATTCAATATTCAGGAGAGCGCGGGTGGCGGGCAAGCGAAGGAAAGGGATGGCTGCGATCAGGAGCCAGGATACCAAGCCTGAGATCTTGCTTCGCAAGGCGCTCTGGCGAAAGGGCGCTCGGTACCGCTTGCATTACCGCGCGGCCAGCGTCAGGATCGACATCGCCTTCCCAGGCTCGCGGGTGGCGGTGTTCGTGGATGGCTGCTTCTGGCATGGTTGCCCCGAGCACTATCGCAAGCCTCCTGGTGACAAGCCCTATTGGGTGGCCAAGCTGGAGCGGAACCGATCCCGGGATGCCCGCAACAGCCAGGCCCTTCAGGAGGAGGGCTGGACGGTGCTACGGTTCTGGGAGCACGAGGTTTTGTCGGACGTGACCCTGGTCCGTCAGGTTGTGCTGGATGCGCTTCAGGGGAGAGCTGGCCCGTCTGGAGAGACATCCGATTCAGTGCTGCTCTCTGGCTCTCCCGCGCCCTCCCAATTGCGCGGTGGCTGATCCACGACCATCCTCCAGGCCTCTGCCCACTGCCTCCAGGCTTCCTCGTCCTGCCAGGCCTCGGGTTTCCCGAGCGCCCAGAGCTGGGCTTCCACCCGCTTTCCGACAGAGCTTGGATCGAGCTGCCCGTGCGCTTGCATGGTTGCTCGCATGGCACCGGCCACGATGGCTCGGACCCGGCGGTGAAAAATGTCCCGACCCTCTGCGAGAGTCAAGCTCAACTGGCGATCATCTGCTGGAGGCGATGCTGCTTGACGATGACGCTAAGGAACCACTTCGCGTTCATGCGCTCCGCCTCTGGAAGCTGAGATACCTCTCGGAACAACTGAAGAAGATCGGGATCCTCGACAGCCAGGGCCGGCTCGTTGGAGGAGTCGGAGAGCAAGTCCTCTGCCGAGACACCGAGCGCCTCCGCAAAACGCTGGATGGTGCGCGCCGAAGGCTTCAGATGACCGGTCTCATAGCTGCTCACGTTCTTGCCCTCGATGCCCGCGCGCGTGCCGAGGTCCTTTTGAGTCCATCCCTTCTGTTGGCGGAGCTTACGTATCTTATCTCCTATAGTCACAACCGGCTCCTTAAGCTGCTGTCTTGGCTCTATTGTAACGGCAGCAACCTTTATGCGCAATCCGGCGCTTGAGTCGCTCTCAAATCCACCTCGAAGCCCGGAAGGTTTTTCGTAAGTTAAGGGTAACTATTCTTAGGTATATTTTAGGTGTGCCATGAACTTACTCCGGAGGCTGTCCGCATGAGCTCCCACATTGATGACCAGTCGTTCTCAAACACTCAGGACCTGAAATCCCGACTCCCGATCCTCGACTTCCTCGCCCAGCAGGGCGTCCAGGCCCAGAAACAGGGCAAGAGCTGGATGGCCCGCTGCCCCTTCCACGACGACAGCACCGCCTCTATGTCCGTAGACCCGGAGAAGAACCTCTGGCACTGCTTCGGCTGTCAGAAGGGCGGCGACCTCTTCACCTTCCTGCGCGAGCGCGACGGCCTGACCCACGCCCAGGCCGTCCAGGCTGCGCAAGCCATGCTGGGCGAGCTGCCCGAGACCCGGCCGGCGCCGAGCCTGGCCCGCCCGGCCGTCCCGCCGGGAGTGGACCCCTATCTGCTGCTCGACCAGGTGGCCGCCATCTATGAGGAGGCCTTCCAGCGCCACCGGCAGGCCCGCCTGCTGATGAGCGCGCGCGGCCTCAAGGACCCGGCCACCCTGCGCGCCTTCCGCGTGGGCTACTGCACCGGCACCGCCCTGCGCGAGCGCGCGGGCGCGGGCGAGACGCGCCGGGCTCTCCAGGCGCTGGGGGTTCTCAACGAGAAGGGGAGGGACAGCCTGGCCGGCTGCGTCACCGTCCCCCTGCGCGACACCGAGGGGCGGGTGGTGGGATTCTACGGCCGGCGCCTGGCCAACACCAACCCGCGCCACCGCCTGACCGGCGGCCGGGTCCAGGGCTTCTGCTGCCCCGAGGCCGTGCGGGGCACCTCCAGCCTCATCCTGGTGGAGGGCGTGCTGGACGCGATCGCCTGCTGGCAGGCGGGCTTCCGCCACGTGCTGGCCCTGGGCGGGACCGCCCTGACGAGCCTCCACTTTCAGCTCATCGCGCGCTCGGGCGTGCGTCAGGTCTGGCTGGCGCTGGACGACGACGAGGCCGGCGAGGAGGGAGCGAAGGCCGCGGCCAGGCGCCTGGTCGGCGCGGGCTTGTCTTGCTACAGGGTCAAGCTGGACATCGACAACGACCCGTGCGCCTTTTTTGCAGCCTTCGGCAACACGCCCGAGAAGTTCCGCGAGCTGCTGCTGGCGGCTAAACCGATCGGCTGCCGCCCTGCCCAGGCTCCGACCGTCCCGGCCAGGCAGAGCGAGCCCGAGTCCCCGGCCCCACCAGCTCCGGAGAGCCTGACGGCTGCGGAGGAGCCGGCCCCGGAGCCCGAGGAGCCTGAGCCGGGCCGGGAGCCAACGCAGGTCGCGCCGGCGCAGGCGGCTCCCGAGGAGCCCTCGGTGGAGGCCTCCGGCGAGGACCTGATCCTGGAGCACAGGGGCCTCACCTGGAAGGCGCGCCTGGTCTCGCGGCCGGGCGGCGGCCAGCTGAAGGCGCGCCTGCGCCTCGAGGCCGGCGGCCAGGTCCACCGCGACCTCTTCAACCTCTACTCTTCAAAAGCGCGCCGCACCTTCGCCAACCGGGCGGCCGAGCGGTTCAGTCTGGATGCGCGCCTCATAGAAGAACAGCTCGAGGACCTGATCGAGCGCCTGGAGCTTTTTCAAAGCGGCGAGCCGGACGACGTCCCTCCCCCGCCCGAGATGAGCGACGAGGAGAGAGAAGAGGCGCTGGCCTATCTCAAAAAAAACGACCTGGTCGAGGCCATCCTGGCCGACATGGAGACGCTGGGCGCGGTGGGCGAGGAGGAGGCCAAGCTGCTGGCCTTCCTGGTGGGCGTCTCCCGCAAGCTGGCCCGGCCCCTGTCCGGGATCCTGCTGAGCGGGTCCGGGGCCGGCAAGTCCTCCGTGGCCGAGCTGGTGGAGGCGCTCACCCCGCCCGAGGAGGTCGTCTTCTACAGCCGGATCTCGGCCACGGTCCTGTACTACCAGCCGGCCGACTTCCTGCGCCACAAGCTCCTCATGCTCGAGGAGCGGGCCGGGGGCGAGGCCGCCGACTACAGCATCCGGACGCTGCAGAGCAAGCGGCGCCTCACCCTCTGCGTCACCGTGAAAGACCCGCAGACCGGCGAGATGAAGCCGCGCACCTACGAGGTGGAGGGACCCATCGCCTACCTCGAGACCACCACCAACCCCTACCTCAACCCCGAGAACTCCAGCCGCTGCTTTGAGATACCGCTGGACGAGAGCGCCGAGCAGACCCGGCGCATCCACGCCCACCAGCGGGCGATGCGCGGCCAGCTCGAGCGCCTGGCCCGGCGTGTCCGCTCGGAAGCACTGTGCAAAAAACACCACAACGCGCAGCGCCTGCTCGAGCCGATGGAGGTCTGGATCCCGTATGCCGATCGGCTGCGCTTCCCGGACCGCCTGCTGAGAAACCGCCGCGACCACGAGCGCTTCCTGTGCCTGATCGAGGCGGTGGCCTTCCTGCACCAGAAGCAGCGCGTCATCCACGACCTGGGCGAGGGCCTGCGCTGCGTGGAGGCCACGGTGGCCGACTACGCCCTGGCCCACCGGCTCGCCCTGAGGGTGCTGGACGTGGCGGTCGACGAGCGCTCGCGCTGGGGACGCTTCCTCTGCGAGTGGCTGGAGGGCCAGCTGAACGGCGACCCGCGCTCGGATCGCGTCTGGACCCGGCGCGAGCTGCGCGAGGGTCTGAGCTGGCCGGCCCGCCGCCTGCACGAGACGCTGGACGAGCTGGTGCACCTCGAGTACGTGCTGCAGGACCGCTCGCCGCAGGGCAACCTCTTCTTCTACCGGCTGGGCGCGCCCAGCCGGAGCGCCGGGCCGGCCGGCCTCCTCAGCCCCGAGGAGCTCAGAGCCGTCCTGACTTGATCAACTTGATCACCCGTCTCAAAGGCCCGGTAAGCTCGAATTCCTTTCAACATGCCATTCTGGGAGCGACTTGATCACTTGATCACCAAGCCCAGCAAGCCCTATATACAGCCTTCATCCCGGAAGACTCTCTTTCCCAAAAAAGAGATGCTCTTGTGGGCCGGGGGCATTTGCGCCGGAGGAAAGCTGTGCCAAGAGAGCTGGAAGCGTGCCTGGAGCGCCTGGTGGAGGATTTCGTCGACCACCTCCGCCACCGCAACTATCGTCCCCTGACGCAGAAGACCTACCGGATCGCGCTCCTCAAGTTCGCCGGGTGGGTCGCCGGGCAGCCCGGGGTGGAGGGCCTGGCCGACCTTTCCCGGGCCTTGCTCCGCGCTTACGCCCAGCACCTGCTGGTCCTGCCCAGGCGGAAGATGTCCCGGGGCGGGCGCTGGGTGCCGACGCAGGCTCCGCTGAAAGCCCAGACCCGCCACCACTACCTGAGCCCGCTGCGCTCCTTCTTCCGCTTTCTCTACCTGCGCCGGGACATCGCGCTCGATCCCACCGTCGGGCTCGAGCTGCCGCGGCTGCCCCGCACGCTGCCCGCGACCATCCTCACGGTGAGGGAGATGGCCCGGCTGCTGACCGGGATCGACGGCTCCACCCCCCGCGGCCTGCGCGACCGCGCCCTGTTCGAGCTGCTCTACGCCGCCGGCCTGCGCCGGGCGGAGGCGCTGGGGCTGCGCAAGGCGGACCTCAACCTGCGCGAGGAGCAGCTCTTGGTCCACGGCAAGGGCGGTCACCAGCGCCTGGTCCCGATCGGCGCCGAGGCCGCCCGGGCTCTGCGGCGCTGGCTGGAGGACGGAAGGCCGGTTTTCCCGACCCCGGAGGACCCGCATCTCTTCCTCTCGTCGCGCTCCGGGCCCATGAAGGAGGGCGAGCTGTATGAGCGGCTGCGGGAGGCGGTGCGCGCGGCGGGCCTCAAGAAGAAGGTGACTCCCCACACCTTCCGGCATTCGGTGGCCACGCACCTCCTGCGCGCCGGGGCGGACCTGCGCCACATCCAGGCCCTTCTGGGCCATGCCAGCCTGAGCTCCACGCAGATCTACACGCGGGTGGAGCTTACGCACCTGCGCCGGGTGCTCGAGCGCTGCCACCCCCGCGAGCGGCGCCGGTGAGGCTGGAGGCCGCGGTCGATCTCTACCGCGTGCACCTCGCGCTGCTGGGCAGGAAGCACCGCCTGGAGGGCCTGAGGCTTTTTCTTGAGCTCTGCCGACAAAGGAGGCGGAGCCGCCTCGAGGACCTCGGCCGGCGGGATCTGGAGAGCTTCGCGGGCTGGCTCGAGCAGCGCGGGAAAAGGCGCCTGGGCCGTCCCTACGCGGCCCAGACCCGGCGGCTCTGCTTCGATCATGTGCGGGGGTGGCTGGCTTACTGCCTGGAGGAAGGGCTGCTGCTTGCCGACCTGGCCCCGGCGCTCCCGCGCCCGCGCGTGCCGCGCCGGGTGCCCCGCGTGCCCGAGCCGGATCAGCTGGAGGCCTTGCTGGACTGGCCCTCACGCACCACGCCGAACGGCCTGCGCCAGCGGGCCCTCTGGGAGCTGGCCTACGGAACCGGCCTCCGCCTGCGCGAGCTGATCGCGCTCGATCTCGAGGACGTCGACGCCGCGGGCGGCTGGGTGCTGGTGCGCGCTGGCAAGGGAGGCTGCGAGCGCATGGTGCCGGTGGGCGAGAGCGCCCTGGCGGCGGTGGGCCGCTACCGTATCGAAGGGCGCGCGCGCCAGGAGACAGACGACTCCCCGCCGGCCCTCTGGCTCAGCCGGGATGGGGCCAGGCTGCACCCGCAGAGCGCCATCCTGGAGCTGCGCCGTGCCTCTCGGGCGCTGGGGTTCCCGGTCTCGATGCATGCGCTCAGGCATGCCTGCGCGACCCACCTTCTGCGGGCCGGGGCGCCGGTGCGGGTCGTGCAGGAGCTGCTGGGCCATGCGGAGCTGCGCACCACCCAGCGTTACACGCACGTCGACGTGACGGACCTGAGGAGAATGCTGGCCCGGTGCCATCCGCGCGGGTGAGCTCATAAGGAAATTCCTCAACCCCGATTC
>JAANMX010004463.1_pt1 | contig 11045 bp, 11 predicted proteins | sample 7279681 | NCBI WGS metagenome assembly JAANMX01 (sample SAMN14094542, study PRJNA606508) | bioreactor metagenome | isolation source: A lab-scale SPAN reactor treating ammonium-rich wastewater day 351 | place: Ireland: Galway | collected 2018-01-01
AGCGATAGCTTCTCGGTGCCGGGGCATGACCTGCGACTGGGGCAGGTGATCTCCAATCTCCTGACCAATGCGCAATCGTTCTCGAAACCCGGCGGCCGCGTGCGCATTCTATGCCGCCGCCTGAAATCCGAAATCGAGATCGTGGTGGACGACGACGGTCCGGGCATTCGCCCCGACGCGCTGGAGCGCGTGTTCGAACGCTTCTACACCGATCGGCCCCACCAGGGTTTCGGTCAGAACTCCGGGCTTGGCCTTTCGATCTCCAAGCAGATCATCGAAGCGCATCGCGGACGCATCTGGGCTGAAAACCGCCCCGGACCGACCGATACCCATGGCGACATCCGGATCGCCGGCGCGCGTTTCATCGTCCGGCTTCCCGCCCCATGACCGGGTCGTCCGGCCCGACGATCGGTCCAACGATCGGTCCAACGATCCATGGCTCCGCAGTTCTGGTGGGAAATCAAGCCGTGCTTATCCGCGGCCCTTCGGGCGCCGGAAAGTCGCGCCTTGCCTTCGACCTCATCCTCGCCGGCCGCGGCGGCCAACTCCCCGACACAACACTGGTCGGCGATGACCGCCTCTTCGTCACTCCGTTCCGCAACGGGCTTCTGGTCAGGCCGCCGCCTGAACTCGAGGGAGTGATAGAAATCCGCGGACTCGGGATTCGCCGGTGCGCTTTTGTCGCGGAGGCGCTGGTCGGCCTCGTGATCGATCTCGATGCGCCCGACGCAGAGCGCCTGCCACCGCCGAAAGCGCTGCGAACCACCATTTCGGAGGTCGAACTGGCGCGAATCCCGGTTGCTTCCGGCTTTCCGCCACTCCCGATCGTCATCGCGGCGCTAACGACTATCCCAGGTTGCATCGAGATGCGAACGGCCGACGATTGCCGGAAGAAATCCGGATAACCATATAAATCTCATTGCCACGGAGCAGACCGTCAAGCCTGGGGACGCTTTTCAGGGAAAAAACCTCGCCGCCCTCTTGCGTGAGGGCTCCGGATGGTCAAAGTGACCCGTTCGTGCGGTGCACCAAAAGCACCCGCGAGGAGTTGTCAATGATTGGTCTGGTACTTGTGACCCACGGGCGCCTCGCCGACGAATTCAAGGCCGCGCTCGAACACGTAATGGGCCCACAAAAGCAAATCGAAGCCATTACGATCGGCGCCGAGGATGATGCCGACCTGTGCCGGAGCGATATCATCGAAGCCGTCAACCGGGTGGACAGCGGCGACGGCGTCGCGATTCTGACCGACATGTTCGGCGGCACGCCTTCAAACCTCGCGATCTCCTGCATGAGCCGGCCCAAGGTCGAGGTGCTCGCGGGAATCAACCTCCCGATGCTGGTGAAGCTCGCCAAGGTGCGCGAGGAGCGCACGCTGCCCGACGCCATCGCGATGGCGCAGGAGGCCGGTCGTAAATACGTGACGATCGCCAGCCGGGTGCTCGCCGGGAAATGACCGGGCAGCGGCAGCCGGACGACGAAGCCGCACCGACGGTGGACGGCGCATCTGCCGCCGGCACGATCTCCTGCGACATGCCGATCGTCAACAAGCGGGGCCTTCATGCGAGGGCGTCCGCGAAGTTCGTGCAGATGGTCGAACGCTTCGAGGCCGACGTCAGCGTCACCCGCAACGGCGAGACGGTCGGCGGCAATTCGATCATGGGATTGATGATGCTGTCCGCGGGCATCGGAACGACGATCACCGTTTCCGCGACCGGTCCGGAAGCCGAGGCGGCGATCGCCGCGATCGCCGATCTCATCGGCAACAGATTCGACGAGGACGAGTGATCCTCGCCCGCCCTTGCCGTGAACCGCCGTCAGAAAGCGTTTCCCGGGGTTGACGCTTGCTTGCCCGCCGTTCGGGCGGGTGCTATCCCGCGCCCCATGACGACGCCCCCCATCGCCAACATCCGCAACTTCTCCATCGTCGCCCATATCGATCACGGGAAGTCGACGCTGGCCGACCGCCTGATCCAGATGACCGGCGGCCTGAGCGATCGGGAAATGGCGGGCAAGGAGCAGGTGCTCGATTCGATGGACATCGAGCGCGAGCGCGGCATCACCATCAAGGCGCAGACGGTGCGTCTGAAGTATCGCGCCAAGGACGGCAAGGATTACGTCTTCAACCTGATGGACACGCCGGGCCACGTCGATTTCGCCTACGAGGTCTCACGCTCGCTCGCGGCTTGTGAGGGGTCGCTGCTGGTGGTGGATGCGAGCCAGGGCGTGGAAGCGCAGACACTCGCCAACGTCTATCAGGCGCTCGACAACAACCATGAGATCGTGCCCGTCCTCAACAAGGTCGACCTGCCCGCCGCCGAGCCGGACAAGGTGAAGCAGCAGATCGAGGACGTGATCGGAATCGACGCCTCCGACGCGGTAATGATTTCGGCCAAGACCGGCCTTGGCGTGCCCGATGTGCTGGAAGCCATCGTCACCCGGTTGCCGCCGCCGAAAGGCAACCGCGACGCCACGCTGAAGGCGCTGCTGGTCGATAGCTGGTACGACGTCTATCTCGGCGTGGTCGTGCTGATCCGCGTCATCGACGGCGGGCTCAGGAAAGGCAGCCGCATCCGCATGATGGGCACGGGCGCCGCTTACGATGTCGAGCGCGTCGGTTTCTTCACGCCGAAAATGCAGCAGGTCGACGAACTCGGCCCCGGCGAGATCGGCTTCATCACAGCCGCCATCAAGGAAGTTGCCGACACCCGCGTCGGCGACACCATCACCGACGACCGCAAGCCGGTGGCGGAGATGCTGTCCGGCTTCAAGCCCGCGATTCCCGTGGTGTTCTGCGGTCTGTTTCCCGTTGACGCCGACGATTTCGAGACGCTGCGCGCGGCGATGGGCAAGCTGCGTCTCAACGACGCCAGCTTCTCGTTCGAAATGGAAACCTCCGCCGCGCTCGGATTCGGCTTCCGCTGCGGTTTCCTCGGCCTGTTGCACCTTGAGATCATCCAGGAGCGGCTCTCCCGCGAGTTCGATCTCAACCTGATCGCCACCGCTCCAAGCGTCATCTACAGGATGAAGCTGACGGACGGCGTGGAGATCGAGATTCACAATCCGATCGACATGCCCGACGTGGTGAAGATCGCCGAGATCCAGGAACCATGGATCGAAGCCACCATCCTCACGCCCGACGAGTATCTCGGCAGCGTGCTGAAGCTGTGCCAGGACCGCCGCGGCGTGCAGAAGGAACTCACCTATGTCGGCGCGCGGGCGATGGCGAAATACGACCTGCCCCTCAACGAGGTCGTGTTCGACTTCTACGACCGGCTCAAGTCCGTCTCCAAGGGCTACGCCTCGTTCGATTATCATCTCACCGACTACAAGCCGGCCGATCTCGTGAAGATGCAGATCCTCGTCAACGGCGAGCCGGTCGATGCGCTGTCCATGCTGGTGCATCGCACCCGCGCCGAAGGCCGCGGCCGCGCCATGGTCGAGAAGATGAAAGAACTGATCCCGCCGCACATGTTCCAGATTCCGATCCAGGCGGCGATCGGCGGCAAGGTGATCGCGCGCGAGACGGTGCGCGCGCTGCGCAAGGATGTCACCGCGAAGTGCTACGGCGGCGATGTCAGCCGCAAGAGAAAACTTCTGGAGAAGCAGAAGGAAGGCAAGAAGAAGATGCGGCAGTTCGGCAAGGTCGATATTCCGCAGGAAGCCTTCATCGCCGCGCTGAAGGTCGATAGCTGACGCTTCAAATCAGGCTTACGTCCCGCAGCACGACTGCGGGAACCCTCGCAACGGCCGGACGTTTCGATTCCACCGAAACGCAGTCGGAGAGGCATCATGCCGCGCGGTGACAAGTCAGCCTATACAGGCAAGCAGAAACGCAAGGCCGAACACATCGAGGAAGGATACGAGAAGCGCGGCGTGAAGAAGGAGGAGGCCGAGCGCCGGGCGTGGGCCACCGTCAACAAGGAAAGCGGCGGCGGCAAGAAGAGCGGATCGGGCCGCGGCCGCAAGACCACGAACGTCGCATCGAAACGCGGCGGCAAACTGGGTGGCAAGGCTTCGGCCGCCCGTTCCGCTGCTGATCGGTCGCGCGCGGCGAAAAAGGGGGCTGCGACCCGCAAGCGCAATGCCGCAAAGCGCTCCCCAGCAAAATCCAAACCCTCTCCGGCGAGGAAAGCCGCCGGCAAGCGATAACGGGGCACGGCCCGCGAGCACGGATCGGCAGGTAGCCACAACCGAAGCTGCCGCGGCACGGGCCATGATTGATTGAGCCGAAAAGTCCGCCGGCTAATATTTCAAGAGGAGTGAACGGAGGCCATCCGGCATCGCCTGACGCGGTTTCGATAGGCGAGCGGGTATTCATATCGCCGGAAAACGCTATAGAATCGCCGCTCATGAACATCCGCGCGATTCTCTCCCTGCTTCTGTTCTCCGGTTTCGCCGCCCCGATCGGCGCATTGGCGCCGAGCGCGGTCGCGCAAGACAAAGGCACGCTGCACCCGAAGCCGCTGCCGCCGCTGGCCAATCCCGATGACCCAACATTGGCCGCCAAGCAACTGTTCGGCCGCAAGACGTTGCCGGCCGCCGGAGCGCCTTACGTGATCGGCTTTTATGCGCGGGGCTGCATTGCCGGGGCCGAGGCGCTACCGATCACCGGGCCGACCTGGCAGGTGATGCGTCTGTCGCGCAACCGCAACTGGGCTCATCCGGCCATGGTGGCGCTGCTTGAACGGGTGTCGGCGAAGGCGCGCAGGGACGCCGGATGGCCGGGGCTTCTGATCGGCGACATGGCCCAGCCGCGCGGCGGTCCGATGCTCACCGGTCATGCCAGCCACCAGATCGGACTCGATGCCGACGTCTGGCTCACGCCAATGCCGAACCGGCTGTTGTCGCGCAACGAGCGCGAGGAGATGTCGGCGGTCATGATGGTGCGCCGCGACCGCCTGGATATCGATCCCCACGCCTGGACGCCGAGCCACCTCAGCGTCATCCGTGCCGCGGCCAGGGAGCCGGCGGTCGAACGCATTTTCGTCAATGCCGCGATCAAGAAAGCGCTCTGCCGCGAAGCGAGAGGCGACCGCAGCTGGCTCTCGAAGGTTCGCCCGATGTACGGCCACGACTATCACTTCCACATTCGCATCAAGTGTCCGCCGGGCAACCCGCAGTGCGAATCCCAGCCTCCGCCGGAGCCGGCGGAGGGATGCGGCGCACAGGATCTGGCCTATTGGTTCAGCGACGCCGTGCTGCATCCGAAACCGCCGAAGACGCCGCCGAAGCCGAAGCCCCCGATCACATTGTCGCAACTGCCTGCGGCCTGCCGTCAGGTTCTGGCGGCGCCGGACGCCCGCCAGTAGTTGGCGAACGGCACAAAACCAGCGACCGCAAGCTCTTTACGTATATATCGCTCCGCTGATATTATCGGCGAGCGATCTTTCCGGCCGGCCGTAAGCCCGCTGGAAATCCTGGAACGGCGCTTCCGTCGATCGCCCTGTCAATCCCTCGCACAACCTGCGCGATCATTCGCGCGGGATCGGTCTGGAGCGTCATATGAGAACCGTTACACGTTCATTGCTCGCGGCATTGCTGGTTGGTGCCACCTTCGCCCTGCCGGCCCACGGCAAGGATGCAAAGCCCTCGGCCGCGACGCCGCCCGCCGCGCAGGCCAAAACGCTGACCGTATTCGCAGCCGCATCGCTGAAGAACGCGCTCGACGAGGTGGACAACGCCTACGCCGCCAAGACCGGCGTCAAGATCACCGCCAGCTATGCGGCGAGTTCCGCGCTGGCCAAGCAGATCGAGCAGGGCGCGCCCGCGGACGTCTTCGTATCCGCTGATGTCGCCTGGATGGATTATGTGAATAACAAGAAATCCATCCTTGAGCCGACCCGCGTCAACCTGCTCGGCAACAGCATCGTGCTGATCGCGCCGAAGGATTCAAAGATCGACAACGTCACCATCGACCAGGGCTTCGATCTCGCCCAGCTTGCCGGCGACGGGAAGATCGCGACCGGCGACGTCAAGTCCGTGCCTGTCGGCAAATACGCCAAGGCGGCGCTGGAGAAGCTCGGCGCGTGGACGGCGGCGGAATCCAAAGTCGCGATGGCGGAGAATGTTCGCGCGGCGCTGGCGCTGGTGGCGCGCAACGAAGCCGTGCTCGGCATCGTGTATTCCACCGACGCCAGGGTCGAACCCGGCGTGAAAGTCGTCGGCACCTTCCCGGCGTCCTCGCACCCGGCGATCGTCTATCCCGTGGCGGCGACTTCAACCGCACATAAGGATACCGCGGATTATCTCGCCTTCCTGCGCGGCTCTGAAGCCAAGGCGATCTTCGAGAAACACGGCTTCACGTTTCTGGTCGACCCTACGACCTGAGCGGTGCTGAGCAAAGCGGGTTCGCAACGAGATCGGCTCGTGCGTTCGGCGCATGACATAAAGCAGCCCGGCGTTCCCGTGGGATGGCCGGGTTGCTTCGCTGCCGCGACGACGCTTCACGCATTCCCAACCCCAGAAAATAGCCAAGCAATACCTCCGAGACCTCATGCTTGATATCTCGACCCCTGAATGGATGGCGGTGCTGCTCTCGCTCAAGGTGGGAGTGGTTGCGACGTTGGTGGCGACGCCGATCGCCATCGCGCTGGCGTGGGCCCTTGCGCGCTACGAATTCTGGGGCAAATCGATTGTCGATGCCGCCGTTCATCTGCCGTTGGTGCTGCCTCCCGTCGTCACCGGCTATCTGCTGCTTCTGACCTTCGGCAAGCGCGGGCTGGTCGGAGGCTGGCTCGACGATCACCTCGGAATCGTGTTCGCCTTTCGCTGGACCGGCGCGGCGCTTGCCTGCGGCGTGATGTCGTTTCCGCTATTGGTACGGCCGATCCGGCTGTCGATCGAGGCCATCGACCGGCGGCTGGAACAGGCCGCCAGCACGCTTGGGGCCTCCCCATGGAAGGTCTTCGCCACGGTGACATTGCCGCTGGCGCTGCCCGGCATTCTGGCCGGCATGGTGCTCGGCTTCGCCAAAGCGATCGGCGAATTCGGCGCGACCATCACCTTCGTCTCCAATATTCCCGGCGAAACCCAGACGATCTCCTCGGCGATCTATTCGCTGATCCAGACCCCCGACGGGGATGCGGCGGGGATGCGGCTGGTCATCATATCGATCGCCATGTCCATGGCCGCGCTGATCGCCTCCGAGGTGTTCACCCGGCGCGCGACACGGCGCCTGCACGGAATCTGACCATGCTGCGCGTCGAGGTTTCGAAACAGCTTGGCCAGTTCTCGGTCGATGTCGCGTTTGCCAGCGAAGGACGCGTTACCGGACTGTTCGGACCGTCGGGCTCGGGCAAGACGTCGCTGGTCAGCATGATCGCGGGGCTGATGACGCCGGATCGCGGCGTCATCTCGGTCGATGGCGAAGCGCTCGACGACACCACGCGACGCTTCCACGTCGCCGTTCATCGCCGCCGCATCGGTTACGTCTTCCAGGATGCACGGCTGTTTCCCCATCTCGATGTGCGGCGGAACCTCGACTACGGACGGCGGATGAACCGGCTGACCAGAGATGCCGCGCAGGAAAAACGCCTCAGCGAGATGCTTAATATCGGCCATCTGCTCGATCGCCGGCCGGGCCAGCTTTCCGGCGGCGAGCGGCAACGGGTGGCGCTTGGCCGCGCGCTGCTGGCGCAGCCCCGGCTGCTGTTGCTGGATGAACCGTTGGGATCGCTCGATGAGGACCGGAAGGCGGAAATCCTGCCCTACCTGATGCTGCTGCGCGATGAAGCCGGCGTACCGATGGTTTATGTCAGCCATGACCCCGATGAACTCCGCCAGCTCGCTTCGCACGTCGTGATGCTCAAGCGCGGCCGGGTCGCGGCATTCGGCGGCCCCGAGGTGCTGCCCGCGTAGAGACCTTCGCCGCTTCGTGGAAACGGTGAAAGACTCTGGCCCGAAATGCCCGTGCGTGGTCAGGTCCCTGCAACCGCCGACCAGGCCTTCGCCGCCTTCTGCTTCAATGTACCCATTCTGGACGGCGGCGGCCGTTCTTCCCCGTCTTGTGGCAAACGGAGTCCGACTGCGTTGACGCGGCCCTGGCTGATGTTACGCGCGACGAGGACGATGGCGTCAAGCGGCAGGGTCGCCCCCTCTTTGGGCGCCCGATCGAGATGGACATCGAAGTAATCCGCCAGCGTCAGCTCCGCGGCGGCCGGATCGACGGAAACGCCGTAGATCTGCGCGATGTCGCCAAGGCTGGTTTCGCCGGAGACCAGGAAGTCGCCCAGCAGATGCGGATCCGGCGAAGCCATCGGCTGCATATCGACAAAAAAGCGGTCGAGGGCCTCGGCCTTTTCCGGCGGCGCCAGCAGATAGAGATAGTCTCCCGCTTCGATCGGTTCGGCCTCAGCGGGCGTCAGGATTTTCTCATTGCGAATCACGAGCGTCGGCTTCGACCACGACGGAATCAGCCCGCGCCGAAGAAACAGGCTAGCCGGTCGCACCGCATAGCCGACCAGCTGTTGTTCGAGCTGTCCCGGCAAATCGAGTTCGACACGGCGCGGCCCCCGGTCAGCCCGCGGCAATGCCACATGCAGCCGCCGGGCAGCCGGAGCAAGCGTCCAGCCCTGCAGCAAAAGCGAGATGATCACCACCACGAACGCGACGTCGAAATACAGATACGCCTTCGACAGCCCGACCAGCATCGGAATCGAGGCAAGAAAGATGGCAACCGCCCCCCGCAGCCCGGTCCAGGCAATGAACAGCTTTTCCCGCCAGTTAAAAGGAAACGGCGCGAGACATAGAAAGACCGCCAGCGGCCGCGCCCCCAGCATCAGCACGAACGCGACGAGCACCGCCGGCAGCGCGCTGTCCATCAGGCGGTACGGCGAGACCAGCAGGCCGAGCAGCACGAACATCACGATCTGCGCCAACCAGGTCGCGGCGTCGAGGAACGTCACCACCGAACTGTGCGCGCGCGTGGGGTGATTGCCGATGATGATTCCCGCAAGATAGACCGCCAGAAACCCCGACGCGTGGAATATCTGCGCCACCCCGAAAATCACGAGCGCCGCCGTCGTGACGAACGGCGCATGCAACCCCTGGGGAAGCGCCACCCGATTCAGGGCGACCACCACGAGCCGTCCACCGATCACACCGACGATGCCGCCCAGCATGGATTCCCGGAGAAACTCCATCACCACATGCCAGACCGAACTGTCGCCGACCGAGATCAGCTCGACCAGCATCAGCGTGAGAAACACCGCGAAGGGATCGTTGGTGCCGGACTCCGCCTCCAGCGTCGCGCCAACGCGTGGGCGCAACCGCAGCCCTTGTGCGTGAACCAGCAGGAACACCGCGGCCGCGTCGGTGGAGGCGACGACCGCGCCGATCAGCAGCGCCTCGGTCCAGTTGAGATCGAGCGCGTATCTGGCGACCGGCGCCGTGACCAGCGCGGTCAGCAGCACGCCCAGCGTGGCGAGCACCATCGAGGGCGCAAGCACCGTGCGGATGCTCTGGAACCGGGTCTTCAGACCGCCGTCGAACAGGATCAGCGCCAGCGCGGCCGAGCCGACGAGATAGGTGTTCTGGACGTCGCTGAACGACAGACCGCCGGGCCCGGAATCACCCGCCAACATGCCGATGAACAGAAAGACGAGCAGCAAGGGGGCGCCAAACCGCAACGCCAGCAGGCTCGACAGAATTCCGGCCATGACCAGAATCGCGCCGAGCAGGATGGCCAGACTGACCGAATCCAGGGATGCCATCAGAGATCCGAAGCGGTAAACACTTGCACTTTCATCCTTATCGCCGCCACCGCGGCGCGCCAATCGATTTTCTGCCGATCAGCCTCATTTGGGCGCCGGGCCGCGAGCGGATGCCTCCCCCACCCGCCTGATCACGCCGCATGAAACGCTTCAGCTTGCGCTGGCAACGCCATCCATTAGATTAGGAGGCAGCAACTTCCCTTCATACGGATTCAGACCAGCTGATGAGTTACGTTGAAGCCTCCGAAACCCCCCTGCGAAAGACCGGACAGATCAAACTGCACGGTCCGAGCGGTTTCGCTGGAATGCGCGAGGCCGGAGCCCTGACGGCGCGCTGTCTCGACGAACTCGCCGATTTCGTGAAGCCTGGCGTCCTCACCTCGCAAATCGACGATCTCGTCCGTGAATTCGCCTTCAGCCACGGCGCCTATCCGGCGACGCTGATGTATCGCGGCTATCGCTACTCAACCTGCACGTCGGTCAATCACGTGGTCTGTCATGGGATGCCCGGCGATCGGGTCCTGAAAGAGGGCGATATCGTCAATGTGGACGTCACGTTGATCGTCGATGGCTGGTACGGCGATTCCAGCCGCATGTACCCGGTCGGCCCGATCGCACGCAAGGCCGAACGGCTGATCGATATAACCTATGAAGCGATGATGCGCGGTATCGCGGCGGTCAAGCCCGGCGCGACCACCGGCGACATTGGTCACGCCATCCAGAGCTTCGTCGAACCTCAGGGCATGAGCGTCGTCCGCGATTTCTGCGGCCACGGGCTCGGCCGCATATTCCACGATGAACCGAACATCATCCATCTCGGACTGCCCGGCGACGGCGTGCGGCTCAGGCCCGGAATGTTCTTTACCATCGAACCGATGATCAACCTGGGCAAACCGCACGTGAAGATCCTGTCCGACGGCTGGACCGCCGTCACCCGCGATCGTTCGCTGTCGGCGCAATTCGAGCATTCGGTCGGCGTGACCCAGACCGGCGTCGAGATCTTCACGCTGTCGCCGCGTCAACTCGACAAGCCCGCCTGCGGAGGCTGAACCTCGAGCCGGACAACAGATCGCGCGGATCGCGGCCGCTTTCATCACTCGTCGCCCCGAATGGGGGTTGCAAATACCGCGAGCCACGGCAAGGTTGTGGAAACGAGTGGAGTGACTTCGACATTCGCGCCCCGCCGGCGCGTCCCGGGTGCAAATGTCAGATTCTCCACCGGCAGCTTATATTTGGGGTTCCTTCGATCCTGACATTCGCAAGAAAGTTCGTTGAAATGGGATGCGAATGTTAGAATCCGGTTACATGGTGACACCACGAATCAGACGCGCC
>JAANMX010004471.1_pt1 | contig 11029 bp, 11 predicted proteins | sample 7279681 | NCBI WGS metagenome assembly JAANMX01 (sample SAMN14094542, study PRJNA606508) | bioreactor metagenome | isolation source: A lab-scale SPAN reactor treating ammonium-rich wastewater day 351 | place: Ireland: Galway | collected 2018-01-01
GACGCCGGCGGCGGCGCGACGAATGCGCCTCCGGCCGGGGCCGTCGGGTCCACCACCAAGTGACGGCGGTTGCGCCGCCGGTGAAATCGGCCAAGGTTGACCCGCGGTCTGGCGCTTGTGTCGGTGGCCGTTATCTGAAAGTATGGTGAGCGTGAAGAATATCTTGTTTGTTTGCACGGGCAACATCTGCCGGAGCCCGATGGCGGAGGGGCTGTTTCGTTCGATGGCGGAGCCATCGGCATTCGAGGTGCGCAGCGCGGGACTGGGCGCGCAGGCCGGATATCCGCCGAGCGAGCACGCCAGGGACGTGATGCGCGAGATGGGCATAGACATCTCCGGGATCCGCAGCCAGCCGGTGACGCCGGAGCTGGTCCGGGACTCGGATTGGATATTCGTCATGACGCAGGGGCACCTCGACATGCTGCTGATGCTGCACCCGGCGGCCGCGGAGAGGACCTTCCTGCTGCGGGAGTTCGATGAGGATGCCGCGCCCGGTGACCGGGATATCGCCGATCCCATCGGCGGGCCGAGGGATCTCTATGCCTCGGTCCGGGACACGATGCGCGCGGCGATGCCCAGCGTGATGCAGTTCGTGGCCTCCGGCGTGGTGCCCCCGGCCGTCGCGCGGGCTCGGCACGGCCTGATCCGGGTGGCGCTGGGTGCGGACCACGGCGGCGTGAGGCTCAAGCGCGCGGTCCGCGATTGGCTCGAGGGCGAGGGTTACAAAGTCGCGGATCTGGGCACCCATTCGGAGGAGTCCGTCGATTACCCGGATTTTGCCGAGAAGGTGGCGATGGAAGTGGCGACCCAACAGGCGGAATTCGGCGTGCTGGTCTGCAAGACGGGCATCGGGATGAGCATGGCGGCCAATAGGGTCCCGGGAATCCGCGCCGCGCTGGTCCGGGATATCGGTGCGGCGAGGATGAGCCGGGAGCACAACGACGCCAACGTCCTGTGCCTGGCGGGCGACGATTTCGGGTCGGCCGATGTCCCAGAGCTGATGCGGATCTTCTTGGGCACCGCCTTCGCGGGGGGGCGCCACCAGAGGAGGATAGGCAAGTTTCCCGGCGCCGCACGGCGCAACTCGAACGCCCGCCGGGGTTCGCGGCTGGCGGACGTCGACCCGCTCGTCGCCGATGCCATCGCCGCGGAGTGGCGCCGCCAGAGCGAGAACATCGAGCTCATCGCCTCAGAAAATTTCACCAGCGCGGCCGTCATGGAGGCCCAGGGTTCTTGCCTGACGAACAAGTACGCCGAGGGCTATCCGCGGAAACGCTGGTACGGCGGCTGCGAGAATGTCGACGTGGTGGAGCAGCTGGCCATCAACCGGGCGCGCCAGTTGTTCGGCGCGGACCACGCCAACGTCCAGCCGCATTCCGGCAGCCAGGCCAACATGGCCGTGTACTTCTCCGTGCTGCAGCCTGGCGACCGGATCATGACGATGAACCTGGCGCACGGCGGGCACCTGACGCACGGCCACCCGATGAATTTTTCCGGCAAGCTGTACCAGGTCGTCAGCTACGGCGTGAGCCCGGAGACCGAGGAGATCGATTACGACGAGCTGGCGCGGCTGGCCGAGCAGCACCGGCCAAAGATGATCACCGCGGGGGCCTCGGCCTATTCGCGCATCATCGATTTCCCGAGGATGCGGCAGATCGCCGATTCGGTGGGGGCGCTGCTTTTCGTGGACATGGCACACATCGCGGGCCTCGTGGCGGCGGGGGTGCATCCCTCGCCGGTGCCGCACGCCGATTTCGTGACCACGACGACGCACAAGACGCTGCGGGGGCCGCGGGGCGGCCTGATCCTTAGCCGGGAGAAATATGCCAAGGACATCGACTCGCTGATGTTCCCCGGCGTCCAGGGTGGTCCGCTCATGCACGTCATCGCCGCCAAGGCCGTCTGTCTCCACGAGGCGCTGCAGCCGGATTTCCGGCAATACCAGCAACAGGTGGCCCGGAATGCCAAGGCATTGTGCGAGGGCATGAAGCGCAACGGGTATCGGATCGTGTCGGGCACGACCGACAACCACCTGATGCTGGTGGATCTCCAGCCGCACGGCATCACGGGCAAGGATGCCCAGGAGAGCCTGGATCACGCTGGAATCACGGTGAACAAGAACGCGATCCCATTCGACAAGCAGAGCCCATTCAAGGCGGGTGGCATCCGCCTCGGTAGCCCGGCGGTCACGACGCGGGGCTTCGAGGAGGAGGAGATGTTCGAGACCGCCGACCTCATCCACGAGGCCCTCGAGGACCGGGAGGATCCGAAGGCGCTGGCGGCCGTCCGCGAAAAGGTCCGCACCCTCGTGGCGGCATTCCCGTTGCCGGCGTGAGGCGGGCGATCAGAATTTGAACACGGAGTCGATCTGGATGCGGAGGAGGTCCTCGCCCTCCAGCCCGCGGGCGTTGCTGCCGCTGTTTGGACGGTGGCTGATCTTCTCGGTGACGAAGCCGGCGAAGCCCAGCTGCCACCACTCGCGCATGTTGTAGTATAGTTTCACGACGTGGCCTCGGCGGTCGGTGCCGCCATAGCCCCAGTCGGAGTCGGTGATGGCGTCCCACGTGGCGTCGGCCTCCAGGTGCTTGTACTGGTAGGCCAGTTGCCATTCGCCGGTCTTCTTGGCCTTGCCGAACATGACCTGGCCGGTGTAACCCTCGGTCTGGTCGGGGCTCGGGATGGGATCGCCGCTCTCGGGGAATCGGTCGTCCTCGAAACGGTCACCCATGTTCTTCATGTATTCTCCGGCGAAAGTGAGGACGCAGGGGGTGCCGAGGAAGGGTTGGTCCGAGAGGGTCCATGCGAGTTCGCCCCGGGCGTATGCCACCGTGAAATCGTCGACGTAGGTCCTGCCGCCCTGGTCCGGGTTGTAGCCGGAAAGGTTCCCCCGGTTGGGCGAGCTGCTGGAGGAGGGAAGCCCGGAACCGGCGATCCCCATGTTGTCGAGGTTCTGCGTGAAATAGGCGCCGGCGACGGCCGTGAACTTCACCCGTTCGAGATTCGCTTCGACGCCCGCCTGAAACTCGTAAAGGAAGGGGTCGGCGGTTCCGCTGCTAACCTCATCCAATGGGGCCTGTAGGAAATTCCCGAAGATCCGCCACTCCTCCCTGGGGCCAAGTTTGAAGCTGATCTGTTCGGCGAGGCCCTCCGTGGTCACGTCGAAATCGTATTCCATCGGCGAGGCGAAATACGGCTGCCAGATCGGGTTGTTCATCTTGCCGACCGTCAGCGTGAACCACTTCGCCCAAGGGGGCGTCAGCTCCGCGTAGAACAGGTCGAAGTAGACCTCTTTCTTGGTGAAGGTGTCCTGCAGGGTCTGGTTGGTGGAGATGGGGTCCCTGTCCGGGCTCGTGGTGAGGCGGACCCCGACCTTGCCCCAGTCCTGAAATGAGACGGTGCTGCCGATTCTGGCCCGGGTCCGGAAACGCAGGCGGTCATCGGTCGGTGGCAGATAGTCCCATTCGCCGGGCGGGACGTCGGGACCGGTCTCGACGTCGAAATACTCCGTGCGCATTCGCAGGTCCCCGTACCACTCGAGGGACTTGACGTAGGAAGGGAGCTTGAGCTTGTTGTGCGCCTCGACGGCCTTGGCGGTCTCCTGTTCCGCCTGCGCCTGCACCTGCTCGGCCTCCGTTTCGGTGATGACGCCCTTGCGGACGAGGAGGTCCAATATCGCGCTGCCGCTCTGGCCCGGCGATGTGGCGTGCCATTGCAGGAGGATTGCGGTCACGGCGATGGGATACAGCTTGCGCGTCATCATGGTACGATCGGTCTCCGTTTCCTTGGTTTGGCGCCCGCCGATTCCACCGCGAGAAACGCGGCGCGAGATGGCATTCTCGCGTCGCGAGCGCGGCAGAATGACGGCGCCAATATGGCGAAAATGGCGCGCCCGAGTGACGTTGATGCGTCTAGAATGTGACAAAAATGTTACAATGCGGGGCCGGGTCGATGCCCCTGCGGCGGGGTTCCGCCAGTGCGGAAGATGTAGCCCATCTGGTGACAGATGGGCCACGCGTGGGAAGATCCACGGCCTCACGGCCGTGGCTACGTCTGGAATGTTAGAGTCAACCGCAGACAGGACAGGCGGGGTCGGGGCGGATGGCGAGGCGGCGAAAGCGCATGGTGCGAAGGTCCATGGCGAGCAGGGATCCGGCCAGGGGTTCGCCGATGCCGGTGAGGACCTTGATGGCCTCGACGGCCGCCATGGCCCCGATGGTGCCGGAGACCGCCCCGATGACCGGGAACTGGCGGCGCCAGTGGGCGGGGTTCTCGGGATAGAGGCAGGCGAGGCAGGCCGTTCGGCTCGGTATGAAAGTCGTGAGATGCGCCTCCCACTCGTACATGGCGCACTCGACCATGGGTATTCCCCGGCGGACGGTCTCCCGGTTCATCGCGAAGCGCTCGCCGAACAGCGGCGCGGCATCGATTAGGATATCCGCGCCCTCGATCAGGCGGGAGGCATTCTCGTCAGAAACGTTTTCGGGGATGCCCACGATCTCGACGTCCGGGTTAAATTCGCGGAGGCGTCGGACGGCGGAGTCGATGCGCGGCTTGCCGAGCCAATCGTGTGTCATGAGGATCTGGCGGTTTAGGTCGGAGGGGCGCAGGTTGCCGCCGTGGGCCAGGATCAGGCGCCCGATCCCGGCGGCGGCGAGGTAGTACGCGGCGGTGCCGCCGACTCCTCCGATCCGCGAGACGAAGGCGGTCGCGGCCTTCAGTTTTCTCTGGCCGGCCTCGCCAAACCCCTCGACCCACATCTGCCATTCGTAGCGAGAGCGCTCGTCATCGGTCAGGTCGGGAGGCGGGGGAGTGTCCATGACCGATCAATACCCGACCGCCCGGAGGTTTGGACCGCCCGCAAATTCCCGCGCGTTGCGGGAGACCAATGGCGTGCCGGTGGCGAGGGCCGCCGCAACAGCGCTCTCTTCCGAAAATCGACAGGCGTCCAGATCCACGGAGATCATTCTGGTGGCCATGCGTGCAGCATGCACGCCACTGCCGCCGATCCAAATCGAATCGCATAATTCATTATGGTTAAGCAACCGCATCATTCCGGGGGAAACTTCATTCCCGCTGCCGCCTGGCACAGGCGGCGTAAAGAAATTGTGGGGCGTCTCTGTGTGACGCCGCCGGGGCGATTGTTCTGGTCAGATCCCGTGCCCCGCACTCGGGGCATCACCGGGGGTGAAAATGTAGTAGCCCCTCCGGTCACGGAGGGGCCGCGCGGTGGAGGTCCACGGCCTCACGGCCGCGGCTACGTCTGGAATTTTCTAGCTAGTGATTGGCGCCGATCTCGGCGGAGACCTCGCCGGTTCCCGGGACGGAGAACTTTCGGACGCGGACGCGGAGGTTATGGATGGGGAAACGTCCGCGGATGGCGTCCGCGACGTCGCGGGCGACGGTCTCGATCAAGTGCCTCGGGCGCGACTGTGCGACCTCGCGGGCCGCCTCCCCGACCGCGAAGTAATCCACCGTGGCGGCGATATCGTCGGGTTCCCCGACGGCGACGTCGAATTCGATGTCGAGCAGGAGCCGCTGGGCCTCGGCGCGCTCGGCATCGGGGACGCCCACGTGGCACCGGGTTTCCAGATCGCGGACGCGGATGCGGGCAGAGGGCATGCCGCTACCATCCGGGATCTGCGAAAGAAAGTCAAAGGCGATGGGGGTGATGATCCTTGCGGGATTCCTGGCCGGACTGCCCCATCCAATGTATGGACGCCGGTTGGCCTGTTCGGTAAAGTTGCGGCGATGCTGATGCTCTCATGGTTTTGGGAGTGCCCCTGGGGTTGCCGTGTGCCTCAGTTTGCCAGAGGGGCGCGGGGTTGGGTATGGCTTGCTGCCGTCTCGCTGTCTCTGGCAGAGGCCGACGCGGGCCTCGATCTGAGCGCCATCGGCAAGTCGTACGTCCCGCCGGAAGGGCGGGTGCCCACACGGCAGACCGCTTGGGACAAGGGAGGGCGCACGAGCATCCGGAACAATGCCGCGCGCTTCGATCTCTCTCCCACCTCGGACGGCTACCCCGACGTCGACACCTACCGGGACCTTGAATTTTATTTCGAAATCGATCTCAAGCCATCGGATTCATGACGGCTGCGCCCGTCGGTGCGAAATGGGACGTGTTGCAAGTGAGGATGGTGTGGTTGAAGTGCAGCGCCGTTGCCGCGATCAGCGAATCCTCGCAGGCGACCGTTCGTTTCCCTGCCTTCAGCTCGGACAGAAGCCGCTTCCAGCGCACTAGGACGCCTTCGTCCAGCGGTTCTGTCGACGCCGCAAATCGCTCGCGAACGGCGATCAACCACGCGCGGAGATCCTCCTGAAAATCCGCCTCGGCGGTGGCGATGCCGTGCTCGATCTCCGCCCACGTGACGACCGAGACGAAAATGTCCGCCTCGTTCGCCGCCACAAACCGCTCCAGCTTCCGCGACCTGCCCTTGCGGCGCAGGATGGAGAGCAGGTCGGTGTCAATCAGGTAGCTCATTTGAACGGAAGGGTGTGGCGCGCGCCCGCGGGGAAATCGTGCGGACAGCGCCGCATGGCATCGAGCAGACCGACCGCACCCAAGCGGCGCGCCGGCCTCGGGGTCAGAAGCAGGCTCTGCTTGCCGTCGTTCACCGGACGCACCTCCACAACGCCGCCGCCGCCCAGGCCCGCCGCGTCGCGCCAGGCCTTCGGGAACGTGGATTGCCCCACGCGCGAGATCGTCATCACGCCCAACGCTTTCATGATTTAAGGATTCCTTAAAACCGGGAGCCTGTCAAGCCTGGGGACCCTGGCCCAGAATGCGCCGTAACAGGGCCATCGCGCGGGTCGCTCATCCGCCAGAGGCGGACAGGCAGTTCCCCGTTACGCCGCCGCCGGGTTTCGGGAGCGAGACTACGTTGTAGCCGGTCCGCTTGGGGGTTGGCGGCGGGTCGTGGCGCGGCGGCGGGCGGCCGCCAGGATCGCGCAGCCGCCGATGGCGAGGAGGCCCATGGCTCCCGGTTCTGGGATGATGGCGAGGGCGATCTGCTGGCCGGCGCCGAAGTTGTAATCGATGAAATACCCGCTTGGCAGGGTGCCTTCGTCAAAGAAGGGTCCCGCCAGGGTGTCGTAATTTGCGAAGACGTAAAAATCGTTGGTGAGCGACCCGGAAATGACGAGCTGGAGCGTGGCATTGGTGATATCCAAGAGGCCGCTGGCGCTGAAGAGATCGGAGATGCCGAGGTCGCCGTCGATTTCGATCTGCAGGATGCCGTCGAGGTCGGCATCGCCATCGAGGGTGAACGCGCCGATGGAATTGCCGGGTGCCAGGATGCCGCCGCTGAGCGAGGCGATCGCGGCCTCGACGACGCCCGTTCCGCCCAGGGTGGCGCCGCTGGCGATGGTGTATTGTCCGGCGCCCGAATGGGTGCCGTTGACCAGGAGGGTGCCATTGGACACGACGGTTGTGCCGGAGTAGGTGTTGGCGCCGGAGAGCGTCAGCTCGCCGGTTCCCTGTTTGAACTTGTCGGCGCCGGCGCCGGTGCCGACCGTCAGCCCGCCGCTGCCGATGGCGTTGCCGGAGGAGGTGTCGAGCACGAGGCTGCCGCCCTACGCCTGTTACTGGACAGAATTTCGGCCGGTCGCCGGGGAATGTGAATACCCCATTTGGGGTACAGCAACATTCAACAACCAACATTCAATAATCAACATCAAGGGGTATCATTCCCCCAGAACGCGCGGTAACCGGGCCGTCGCGCGGGTCGCTCACGCTCCCCGCTACGCCGCGAGATCCCGGTGTAGCCGCGAGCAGCCTGCCCGCCTCTGGCGGGTGAGCGAGCGGGGACCCATCGAGGTGTTCCATACAGGACATCGAGGCTCTCTCATTCGAGGGGGTCGCCTTACGGTTCGTTTTGGGATGCCTCGAACTGGCGGGCGACGGCGTCGATGAAACCCGTGCACCAACCCAGAAAGGCATTGGCGACGCGGCGGGCCGAGCGCGAGAGTTCGGCGAGGCGGTCTTGCCGAAGTTGGATGTCATAGGCGTGGCGGAAGAGGTGCCGGAAGCCCTTGAGATCCCTGATGTCGTCACGGTGGTCTAGCGGCAGGAAGGCGGGGCGCACGCCGGGAAGGTCGAGGGTCATCCGCTCGATGAGGTGTTCGTGGTAATCGCCGCGTTTATCGAGGTGATTCTCGAAGGCGAGACAGATCCGTTCCAGGGCTTTCTCGAAAACGTTGTAGAAGCGGTGCAACTCGAACCCGCAGGCCTCGAGGTGGCCGGGGTGGTCATGTGCGAGCCTCTGTTCAGCGGTGTCCGCCGCCCGTGCAAGGACGGCGGCGTCTTCCTGGAGCCCCCGCTGCAAGATGGTCAAAGCTATGCGATCCACTTGACCCCCTCGCGGCGAATGGCCTCGGCAAAATGGCAATGGTCCAAGGTCACGATATCGACCTCGCGGCCGACCCTCTCGGACAGCAGGCTCTGGAGGCGATAGAGAGGGGTGGACTCTGGTTCGTGCTCCAGGGCGATGTCGACATCGGAAGTTTCCGCGAAGCGTCCGGACTTCACCAGCGATCCAAACAGCCAGACGCGCTCGCCGGGCAGGAGGTCGCCGAGCGACGCCTTGAGCCTCGCCAGCGTATCGATGCGCTGGCGCTCCCTTGCGGCCGCTTCGCGGGCCCTCTCCTGCAGCAGGAGTTTCATGCCTTCGACATGATCCCACGTTTCGTGCCCTGGGGCAACTCCTCCCGAGAACGTGCCGTACGGGCCCATCGCTCGGGTCGCTCATCCGCCAGAGGCGGACAGGCAACTCCCCGCTACGCCGGTGTGGCGATTTCTTTTCCTTGTCGTGGCGTCGTACCCCAAATGGAGTACGCGGGACGGTCATTCCGCGATGGTGGGACGCCGCCGCTTGTGCTCGAATTGGGACAAGGATTCACGTCGCCGGAGGCGATGGCGAAGTGGTATGGTGGCGCCATTGATGACATCGGGGTGGTGGCGGGGCTGCTGCTGATTTGGGGTGTGGCGGCCGGGGTATGGATCGGGGTGCTGCTGCGACGGATGGCCGCCGGAAGGGAAGCTTTGCGGGCGGAGACCGCCGAGCGCGAGGTGGCAGAACACGAGCGGGTCATCGCGCAGGAGCGGGCGCGGATCGCGAGGGACATCCACGACGACCTGGGCGGGGCGCTGACGACGATCGCGCTGCTTTCGGACGCGGCGATCGAGCAGGGCGCGGAGGGGGGCAGTCTGGAAGCGATCGGCTCGCGCACGAGAGAGGCGATCGTGGCGCTGGACGAGATCGTGTGGGCCGTGGACCCGGGGAGCGATCGCCTGGATCGCTTGGCGGATTGCCTCTGTTCTCTGGCGGAGGGGGTTTTTGATGGGACCGGCATCCGTTGCCTGCGTGACGTGCCCATGCACTTGCCGGGGTGGCCGATCCGGGCGGATGTTCGGCACAACATCGCCATGGCGGTTAAGGAAGCCCTGGTCAATGCGCTGCGGCTGGGGCTGACCTGGGAGGCGCCGCGATTACGTATTGAGGTGGAGGACGATGGTGTGGGCTTGGAGGCGGGGGAGACCGGGCGGGTGCGGCACGGCCTGACTAACCAACAAGACCGGATGGCGCAGGTCGCCGGCCGGGTGGAGATCGCGCCGCGTGCCGGCGGGGGCACGCGGGTGAAGTTCGAGGTTTGCCTCGATGGGATCGAAGCGGGTCCGGCGGCCCACGATGGTGGTCGGGAGATTTATGGGCAATCGGGATAACGCAAAGGTCGGGCCAAAGAAGATCCGTGTCGCGATCGTCGAGGACGACGCGGGGCTGCGGTCGGTGCTCGATCGGTTATTTCGTTCGGCGCCGGACTTTGATGTGATCGCGATGTTCCCGGACGCAGAGGCGGCGCTCAAAGACCTCGTCGCGTTGCGGCCCGACGTGGTGGTCGTGGACGTGGGGTTGCCGGGCATGACGGGCATCGAGTGCGTGCGGCTGCTGAAATCACAGCTGCCCGACACGCGAGCCGTCATGCTCACGGTCTACGACGATAGCGACACGCTATTCCAGGCGCTGATGGCGGGCGCGGACGGGTATCTGGTCAAGCGGACTGCGGGGAGGCGCATCCTCGATGCGGTGCGGGAGATCGCGGCGGGCGGGGCACCCATGTCGCCACAGGTCGCTCGCCGGATGGTGGAGTACTTCCACAACATCCGGGTGGATGCCCCGGCGGGAGCGACGGATCCCACCGGAGAGGCGCTCGGCGTACTGACCGAACAGGAGCACCTGATCCTCTCCCGGCTGGCGGGGGGCCTCGTCCCGAAGGAGGTCGCGGCGGAATTGGGTATTTCCTGGGAGACAGTGAGGAAACACCTCACGAACATCTACGCGAAACTGCACGTCCATTCGCGCACCGAAACGGTGCTAAAGTTCTTGGGCCATCGGTTGGCGCCGCCGGGCGGCTCAGAAAATGCCTGACCCGGAATGTGGCTGTGGTATAGGGACCCGCATGATCCGTCGTGGTTGCGTGAAGGTTGGTCGTTCTTTGGCGTGGGTATTGGCGGTGGGGTGGCTGGGACAGGGGATCTCCGGCGCGGCGGATTGGCCGCAGTGGCGCGGGGTGAAGCGTGACGGGCATTCGGCCGAAACGGGGCTGCTGAAGAAATGGCCCGCGGGCGGGCCGAAGCTCGCCAAGAAGATCGACGGGCTGGGCGGTGGTTACTCGGGTGTCGCGGTGGTCGGGGGAACGATCTACACGATGGGCGACATCGATGGCGCGTGCCGCGTGCTGGCGCTCGGAGGCGATGGCCGGAAGGCGTGGGCGACGGAGGTCGGCGAGGCGGGGGGGCACCAGAAGTACCCCGGGCCGCGGGCGACGCCGACGGTCGATGGCGATCGGCTGTACACGCTCACGCAGTTTGGCGATCTGGTCTGCCTTGAGACAAAGACCGGGAAACTCGTGTGGCGGAAGAGTCTCGAGACGGATTTCAAGGGGACGATGATGTCGGGCTGGCGGTACAGCGAGTCGGTCCTCGTCGATGGGGACAAGGTCGTCTGCACCCCCGGCGGGGCCGGGGGCGCCGTCG
>JAANMX010004472.1_pt1 | contig 11026 bp, 3 predicted proteins | sample 7279681 | NCBI WGS metagenome assembly JAANMX01 (sample SAMN14094542, study PRJNA606508) | bioreactor metagenome | isolation source: A lab-scale SPAN reactor treating ammonium-rich wastewater day 351 | place: Ireland: Galway | collected 2018-01-01
CGGATAAGCCGAAAATACCTCTGCAGTATTCACATAAGTTTGGTGTGAAGTAGCGGTATAATTAAGGTCAGTAATAGCACCGGTAGTCGTGGCATTCGCCAGATAATAGGTGGTAGAAGTTCCTGTTTGAACCGGAGTACAATAACCTGTAGTCGCTTCCAGCATAGGACTCCAGCTGCTGGTATCCGTTGCAGAACATACCGATCTTACCCACACATAATACACCGTATCGCCCGTAAGTCCGTTGATGCTAACCGAAGTCGCAGCACTTGTTCCCGAAGCAGGGGTGGCTGCAGTAGGAGGGGTGTTTGTCTGAGAATAATAGTATTCATAACCTTGAACAGGTGTTGGGGATCCTACAGGAGCACTCCAAGAAATATCCAGTGAGGAGCTAGTTGCACCAGTCAATACAAGATCTGTAGGAGCATAACAGCTTGGTATCGCTTCCCAGTACACATCATCCCAATAGTAGGATTTCGCGTCCGCAGGATTCCTTACGGCCAGTCTTGCATTGGCTGGAACCCATGCTGGAACCTGAACAGTGTAATAATTGCCGTCGTACGCAGTATTGGTAATATCCAGAGTCGTAAGGTTGACAAAGGTATTGGCATCCGTAACATCCATCATATATCCCACTTCCAGTGCACCTGGAGCCGTGCTTACTTTTGCCTGAAATCTCAGCCAGTGCGTTCCCGCGTTGATGTTAGTAAATTCCGGCAACACCACGATAACAGGTGTTTGAGAAGTAGAGGCATTCTGGTACAGGTGTCTCAATCCCGAAGCGGGGCTAGAAGACGAGCTTATGGTTTGAGATCCCGCACCCGTTGCTGGTGCAATACGAACCCAGCACTGCGGCACAATGCTTCCTGTAGCATAGGAATCAAAATTTTCGAAAAGTGTAGACACAGGAACACATAAGGTCACGAAAGTAACCGGAATCTGAGTCCAGTCGCTTACATTGCCTGCCCCACAATCTGATCTTACCCATACATAATAGGTGCTTGAAGGAGTAAGTCCTGCAAGGTTGGCAGACAATCCTGCCACATTCACCGAATTGGTAGCATCCAGAACAGTAGTGCCATCAGGAGCAGTATTCACTGTGGAATAATAAACCTGATATCCGTTGGCAGGAATAATGGTGGCAGCATCCCAGTCTATAGTAGCCGTTGTGCTCAGGAAGGAAACTACGTTCACGTTCGTAGGTGCAACGCAGGTCGGAGCTTCAACAACTGAAATATCATCCAGTGCCATATCACTATAAAAATCCGTACCTCTAAAAGCTCTGAAACGAACCCTAATATCTCCGGTAATGTTCAATGATCCTAAATTAACCGTCGCTTTTAACCATGGTGAAGTTTCTGAAGTCTGCTGTTGTCCGGTGAGCACAAACAAGTCATTATTCCAGGAAGCACCGTCGTAAACATCCACTCTTAATTCACCCATTGTTGAACCGTACATGTGATAATAAAATTGTACCGACGGAGTGGTTAATGCGCTTACATTAATAAAAGGAGTATATAGTTCCGCAATACTTCCTGTAGAGCCGCTTGATGCTTCAGTATAGAAATATTTTACGCCGCTGTGCGCTCCGGAAGGCCCTGTGCTGGCAGATGGCGTAGAACCGGCATCATCCACGTCCCAACGGTATAAAGTAGTAGTATTCGAAGGTATGGTGGTCCAACAGTCTGCTATAACGGCACCGGTAGTAGCAGTTGCTGTTTCAACAGTGTAAGTCCACGGTGCAGACACCGCTGTACAAGCTGTCAAAACAGTACCGACAGGCACCCATAAACTGACATCAGGAGCTGCACAGTTGCTTCTCATCCACACATAATAAGTGGTATTGGGTGTAAGCCCTGTGATAGTACCCGAAGTTCCTGTGGCAGTGACAGAGTTACTTGCATTTAATACTGTCGTAGCATCAGGCGCCGTATTGGTGATGCTGTAATATAGAGTATAAGAGGACGCCGGAGTTCCTGATGTCGGTGCGCTCCAGTTTACTGCAACTGTACTTGAACCTATTGCGCCAAAAGCCGGTGTTGACGGAGGATAGCAGGATGGCACCGGCTCCACAAAGACATCGTCAATATACATCGCACTTGCTGATCCGGCAGTGGCGTTGTTGAAGGCAAAGTAAGCCGCAGTACCTGCCGGGAAGTTCACATCATACTCTGTATAGGTAGTAGTGAGTGGAATGGTTTGCAAAACGGTGAAAGTGGCTATGTTCGCTGGATCCGTCATGGTACCAACTTGCAGTTCTTTACCAGCGACAGTAGCTTTTGCAGAAAATCTCACCCGGTGTGCTCCGGTACTTAAAGTCGGAGTCTCTGGGGAAATTAACATCACGTGGCCCGTTGTAGTAGAAGCCCGGTACAGGTAATATGCATTTGGGGAAGATAGCACATTCGTAGAGCTTGAGGAAACATATCCGTATCCTGTAGAACCCGATGTTTCATAATACGTCCAGCAAGCCGGTGCATTATTCACCGTGGAACTCCCCGCCGGAGTTATATCAAAGTTCTGCGAATACGGAACTGCAAAAGGAAGACACACTGTACCAAAAGTTCCTGCATTGAACCATTGGCTGCTTCCCGTGGCGCCACATTCGCTTCGTATCCATACATAATAAAAGGATGATGGGCTAAGCGATGAAAGGGTAGCCGAAACGGATCCTGCAGGCACCTGAACAGAGTTGGAACTGTTCAGTACCGTAGAAGCAGATGGCGAGCCTTCGATACTGCTGTAATAAATCGTATAACCGTTTGCCGGCAGATTAGCCGGAGCATTCCAGCTTATTTCTGCTGAAGTGGTGGTAATAGTGTTGAAGGATAATCCGGAAGGCGAAATACACGTGCTCGGAGTCCAAGTAAACGTAAGTCCTGAAGCCGGAAAAATAACATCGTCTCTCGATACTGAAGAGTTATTGGCAGTACCCACAGTAGTATTGGTCCAGCCCGTAGTGGAAACTCTGTTATTAAAATCAGAATTGGTTACACCCCTCAATCCTATTTGATTGGTTCTTGAGGTAGTGCTGTAATTAAGATAATCACCATACACGATCGAAACAAGATTGGTAGTTTCTGAAAGCCTGAGCTGAAAACTCATATAGTTACTGCCTGCAACAGTAGTTGAGTAGTCATTATACCCTGACCATTCGATCACGAAAACCCTGTTGGGTGCTGTACCTTCAGTGTGCGTAAAGATTTTTCCTGTTCCATAGCGAACCACAGCTGCTGCAGAACTGGAAGTAGCAGGAGCAGACATGGTAATAGTACCTGCTGCCGCATCGAAGGCTGTGACTGTCGCGCCGGTAGGAATCCCATTCACGGCATTGAGCGCCTTTCCTACTTCCATACCATGGAAATGTCCTACATTAGTAATGACATTGGACCCGCTGGTAGTAACTCCCGAAGTGATAAATACCCCCCACAGATCCCTGTTCATGACGGCAATCGCGCCTTCATAAGCGGTGGATGTAGAGATCAGGGTCGTGGCGTTACTTGTCGTGCTACCAAAGGTTACCCCTCCGTTAGAATTTACATATAGCGAAGTGTAATCACTGCCATTGAAATTAAAAGTGAACGGAATGGTAACGTCCCAGCCCGTTGTATCATTGGTAGTCGAAGTACTTGCTTCACTTCCGGTAACTACAGATCCCACGGAAGCGATACTGTTGTACGTTCCTGTAGCCTGTGAAAACACATAGCCGCTTACCTGCGCCTGCATTTTTACTGAACTTAATCCCAAAAGGAAAAAAGCCAGAAGAATGCCTTTCAAATACGCCTGTCGAACTGCGTACGACAGACCTTTTTCATAAAAGTTCTTCATAAAGTTAAGTTAAGATGTTAAGTAAGAAACAAATATATAAAAAAATCCAGAATACCTTAATAGATTGCCAAGAAATAATGATAGTTATTCACAAATTAAAAACAACTGCCTATTCTACCCGCCCTACTATTACCTGTTAACAAAAAACAGCAGGTGGTGTTCCTGCTGTTGGTATTGAATAAAAATGGTTTTTTATTTATTGAGCAAAGCCTGCCGTTGGCGCACTGCATAGAGGGCGATGGCAACTCCGGCGACCATGAGCACCGGAAGGTAATCATCAATCGGGGCAGCGGGGTCTCCGGGACCTCCGGGGTCTGTAGAATTAGTCTGATACATTACCTCTTCTTCTTCATAAAGATTCTTCTCAGACTCGGCAAACACATTTCCGGACTGCGCCAGCAGCATGCTGCCCAGTCCCATCATGAGTAGTAGGGTTATCTTTTTCATCATTATTTTATTACTTTTTTAACAGTTTCGGAGTTCACAGTTTTGATCTTCAGCAGGTACATTCCTCTGCTTCCTACCGTTACCTGAGCCGTGGTGCTTTCAGGCTTCACGGTTCCAATATGCCTTCCTGCGGCATCATACACTTCAATGCTGAGGATTTTTTCAGATGCTTTTACGGTAAAATGTTCACCATCCTTATAGACTACTGTTTCTGCTTTCAGCGTTTCTGAAGTTCCCAAAGCAGCCTGAGGCTGATACACGATTTCAAAACGATCTTGCTGCTCCAATGCATCACTTAGGAAAGTATAACTGTCGGTTTGCAGGTTGGTATAGATATTCGTCTGCTTATCTTTCAGATAAATCGCCTGTCCGGCATCGAACAATCCTGTTTTCCCTGCCAATGAGAAGGTGTACTGACCAGAAGCGGAATGTTTGTTTCCAATGATCACTACATCAGTATTCACAAAATAATCTCTTCCCTGAATAGCGAGCTTATCGGTCCCCAGGTAAGAATAAATTCCGTTGGCACCTACGCTCATCACTTTGGAATCGAATGCTTCAAAAGTATTCAAGGCACCGCCTCCATACGTTACTGCCGTCTGGAACTGAGTTCCTGCAGGTGTCGCGAGTTTCAGCCAGAATTTACCTTCACCCGGATTCATTCCTTTGTTGATAAAGTTCGCCGTAGCCGCGCTGCGCATGGCGTTGGTAAACGTAATGGAAGGCGCCGTTGCCTGTACAATAAATCCTTGTCCGGGTTTTACGAGGCTATTATCATCGATTCCCAAACCTCCTTTACTGCTCCATGTTCCACCTGCTGCGTTGAACACCGCCCAGGTGGTGGCCGCCTGTTGCTGTGTGGTATTGGTAGCGGAAATATTGTCCCAGAAATAGATAGAAGAACCTATTCCTCCTCCATTGTACAGCGACTGAAGATTCAGATTCGATGGATACGGGTTTCCGATCAGGTTCCAGGTATTTCCGTTGGCGTTCGCTACATGATCAAGATTTACAATAACATCTCCGGAATTCGGAGCTCCAATAAACTGAGCTGCTGTTGCGGAAACAGGAACTTTCACAGAATACCCCACTCCTGCTGCTGCTATCGTAGGATTTGCAACCGTAGGATACATGTCTGTATCAGAATTATAAGTCATCACAAACTGTGGTGTTCCTGCGGGATAAATGCCGTACACATTTTGATTTTGCACCGGCGAACTCCAGAATACGTATTTCGTCGCATCGCTGGTTGCATTCTTATTCAGTGTCATCGTTCCTGTAAGATTCAAAGTGGAACCGTCTTCCTGAATGAAATTCGCGTTGTCTTCTACCGTGATGTTGGCAGCGGCGATGGTCTGTCCTGAAGGAATCGTAAGCGAAGCTCCGGAAGAAACGGTGATATCTTTGGCAGTGAAACCAGCTCCGTTATAGTTTTCAGAAATCACAGCATCGGTATCCGGTGAGTTCGGTGCTCCGTTGGTCCAGCTTCCTCCTGCGTAGGTTGTGGAAGCAGGGGCGGGTTCTTTTTTATATAGTTCTAAATCAAAATAGGTTAATCCATCTACATTACTGATCGCATATTGACCAAAAACTGACCCATTATAAATTAAAGCTCTACTAGTCTGTGATTGATTAGTTAATCTGAATAAACTGTTTACAATACTTGCTTCCCATTTTTGCCCATTTCCAGAAACTGTCGTAACTAATGTTATATTGGTATTGCTTCCACCTCCAGAAACAAAAGTACTGGAAGCCTTATTTCGTAAAGTTTTAACATTAGCATTATCAGTTTCAATAATCCATACAATCGTATCATCAGGATTTATAATACTATTGCTATTGACAGTAACCAGAGTAGTCTGCAATTTGTTAGAAGACACCGTGTTATTCATTGCGTTTGTTCCATTACTAACTACAACATATTCTCCATCAGAAAGTTCTGATAACGAACTAATTTTTGTATAAACAATCGCAGTATTGACCGTCACCGTAAAAGCATCAGTAAAAGCAAAATAATCTGCGGTCTCTGCTACAGTAGCGGTAATAGTCGCACTACCTGCTGAACCAATAGTTAACGTATTTCCTGTAACACCTGCCACTGTAGTATTATTTGAACTATACATAATGGTAAGTCCCGCATCTGTAGTTGCGGGCAATGTAATAGCAGAAGCACCTACTGTTGCATTTATATCATTTAATGTTGCAGTTTGGGTTCCTTTTCCAATCGTAATCTCTATAGCTGCCGGAGCAGAAGTTCCAGCTGTGTTGGTAGCAGTGATGTTTGCTGTAAAAGTTCCGGCTGAAGTGGGTGTTCCCGATATAATACCCGTGCTAGTATCAAGGTTCAGTCCTCCTGGAAGAAATCCTGAAGCCAAAGTATAAGTATCCGGATTTTCCGTCGCGATAACCTGATAAGTAAAAGCTGCTCCTACGGTTCCGTTTTGTGAAGAAGCAGTTACTGTAGGTACTACGGGCATTGGAGTAACCGAACCTGAAACCGCTACATCTACTGGTGTTGCACCCGTACTGGTTAAAGCAATATTTCCTGTGTAAGAAGGATTCACTGCGAGACCTGTAACCAGTCTGGTGAACACTGTACCTCCTGCTGCCGGAAGTGTTGCAGTAGCACTAAATCCTAATCCCGATGTTGCAGAAACCTCCCAATTGGTTGGTGCTGTTGCTGTAATGTTATCAGTTAAGTTAGTTCCTGTTACAGTAAAACTTTGCTCTGCAGAAGGTCCATTGCTTTCGACATACGTAAAAGCACTTAGTGAACTTCCATCTGCCAAAATGGTGGGCGAAGATGGCAGAATGTTTACAGTGTAATCTTCTACTTGACCGTATCCTGTGTCACCGCAAGCATTCGCAGTGGCATCAGTTTCAGTATCAAAGAGTCTGATTCTTAATCTTGTATTTCCATTTAAGGCTGTATTGGGTATTGTAATATTTCCAGAAATAGGGTAAGTCCCCGTAATAGTGCCAGTATATACACGCTCACTCACATCGTCAAAATCATAATCCTGATTAAGATCAACCCAAATTAAAATTTGATCTTGAGCATATGGATCATTAACATTAACCGAGAATGGAAGAGCTACTCCCTTCTGCGCATCAGTACTAAGACTAGTGAAATCCTCATATCCTGTAGTTGCAATCGAATTGTTATTGATGGAGCCAAACGTGAAGTTTGAAATTTTTTCTGCTACTTGCTCTGTTGCTCCTGCTGTACAATAGGAAATAATAATATGAACAGGCGTTGAATACGCTGTAGTTGCACCACAAGTTACTGCTGCTCTGTAATAAGTAGAAGCCGAAATATTGGTAGCAGTATAAGTTGCATTAGTGGCACCGCTAATATTTGACCAGGAAGAACCATCCGCGGAACTTTGCCACTGATAAGAAAGCCCGTCTCCTGTAGAAGTTCCTGTTAATGAAAGATTGGTAGAACCTCCAGAGGCAACCTGAGTGGAGGTGGCATTGGTTGTACCAGCGGTTAGGCTAAGTGGATCGCAGGGAGAACTTGCTTCCTTTTTATATAATTTTAATTTTGTTTGCGCACTCGTATATGCGGCAAAGCGAGGGCTCCCAGAGTTCCATTGAAATATTCTCGCGGGTGTAGCCACGTTTGCCAAGGTCCATAGGCTGGCAGCAACAGTTGCGGACCACTCTTCTTTATTGGTAGGTGCTGAGTTGTAAAAGCCTGCATGATTACTGGTTCCGGTTCCAGTATTTCCCCATGACACATAGCCAACAGAAGCATGATAAATAGTAATTGTCTTGGTTGTAGTACCAGTAACGGTAACGGTAAATATATTATCATTAGTAAAACCCGATGTTATAGTTGCTCCTGGGTTTGAAACTGCTGAATAATTTATAATTGGGCCTGAATTGATTGTATTAATCATCATCCCGTCGTTTGTACCATCTCCCACAATTAAATACTCACCAGATGTTAAATTTGCCAGAGACGTTATTTGAGTAAATGTCTGCCCCCACCCCATCGTGGAGCACAGCACCATGAACAGCGCAAGGGCTGTCCGGATTAAAAAATGTTTTTTTCTTTTCATGTTTTATTGGTTTATGGATTATAATAATAGCGCAAAAATACGCATTCTTCTCTCATGGAATGGATGATTTAGATTACATTTCTGTTAATAATGCGGTACAGCCAAAGGCCGTTCGCATCGTATGGTAAAACGCTGGAAGTAAAGGTAATAAAAAAAAAGAATCGGGCAAATAATATTGGGTTAATTGTTTAGAAAGTTGTGAACTTGCTGATTTGCGAATTTGCTGATTTGCGAATTTGCTGATGGCTGATAGCTTACAAAGTGAATTTTTCTCTCCGGTACAAAAGAGGCTGAAATATTCCCCTCCTCCGGAGGGGTGGCAGCCGACAACAGGAGGATGACGGGGTGGTTTTTTGCAGTTAATACTTAGAAAAAGCGAATTTGCTGATTTGCGAATTTGCTTATTAGCTTATTAGCTCATCATGTTTTGTTCGGATGTTGTTCGGGTCGTGTTCGGTAAACCTTCGGTAAAACCCCCATTTTACCGAACACGATCCGAAGGAGACCCGAACCGTACCCGAAGAAAAGCAGTATGCTAAAGTTTAAATCGGTTAATCGGGTAGTTGTTTAGAAAGAATGCGCTTTTCCCTATAGTACAAAAGAAGTTGAAATATTCCCCTCATCTGGAGTGGTGGCAGCCGACGACAGGAGGATGACGGGGTGGTTTTTTGAAGTTATTACTTAGAAAAAGCGAATTTGCTGATTTGCGAATTTGCGAATTTGCCTTGGTAAAATGAGCCGGGATTTTTCGAATTTGCTGATTTGCTTATTTGCTTATTGCTTATTTGCTTATTAGCTTATGAGCTTATTAGCTTATTAGCTCATCATGTTTTGTTCGGATGTTGTTCGGGTCGTGTTCGGTAAACCTTCGGTAAAACACCCATTTTACCGAACACGATCCGAAGGAGACCCGAACCGTACCCGAAGAAAAGCAGTATGCATAAAGTTTAATCGGTTAATCGGTTAATCGGTTAATCGTTGTTTAGAAAGAATGGGCTTTTCCCTATAGTACAAAAGAGGTTGAAATATTCCCCTCCTCCGGAGGGGTGGCAGCCGATGACAGGAGGATGACGAGGTGGTTTTTTACAGTTAATACTTAGAAAAAGCGAATTTGCTGATTTGCGAATTTGCTGATGGCTGATAGCTTACCAAGTGAATTTTTCTCTCCGGTACAAAAGAGGCTGAAATATTCCCCTCCTCCGGAGGGGTGGCAGCCGACGACAGGAGGATGACGGGGTGGTTTTTTGAAGTTATTACTTAGAAAAAGCGAATTTGATGATTTGCGAATTTGCTGATGAATGATGGATGATTCTTGTTCTTTTGCCTTGACGCAAATCGCAGATTCATCGATTCCATTAAAAACAGTAAATAAACTCTGAGATAAAAGAACCAAAAAAGTGCCTCTCTGGTTTTTATTATTTTTAATGGAATCGGCGAACCACTTCGTTAGGTTTCAAGACTGGACTTTTTTGCTAAAAAAAACAAAATTTATTCATAGAAAACTTACAAACTTGCGCGATAAGATGCTGGTTACTTCATGTCAGATTTTGTGTCGCGCTTCAAACACTGTAAGTTTTTATGAAGTTCGAAAAAGTGAGTGTGATTAAGGGATAAGTTTCACTTTTTTCTTAACGCAAAAAGCTCCTAGGTCGGTTGCCTTCTTCAGAGTATTTGGTCTTTAAATGGTGGTGTAAATCCGCTTCTTAGCTCACCTAAAAACTGCTAAAACAGGGACTTTACATCTCCAAAATTCTTTACCTCCATACTTCACCCGTACATACCCCGTACATACCCCGTAGTTACCCCGTAGTTACCTTATGGTTGATCGTAGTGACCCGTCCTGAAATAACTATACAAGTTAATAAATTAATCCTGATATAACTATACAAATATAGTTGATAATCCTAAATGAACTATACAGCAGTATTTTCATGACTAAAATTGCTGTTATAGTTCTTCCATCTTTTCCTTAGTTATCCTGACCTTAAATTCGGCTGCTGACTGATGGCTTATCTGCTTATTTGCTGATTGCTGGTTAATTATTTAGAAAAAGTAAATGCCCCCATCCAGTACCAAAGAAGCTGGAAACATTCCCCTCCTCTGGAGGGGTGGCAGCCGACGACAGGAGGATGACGGGGTGGTTTTTTACTGGTGAATTTTAGAAAGAGTAAATTGCTGATTTGCAAATTTGCTTATTCGCTGATTTACAAATTTGCTTATTGCTGTTAATCAAGTTAGCCTTTATCCCTTTTTTGCGAAATGCATAAACATGACATTATTCAGCCAAAATTTTTAGGAAAAAAAAACGGAGCGTACTACCTTTACTATAGAAAAATACAACAGCTGCCGGCGGTTTCGTACGATTCTAAAAACACAAAACAATACGTATAACAGCAAAAAACCACAAGGCTATGATACCAACCACCGCATCAGAATTCTCTGAACACGCACCTTAAAAAAAGAAACGGCTCGCTTCAGCCGTAAAAAAGGAGGGCAATTATTGAGATTAATCGCAAATATTGCCGGATGTAGGCCACAGGATGTATTTTTTCATAAGCGATTTGTATTTTTTAATAATCACTGATCCGAAAACCCTGCTTATCTTTGCACCGTCAAAAAGAGACAAACACAACACCACAATTTAACACAAAGAAGAATTAAAACACAAATTATGAAAAAAAGAT
>JAANMX010004476.1_pt1 | contig 11011 bp, 10 predicted proteins | sample 7279681 | NCBI WGS metagenome assembly JAANMX01 (sample SAMN14094542, study PRJNA606508) | bioreactor metagenome | isolation source: A lab-scale SPAN reactor treating ammonium-rich wastewater day 351 | place: Ireland: Galway | collected 2018-01-01
TCGACGAGTACGGCTCGCTGGCCGACTGCCCGGCGAGCTGGCGGATCGACGTGGTGAGCCTGTCGCTCGAGACCCGCCACGGCGTGTGGGTCGCCCAGGTGCCGATCAGGCCGAAGGGGATCAGCAAGAAGAAGCGCACGATCGGGGCGCCGGAGTTCCGGCATTACACCGACGTGCAGGGGCGGTTCACGGATCTGCTGCCGGTGAAGGAAGGCGAGGGCGGGCCTTCCGGCACCCTGCACTGAAGGAGCCGGGGAGGGTGCGCGCATGTGCGGTCGTTACGCCCTCTACGGTCCGGTCTCGCGCCTGCGCGAGGCCTTCGAAGCGGTGCCCGAAGGGTTCGACTTCGAGCCGCGCTGGAACGCGGCGCCGATGCAGTGGCTGCCGGTGGTTCGGCAGCGCTCGAATGGCGAGCGGGTGATCCATCGGCTGCGCTGGGGGCTGGTGCCGTCGTGGGCGAAGGACGAGACGATCGCCCCCAGGTTGATCAACGCGCGCGGCGAGTCGGTCGCAGAGAAGCCTTCGTTTCGGGCGGCGTTCCGCCGCCGGCGCTGCATCGTGCCGGCCAATGGCTTCTACGAGTGGCAGCAGCTCAGTGACCAGCAGGGCGGCGGCAAGCAGCCGTTCTACATCCATCCGGTCGGGGGCGAGTTCTTCGCGCTGGCGGGGCTGTGGGAGCGCTGGACGCGTCCGGCCGACGGCGAGGAGCTCGACACGTTCACGATCGTCACCACTGAGGCCAACGCGGCGATGCGGCCGCTGCACGATCGGATGCCGGTGATCTTGGCGCCTGGGGATTACTGGGCGTGGTTGAACGGGGCGACGCCGGTCGAGCGCGTGCAGGCGCTGGTGCGGCCGTGTCCCGAGGCGGAGCTCGCGGTGCATCCAGTTGGGAAAGCGGTCGGCAACGTTCGCAACGAGGGGGCGAACCTGATCCAGCCGCTCTGAGCCTTGTCACTCACCTCGGCGCACGACACGATCGTAGCCATTCGTCGTCCGAGGATGCGCGAGCCGCTTGCTCAGAAGCAAGCCCTCCAAGAACAGTCCTCCTGGAGAACTCGCCTGGATTGCGTGACGCTCAGCTCACTGGCTGATCCAGTCGGCTTGTTGGTTTTACATCCAAGAGCAAGGCCTATAAAGTCTACACAATGTAAAGACAAGGCGTGTGGGGCGCAAACCGATGGCTCGACGCAAGACCGAGGCAATCAATCTCAGGATGTCTTCCGAGATTAAGGAGTTGCTACGCCTCGCTGCAGACCGCGAGCATCGCACGCTCAGCAACATGATTGAGTATCTGCTTATCGACTACTGCGAGCGTCATGCCATCTCGCCCCCCGCTCAAACCGAAGAGAAGCCGGCCTCCAGCCGTCGCAAGCCCGTCAAGACCCCGTGACTTCAAGCGAATCCCTCATCAAGCTGGGCTACCGACTTGGTCGCAGCGGTACGCATGCCGCCCGCACCATGATGTTCGACGAGCTGATGCTCCTTTTTGAACACACCACGTCGGAAACGACGCGAGACGGCTACCGTGACGAGGTGGTGGGTCTCAACGTTCTAGGCAAGCCGACACAGAAATCGCGTCTGCTCACGTTCGGCCACCTCGTCGAACTCTACGGCTTGGACCCTGCCATTCCGGTGTTCCGCATCTTTCGCAAGCTCTGGGCGCTTGATGAGGCTGCCAGGCCGTTGCTCGCCCTGACGCTTGCAATGGTGCGCGACCCGGTTCTTCGGCTCTCGGAGGCCTTTGTGCTCGCCAAGGGCGAAGGCGACGCCGTGCAGCGCGAAGAGGTCGAGGAACTCATTGCCGCAAACGAACCGGACCGCTTCAGTCCGGCGTCGCTCAAATCCATCGCCCAAAACATCAACGGAAGCTGGACCCAGGCGGGGTTCTTGGTGGGGCGTAGGCGAAAGGTTCGCGCCGCGCCAAAAGTCACGCCGAGCAACATCACCTATGCATTATTCTTGGGGCATCTTGAGGGGCTCTCAGGGCAACGGCTGTTCTCATCCCACTGGATGACGCTGTTATGTAGCTCGCCTGACGAGCTGGAAGCCTTGGCAAACTCTGCCTCGCATCGGGGCCAAATCGTTTTTCTGAATGCCGGCGGCGTCAAAGAAGTCCGTTTCCCGGGCTTTCTAACTCCGGATGAGGAGCAATGGTTGCATGAGTAGCAAAGTCGCGAAGCTGGTCGGTGCCTACCGGGAGCACATCTCGGTACCGTGGGCAGGAGGCCTGGCGGCCATTCAACGCGTCATCTTCGCGGTGTACGACAAGACCGACGAACTGCGTCTGCGGGCGCACATCGACGAGTTTCGCCTGGCCACGCTGGAGGCAGGTCATCAGTGGCTGCTTGTGGACGTCACCAACGCCTTTCCCGAATGGATGGCTGCTCAGGAGTATCGCGACGCCTACTTCGAGTGCCCAGAGGACCTCACCGGCTATCAGGCCGGAGAGATCGTCGAGTTCGTCCATGGCCTGGTCGAGCGCATCAAGACGACGATTGTTACCGAGGCCACGCCCAACACGGGGGTGGCCCTGATGGGCGTGGGTAGCCTTTTCGGCCTGGCCCGCGTCTCTTCGATTGTGGAAGGTATCAAGGACACGGTGGGTGGGCGCCTGGTGGTGTTCTTCCCCGGCGAATACCACCCCGAGAACCACGCGTACCGCTTGCTCGACGCCCGAGACGGCTGGAACTACCTCGCAGTGCCGCTGCTGGCCAAGGAAGCCTGAGCAGAACGCAGCTGCAGAACCAACAAGAACAAGGAAACACGCTGTGCTGAACCGCGACATTTACGTCAAATCCCCCGAACAAAACCGGCTGGCCAACAATGGTGTCGCTGAAGTCTCCGAGGACCACTCTGATGCCGCGCTCGAAGTGCTGCGCTACGAACTGGAGTCCTTCGTGTGCGACGGCCAGTATGCGAAGGGCACGGAGACCATTCTCGAGACGTTCCTGCGCAACCTCGGCGCAAAGTCCGAGCAGCCTGGCGTGTGGATTTCCGGCTTCTACGGTTCAGGTAAGTCGCACCTGGCGAAAATGCTGCGTGCGCTGTGGACCGATCAGCAGCTTCCGGGCGGCGCCTCTGCGCGCGGGCTTGCCGATCTGCCGGATGGAGTTGCCGACCAGTTCAAGGAGTTGAGCACCGAGGGCAAGCGCAATGGTGGCCTGCACGCCGCGGCCGGAAAGTTGGGCGCCGGGGCGGGGGACAACGTTCGCCTGGCATTGCTCGGCATCATCTTCAAGTCCAAGGGGCTGCCGGAGCAGTTCGCACAGGCCCGCTTCGTGATGTGGCTCAAGCATGAGGGGCTGCTCGAAGCCGTTCAGTCCAACTTGAAGGCCGCCGGCCGCCGTCTCGCGCAAGAGTTGCCCCACCTGTATGTATCGAATCACCTGTCAAACGCACTGTTGCAGGCCAATCGCGGCCTTGCAGACAGTGAGGCGGCAGTCCGCCAACTCATAAAGGCGCAATTCCCGCAGGTGGGCGACGTCACTAACGACGAGATGGTCGCCGCCATCCAGAGCGCCCTTTCGGAAGGCGGCAAGTTCCCCCTCACCCTGGTCGTGCTAGACGAGGTCCAGCAATACATCGGTTCGGATGCCGAGAAAGCCTACAAGGTTCAGGAAGTCACCGAGTCCCTCTCCAAGCATTTCAACGGGCAGCTTCTGTTCGTGGGCACTGGCCAATCCGCGTTGTCGGGCATGCCCAACCTGCAGCGTCTGATGGGACGCTTCCCCGTGCAGGTCACCCTGGGCGATTGGGACGTCGAGAACGTCACCCGCAAAATCATCCTCGCCAAGAAGTCGACTGCAGTACCGGAGGTTGACCGTGTCTGGCGCGACAACCTAGGTGAAATTTCCCGCCACCTGCGTGGCACCAAGCTCGAGCACGTCACCGACGACGAGGCGTTCATCACTGCGGACTACCCCATCCTGCCCGTGCGCCGCCGCTTCTGGGAAAACGTCCTTCGCACCATCGACGCCACCGGCACCGTTGCCCAGTTGCGCAGCCAACTCCGGGTCGTCCATGAGGCTGCGCTCGAAACCGCCGAGCTGCCGCTTGGCCATGTCGTCTCCGGCGACTTTCTCTACGACCAGATTGCCGCCAACCTGGTCTCCACCGCCCAGCTCTCTCGCGAGATCTTCGATAGCGTGCAGCGCTTCGCTGCCGGCGATGGCCCGTCTCAGCTCAAGGCCCGACTGCTCAAGCTCATCTGCCTCATCAACAAGCTGCCGCCCGAAAAGGCGATTGCCATTGGCCTTAAGCCCACCGAGGACGTCCTGGCCGACTTGCTGGTCACCGACCTAAAGAGCGGATCGTCCGAGCTTCGTAAGACCATCCCAACCTTGCTTGACGCGCTCCAGGAGAAAGACCACCTGGTGATGGCGCTCGACGGCCCCAATGGCGCCGAGTACCACCTGCAGACCCGCGAATCGAGCGCATGGTACGAGGAGTTTCGTGCGCAGGAGTCCCAGCTCAAGGCCTCCCCCCAGAACATCGAGGTCAAGCGGGCAGACTTCTTCAAAGCGCGTTTCCGCTCGGTGTTGACCAAGGTCCGTGCCGTCCAGGGCTTAGCCCCCGAGGTACGAACGCTGACTGCGTGCTTCGACGAGTCGCTGCCGAAGGACAACGACAAGGCGCTTTACCTGTGGATTCAGGACGGCTGGCAGACAGATGAGAAATCGGTAATTGCCGAAGCCCGCGCGAAGAGTGCCGAGAACCCGACGCTTTTTGCCTTCATGCCGGCCCAGAGCAAAACGGACCTCGCCAACGCGATCGTCACCCTCGAGGCAGCAAAAGCCACGCTAAGCCGCAAGGGCACGCCGAACACGGAGGAGGGGCGTAACGCGCAGCGCTCGATGGAAAGCCGTCAGCGCAATGCCGAGAAGGAAATCGAGACGCTGCTCAACACCCTGTTCGCGGGTGTCCGCGTGTTTCAGGCTGGCGGGCAGGAAGTCACCCAGGGCAACGACTTGGCCGATCGCCTCAACACCGCCGTCAAGTCCTCGGTCATTCGGCTGTATCGCGAGTTCGATGTCGCCGACCAGAAGGGCTGGGACAAAGTGCTGGACGAGGCGCGCAAGGGCAACGCCGAGGCCATGCGGGCAATCGGGCACCTCCAGGAGCCAAAATCACACGCGGTGTGCCAGAAGGTTGTGAGCTTTCTTGGTGCGGGCAAGAAGGGCGCAGAGATTCGCGACAACTTCGAGTCGCCGCCCTACGGTTGGCCGCGCGACACCATCGACGGCGCGCTCTACATCCTGCTCACCACGGGCGAGCTCAAGGCGCGCGACATGGCCCATCGCCCGGTCGATGCCAAGTCGCTCGAACGCAGCAAGCTCACCCAAGCATTCTTCGAGCCTGAATCGGTCAACATCTCGCCGGTCCAGAAGATCAGGATTCGAGGTCTGTTCCAGAGCCTGGGCGTCGGCTGCCAGCCCAACGAAGAGCTGCTCAAGGCGCCAATCCTGATTGCCAAGCTCAAGGAGCTGGCGCTTTGTGCTGGTGGTCCTGCACCTCAACCCGAGCCCCCCAAGTCTGATGCCATTGTGGCGCTGGAACAGGCTTTGGGTAATGGTTTGCTCCTGGAGCTGTTCTCACGGGCAGAGGCGCTGATCGCGCTCGCCAAGCAGTGGGAACAGACCGCCAAGCTCATCAAACAGCGCCTGCCGCTGTGGCACCAACTCGACGCGCTGCTCGAGCATGCCCGCGCGCTCGGACCCTACGTCGAACTCAAGGCCGAGGTTGCGGCCATCACCGCGCAGCGTAGCCTGCTCGCCGAGCCCGACCCGGTCCGTCCGCTGCTGGAGCGCACCACCGACCTTCTGCGCCAAGCACTCAACGCCAAGCTCGATGCCTATCGCGCCGAGTATGAGCAGCAGATGGCCCAACTGGACGCCGACAGCAATTGGCAAAAGCTTGACGACGCTCAGCGTTCCGAGCTGATTCGCACACATCACATCGACGCACCCGCAAGCCTCGACCTCTCCAATGCCGAAAAGCTTGCCGACGCGCTGGACGACTGCGACTTGCAGCGCTGGATCGAGCGCACCCAGGCGCTCACGACCCGCTTCGCTGCCGTGCGCATGGACACCGCCAAGCTCCTCAAGCCCAACGTGGTGCAGGTCAAGCTGCCGCAGCGCACCCTCAACGATGTCGATGAGGTCAGGGCCTGGCTTGCTGAAGTGGAGCAGCTTTTGCTGGCCCAGGTAGCCAAAGGCCCGCTGACCTTCTAAACTTGTATATCCCGTATATACACTGCAGAGAGGTCGTCATGCTGACGCGTATGTTCAAGAGCGGCAATTCGCTCGCGGTGCGCATCCCCAAAGAGCTCGCCTTTCTGGGGCCTGCTGATGAGGTCGAAATCGAGCGCGTTGGCAACACCCTGGTGTTGCGCCCGGTGGAGCGTGAAACCCTGGCGGACGTGCCCGCAATTTTTGCCTCCTTCAGCCCCGATTTCATGGCGGGCGGGCGCGAGTTTCACGAACAAAAAGAGCGCGACTGGGGCGGCGTGTTCGGCAGTGACCCCGCGGATGCGGATGAGTCGCCAAAATCGACCGACGGAGCCTGAGCGCGATGCCCTACATGCTCGACACCAACATCTGCATCCACCTTATTCAGCGTCATCCGCCGCAGGTGTTGCAGCGCCTGGCTGCCTTGAAACAGGGTGAAGCGCTGATGTCGGTCGTCACCTACGCCGAGCTGCGGGCCGGCCTTGAGATACAGCAGCGCAACCGCGACCATGACGAAAAGGTGCTCGCGCTGCTGGTGCAACGCATCCCGGTGCTGCCATTCACCGAGGCGGCCGCCGAGCAGTTCGGCATCTTGCGCGCAGCCATCCGCGACCGCCGCCGCGACGCCCTCGACCGCCTCATCGCCGCCCACGCCATCGCCGCGGGCGCGGTGCTGGTCACCAACAACGAAGACGACTTCCGCGACTACCCTGGCCTGCAGTTGGAAAACTGGGTCTAACCCGAGGACGAGACATGCTCGACCACATCAAGCTCGAACGCTTTACTGCCTTTGAGAATTTGAACATGACGTTTTCTCCGGGCCTCAACGTCATCATCGGCGAGAACGGCTGTGGCAAAACGCATCTGCTCAAGCTCGTCTATGCAGCCTGTGACGTCAGCGTCAACCAAAAAGGCTTTGCCGAGAAGATCAACCGCGTTTTTCTGCCGTCGGGTGACCAGATCGGGCGCTTGGTCAAGCGCCGCAGCGCCAGCAGCACCGGCACCGTCGAAATTCAGCGCACGGTCCTGGTTGCGGGCAAGCCCAAACCGCTCTCCCTGCGCTTGTCGTTGTCGAACCACACCAAGGAGCCAGCCAAGGCCACGCTCTCGGGCGCCTACAAGCAGTGGCAGGAACACCCCCTGACCTCGGTGTACATCCCGGTCAAGGACATGATGGCCAACGCACCGGGCTTTCGCTCCCTGTACAGCCTGCGTCATATCCATTTCGAGGAGGTCTACGCCGATATCATCGACCGCGCCTTCCTCGGCACCTTGAAGGGCCCGATCGACAAGGACCGCAAGCGGCTGCTCGAGATCCTGCAGCAGTCGATGGCCGGCAAGGTGGTGACGCGCAACGAGGAATTCTTTCTCAAGAGCCCCCAGGGTGAGCTGGAGTTCACCTTACTGGCCGAGGGTATCCGCAAGCTCGGTCTGCTCTGGGTGCTCATTCAGAACGGCACCTTGCTCGATGGCAGCGTGTTGCTGTGGGACGAACCCGAAGCCAACCTCAACCCCAAGCTGATGCGCACGGTGGTGCAGATCCTGATCGAACTGCAGCGCCTGGGCGTGCAGGTGTTCGTCACCACGCACAACTACAACCTGCTCAAGGAATTCGACCTCCAATGCCAGGCGCAGGACCGTGTGCTGTTCCACAGCCTGTTCCGTGACGCCGATCAGCAAATTCAGGTTGCCTCCTTCTCGAATTACGACGATCTGCAACCCAACGCCATCGACGACACCCTGGGCGAGCTTGCCGACCGAGAGATTCGGCAGCAGATGGGAGACCTGGGCCAATGAAAGTGCAGGCTGATGGCTTCGAGTTCGAGTTTCCCGGGGCGCTTGACGCATTTGTCTTCGATGACAAACTGGCCTCCAGCCCGCACTATCACGGCTTGTCGCACGCGATGAAGGCGGTCGATCTGGTGGTCGAGTTGCCCGCCGACACGCTGTTCATCGAGGTCAAGGATTTTCACGCGCCCGACGACTACGATTTCCGGTCTGCGCTTTCCCGCGATGCGCAAACCGTCCGTCGCCAGCGCCTCAACCACCTGCGCGATGTGCTGGTGCACAAATTTCGCGACACCTGGCTCTATCGCTGGGCCGAGCATGCGGCGGGGGCTCCGGACAAACCGGTGCACTACCTCTGCCTGCTGACGCTTGATAACGGCCTGCTTGGTGTGATGAGCAAGGAGCTGCGACAGCGCTTGCCCGTCGGTTGTGCCGGTCCGCGTTGGCAGCGCGGGCTGGGCCAGAGCTGCGTGGTGCTCAATCGGCAACGTTGGTCCTCCGCCTTTCCCGCCTGGGCGCTGCGACGCGTCTGAATCACCTCGGCTGTCCATCAAAAAGATCCGCCATCCCCATCGCCATGAACGCCCCCCTCGCCAAGCCGCTACGCACCCAACTCGAAAACACCGTCAAGTCCGCCCGCGACATCGCCGAGACCGCCGCCCGTGCCGCCCTCCAGCAACTCGCGGTGGGCGAGGGCCGGGTGCCGGACTACCTGAACGACGCCCAGCGCGCTTTGCGCCGCCGACTGCGCGCCCACGGCCGAAGCCTTGGGGATGCGAAGAGCAGCGTCGACGACACCCAGGAGCTGCGCCAGCTGGTGTGGGAGGTGGCCTATGAGCACTGGCACCGTATGCTGTTCGCCCGCTTCCTCGCCGAAAACGGCCTGCTGTTGTGGGAGCCGGGCGCGGCGGTGTCGCTGCAGGACTGCCGCGAGATGGTCGACCACCACCCCGAGATGGCGATGGGCGCGCGCAGCGAGTGGGAACTGGCCGGCAAGCTCGCCGCGCGCATGCTGCCGCAGGTGTTCAAGCCTCAGCATCCGGTGTTCGAGCTGGTGTTCGCGCCCGAGCATCAGCGCGAGCTGGAACGCCTGCTCGCCGCGCTGCCGCCCGAGGTTTTCCTGGCCAGCGACAGCCTGGGCTGGGTGTATCAGTTCTGGCAGGCGCGGCGCAAGGACGAGGTCAACGCCTCCGAGGTGAAGATTGGCGCGGACGAGCTGCCCGCCGTCACCCAGATGTTCACCGAGCCCTACATGGTGGACTTCCTGCTGCACAACTCGCTCGGCGCGTGGTGGGTCACCCGCCACCCAGACACGCCGTGCCCGGTGCCGCTGACCTATCTGCGCACGCTGGAGGATGGCACGCCGGCGGCGGGTCGCTTCGAGGGCTGGCCCGACACGCTTACCGATTTCAAGCTGCTCGACCCCTGCTGCGGCTCCGGCCATTTCCTGGTGGCGGCCTTCCTGATGCTGGTGCCGATGCGCATGACGGCGGAACACTTCTCCGCCCGCGAGGCGGTGGATGCGGTGCTGCGCGACAACCTGCACGGCCTGGAGCTGGACCCGCGCTGCGTGGAAATTGCCGTGTTCGCGCTGGCGCTCGCCGCGTGGCGCTTCCCGGACGAAGCCGGCCAGCCGCTGGGCGTGCGCGCGGACATGCCCGCGCCCAACATCGCGTGCTGCGGGCTGAAGGTGGCCGCGCGGGCTGCAGACTGGATGGCGCTGGTCCCCGACGAGGTGCCCAACGCCACCTACCTGCGCCAGGAGCTTCGCCTGCTGCACGACAGCTTCTCCCAGGCGCCGCTGCTGGGCAGCCTGCTCGACCCGGCGCGCAGCCTCAAGAACGACCTCGCCACCACCAGCTTCGACACCTTGCGGGCGCTGCTGGAGCGGGCGCTGTCCACCGAGCGCCCGGCCACGCTGTGGGGCGAGGGCAACGAGGTGCAGGATGAAGCCTGGGACCACGCCCTGACCGCCCGCGGCCTGCTCGATGCGGCGCGGCTGCTGGATGCGCGTTACCACCTGGTGGTGACCAACGTGCCCTATCTGGCGCGCGGCAAGCAGTCCGACGCGCTCAAGGCCTTCTGCGAAACCCACTACCCGGACGCCAAGAACGACCTCGCCAACGTGTTCCTGGAGCGCTGCCTGGAACTGTCGCAGCGTGGAGCGGCCGGTGTGGTGCAGATTGTGATGCCGCAGAACTGGCTGTTCCTCACCAGCTACAAGAAGCAGCGCGAAAGCCTTCTGAAGCGGGTGCAGTGGAACCTGCTGGCACGGCTGGGGGAGGGTGGCTTCGATAGCCCGCAGGCGGCGGGGGCCTTCATCATCCTGCTCACCCAGACCCATGCGCCGGCGGACGAGGCGTTTGCCTTGCGCGGCGTGGATGCCAGCGGGCTGAAGGGGGCTGGGGAGAAGGCTGTGCTGCTGCAGAACGGGGGGGTGGTGTCGGTAGGGCAGAAGGGGCAGTTGGGGAATCCGGATGCGCGGGTCTCAATGGGGGAATCGGAGTCTACTAAACTACTCGCACGATATGCAGATGGTTTCAAGGGGCTCTCGACCGGCGACCTTAATCGATTTATTCATGAGTTCTGGGAGACCCCTGGCATATCAGACGGGTGGGTTCGCTACCAAGGTTCAGTGGAGGTCACGGAGTCCTACGGCGGTCGCTCTCAGGTACTGCTTTGGGAGAATGGTAAAGGCGCAATGGTCGAACAACCGTCCTGCTACGTGAAAGGAGCGAAAGCATGGACACGTAAGGGGGTTTCAATCACCCAAATGCGCAGCCTCCCGGCGACTCTTTATGATGGGGATATGTTCGATGAAAATGCGGCTGCCGTGATTCCAGATGATGAGTCACACAGAGGGGCTCTTTATTGTTTTGTTTCGAGCCCGGAGTCAGGGCCATCGCACTCGAATGACATGGCCTTTTTGAGACTTTCCAAAAAAGTCTTTCACGTTCAATAGGTTATGCAGCCATCTTGTGAACCCTCTCGAA
>JAANMX010004478.1_pt1 | contig 11009 bp, 11 predicted proteins | sample 7279681 | NCBI WGS metagenome assembly JAANMX01 (sample SAMN14094542, study PRJNA606508) | bioreactor metagenome | isolation source: A lab-scale SPAN reactor treating ammonium-rich wastewater day 351 | place: Ireland: Galway | collected 2018-01-01
GTTCCGAAGAAATAAGTATCCACGTTTTCACTTGGCACTCGACTGGAACCTTCCTGTTACAGCCCAGAACGAGGTCATTAATTTTTCGGAACAGCCTTAGTTCGGGCTGGCGCAAGCTAACAGCTTGCGTTACAGGGCTATTTACACAACAGGCCACACGACCGGCTGACACCGGTAACGACGAAAATATTGTACGTCGGACTGTTAGTCCGACTGGCCTGTTCTATTGCAGGTCGGACTGACAGTCCGACGTACGAATGGCTATTTACACATCAGTCAGACAAGCTGCCAGCGGCCATCGCCAAAGGATACCCGCACCTCTTGCTCTGGCTGAAGGTAGACAACCGCGCTTTCGCTGACGACCTCCCGGGTGCCGGCCTGGGCCATCAGCGGGCCGCGCACCTCGGCCAGATAGCGCTGCTGGGCAGAATCGGGCAGATGGCGCAGATGGGTGCGGTAGAGTTCCGTCTTGCCCAGCGCCACCCGCAGCCAGGCGTTACCCCGCCAACGCCAGCCCATATAAATCGCCTCCAGCACCACCCCCACGGCCAGGGCAATCCAGACCCCCAACGATCCCATCCCCACCGGAAAGGCCAGCACCCAGGCCAGAGAGACGGCCACCAGCGCTCGCGTCACCATTGTACTGATCAGACCGGGAACCGAATCCCCCGCGCCGCGTAGGGCGCCGTTGGCAACCATCGCCAGCGCGCTCAGGGGCAGGACGACGGTATTGATGCGAAAGTAAGTCGTCCCCGTCGCCAGCAACACCGGATGGCTGCTGGGGTCAAAGAGGCGGATGATGGCCGGGGCAAAGATGATAATCGGCAGGGCCAGGACAGCCATTACGCCCAACCCCAGCCAGATCGCCATATTGCCCCGCAGCCGGGCCTCGTCGGGCTGCCAGCGACCCAACGCCTGCCCCACCAAAGAAGTTGCCGCCACATTCAGGGCCAGACCGGGCATAAAGACCAGCGCCTCCACCTGAAAACCGATAGCCAGCGCGGCCGCGCCGTAGGTGCCCACTTCGGTCGAGGTGATGATGCCCAGCACCAGCAGCCTCGAGCCGTTGCGAAAAAGCCCCTGCACCCCAGAGGGCACGCCGATTTCAAAAATATCTTTGAATAGCTGCCAGTCCGGGCGGTAGCTGCCGGGCAAAATCTTTACTTCGTGCTTGCCCGCATAGAAGAGGAAGAAGACGACAGCCACGCCGGTCCCTCTGGCGATGACAGTGCCCAGAGCTGCACCGGCCACCCCCATAGCCGGAATAGGCCCCATCCCGAACATCAACACAAAATTGAGCAGCACATTCAGTACATTCAGGCTGCCGGTCAGGATCAGCGGTGTGACCATATCCCCTGCGCCCTGCATCAGCCGGTTGAAAACCATATTCAGCACCAGAAAGGGGGTGCCCAGAAAGATGATGCGCAGGTAGGAGAGTCCCAGCGCCACCGCTTCCGGCTCGCCCCCGCTGTTAACCAGCGAAAGCAGGGGCCGGGCCAGCAGCAGCCCCAAGACCGTCAACACCAGAGAGATGAGCACCCCAGAGGAGATGGCCTGGCGGGTCACAAAGCTCATACGCGCCGGGTCCCGTGCGCCTTTGGCCTGGGCTATCATTGTCATCGCGCCGGCAGCCACCGAAAGCAGCATCACCAACACCAGCATGCGGATGGCACTGCTCAGACCCACCGCGGCAATGGCGATCGGTCCCAGGCGGCCCACCATAAAAACATCAATCGTATCCACCAGCGATTGGAGAAGATTGGTCAGGATCACCGGCAGGGCCAGTTTCCACACTTCCAGCAGCAGCGCCTTGCGTTTGCTCCACGAGACAGGCTCTGTCCGGCTGCTCTCCGCTGCGGTGACGAGAGGGGTGCTTGTCATTGGGGGGATTCCTTCTAAATCGGTTTTGATCCGTCCAGTATAGGATAACCACAAAGGGGAGAAGGGGTGACAGGGTGACAGGATGACAGGGTGAAATCCGTGTCAATCTGTTTTATCCGTGTCAATCTGTGTCCTTCTTTTTCTTCTTTGTGGTTCAGATTATAGAGAGTCGAAAGAGTTCGGCCGCGGTTTCGCCCAGGATGCGCTCGGCGTCGCACGGGGTGAGGAAGGGCAGCCCCTCCCGGATCAGACGCAGTTCGTCGGCCAGGGAGAGCCAATTGTGCCGGGTGCGGTGCTGGCCGGGATAGCCCGTGCCCCAGACTGTGCGCTCTGTGCCGAAGGCGTCCAGCAGGGCGCGGATGAAGGGGTGAACATCGGCAAAAGGGAAGGGCTGCCGGGAGCGCCCTTTCACATCGGAGAGTTTGAAACGGATGTTGGCGTGGGTGGCCAGGTCCAGAATCGGCTGGAACCCGGCCATATCGCTGCCAATTTCCGGGTAGCCCATGTGGTCCACAATCAGGCGCAGATGGGGATAGCGGGTGGCGATGGCGGCCAACTGATCGGCCTGGGCCGCGCGCAGATGGAATTGGAGAATGGCGTCCAGTCCGGCCAGTTCCTCCCAAAGCCCGTCGTTCTCTGGACGCAACAGGACTTTCTGCTCCGGGTAGTACATCGGGTGGAAACGAAAGCCTGCCAGCCCCCGCTCCTGTACCCAATAGCGGGCAAGCGCAGCGTTCTCCGGGTCAAGCGGATCCAACAGCCCCATCCCCACAAAACGGTCGGGGAAACGGGCCACCGAATCGGCGATGTAGCCGTTGTCCCAGGTGGACCAGCTTGTCTGCACCAGCACAGAACAGTCCACGCCGTGGGCGTCCATCTCGGCCAGCAGTTCGTCGGCCGTGCCCGGTTCGTCGGGCAGGGCTGTCCAGTTGGGCGCGGTGGGGCCGACGGGGTAACGGGGCGGGTCAATCTCCCAGACGTGGACGTGGGTGTCGATGATCATTGGGTCACCTCCACCCGCTGCCCACCCCGCCAACTCTGCCCCGGCGAGAGACGCACAGGCGTGCCCACCACCCCCGCTTCGATGCAGAGCATCCGCCGGTAGCCCTCCGGCTGCATATCCGGGATGCGCGAAGCCCGCTCCACACCGGGATTCCACAGGACGATATCGGGGAAATTCTCATTCGTCAGGCTGACGGCCCGGGACCCTTCCCGCACAACCGCCTTCTGTGCGCCGTAATAGACCCGGCCTGCACCTTCCGGCCCAAAGCCCGTCAAGCGCTCGGTCTGGGGCATTTCCCGCTTTTCGGTGAAAGTATTTTTGTAGGGAATGCCGACAAAGCCTTCGACAGTCGTCTGGAAAATGTCTTCCAGACGCAGATACGTGTGGAGCGCGCCGCTGAAGGTAAAGTCGGCATTGCCGGTGTTGGTGACGGCGAAGGCGATGCCCAGCCGCTGCCCGCCGACGGTGACGCCCATCTCGGCGGCGAAGGGATGGGGCCAGAGGGCACGGGTGGCCGGGCTGTCGGTCAGGCGCAGGGTGGCGGTGACAGCGCCGCCGACGCCAGCAGCCACGCCCGCCAATTTCCAGGGAACATTGCGGGCGAAGCCGTGGGGTTGCAGAGGGCCTTCCCCAGAGAATTGGGGCCAACAGACAGGCACGCCGCCCCGGATAGCCTCGCCGGGGGCAAAACGGGCCGTGCGGCTCAGGAATAGCTGCTCCTCACCGCCCGCGGGAATCCAGGAGGTGACGTGCGCTCCCTGTAAATAAATCTCCGCCCGCGCGCCGTCGGGTCCGGCCAGGAGGATTTTGGGCAGTCCCCCCGCGCCGGGGAGGATGGGGGTAGGGATGGATTGGGGCATTGGCTGACTCCGCTGGAGGTGGGATGCTGAGATAATAGGAGAAGGATAGCGCCGGTGGGGATTTTGCGCAAGCGGGGATTTGTGCCCTCACCCCTGGTCCCTCTCCCAGCCGGGACGATTGGCGGGCGGGTTGTGTCGGTCAGGCTGGGAGAGGGGAGTCTGATCTCTCGTGCCCACGCTCCCGTGTGGGTACTCCGAACGGACGCTCCGCATCCACAACGCCACCACAGATTTTTGATAATATAAAATCGCAGAGGGAGGCATATCTTCGGTAAGGTAAGAGGGCAGAATTGTCAGCCCACGAACCAAAACGGAGGAAATAAGCTGCTCTGATTTTGCTGGTATTTTGGTAAGCATATAATTAAGTTGGGACGGGATCGAAGGTCAAAGAATAGCCAGCGAAATCAGAGTCGATATTTATTTTCGTGAAATAGCCTTACTGGGCGGTGAAAAGGGGCGATGAGTAGACAATCATCAGCTTCTGCCAGATTTTGCGGGAAAGACCGGTGGTCAGGGATTCGATCTCATTGACCGCAGCCAGCACCGCGGGATCGTCCGAATCCTGGGCGTAGAGCGCGGCGATCTTGCCAATCAGCGAGAGCATCTCGCTGCAATAGTCCAGGTAGCGGCTTAGCTCGAACTGACTCATCTCGCGTACCGGCGACGAGGGGGTGAGCAGAACGCCTGGGCGGAAGCGGTCCGGGTCTTTGGTAAGCTGGTGCATATCCACCACATGGGCCAGAGAGCGCAACTCGTGGAGAGCCGCCAACATCTGCTGACGCACAATGCGGCCTTCCCAGCGGGCCAGAAAAAAGATAGCCGCGCCCAGGAGGATCACTTCATTGATCACCGATTCGGTGGCCTGCAAATAGTCCAGCACCGATGCCCCATCCACCGACAACTGCGCGCTGCGCAGGGCGCTTATGCTCAACACCCCCAGCCCCAGCAGGGCAATGACCAGCAGCAGATAGATCACCCGCACCCACCAGATGGGCCGGTGAATCTGGGCGGCCTGGTCTTCGGCCCGGCGCGCCACGACCAGAAGCTCCTGGGCCACCAGCGCCAATCCAAAACTGGGAAAACGCTCGTTGACCCGGGCCGCCAGCCGCTCCACTGTCTCCACAATACGCCCGGCGTCCAGGGCCAGATAGTCAGTCGTCATCCACTGCCTCCCTCCAATGCCCGACGTACGTGACCACCGGCCCGCACCAACCGGGTGTTGGCCTCGTCCGCATCCACACCGGAGAGCCCCATCACCACCGCCACCTTCACCCGCCAGTTGGCCGCGTCCAACAGCTTTTCTGCCTCGTCGCTTCCCAACCCGGTAATTTCGTCCACAATGCGGATAGCCCGTAAACGCAGTTTGGCATTCGTCGGCTGCACATCCACCATCAGATTGCCATAGACTTTGCCCAGGCGTACCAGGGCACCGGTGCTGAGCATATTGAGTACCAGTTTTTGGGCCGTGCCTGCCTTCAGCCGGGTGGAGCCGGTGAGAATTTCCGGACCGGTGACGACTTCGATGGCAATGTCGGCGGCCCCGGCCACAGCAGAGCCGGGATTGCAGACAACCGCAATCGTCGGCGCGCCCACCTGTCGGGCATAGGCCAGCCCGCCGATGACATAGGGTGTGCCGCCGCTGGCTGCAATCCCCACCAGCACATCCCCGGCCGCAAAAGCGTGGGCCAGCAGATCGGCCCGCCCCTGGGCCGCCGAATCTTCCGCACCCTCTACCGAGCGGGTAAGGGCCTTTTCGCCCCCGGCCATCAACCCAATGGCCCGCTCCGGCGGCAGGCTGAAGGTGGGCACAAGTTCTGTGGCGTCCAGCACCCCCAGTCTGCCGCTGGTCCCCGCGCCCAGATAGAACAGACGCCCTCCTGCGGCCAGAGAGGAGGCAATCGTTTCAATCGCCTGGGCAATCTGGGGCAGCACTTCGGCCACGGCCAGGGGCACAGCCGCGTCCAGCCGGTTCATCAGCCGGGCGAAGTCCAGGGCAGAAAGAGTGTCCATTGCTGCGCTGGCTGGGTTGGGGGTTTCGGTTGGGGGGGGAGTGTGACGCATTGTGAATGTTCCGGTGTGGTGGGTTGCTGCGCAGGGCTGCCTGATGGGGCAATCTCTTACAGCCCGATTTTTTTCAGAGCCAGGAGTGCGGCACCGACGGCTGGCTCCACCTGCGGATGGATGATGTCGATCCCCGGCGCAATGCTGGTCAACTTACCCGCCACCAGGTCCGCATAGAAGCCGGGACGCAGCAGCCCGCCCGCCATCACCAGGGGGAAGCCGTCGCCCATTGCCAGGGCATCGGCCACGGCCTGCACGGCCACAGCCAACCCCTGGGCTGCCCGATCCAGAAGTTGCAAAGCCACCGGGTCGTCTGCCTGTGCGCAACGGATGGCCTGGGGCGCTAAGGCAGCAAAACGCTCCCAGGCCGTGTCGGCGTAGGTCCAGGGGATTAATTCCTGGGGCTGCTCCATACCCAACTGCGCCAGAACCGCGGCAGTCAGCGCTGTGTCCGGCCCCCGGCCATCGGCCGCCCACATCACAGCCGAGAGGATAGCCGCGCCGATGGCGTAGCCGCTGCCCTGATCCCCCAGCAGCGCGCCGGTTCCGCCCGCCCGGTGGCTACGCCCGCTGCGGTCAAAGCCATAGACGATCATCCCCGTACCGCTGATCAGTACCAGCCCGTAGACATCACCGCCAGTGCCCGCGGAAAGAGCGACTACTGCGTCGTTGTGGATGGCTGTGACCGCCTGGGGGGCAAGGGCTGCCAGCCATTCCTGCATCTGCATCCGGTCCTCCGGGCGGTCCACCCCGGACGCACCGATGCAGATGGCTGCCAGGTCTGCCGAGGAGACTCCTGCCTCCTCCAGTGCCAGCTGGGTCACTGTCTGCAAATTGGAGCGAGCCGTTTCCTTGCCCACACTGTTCCAATTGGTCGAGCCGGCCTGCCCCCGACCCAGCACGCGCCGTGTACCATCCATGACCACAGCCGCGGTCTTTGTCCCGCCACCGTCAATACCCAAGACAAGCTGCCTGTTCATCATTTCACCCGGAATCGTCTGTGTAAGGTCAAATCAGATCAACCCATCGGGACGAAGGGTTGGGGTTAATTTTCGTCGAATACGAGCTATTGTCCCACGAAGTCGAAAAATACACCAGTGATTTACGGGATAGGAGATACTATCCAAATGCCGATATACTAGCCAGGAGCTATCGCTCACACCAGTAAATCTAGGCAAAACAACGTAGATGCAGCGTGAGAAAATCTAGACTAACGGCAACTGTCCAGAAATAAGCATATTAGCGTGCGCTCCCATATTGAAGAGTTCAAAGTGGAATGTTATACTGCGATTACACAGATTCTTCATCTGTAAGTGCGTGAATGGCTAACCTGATTGTCTGATTTGTTTGTGGATAGCAAGTGTAGTTCTACGCAAAAACTCGTAGACACGTTCTAAGGATGTACAATCCTTGTTAAAGATGAGAGGCGATTATGGGGAATATCGATCACTATCGTAACGGTAACGGTAATGGTAACGGTGATAGAAATACCGATATGATTCGGATTATGATTGTTGAGGATCATCCGCTTTTCGGCCAGGGCCTGCGCCGGGTATTGGAAGGAGAAAGCGATCTTCGAGTAATCGCCGAGGTGGACGACGGTGCCGACGCCGTGTATCGGGCGCTGGAGTATCAGCCTGATGTAATACTGATGGATATCAATCTGCCGGGGAAGAATGGCCTCCAGGCCACCCGGGAGATCAAAAACAGCCCCCAGGGCACGGCCATCGGCATTATCATTCTGACGGCCTATCACGACGACGAGCAACTGTTCCACGCCCTGCGGGCCGGTGCCGCCGCCTATTACCCAAAGGACGTGCTGCCCAATGAACTGATTCCCGCGGTGCGGGCTGTGGCGCAGAACAACTACGTCATCGGCGAAGAGGTGATGAACCGGCCCCAGGTGGCCCGCTGGATGATTCGTCAGTTTGAAGACCTGGCTATCTTCGGTGAATCTCCCGACGAGATGTTTGTACCCCTCAGTCCACGGGAGATGGAGATTCTCCAGTTTATTACCCGGGGAGCCAGCAACAAAGAGATCGCCCACGCTCTGGGCATCAGCCGCCAAACTGTAAAGAACCACATGAGCAGTATCCTGCGCAAGCTGGCTGTGAATGACCGTACCCAGGCCGCTGTTCTGGCTCTGCGCCGGGGCTGGGTGCGGCTGGAAGACACAGCAGCCATTAATTAGCCGTTCGTGCCTGGCATCGGGCTTCTCCTTTTGGGTGGAGAGGGATCGCACAAGTTGCGATCCCTCTCTTTTTTTGGTTCAATAAGAAAAGCTCGATATGCAAGCCCAATTTCTTGGCAAAGGAGTACCCAATGTCTATGTCCCGTACGCCTTCCAACCGGGGGGGGCAGAGTTTTCTGGAATACGCGCTGATGATTGTTCTGGTGGCGATTGTTGTGCTGGCAATCCTATTGATCGTCGGTGATGACCTGCGGGTCTTTGTCAACGATCTCTTTTCCCGCTGGTTTCCACTCCAGAGCGAGGCCCTGGGATGGCCGGGCTACCACATGTGAAACCCCTTGCCCGATTGGGTGTCTATCTGACCGACTTTCTATTCCCGCCCCGGTGCGCAGGCTGCGCCAGGGCGGGTTCTGTTTTCTGTGATCGGTGCGCACAAGCGGTGCTGCCGATCTCTGGCCCCATCTGCGCCCACTGCGGGCGACCCCAACCCCGAGACGTAGGGATTTGCTTTGCCTGTCAAAGCGGTGGGCGAGAGGTCTTTCATCTGGTGCGGCCCGCCACCCTCTATACGCACCCTCTGCGATCTGCCATCCACGGGCTGAAGTACGCCGGCCAACCGGAACTGGCAGAACTGCTGGCACGTTATCTGGTTGCCGTGGCACAACAACCCTTATGGCAGGATGTGCTGCCCCGGATCGACTGGATGCTGCCAGTCCCGCTCCATCCACAGCGGCTGGCCGAGAGGGGGTACAACCAATCCGGGTTGCTGGCTGCGTCGGCGGCGAAACGGCTGGGGCTGGCCTATACCGATTCCCTGTTGCTGCGCAGCCGCCAAACCCGCTCTCAAGTGGGGCTGTCGGCCAGCGAACGGCAGCAAAATGTGGCCGATGCTTTCGTGGCCGGGGCGGGGGTGGCTGACAAGTGCGTTCTCCTGGTGGATGATGTGCTGACGACCGGGGCGACGCTGACCGCCTGCGCCCAGGCATTGCGTCTGGCCGGGGCAGTAGCGGTCTATGGATTGGTTCTTTCCACGCCGGCCCCAACAACGGACGGAGTGCTGGGGGATGCCCCCCCGTCATAGGTCTAGGCTAAAGGCCCTACCGCAGACCGGTTGACAAGCAGTTCTATCCGGAATACAATAGATTAAACCCCACACCAAAGGAGGTGTACCCCAATCCTATCTCCTTCCCCCCAAAGTCTTCTGCTTCCTGGCTCGCGCCAAATTATATCCATACTGTGCAGAAAGGAGTTTCTGGTATGAATCTGAACATTCATGGCCGGAATATCGAAGTGACCGATTGGATCCATCAGTACGTTGAGAAGAAGGTCGGACGCCTGGAACGCTACTTGCCCCAGGTCAAGGAGGCCAAAGCCGAACTGGTCTACACGGAGACACGGGCCGCGGCGGATCGCTACACCGCACAGCTGACTATCTGGACCAACGGTCAAATCCTGCGGGCGGAGGAATCGACCGACGACATCTTTGCCTCTATTGACGCGATTGTGGATAAGATGTCCCGGCAGATCGAGCGCTACAAAGGACGCCGTTTTAAGAATAAAAGGCGTATAGCCGCGGCAGGCGCGGCCGAGGCCGATCTGGCCGCCACCACTCTGCCCGAAGAGGCCGAAGTGGAGGCCGAGGAGGCATCAGGTCATGTGGTGCGCACAAAGCGCTTCCTCGTCCAGCCGATGACTTTGGAAGATGCCGTCGAGCAGATGGAATTGCTGGGCCACGATTTCTTCATCTATTTCAGCGTGGGTGCAAACGCCATGAATGTACTCTACCGGCGCAAGGATGGGAATTACGGCCTTCTGCAACCGGAGCAGGGATAGCCGTTAAGCAGACCTGCCCGGTTTGTAACTGCTCACCCCCGAAGTCGATCCAGTTCCCTCCCTAGAATGGGGAGGGGTAGGGTGGAGTGACTCAACAGTTACCCCGGTTTTGGTAAGCCGGGCAGGTCATTTGACACATTGAAATCTGTCGATATGTATCTGTAGAGACACGGCGTGCCGTGTCTCTACTTTTTAGTGGGATTTTTAGTGGGACGGGTCGCGCTGCACAAACCGAATATCGGCCACATCCCGGCAGACGCTGCCTGTGTAGAGCCAGGAAATCTGGCGCAGGGCCAGAGCCTGGTCAAATTCGGTCAGGGCAGACGTGCCGTTGGCAGGGACGACTACATTGTACCAGCGCAGCCCCGCCGAGGCCGCGGTGTGCAGGACGCAGATGCTGCTCACTGTCCCCACAATCACCAGATTTTCCACCTTCCAGACCGAACGCAAAAAGTGATCCAGCCAGGTGCCGTAAAAGCCGTCGTAGCGGCTCTTTTGACAGATCAGATCCTTGGGTCTGGGGGCCAATTCTTCCACAATTTCCCACCCCCACGTAGCGTGGCGGCAATGTTCCGGCCAGATAGCCCACTCTGGGTCGTTGTCGAAGTGGGTGTCCTGGGTGTAGGCTACGGGCACCCCCGCGCTGCGCGCCGCACCGAGCAGGGACTGAATGCCAGGGATAGTGGCCGCCGCGTCGGGCACAACCAGTGCGCCCCCTGTTTTGACAAAATCGTTCTGCATATCCACCACAATCAGCGCGCTCTTGCCCGCTGGTAACAGAACCTCCGCCTTGAAGTCAATCGCCGGGACTTCCACTGTGTGGGCCGGAATAAAGGGTACGCTCATTCAGATTCTCCTTTTGGGCTGGGAAACTTACCCCCATTGGCTGCGTAGTATTTGCCACAAACCGCGCAGGCAGGTATTCGATAGTGTTTATGTTACACGAAGTTTTGATGCTTGTCAAACCGTTCGCTGGAAGCGGGGGGGTGTGCTACAATTCTGTGAGCCGGAGCGCAGGGGCGCAGAATTTTCGTATATCTGCGAAATCCGCCTCTTTCCGCGCTACTTTGTATTGGTCAAGAACATCGTGAAATCTGTAGGTGCGGTTTGCAACCGCACTTCTTCGGGTGAAAGTGCGGTTGCAAACCGCACCTACGTTTTACCATCTCGTTGACCAGTA
>JAANMX010004481.1_pt1 | contig 11004 bp, 8 predicted proteins | sample 7279681 | NCBI WGS metagenome assembly JAANMX01 (sample SAMN14094542, study PRJNA606508) | bioreactor metagenome | isolation source: A lab-scale SPAN reactor treating ammonium-rich wastewater day 351 | place: Ireland: Galway | collected 2018-01-01
TGTGGGCGGCGCCGCGGAGCCGGCCGGATTCCGCGAGTTCGTCGGCGTCGCGGACATCGAGGAGGAACTCGGCGGTGGGGCGCCAGGTCTCGGGGGAGACGGTCTTGACGTCGCCTCGGGCGATGTGGGAGGCGACGAAGCCGGAGACGTTGACGGGGTCGTTGGCGGAGCCGAAGGGTGGGGAGTAGGCGAGGTCGAGGTTCTCGAGATCGAAGACCGTGAGTCGGGCGGCGATCGCGGTGGCCAGGACATCGACGCGCTTGTCGACGCCGGCCTCGCCAATGGCCTGGGCGCCGAGCAATCGGCCGGTGCCCTCCTCGGCCAGGATCTTGAGCAGGAGGGGCTTGGCGCCGGGGTAATAGCTGGCGTGGGTGTAATCGCGGGTGACGGAGGTGAAGAAGGAGAAGCCGGCGGCGTCTGCCTGGCGCGAATTGAGGCCGGTGGAGGCAGCGGAGAGGTGGAGCACCCGGACGATGGATGTGCCGAGCGCCCCCGGGTAGATGAGTTTCCCGCCGGCGGCATTGGCGCCGGCGATGCGGCCCTGACGGTTCGCCGGTCCGGCGAGGGGGATCCGGACCCGCATCCCGGTGATGGCGTGGGTGGTCTCGGCGGCGTCGCCGACGACATAGATGTCGGGGTCCGAGGATTCCATGCGGCCGTTGGCCTTCACGCCTCCGGTCCTGCCGATCTCTAGGCCGGCTTCCTTGGCCAGCTCGACCTCGGCGCGGACGCCGACGCTCAGCAGCACGAGATCGGCGGGGACCTCGGAGCCGTCATCGAGCACCACGGCCCGGTCTGTGAAGGACTTGGCGCCGATGCCGCAGCGGAAATGGAAGCGATCGCCGCGGAGCTGGCCCTCGAAGTGGGCCCCGAATTCGGGATCGAGGGTGGGGAGGATGTGCGGGGCCTTTTCGATGACGGTCACGCTCATGCCGCGGTGCAGGAAGGCCTCCGCCATCTCCAGGCCGATGAAACCGCCGCCGATCACCGCGGCGGTCCGCGGTTGCTTCGAATCGACGAACGCGGCGATGCGGTCCATATCGGGGACATCGCGCAGGGTGAAGACGTGCGGTTGGCCGACGCCCTCGAAGGGGGGGACGATGGGCCGGGCGCCCTGGCTAAGGACGAGCTTGTCGTAGGGGACATCTCGGGAGGCGCCGTCGGGCCCCTGCACGGCGATGACCTTATTGGCGCGATCGATCCGGGTGACCTCGTGGTTGATGTGAGCGCGGACCCGGGCCCGCGTCCAAAAGGTCTCCGGCGTCATGATGAGCAATTTCTCGCGGTCCTGGATCTCCCCCGCGATGTAATATGGAAGGCCGCAGTTCGCGAACGAGATATACGGGCCGCGCTCGAAAATCTGGATGTCGGCAGTCTCGTCGACACGGCGGGCCTTGGCCGCCGCCGACGCGCCGCCGGCGACGCCGCCGACGATAACGATCTTTCTCATGCGTTTGCCTTTCGGGATAGGGTTTGGGTGATGAGCAGGCCCGTTCCCGTGAGACCACAGAACCCCAGAAAAAGTGCGAGGTTCGAGACCCGCATCCAGAGATTCTTCATCGCTTTTCGGACGGCCGCCGATTCCACGGCATGGCCGCTAGCATGTTCGCCATCATGCAGGTGTCGGTCACGGCGGCGAAGGTCAACCCGGCGCCGACGAAGCCCGACAGCCAGATCCATCCCGGATGGACGAAATGGGCCAAGAGCGCGCCGGCCAGCGCCATCAGGCCCGCGACCAGCCGGACCTGCCGCTCAATCGCCCACGGGGCATGGGGGTCCCTCTCCAGTGGCAGCCCCGCCCTCTTCCATGCCTCGATCCCGCCATCCAGGACCATCACGGATGGGAAGCCCATCGCCGAAAGGCGCTTCGCCGCCTCCCGGCCGCGCCGGCCCGCCCGGCAAATCAAGACCGTCTCGCGCGAGCGGTCCAGCGTCCCCGCGCCGGACTCCAGCGAGCCCAGCGGCACCAGTTTTGAACCGGCGATCCGCCCTCCGGCATATTCCGCGTAGTCCCGCACGTCCACGAGGACGCAGTCGCCCGCGGCGATCTTCGCGTTGAGTTCCCCGGGCCCGCACGTGGGGCACCCGGCCGATTCGTCTTTCGAGCAGCACGATTCCATGCTTGCAATATATAATCATATGATTATAATGCAAGCAAGAATATGGGCGCGGCGAAAAAGAGGCGTGCGATGTCGGCGGGGGCGCTGGAGCTGGTGGCGGCGCGGTTCGGGGTGCTGGCGGAGCCGACGCGGCTGAGGATCCTGCAGGCGCTGGAGGGGGGGGAGCGGACGGTGACTGGGCTGGTGGGGGCGACGGGGGCGGGGCAGGCGAACGTGTCGCGGCACCTTCGCGTCCTGATGGACGCGGGGATGGTGGCGCGGCGGCGGGAGGGCCTGAACGCGTATTATCGGATCTGCGATCCGGCGATATTCGAGCTATGCGATCTGGTGTGCCGGCGGATGCGGTCGCAGCTGGAGAGTGCGGCGGCGAGGTTTCGCTGAGGTTTCGTGTTGCGAATCGGGGGTCCGGGACGCATCCTCCGCATCCCGATGGCAAAGAAGAAGAGGCGGGTGCGGCAGGAGGCGACGTCGTCGCGGTATGCGGAGGTGCGGCGGTCGGGGATCCACGGGCGGGGGATGTTCGCGGTGAAGGACGTGCCGAAGGGGGCGCGGGTATTGGAGTACGTGGGGGAGAAGATCAGCAAGGCGGAGGGGGACCGGAGGAGCGTGGCGCAGGTGGCGCGGGCGTTGCGGGGCGGGGGCGCGGCGGTATTCGTGTTCGAGCTGAATTCGCGGTGGGACATCGACGGGAACGTGCCGTGGAACACGGCGCGGTTCATCAACCACTCTTGCGCGCCGAATTGCGAAGTGGAGGTTGGCCGGGGGCGGATCTGGATCGTGGCGCGGAAGCGGATACGGGCGGGCGAGGAGGTGACGTACGATTACGGGTACGACCTCGAGGCGTTCGACGAGCACCCGTGCCGGTGCGGGAGCGAGGGCTGCGCCGGGTATATCGTGCGCTCTGACCTGCGGCGGCGGCTCAGGCGGATTTTGGAAGGGCGGGGCGGTGTCGGGGCGGGGCGCGGCTGAGGCGTTGTTGGGTTCGCGGCGGGGTTTCAGGTCAGCCCCCATGCACCGCGAGCGGCGCATCACCGGGGCGGAAAATGTAGCCCATCTGGTCACAGATGGGCCGGGGCGCTCGACCAGCGCATCCACGGTCTGACGACCGTGGCTACACCCGGAAGTCCGAGTCAGGATTCCGTTTGAGTTTGTTTGACCGGCGGAGCAATTCCAACAACATGCGGGTATCGATGAGCATTGGCGCGAGGGAGTTCGGCGGGCGGACCTGGGCCGGAGAGGGGCTGGCGGCGTTGGCGTTTTTTTGCCTGCTGGTCGGGTGCGTGCGACGGGAGGAGGTCGTGCGCGAGCGGCCACCGCGGCCGGTGGAGGTGGCCGGGGCGCGGTCCGCGGACGTGCCGGTCTACATCGATGAGATCGGCACCTGTGGGGCGGTGGAGACGGTGGTGATCCAGCCGCAGGTATCGGGTCGTGTGGCGGAGGTGCACTTCGACGACGGGCGGGAGGTGGGGAGGGGGGATCTGCTTTTCACGATCGACGATCGGCCATTTCGCGCCGAGGTGGCGCGTGCGGAGGCGACGGTGGCGCAAGATCGGGCGAAGCTGGAGCTGGCGCGGGAGCGGTTGCGTCGGGCCGAGAAGCTGCGGCAGGCCGGGACTATCGCGCCGGAGGAGTTTGACGTGGCGAAGAGCGGGGCGGACGAGGCGGAGGCGCAGCTGCGGGCGGACGAGGCCGCGCTGGAGTCGGCGCGCATCAACCTGGGCTACTGCCGGATCGTCTCGCCGGTGGACGGGAGGCTCGGGGACCGGATGGTGGACGCGGGGAACATCGTCGAGGAGAACAAGAGCCGGATGCTGGTGGTGCGGCGGCACGACCCGATGTACGTGCAGTTCACGATCCCGGAGGCTGAGCTGCCGCAGGTGAGGCGCTCGATGGCGTCGGGGGCATTGAAGGTGCTGGCGAAGGTGCCTTCGGAGGGCAGCGGCCCTCGGGAGGGGACGCTGGATTTCGTGGACAACACCGTGCAGGAGGATTCGGGCACGGTGCGCCTCAGGGCGGTGGTCGAGAATGGCGACCGCCACTTTTGGCCGGGGCAATTCGTGGAGGTGAGGCTGATTCTCGAGACCTTGCGTGGGGTAACGATGGTCCCGGCGCGGGCGTTGCAGGTGGGGCAGCGGGGGCCTTTTGTCTTCGTGGTGAAAGGCGATCAGTCAGTCGATCTCCGTGGGGTGAAGCCGGGGCAGCGACAGGGGGAGGACGTGGCGATTCTGGAGGGTGTGCGCCCGGGCGAGACGGTGGTGGTTTCGGGTCAGATGGGGCTGGTGCCGGGGGCGAAAGTGGCGGTCGTGGGGAGCGTGGTCCCCGGCCCGGCGCCGTGATGAGCAGCCTATCGGAGCCATTCATCCGGCGGCCTGTCATGACGCTGCTCGTGACGGCGACGGTCGTGCTCTTCGGCATCCTATGTTTTCGGCAGTTGCCGGTGAGCGATCTTCCCGCCGTGGACTTTCCCGTGATCCAGGTGCGGGCGAGTTATCCGGGGGCCAGTCCGGAGACGATGGCGGCCAACGTGGCGACACCGCTCGAGCAGGAGTTCGTCGAGATCCCCGGGATCGAGCTGATCACCTCATCGAGCGCGCAGGGCAACACGGGCATCACGCTGCAATTCGCCCTCTCCAAGCGGGTCGATGACGCGGCGACGGATGTGCAGGCGGCGATCAACCAGGCGGCGGGAAGGCTTCCGGTGGATCTCCCGTCGCCCCCGACATTCTCGAAGTTCAATCCGAACGACCGACCGATCTTTTACATCGCGCTGACGAGCGATTCGCTGACGGCGGCGCAGCTGCACGAATATGCGGACACCGCGCTCGGGCAGCGGGTCCGGATCGTGGAGGGGGTGTCGGACGTGAGCATCTACGGGTCGAAGGCGGCGGTGCGGGTGAAGGTGGACCCCTCGGCGCTGGCCCGGCGGCGGCTCACGGTGGACGATGTGGCAGAGGCCATACGGGCGGGGACGGCGTACATGGGGGCGGGGCAGTTTGACGGGGGCAACCGGACATTCCTGCTGCACCCTCAGGGGCAACTGGAGGACGCCGAGGCGTACGGCAAGCTCGTGATCGCGGACCGGTCGGGGTCGCCCATCTACCTCAAGGACGTGGCCGACGTGCGCGATTCGGTGCTGGACGAGAGGGCGGCCAGGCATTTTTGGGCGCGCGGGATGGGCGAGCCGGCCGCGGCGGTGGTCCTGGTGATCTCGCGGCAACCGGGCGCGAACGCGGTCGATACCGTCAGGCGGATCCGGGCGCTGCTGCCGGAGTTCGAGCGCGACCTGCCCGGGGCGGTGCGGCTGGTGCCGATGTTCGACCGGTCCAAGACGATCATCAATTCGGTCAACGAGGTTCGGGCGACGCTGCTGATCGCGTTTGGCCTGGTGGTGGTGGTCACCTTCGCGTTCCTCGGGCGGGTGGGGGATACGCTGATCCCGGTCGTGGCGATCCCGATGTCGATGCTCATCACCTTCATCATCATGAGGTGGCTGGATTACAGCATCGACAACCTGTCGCTGCTGGCGCTGACGCTGGCGATCGGGTTTCTGGTGGATGACGCGATCGTGTTTTTGGAGAATGCGGTGCGACGGATGGAGGCGGGGGAGACGGCGCTGCTCGCCGCGCTCAACGGGGCCCGGGAGATCAGCTTCACGATCCTGTCGATGACGCTGTCGCTCGCGGCGGTTTTCATCCCGCTGCTTTTCATGCCCGGGCTGATCGGCAGGACTTTCCAGCAGTTCGCGGTGACGATCATCGTGGCGATCCTGGCGTCTGGGGTGGTGTCGCTGACGCTGACGCCGCTGATGTGCTCGCGGATGCTGGCGCGGCACGAGTCGGGTCGAAAGACCTGGGTGGAGAGGGTGGTGGGGGAGACGATCCGGCGTGTCGTGGGCGTGTATGGGGCGAGCCTGTGGTTCTTCCTGAGGCACCGGTGGATATCGGTGGTCGCGTGGTTGCTGTCGCTGGCGGGGACCGTGCTGTTGCTCCGGGTCCTGCCGAAGTCCTTTTTGCCGACGGGCGACAGCGGGTTCATCCGGGGGATTTTCATCGTGCAGGAGGGCGTTTCGCCCGAGCAGATGTGGGAGTATCAGGACAAGGTGGACGCGGTGTTGCGCGCGGACCCGGCGGTGGACATCGCGCTGACGGTGTCGGGGATCTCCGGCCGGGTCTCGTCCTCGCAGGCCTTTGCTCTTGTCTATCTGAAGCCGGCGGACCAGCGTCCGCCGATCGATGCGGTGATCGAGCGGCTATCGGCCGCGATGTCGGGGATCGCGGGGGTCTCGCCATCGCTGCAGGCGTATCCGGTGCTGCAGATCAGCGCGGGGGCGACCTCGACGACGCAGGGGAAATATGCCTTTTCGGTGACCGGGATAGAGCGGGAGCGGGTTTACGAGGGCGCGGAGGCGCTGATGGAGAAGATGCGGGACTATCCCGGATTCCTGTTCATCAACTCGGACCTGAAGCGACAGACCCCGCGGCTCGAGATCGACATACTGCGGGACCAGGCGTCCTCGTACGGCGTCTCGGCGCGGAAGGTGCTGACGGCGCTGCGGACGGCGTACGCCCAGAACTACGTCTACCTGATCAAGCGCTCGAACGACCAGTATCAGGTGATCCTGGAGGTGGCGGACGAGCTGCGGCGGAATCCGGAGGATCTCGGGCGGCTATACGTGCGCTCCGATGACGGGCATCGGCTGGTGCCGCTCCGGGCGGTGGCGCGGTGGCGGGAGGTCCTGGGCCCGCAGTCGGTGAACCACATCAACCAGTTGCCCTCGGTGACGATATTCTTTCAGTTGAGGCCTGGGGTCGCGGTGGGCGATGCCACAAAGTATTTGGAAGGGGCTGCGGCGGGGGTGTTGCCGGGCGGCGTGAGCGGTCGTCTCGAGGGGGAGGCGAAGGTTTTCAAGGAGACGGTGCAGCAGCTGACGGTGCTGATGGTATTCGCGGTTTTCGCGATGTACGTGATACTGGGGATCCTTTACGAGAGTTTCATCCATCCGGTGACGGTGCTGTCTGCGCTGCCGGTGGCGACGGTCGGGGGATTGGCGACCGTGGCGATCTTTGGGCGCGAGGCCGATCTCTACGTGTACGTCGGGATGTTCCTGCTGATCGGGCTGGTCAAGAAGAATGGTATCATGATGATCGATTTTTCGTTGCAGCGGATGCGGGAGGGGATGGGTGCGGTGGAGGCGGCGCATGAGGCGTGTCTGGAGAGGTTTCGTCCGATCATGATGACGACGGCGGCGGCGCTGATGGGCGCGGTGCCGCTGGCTCTGGGCCATGGGGCGGACGGGTCATCGAGGCAGCCGCTGGGGCTGATCATCGTGGGCGGGCTGCTCGTGTCCCAGCTGGTGACGCTGTACGTGACCCCGGTGATCTTCCTGTACTTCGAGCAATTCCAGAGGCGGGTGCTGGACCGGGTGGCGATATTCCGTTCGGGTGGTACCACGGCCTGACGACCGAGGAATCTGTCGGACTTTGTCCGACAGGCTGCTAGGGGGCGAGATTTCTCGTGATGAGATGGGTGGTGTACGTGCAATAGCCGGCGAGGAGGAGGAGGGCCTCGGGCCGGCTCAGGCGCATCTCGGAGCGGGCGAGGGGAAAGAGGGCGACGGTGACAACGAGCATCACGGCGAGATCGAGGGTTCCGATCCCGGCGACGAATGCGGGGCGGATAGCGGCGGTGGCGCCGAGGATGCCGAGGATGTTGAAGAGGTTGGATCCGACGATGTTTCCGACGGCGATATCATCTCGGCCGCGCAGGGATGCGACGGTCGAAGCGGCCAGCTCGGGCAGGCTGGTGCCGGCGGCGACGATGGTGATGCCGGTGACGGCGTCGCTGAGGCCGAAGCCCTGGGCTAGGCGGACGGCGCCGGCGAGAAAGGCTTGGCCGCCGATGACCAGCAGGAGGATGCCGGCGGCGATGAGGCCGAGGAGTCTGGCGGGGTTGGCGGGGCGACCGATTTCGGCCGAAAACTCTGCGTCGAGGGGGGGGTCGCCCTTGGAGAGCGCGCGGCGGACGGTGAGACTGGCGTAGGTCGCTAGCGTGGCGAGGAGGAGGGCGGCATCGGCCCGGCCGAGGCGCCCGTCGAGGAGCATGAGCCACGGGATCGGGGTGACAGCGATGAGTATGGGTATCTCGCGGCGGATCATCTGGGAGCAAACCTTGGCGGGCCGGATGAGGGAGGCGACGGCTAGGATGACGGTGATGTTGAAAATGTTCGAGCCGATGACATTGCCGACGGCGATGTCGGGCTGACCCGCGATGGCCGATTTGATGCTGACGACCAACTCTGGGGCGCTGGTGCCGAAGGCGACGATGGTGAGGCCGGCGACGAGTGGGGTGGCGCCGAGGCGGAGGGCGAGGCGCGCGCCGCCGCCCACGAGCCATTCGGCGCCCAACCAGAGGAGGGCGATGCCGGCGGCGATGAATGCGAGGGAGGTGAGCATCAGGGAACAAAGATAGGTGGATGTGAGGCAATTGCGAAGAACGTTTCGCTTGTGGGCAAGTCAAGGGGGCGCATGGGAATGGGCTTGGCCGGCGGGGTCCGGCGTGGCAGCATGCGAAGATTCAGGAGGTGGCCATGATCGTCTGGAGCCGGAGGCGTTGGATTGCGAGTGCGGCGTTGGGCGGGGCGTCGTTGGCGCGGGTGTTCGGGGCGGGGTCCTCGCGCCGTTTTCGGATCGGGGCGTGCGATTGGTCGATAGGGATGCAGGCGAAGGTCGAGGCGCTGACGGTGGCGAAAGAGATCGGCCTGGATGGGGTGCAGGTGAGCCTGGGGACGGAGAAGGACAACATGCGCCTGAGGACGCCTGGGGCGCAGGCGGCGTACAAGGGGGCGGCGGGGGAGACGGGGGTGGCGGTGGCGTCGCTGGCGATCGGGGAAATGAACCGGATCCCGTTCAAGAGCGATCCGAGAACGATCGAGTGGGTGAGCGACAGCGTGGACGCTTGCGCGGCGATGGGGTGCAAGGTGGTGCTGCTGGCGTTTTTCGCCAATGGCGATCTGAAGGGGGACAAGGCGGGGACGGACGAGGTGGTAAACCGGCTCAAGGCGATCGCGCCGAAGGCGGAGAAGGCCGGGGTGATTTTGGGCATCGAGAGCTGGCTGGATGCCGACGAGCATCTGGACATCATCCAACGGGTGGGCTCGCCCGCGGTGCAGGTCTACTACGATGTCGCTAACATGGAGAAGATGGGATACGATCTCTATTCCGAGATCCGGCGGCTGGGGAAGGAGAAGCTGATCTGCGAGGTGCACGCGAAGGAGAACGGTTTTCTGCTTGGGCAGGGGAAGGTGGATTTCCGGCGCGTGCGTGAGGCGTTGGACGATATCGGCTATTCGGGGTGGGTCCAGATCGAGGGAGCGGTGCCGAAGGGCGCCGAGATGCTACCGAGCTATCGGGAGAATCTGAAATTTTTGCGCGGGGTGCTGGGGTAGTCTTGGCGAAGGGGATCCCCCCTTGGGCGGGGGGATGGGCCGAGGCCGGAACGTTTGGAAAATCGCCTCTGGCGACCGGCTTCGCTACGGGGTCGGGGGGGGATGGGCCGGTGTCGGGTCAGGGCGCCGGGTTCGTGCGTTTGGGCGCCGGGGCGTCGTAGACGGGGACGAGGTGTTCGGCGCGGACCCATCCGGTTTCACCATTGGCGAGGCGGAGGAGGCGCCATCCGAGAAATTCTTTATCGATGGTGGCGAGGGTTCCGGCCGGGAGATCTTTCGTCTCTTGCTGTTCGAGTTCGGTGGGGATGGAGCGGAGCTGGGCGGGGGTACTGACGATGGCGGCGGAGCGGTCGGCGAGGATGCCGTAGTGGGCATGGGCGACGGCGGCGGCGGCGATGATGAGGGCGGCGAGGACCGGGGCGGCCAGGGCGGGTGTCCCGCAGCGGCGGAATCGCTGGTGGTGTTGTGCGAGGAGGACGAGGGCGAAGCCGCCGGCCCCGAGGGAGGCGGCGAGGACGACGAGCCATTGCCACTGAGCCGGGGAGAATGCGGCGACGAGCGCGAGCGGTCCGGGGGGATGGGCGATGGCGAGGAGCTCGCGATGGGTCACCTCGGGGATCTTCTGGTCGGCGGAGGGCATGTTCTCCTTATCGCGCACGGCGTCAATGAAGTTGGCGAGGTGGGGAGCGTGCCGCGCGGCGGCGATACTCTCCGGGGAAGCCATGCCGGCCTTTTCGAGCGCGATGCTGAGATTCCACGCGATGGAATTGTCGCGCGGGTTGAGGACGCGGGCGGCGGTCCAGTGTGCGGCGGCCTCAGTCCATCGCTTTTGTTGGGCGAGGGCGAGGGCGAGATTGTTGCGCGCGCGCCAGTCGGTGGGGGCCTTGGCGACCCGTTCGGTGAACAGGGATTCGGCCTTGGCGAAATCGCCGGCGCGGTAGGCCTCGATGGCATCGTCGGCGCGGGAGTGGGGCGTGGAGGAACAGAGGAGCAGGAGGGCGGCGGTGGGCCAGAGATTTCTTGGGAGGAGCAGATGGAAGGGCGGGACGCGCGGGATGCGACGCGCGAGGAGGGCGGCCTCGGCGCGGGCGGGCCAGTCCGGGGGAAGGTCGGTGTCGGGGGCGTAGAGGGCGTCTTCGGCCTCGGTCCAGAGGCGTTCCCATGTCTCGATGGTCGATGGGGCGACACCGCGTTCGCGGCGGAGGGCATCGAGCAACTGTTCTTTCTGTGGGGCCGCTGCCGGCAGGCCGCAGCAGTGGGCGCTGGCCTGCAGCCATTGCGTGAGGGCGACGCGGCGCGGGGAAGGCCCTGGGGAGAGACGGAGTTTGGACACGGCGTCGAGGGCCCGCGCGCGGGCCTTGCGTCGCCAGGTGAGGCCATCAGTGAGGAGGGCTCGGCGATGGGAGAGCGATAGCCAGAGGACGACGGTGGCGATCGCGG
>JAANMX010004485.1_pt1 | contig 10995 bp, 12 predicted proteins | sample 7279681 | NCBI WGS metagenome assembly JAANMX01 (sample SAMN14094542, study PRJNA606508) | bioreactor metagenome | isolation source: A lab-scale SPAN reactor treating ammonium-rich wastewater day 351 | place: Ireland: Galway | collected 2018-01-01
GAGGGAGCCAACGGCTCGAGACCGCCGGCGCCGCACCCGGCCGAGGAGGCCCCCGCGCCTTGTCTTGCCCGCTAAAGCGGGGGTCGCCGAGGCCGGGTGCCTCAGCGCCTGGCCGCAACGGCCCCGGCCCACTCTTGCCTTCGCCGGGGTCTGTGAGGCCAGGCGCCTCTGCGGTGACGCCGGCCGGGGCCCGGACCACCTCTGCCCGGCTGAGGGCCCCGAGTTGGCGTCATCGCCACCCTCGAGACTCTCACCACCGGCCCGCGCGACGATAAGCCATCGCGCGCGGGCCGGCGGGCAGACCCTGGCGCTGGACGAGACTCAAAAAAGAGGCTGGCCACAGGCCCCGCCTCTCGCGCTGCGCGCGCACTTGTGCGCCATCAAGTGCGCGCATTGCGCCTCGACTGAGCCTGCATGGCTCTTTCGCCCGCGTTCGGCGCGCCCTCACGGCCGAAGGCCGGAGGGCGGAACGGGCCGCATGGTCTTGCGCGAGTTGGGCGACCCCATCCGAGCGCGCCGGCCTGATTCTGCCAGGTGCCGGCGCGCGCCACCTGGTGTGGCCCCCACCCTTGCCTGCGGGCCCTTGTGCCGCTTCCCGAGGGGCATGGATCTGCGCGAAGGCGCGCCCACCTGTTGAGGACGGTTTTGCACGCTCCTTCAAACTTGAGAGTGGACGGCCAGGGGTTCATTCATTCTTCCTTCTCTCCGTTGGCTTTCTGTAGCAGTTCCAATATTTCAGATAGATTTTCCACTTTTGCTTGGTCCAATGGAGAAGGATTCATTCCCAACTCAAGCGACGGGTTTGCTCCAGCACTTACCAGGAGACTAACCAATTCAAGATCTCCTCGTTCCGTTGCGAGCGACAGTGGAGAAGGGGCAATGGAGTTGGGAGTATTGATGTCAGGCGGGATTCCAAAAGACAGAATGTACCGGACGATATCCAAGTTGCCACTAGCTGCAGCGTGATGAAGTGGGGTGTACCCCAGGTGGTCGAAGGACGATAATCCCTCCAGGCCTCCCTTCGTCTCTATCAGAATCCTTATCGATTGTAGATCCCCTCGCTCTGCCGCTGCATGTAGTGAAGTGCAGCCATCAGAGGGCTTCTCCTGCGATACCGAAGCTCCAGCGCGCACTAACGTTTCAGTGGTTCTGGAATCGGTCGTCCAGGTTAAGGCCGTCGATCCGTCGAGGTTCTTAAAGTTGGGATCTGCGCCAGACTCAAGCAGTATCCTGATGATCTCTTGGTTCCCAACGCTCAATGCAGCAGTTAAGTAGGAATCATCATCTGCTAGGCGATTCAATGGCGTAATGGAAGCTAACAGTTGAACCTTCTCAAGATCTTCGTTCTCGATGCTAAGCATGAGTTCATCCACGGTAACCGGCCTAAGGAATGGCACCAAACACAGTGTTGCGAATAGGCGCTGTAGGGGGATAGACACGAGTCCCAATACTGATGGTCCAGTAAACCGTAGCCCCCACTGCCGCGGCGCCTACTACAAAGTAGTGCCAGTCATTAGATGGCGGTGGTGTGGATAATGGGGGAGGACTATACGGCGGAATAGTCGGTGGCCTGTAAGGTTCTCTACTTGGAATTCTGTCTGTGGGAACCGGCATTCTGGGAGTAGGACCAGGGGTAGGACCTGGCTGAGGATTGGGAATAGGCCGCGGTACAGGTACCGGAACAGGCGGCCTGTAGGGTTTGTTCGGATCGCATTGCTTCCGTTCATACTCGTCTTCCGCTGCACGCAGTCTTCTGCGATATTCATTCACCAGGTTCTGGTGCCCACGGACGCTTAGCCTAGGATTCTTGTCGTCTCCAGGGCACTGGTAGGGAAGTTTCTTTTTGTCTATTATGAAGTTCTCTTCCTGGCGCTCGATCTCTCGCTTTAGATTTGCAATAGACTTTTCTAATTTATTGCATCGCTTGATGTCCTTCTTTAGGGGAATATCTCCGTATGGATCCACCATGTCGACAGGGCTATCGAGGCAGTATTGATAAGGATTGTAATCGGCCTGTTCCGGATCTCGGCTCAAGAAACGCTGTAACCCGGCCGCTTGGGACGGGTTGGCCTCGCACACCATGAGCAGGTTTTCAGACGGGGCGCACATCCCCCATGAGTTCGCTTTGCCGCGGGCGCAGCCTTCTTAATCGGTTAGGAGAGCGGGACTGACGTGTCAGGATGCCTGCGGCTTGCGGCGGATGCGTTGCACAACCTCGAGGGGCTCGCTCACCATCTCGAGATCGTGACGCTCAAGAAAGGCCTGGCTCTTCTCTCTCACCCTCTTGTTCCAGGCTTCATGGCCGAACCTGGCCCGGATCTCCCCGTCAATGCTGCGGATCACTCTGAGTTCGAAGAGCATCTCGTCGTCGGGATAGTCCTCGCGGGCTTCCCGCAGGATGTCCTCGATCACGTCACTCGGCAGGCCGGATTCGGCAATGGCCTTCTCGATGTCAAACATTCTCATCATCGTCTCCCATGAGGTCCGCAGGGGTCAGGATCCTGATGGTTCGATTATAGCCCATTTGCAGGTTGATGGCCTGCACGCTTGTGCGAGCCCTTTCGCGGACCAGATGCCTGTAGTTCCAACTGATCAGACTGTCGATCCCTCCCACAGTGGCGATCGCAACGTGGGTGGCGTCATTGCCGCGTCTCGCAGTGAACGCTCCCGCCTGGATGTAGCGCTCGGTGAGCTCCAGAACTTCGGGAAGCTTATCTTCGAGCTCCGGGATTCCAGTCGCCAAGTCGGACAGACGTTGAGCCCTCTGACGGTCAGTGCAGTCGTCGATCTCGCGCAAGACCAGAGCCGAGACGAAGACCTCGTATCGGTCCAGGAGCGTCCAGAAGCGCCGCGTCTGACGCTGCCGCAGAGGCTGGCGCTCGTCGTGGTAGGCGCTGATGGTGGATGTCTCCAGGTAGAGTCTCTGCCTCATGGCGACTTGGATTCGAATGGGCGGTGCCTCGTCCTGCGCCCGCGCGGATGGCTGCGCCGGTGAGTCCCGGCGATGTCCTCGGTCGAGACCGCCGTGTAACGCTGCGTGGACTCCAGGCGCGCATGCCCCAGAAGCTGCTTCACATGTTCGAGCTGGGCGCCGCCCGCCAGGAGATGAGTGGCGATGGCATGGCGCAGCGAGTGCACCGTCAGCTCCACGCCGGCCGCCTTCCCGTAGTCCGTCACCAGGTTCCAGATCTGGTTGTAGCAAAGCCGCCTGCCGGTCTGGCTGGCGATGAAGAGGGCTCGTTCCCCGCGCCGGGTGCGCAGGAACGGCCGTCCCAGATCGAGGTAGTCCTCGAGCATCTCGGCCAGGTGGGGCAGCACCGGGAGCTTGCGGTCCGAGCCGCCCTTGCCGTGCCGCACGGCCAGGCTCTGGTCGGTGCGGTCGTAGTCGGCCAGGTCGAGCATGTGGCACTCGCGGCGTCGGATGCCGGTAGCATAGAACGTGGCCAGCAAAGCGCGATCGCGCAGACCGAGCGGCGTGCTCAGGTCGGGCGCCTCCAGCACGGCCAGCACCTGCTCCGGCGTGAGCCGGCGCAACGGGGGCTTGGTGGGCTTTGGATCCAGCTCCAGGTCCCGAGTCGGGTCGAGCAGCACCAGCTGGCGCTCGGTGGCCCAGCGGAAGAAGATGCCCAGCACGCTCAGCATGCGATAGCGGCTCGAATCGGAATACAAGCGGCCCTTGCGCGGGCCGGGCACGGTCAGGAGGCGCTGCCGGAAGGCCTCGACGTGGGCGGGCAGCACCGCGACCGGCTCCACCTGCGAGAAGCCCGCAAAGTCGGCCAGAATGTCGAGGTAGATCCGCACGGTCCGGGGCGAGCGTCGGGTGGTCAGGAGGCGGTCTCTGAAGCGCCCGAGCAGCTCTTCCCAGCTCATCGCTTCTGCTCGCGCGGGTGGCAGCGGCGCAACACCCGCCGAAGGTCTGAGACCTCCACGCGGGCATAACGCTGGGTCGTGTCGGCCGAGGCATGCCCGAGCAGCTCCTGGATGTGGCGCAAGCCCGCCCGGTGGCGCAGCATGTGGGCGGCGCAGCAGTGGCGCAGGGTGTGCGGAGTGATACGCCGCTCCAGGCCCGCCCTGCGCACGTTGCGCCGCACGATGTCGATCAGCGAGGCGCGCGCCATCGGGCGGCCCAACGTGCTCAGGAAGAGGCGGCGCTCAGAGTCGGCGGCCAGCTCGGGACGCACCTGATCGAGATAGCGTCCAAGCCAGAGAGCACACTCGTCGGACAGAGGCAGCAAACGGCCCTGGCCGCGTGGTCGCCCGCCCCGGACCGTCAACTGCTGACGCGCAAGATCCACGTCCTGCACCTGCAGCTCGCACAACTCCTCGTTGCGCAGGCCCGCGCCATACAAGAGCTCAAGCATGGTCCGGTCGCGAATACCGCGGGACGTGGTCACGTCCGGTGTCTCAAGGAGCCGCACAATCTCAGCCTCACCCGGCAGATCGAGGGGCAGCGGCTCGCGCACCCGGATTCGCTCCACGCCGGCTCCGGGGTCGTGCGCCAGGTGGTCTTGCCGGTACAAGTAGCGCAGGAAGGCCAGCACCGCGCCCAGGCGGCCCTGCTGGGTGCGGGGCGTCAATGGCTGGTCCCCGCCCTTCTGGCGCAAGTAGTAGAGGTGGGTGCGATACTCCTCCACCAGCTCGCGGGTCACCTCGGCCAGCTCGCGGACTCCGCGGTCCAGGCAGAACTCGAAGAACGGCCCCAGCTCGCGGGTGTAGGTGTAGACCGTGCTCTCGGCATAGCTCCGCTGGCGCAGATAGCCGGCGAAGCGCTCTTGCCAGAGCGCCAGGCTCAGCACGAGCTCTCCAGACGGGGCAGGCGGCGCTCGGTGAACTCGGCCAGGTGCTGCTGGAACGAGCGGCGCAAAACGCGGGGACAAACACCAGGGCCAAGCCCGGCCGCCTTGCCCCACTGCGAGCAGAGCGCCAGCGGAAGAGTCCGTCCGAGCCGCTTGCCGCCGGTCGTCAGGAAGAGGGCCGGCTCGTCCCCTCCGGACGCCAGCTCGGGCCTGGCTCCGTAGAGGTAGCGATCGAGGCGCGCGGCCAGGCGGCTGTCGAGCGCCTGGCCGGCGGCGCCCGGCAGAGAGCGCATGTCAGAGACGTTCAGGGCGGTGGCCTCGGCCGAGCTCACCGGCAAGAAGTAGATCAGCGCAAGAAGCGCGCGGTCGCGCAGGCCCACCGCCGTCTTGGCAGAGGGCGCCTCCAGCAAACAAGTCAGCTCGTCGCGCGTCAGCACGCGCTGGCGGGGCTGCACGGGATGGCTCAGCACCAGATCGGAGGTCGGGTCCTGGACCAACCAGCCCTGGGACATCCCCCAGCGTAGGCAGGCCCGCACCATCGCCAACGCCTGATAGACGCTGTTGGGCGAATAGAACCGGCCCAGTCGGGAAGGCGCCCAGAGCAGCGCGTTCTGGAACTCCTCCAGGTGCCACGGAGTGAGCCCCAGGATCGCCTCCAGCTTGCGCTCACGACAGAAACCCAGGAATCGAGCCAGCCAGTTGGACGTCAACTCCAGCGTGCAGGCGGAGACGCCGTCCTTCTCTCGTTGCTCGAGGTAGGCGGCAACCAGGCGGTCAACGGTCACGAATCGGTCCTCCTTCGTCGGGCTCGGGGGTGGCAACGGAGCAGCATCTCGCGCAGGTCGGACAGCTCCAGCGGTGTGTATCGATCCGTGGTACTCGGGCTGGCATGCCCGAGAAGGCGCTGGACGTGCTCCAGGCGGGCGCCCCGGCGCAGCATGTGGGTGGCGCAGCTTCTCCGCAGCATGTGGGGCGTGACGCGCCGGGTGAGGTCCGCCCGGCGCGCCCAGCGGGCCACCAGCTCGGCCAGCTCGCTGCGGCGGAACTCCTGTCCAAGCCGGGTCAGGAACACCCGCGTCTCCTCGGCCGAGCGGGCCAGCACGGGCCTCTCGCGCTGAAGATAGGCAGAAAGAGCGCTCTCGGAAGCCTCGCCCAGTGGCACGAGGCGCTGACGGCCGCCCTTGCCCCGGGTCACCGCGAGGACGTGCCGGCTGAAGTCCAGGTGCTCGAGTCGCAGCTGGGCCAGCTCGCTGTTGCGCAGGGCCGTCCCGTAGAGCGTCTCCAGCACGGCCCGATCGCGTAGGCCGAGCGGCCGAGACGGGTTGGGCGCCTCGAGCAAGCGGAGCACTTCGGACTCGGCCAGGGCGTCCCGCCGGGGCCGGGCCGGCACCGCGGGCAACTCCAGGCTGGCGCCCGGGTCCCACAGCAAGAACCCGCGCCGGGCCAGGAAGCGGGTGAAGCGCTTCAAAGCCTGCAGCCTCGTGCGCTGGGTCGCCGGGTCGAGAGTGCGTCTCCGGTGCTTGCGATAAAACAGCGCGCGCTGGTAGCCCTCGAGATGGGCCCGGCTCAGCCCGGCCACGCTCTCGACGCCGCAAGACTCCACATAACGAAAGAAGGGCTTCAGCTCGGCGGTGTAGGCGGCCACGGTCCGCGGTGAGGCGCCCCGCTGGCCCAGGTACTCGCCGAAGAGCTCTTGCCAGAGCGCCAGCTCGCCGGTCACGCGGGCCGCCTCGCGCGAAGACAAAAGGAGATCCCAACAAGGAAGAGTGTTTCTCTTTCTTGTCTCTTTTCAGCTATGTCATCTGGTCTGTTAGTCATCGTGTAGAGCCTCAGGAACGACGGGCCTTTTCGGCCCCCTCTCCTAACCGAACCTGAAACCAGGATCCCGGTCCGGCGTCGTAACTCGTGCACACAACACGCGGTCTTCCCACCGCTGTATGCCCGCAACTTTCAAATATGCGCGTCGCATCGAGCGCGCGGACTTTTCGCAAGGTCGTGCAAGGTATCCGCAAGGTCGCGCAAGGTGGCTGCAAGGTCTTGCAAGGTCACCCCACCAGGCACTCCAACTCGTCCGGGGTGGTCAGGCTGGAGAGCGCGGACAGGCCCTCCTCTTCGAGCACCGTGAGCCGGTAGAACATCGTCTTGCCGTTGCACCCGGAGACGATCTGGGCATACTCCATCTCCACCAGCTCGCTCAGCGCCGCCCGCACCGCGTGCTCCATCAGGCTGCTCCGCAGGCGCAGCTCGCGCCGGGTGAAGACGACGTCCTGCGGGGTCTCGCGCGAGCGCTCGCGCACGTACTCGCGCGCCAGGACCCAGAGGTCGCGGGCGCTCGGGGTCAGCTCGTGCAGCGTCTGCTCGAGGATCTTCCGGGTCAGGACGTAGGCCTGGCGGTAGTCCTCGAGGTTGGCCAGCACATAGGTAGTGCCGTCCTCGGTCACGCCCTTCTCCCGCTGGTGCTGGTGCAGAAGCGCCAGCGCCTCGATGAGGCACAGCATGCGCTCGTTGTCCCGCCGGGTGCGGAGCCACAGCGTCGGGAACCGGATGTGCTGCACATACGGGATGAAGACCGGCAGCCGTTCGAGCAGGCGCTGGGCGTTGTGGTGGCGCCGGCAGATCGCCTCCTGGATCCGCTCGGGATCAAAACGGCTGGGCGGCAGCCTCGACAGGCGCTGGGCGTCCTGGATCCGCCGGGTCTGCTCCTCGGACTCGTCGAGGAAAATCTCGTAGCAGCGCGTCAGGTTCTCGGCGTTCAGGACGACCTGCGTGGTCGTCTCGAGGAAGGCGACAGGGCCCTTTACCTCACGGAAATCGGCCGCCTGCTGGCCCTGCTCGTCCTTCTGAGTCACCAGCTGCGAGATGCGCCGCTTGGATTGCAGCGTGCGGATCTGGTAGTCGGCGCCGGCGCCGCCCTCACGCTCCTCGAGGATGATGAGCTTGTGCTGCAGATCGAGCGTCACCCAGCTCAGCGCGGTCGGGCTGATGCGCGAGCAGAAATACACGTCCTCGGGCGGAGTCAGGCGCTCGAGGAGCTCGGCCAGGCTTGATTTGCCCGACCCGCTCTGCGAGCGGATGATCCCCGACAGCGGCTTCTTGAGCATGCGCGAGATGCCGAGCAGATAGACGAGTAGTTTGCCGCTCTCCTCGCCCACGTAGCCGAAGGCCTCCATGTCCTCGAGCAGCCGGTCGAGCAGGTTCGGATGGCGCAGGAACGCGAGCGCCTCCTCGCGCTCGGCTGCGGTCATTTCGCTCGGCTGGTCGGCCTGCGTCGTCGGCTCGCGGCCGGCGTGGGTCCGGGCCCACTCGTCGGCCTGGCCCATCAGGGCCACCAGGTGGCGCTCGGCCTCGATGCGCGACAGTTCGAGAGTGCGGATGAGGTGCTGCACCAGCGTCTGGCGCGAGCGGCTGGACTCGAGATCGACCCGGTCCATATGCAGGCGCTCGCCTCGGCGCACCCGCAGGCGCGCGCGCAAGCGGCCGTCCATCGAGGGCATCATCTTCACCCGGTACGAGACATCCCCGAGCGTCAGCCCAAACCCATTCTCGATGCACTCGGGGGCCTCGGCCGCGGGGGCTGCGGGTCGCGTTTTCTTGAAGCGGGCTTTCAGCGCCTCGGCGCCCTCGCGCAGGAGCAAGTCGCTGGGGTCCTGGCCAGGGGGCAGCGCCAACTGGCCGACGGCCAGGCCGCGCTGGGAGAACGCCGCTCCTAACCGGGCGGCACCCTCCTGGCCGGCGGCGTCCCCATCCAGGCACAGCACCACCTCGCTCGTTGCAAAACGATCCATCAGGATAGCCAGGTCGGAGGGGAGTTGGCCGCTGCCGAGCAGGCAGGTCACCTCGCGCACGCCGGCCTGCCACAAGGCCAGCGCATCGAAGACGCCCTCGGTCAGGACAATCTTCTTGGAGGCCTGCAGCGCCTGCCAGTTCAGCACGCCGCGCAACGGACCGGCCAGCACCCGGTGCCGGCCCGGACCCTCCGCCTCGTCCAGGCGGCGGCCGTAGAAGCCCACCACGCCGGGGAAGTCAGGATGAGTCAGGGGCACCACCAGGCAGCCGTGAAAATGCTCCTGGCCGCGCTCGTTGAGGATGCCGAGCTGTCGCAGGGCCTCCAGGATCGGCCCGTCCTTCGGCAGCCGGGAACGCAGCGTGCCATCGGCCAGGCCGAACCGGAACGCCTCCCACAGCTCGCGCGAGTCCAGGCCGCGGCCGGCCAGGTACACCTGCCCGCACGGGTTCTCCTTGAAGCGGGCGGCATACAGGTTGGCCACCTGGTCGAGCAGAGCCTCGCGCGCCAGACCGCCGGGCAGGGCGGCGGTCGCCGGTTTGCCGTTCCTGGGCTTCTTGGGCTGCGGCGGATCGCCGGCCAACTGGCGGGCCCGGGCCAGCTGCTCGGGAAAGGTCGCAAGACCTTCCTTCAGCTCGAGGAACTTGTAGACGTCGCCGCCCGCCCGGCAGCCGAAGCACTGCCACAGGTTGGCCTCGGGGTTCACGGAGAGCGAGGGCTTGTCGTCCTCGTGGAACGGGCACAGCCCGAAGAGGTTCTTGCCCTTGGGCTCGAGCGCGATGCCCGCGCCCCGAATGACGGCGGCCAGGTCGAGCCGGGCCTTCAGGTCGTCGACCTCGTCGCGCGACAGGGTCCTCGGGTTGGGGTGCGTCATGGCGTCTCCTTGTCCGGCTCGGTCGGGGTCGCGTCTTCCCAGCGCTCGCGCTCGTGAGCCAGGCGACAGTGCCAGAGCGCCTTGTCGATCAGCAGGCCCTCGTCGCCCTCGAGGCGCAAGCCGCACTGGACCTTCCAGAGGGCCAAGAACGCGCGCTGCAGCTCGTCGAGCGACACGTTCTCGACCGGGATCTTGATGGGCCGCGAGGGCCGGGGATTCATGGGAACCACGGGTCTTGCATCCAGTCGAAGAGGGCCTGACGGTGCCGTTGGTCCCAGCAGCACACGGCCCGGTGGAAGTCAAAGCGTCCGCACTTCCAGTGCTCGTACTGGTTCCAGACGCTGAGCACGAACTGGGCCGCCATCAGAGCGCCCGATCCCGGAGCCAGGCCGCAGGCCCACTCCTCGAGAGCTTTGGCATTCCAGGTGGTCATGAGGCCGCGCAAACTTGGGAACGAGTCGGCCAGCTCGAGCATCCGCTGATCGTTCGGGGTGGGTGTTGGCACAGGTTACCTCCAGGTGTGATTTTGGCAACCAGAGGAAAAACTTACAAAAATCATGTTTAGGTTGTTTTTGCGCTACTATTGAAAGTCCTTCTGAGTTCGCTGAATTTTGTTTTATTGCGGGAGACCAGGCAGGATGCTAGTATTAGAGCCAGGAAAAGACACGGGAGCGTGATAGGATGTCGCTGGGAAAGACGATAGCGCGGTATAGGGTGAAGCGAGGGTGGACACAGGCCCAGCTGGCCGATCATCTCGAGATGCACCAGAATCATGTCAACCGCCTCGAGAACGATCGGATGAAGCCGAGACCCGCCACTCTCGAGCGCTTGGCCGAGGTCTTCGGGATCACGATCGAGGATCTGGTCGAGACCGCCGAGGCCGACATGCCTTTGTCCTGGGCCAAGGAAGATCCCGAGCTCGCCGGCCTGGTGCAGCAGATCCCGCTGCTCGACGACGAGCAGAAGAACGCTCTGCGCTCGGTGCTGCGCTCGATGGTCGCCTGTCAGCAGGTGCAACTGATCGCTCGTGGGCGACAGCCCGCCCTGCGCTAACCGGATCGGCCGGACCGCTCCCGGCAGGCTCCCAACCCTCCCGAGCGCTTCGAAACGAACGCGCCAGGCATTGCGCCAGGTCGAGAGCCGCGCGTTTCGAAGTGCAAGGCCGGCGCAGCCGGCCAACCAGCCTCCGCCACGAGAGCCCCCGGGGCTCTGTCCACCCCTTCACGGGACCCTCTATCGCCGCGCAGATCCAGCGGCCATCATGGTTTCCGCTTCGGCCGCGTAGAAGGCCCCTGGAAGCCTCCGTTCTCGCCCGGGAGACCTGGGAGACCCGGTCGGGCCCGGCGGCCGAATTCGGCCCTCTATCCGCCTCTTGCCTGGCGGTTCGCCTGAGCCCCCCCCGGTGATCCAGGGGCCGGAGACGGACTGCCCCGGCCCGCTCCTTGCCCGGTCGGACGCCCTCGCCCCGCTCTCTTCCCAGCGCAAGACGCGGGGCCCCGTCAAGACGCCTTCGCCAGCACTTCGCGTCTTGACGGGGACCC
>JAANMX010004487.1_pt1 | contig 10985 bp, 12 predicted proteins | sample 7279681 | NCBI WGS metagenome assembly JAANMX01 (sample SAMN14094542, study PRJNA606508) | bioreactor metagenome | isolation source: A lab-scale SPAN reactor treating ammonium-rich wastewater day 351 | place: Ireland: Galway | collected 2018-01-01
CGCCACCAAGGGCGGCGACATCGAGGAAACCGCGTTCAACACCAACCTGGAGGCGGCCGAGGAAGTGGCCCGCCAGCTGCGCCTGCGCGACCTCGGCGGTCTGGTGGTGATCGACTTCATCGACATGTCGTCCAACAAGCACCAGCGCGACGTGGAGAACAAGCTGCAGAACGCGCTGAAGTACGACCGCGCGCGCGTGCAGATCGGCCGGATCAGCCGTTTCGGCCTGCTGGAGATGTTGCCTGAGTTGCCGCAGACCCCGATCGGCTGCCCGGCGGCGACCCGCTCGCCGGGCCGCACCCCGACCGAGCCGTTGCGCAGGTGCGCGACCAGCACGAACGGACCGCCGGCTCCGACGTCGATCACCACGCAGTTGCCGGCCAGGCCGGGGAGTCCCCGTCGAGCCCGGGCCGCCTGAGTGAGGGCGAAGCCCGGGTAGGCCAGCGGCGACCGGCGCACCCGGGCGTCCGGCTCACCGTCGTGGACCAGGGCGACGACTCCGCCGACCGGAGCCGCCACCGGACGCCCCCAGCCGGCGAAGCCGGTCGGATCCTCGGTGGCCAGCAGGGTGCGCCAGCCGATCGGTCCGCTGCGTCCCCGGGCGTCCACCGGCACCAGGTCGATGGCGTACCGCCCGCCGAAGGCGTCCGTGCCGTGACTGGGAACGCGGCGGGCGGGGCTGTTCCGGGCCTGCCAGCGGCCCGCGCCGGGCAACTCCAGCACCAACGGCGCGCCCACCTCCATTCGTTCGACTCTAGCCGCGCCCCGCGTGGACGCGGCTAGGACTTCTGGCCGAGCCCCAGGATGCGCCGGATGGTGGTGTTCAGGTCGGTCTGGTCGGTGAGTCCGACGACGTTCGCCGCGCCCGGGCCGTAGCCGGCGATCCGCAGCTGGGTGCCGGTGTGCTGCATCGAGCTGCCCTTCTCCGCCGTCGCATAGTTGATCGTCATCGGCGCGTCGTCGGCGGTCAGCAGGTTCACCGTGTAGCCCGGGGTGACCGAGCCGGCCTCGACGATCTGGCTGGTGTGGGCGTGGTCGGCGGTGACGAAGACCGAGGTGTTGCCGTCGCGTGCGGCGAAGGCGAGCGCCACCTGCACGGCCTCGTCGAGATCGACGGTCTCGCCGATCTGGCCGCAGGCGTTGGCCGCGTGGTCCTGCTTGTCGATGCTGGCGCCCTCGACCTGGAGGAAGAAGCCGGGACCGCCGCGCTTGGTGTTCAACAGGCTGATCGCCTTCTCGGTCAGCTCGGCCAGGGTCGGCTGGTCGGCGGCCCGGTCGGGGTTCTTGGTGCAGCGCACCGGGTCCTTCTTGCCGCCGTCGGAGGTCGCCTCCGGCCCGACCCAACGCACCGGCAGGTTGCCGGGCGCGAACAGTCCGAGCAGCGGCCGGTTCTGGTCGGCGCGCTTGATGGCGTTCAGGCCGGCCTTGTCGCCGACGATCTGGTAGCCGCGCTCGTAGGCCTGCTGCTTGAGCGTCTTGCCCTGATACCGGCCGGCGGTGGCGACCTCGTCGAAGGTCTTCGCTCCGCCGCCGAGCGTGACGTCGGCGCGGGTGTTGATCAACTGTTCGGTGATGGAGCCCAGCCCGCCGTTCTCCAGGGCGGCCTCGGGGCAGGTCTTCAGCGTGACACTCGGTCCGTAGCAGGACCGGGACGACACGTGCGCCGCCAGCACGGCCGGGGTGGCGTCCTGCAACTCGGCGGTGGAGACGTTGCCGGTGCGCAAGCCCTTGGCCTTGGCGAGCTCCAGCAGGGAGGCCCGCGGCTTGCCCTCGCGGTCCACCGAGATGGCGCCGTCGTAGCTCTTGTAGCCGGTCGCCCAGGCGGTGCCGGTGGCCGCCGAGTCGGGGTCGTAGTCGGGCTTGCCGGTGCTCTTGTTCAGCGAGTAGGTGGTGTACTGGCCGGTCAACGGCAGGGCGTCGATGCCGCGGAAGCGTCCGGCCGCACCCTTCGCGTAGTTGCGGGCGATGGTGATCTCGGAGTCGCCCATGCCGTCGCCGATCAACAGGATCACATTGCGCGCCTTGCCGCCGATCACCGACTGCCGGACCTGCTTGGTCTGGTCGCCGTCGTTGCGGTTGGCGCCGTGCAGCGCGCTCAGATTGAGGGCGGGTGCCGCGATGGCCAACACGGTGCCGCCGGCGGCAGTGGCGACCGCGGTGGCCAGGGTGGCGCGGAGGATGCGCCGCTTGATGTGGGTCCTCATGGAGTTCCTTCCGGGGTTGGACAGCTGGAGTCCAACAGCTCCGGACGACGTGCAGGCGTGCTGCGGATGACGATCAGCGGTCGGCGACGTGGCGACTGGATGGCGGACCGAGCCGGAGGCCGGGAACCGTCCCCCGAACGAGTCAGGAACCGTCCCCGCACCAGTCAGGAACCGTCCCCGAACGAGTCGGGGACGGGCACGCTCCGCCGGCCATGCTCACCGCCCTGATCGGCCGGCGGCAGCGGGTGGGCGACGGCATGCCGCGGCTCGTAGAGCAGCAGGTCGTCGGCGCCGGGCACCCGCAGCCGCACGCCGCGTCCGAAGCCCAGCTCCGCCGGCTCCCCGGTGAACTCGGCACCGCGCCCGCGGAGCTCGACGATGGTGGCGTCCAGGTCGTCGCACATCAGCGACACCTCGTGCTGCCGCGGCGCCGTCCACTCGCGCCCCCGGTGCACGCCGCTGGTGGGATGGACGCCGACCTCGCTGGGCCCACTGCGGAAGATCAGCCACTCGGACGGGTCGGTGCCGCCGGTGCCCGCGCCACCCACGCCGGCGTCCCCGGCCTCACCCTCGGACACGAAGGGCCAGCGCAGCACGTCGGCGAAGAACGCCCGGGTCGCGGCCGGGTCATCGGAGTAGATCATCGCGTGGATCGCGGTCAGCATGACCGCCAGGCTAATCCTCGGCGTCGGCGGGCGCCTCGATGTCGGGAGCCACCGCCGAGCCGTTCCCATCCGGGCATTTCGCCGGACCAGCACCGGCGGACGGCGTTCCGGCCCGGTGATCGCAGCCGGGAGATCGGCCGGTCCGCCCGCCACGAATTGGGCGCGATCGACATTCCCGGATTCCCGGGTTCGCCGCTAACTTGAGAGTGACTAAGTTAGTCATATTAGGTTTGCTAGGCCCTCGAATTCTCCGCCCCGGCGCCCGATGGAGCACCCGGCCGACGCCCGTCGGCGCGTCCGAAGATACGATGAAGGGCGGACGTCCCATGACGTCCGCCCTTCATTCTTGGGGCACTGTGCTCCGCTGGCGTGGGGGGCACGCCGGTCGCAGCCGCTTCGCCGCGCTGCGAATTCGGGGGATTCCGCAGCGCCTCGGTTGGCAGCCTCCTCGGTTCGGGGGATCCGGGAATCGCTGCCGTGCACTACTTCACCAAATTCCTGGACAGTCGTCAAGTTTTCGTTGGACGACTGTCTCAATTTTCCAGCCGGCGAGAACTGAGTAGCGGTAAACTCCGACCGCGACCGGGAAAGGGGGGACATGACGACCACGACACAGCGGGCCGAGCGAGCCCGCGTCGACAAATTCTCGCTGCGCCGCACGATGCTCGCCCAATCCGCACTGACCACCCTTGCCGAGCGCGGTTTCGCCGGCACCGGCATGCGTGAGATCGCGCAGCACTCCACGCTCTCCCACGGGTCCCTGCACTACTACTTCGCCGACAAGGACGACCTCATCGCCGAGGCGGTGTGGGGCTTCAAGTCCGCCTGCGCGCGGCGCTACGACGAGGTGGTCGCGACGGCGGCCAGCGGGGCCGAGTTGCAGGCCAGGGTGGCCGTCATCATGTCGACCACCCTGCGCAACGAGGCGGCGCTGCATCGGCTCTGGTACGACCTGCGCAATCAGGCGTTGTTCGAGCGGGGGTTCAGCGACACGATCGTCCGGATCGACGAGCTGCTGCAGGGCATGGTGTGGTCGATCGTGCGGCGCCACGGCGAACTCGAGGGCCGCCCGCCCCGTTTCGACGCCGGCGTCGCCTACGCGCTGATCGACGGTCTCTTCCAGAACGAGCTGATCCGCTTCCTTCGGGGCGATCTCGACGCCCCCGAGCGGCTGCGGCGCGAGTGCGCCGCGCTGCTGTCGTTCTCCTGCTGAGCGCGGTCAGGCCAGCCTGGGCTGGTCGCCGGACTCGTGGTCGAGCAGCCAGCGCTTGCGCTCGACCCCGCCCGCGTAGCCGGTGAGCGTGCCGGAGGCGCCGATCACCCGGTGGCACGGCACCACGACGGCGATCGGGTTGCGGCCGTTGGCCAGGCCCACCGCCCGCGATGCCGTCGGCTGCCCGATGTGCGCGGCCAGTTCCCCGTAGCTCCAGGTGACGCCGTAGGGGATCTCGCACAACGCGGTCCACACCCGATGCTGGAACGGGGTGCCGGACGCCGCCAGCGTCAGCTGGAAGTCGGTGCGTTCACCGGCGAAGTATTCCCGCAGCTGCGCTGCGGCCGCCTCGGACGCCGCCGAGGGGCCGGCAGGGACGTCCGGCTCGCCGAACTGGACGGCGGTGACGGCGCCGTCGTCGTCCACGGCGACCCAGACCGGGCCGACCGGGGAGTCGAGCGTGGAGATGTTCATGATTCCTCCGGGATTCGGTTGATCGGGTGGTCCAGGGCGGCCCACAGGTATTGGGTGGCGTAACTGCGCCACGGACGCCAGCGCTCGGCGGCGACGTCCGGCCGGCCGATGCCGAGGTGCCGGGCGGCGCGGACGATGCCCAGGTCGCCGGCCGGGAAGGCGTCCGGGTCGCCGAGGGCGCGCATCGCGATCAGTTCGACCGTCCAGGCGCCGATGCCGCGCAGTGCGGCCAGCGTGCGCCGGGCGTCCGCCCGGTCGGCGCCCGAACCCAGATCGAGCCGGCCCTCGGCGAGCTCCCGGGCCAGCCCGACCAGGGTCTCGGCGCGGCTGCGCGGCCCGGGGATCTGGTCGGGGGCGAGAGCGGCGACGGCGTCCGGGGTCGGGAACAGGTGGGTGAGCCCACCGGCCGGGTCAGTGACCGGCGCGCCGATCCGTTCGACCAGGCGTCCCGTCTGGGTGCGCGCCGCCGCGGTGGACACCTGCTGCCCGAGCACCATCCGCAGGGCGAGCTCGGCGCCGTCGGTGCTGCGCGGGACGCGGCGTCCGGGCGCCCGGGCCAGCAGCGGCGCGAGCGCTGGGTCGGCGCCGAGGACGTCCATCACGGCGACCGGGTCGGCGTCCAGGTCGAGCAGCCGGCGGCAGCGTCCGATCGCTGGGGTCAGGTCGCGCGGATCGGTCAGCCGGATCGTCGCCGCCACGTGATCGGCGCGGGGGGCAAGCGCCACGATGCCCGGCCCGTGTGGCAGCGCCAGGGTGCGGCGGTAGGCGCCGTCGCGCCACTCCTCGACGCCCGGCACTGCGGTGGCGATCAGATGGCCGAACACGTTGCTCGGCTCGAACGGCTGCCGGAACGGGAGTCGCAGCTCGACCGCGCCCAACTGCTGGCTGGTGTGCGGATTGCGCCGCAGCCGGGTCCGGAGCTCGCCGGGGGTCAGGTCGTAGGTCGCCCGGATGGCGTCGTTGAACGACCGCACCGACCCGAAGCCTGCGGCGAAGGCGACCTCGCCCAACCGCATGTCGGTGGTCTCCAGCAGCACCCGCGCGGCGTGCGCCCGCTGCGCACGAGCCAGCGCCAACGGGGACGCGCCCAACTCGCCGGTCAGCGTCCGCTGCAGCTGGCGCACCGAGTAGCCGAGCCGGTCGGCGACCCCGGTGACACCCTCGCGGTCGACCAGGCCGTCGCCGATCAGCCGCATCGCCCGGGCCACCGTGTCGGCCCGGACGTCCCACTCGGCCGAACCGGGGACGGTGTCGGGACGGCACCGCCGGCAGGCCCGGAAGCCCGCGTCCTGGGCGGCGGCCGCGGTCGGGTAGAAGGTGGTGTTCTCGGGTCGGGGCGTGATCGCCGGGCAACTCGGCCGGCAGTAGATGCGGGTGGTCCGGACAGCGGTGAAGAACGCGCCGTCGAACCGGGCGTCGCGGCTGGCGACGGCCCGCAAGCACACCTCGCGGCTGGGAATCATGGATCCATCATGGTCACCGGCACCGACAGAACCTAGCAAGAATGCGACATCGAGTTGGAGTGTCGGGCATCGGAACGCGCGTTTGGGTCGCCTACCGAAGAGCCCGGGACCTGCGCTACCCGCGGCAGGCGGCCCTGGGGCCGGACGTCGCGAGCGCCTCGGCGGTGGCCAGGAAGCCCGCGCCCTGGTCGGGATACCCGAACCAGTGCAGGTACAGGCCGGTGGTGACCCGCTCGACGAACCCCCAGCGCCAGACCCGCTCGGCGGACACCTCGCCCTGCTCGGCCAGCAGTGCACAGCCGGAGCGGAGCAGCTCGACGCCCGCGCCCGGCCGCCCATCCTCGGCCCGGGTGAACTCCAGGCAGGCGTCGCGCAACACGACGCCGAGATCGTAGGCGCGCTCGCCGATGAAGCCGTCCGGGTCGATCAACGCCCATTCCTCACCGCGCCGCAGCACGTTGCCGGCGTGCGGATCGCCGTGGCAGACCACCTCGGGCCGCTCGTCCGCCGCCAGGGACTGGGCGTACTCGGCGGCCAGCCGCAGTGCGGCGGGGGCCGCGACACCGTAGCGCGGGCCGAGGCGATCCAGGATGCGGCGCAGGCCGATCGCCTTCGACTCGAACGGGCGTCCCACCTCCGGCGGCATCTCCCAGGCCCGCCGCAGCAGCGGCACGATCACCCGCGCCTGGCCGTCCAGGTCGTCCCGGACGTCCCACAGCGACTCCCCCAGCCGCTCGGTGAGCAGGGCGCCGCGCGCGGCGTCCCAGGCGAGCACCCGCACGTAGCCGTGGCCGCGTGCGGCGCCCAGCACCGCGGCGGCGACGTCCTGGGCACCGGGAGCCTGCAGCTTCAACACCGCCGGCTCTCCGGCGGCGCGCACCTGCAGCGGGGGCGGGTTAACGCCGCCGGGCAGCCAACCCACCGGTTCGAGGTCCCAGTCGGCGCAGATCGCGGGCAGCGTCCGGGCGTAGTGCTCGACGTCTCCGGTGAGGTCGCGCGCCGAGCGGGAGCCGCGGCGGCGGGCCTCGGCTATGGCGGCCTCGATCACGGCGGCGGGCATTGCCGCAGCGTAGTCCAGCGGTAGCGTCGGTTCATGACCGTGCGCATCGATCCCGCGACCGCCGCCCGGTTCGACGACGCAGCGACGATCCTGGCACCCAAGCGGGCCGGCGCGCAGGGCTGCTGGTGCCTCAGCTACCGGTTGCCGCCGGCGCAGAACGACGCCCTCCGGGCGCCGCACCGGGGCGAGGAACTCCGCCGGCTGTGCGGTCGGCCGACCCATGCGCCCGGGGTGCTCGCCTACGACGGCGACGAGGTGGTCGGCTGGGCGGCGATCGCGCCGCGCAGCGAACTGGGCGGACTCGGCGCGAGGCACTTCCCCCACGACCCGGACGACCCGTGGGCGCTCACCTGCTTCCGGGTCCGCGCCGGGCGCGGGCGCCGCGGAGTCGCCCGCGCCCTGCTGGCCGGCGCGGTGGCCTACGCCGCCGACCGTGGCGCCCCGGCGGTGGTCGCCTACCCGATCGACGCCGGCGGCGCGGCGATCGACCGCACCCAGGCCTCGGCGGGGCTGCTGGACTGGTTCCTCGACGCCGGCTTCACGACCGTCGGCGACACCGGCTACCAGGTCAACGGCCACCCTCGGGTGATCGTGCGCAAGCAGGTCGATGGCACCGGAGGCACGCTCACAGACTGAGTTCACCATCGAGTGAGTACCGATTGGCGCACTCGATGCACCCGGCGACCGTGATGGATCGATTTGGCAACACATCGAGCGCGCCAATCCGTATTCACCCCTTGGCGAAATCCACGCCGGCAGGGATCACAGGCCCCTGACCCGCAGCGTCACCTCGACGGCGGCAGCCGCGGCCAGCCCCTCTGCGGACCGGACGGCGTCCTTGACCGGCAGCAGGTAGCCGCCCTGCTTGGGGTACAGCGACGTCGTCCAGGTGGTCCGCCCGATGGTGACCTCCACCGGGATCATGCCCCAGCCGTAGGTGACGGCCCGGGCCACCACGGCGATCTGGTCGGCCACCCAGTCGGGCAGCGCGATGAAGTGGTACGGCGCGGGCCCACGCCATTCGATCACCGTCCCGGAGAAGTCGAACTCGACCATTCGGGCAGTGTGCCACCAAGGCGCGGCCCGAGTCAGCCGGTGGAGCGGCCCTTGGTCCAGTACCCCATCGCGTGCCCGTCCCGCTTGCCGGCGCCGGTGGCCGCGCGCAGCAGTTCCTTGATCGCGCGGGTCTGGACGGTGTCCACGCAGACCCAGCCGTACCAGCAGTGGACGCCGGCGAGGCCGTCGCGGAGCCGGGCGGCGAGCTCGTCGTGCGGCACCCAGGTCACCTGCAGGCCGGGATGCGGCGCGATCGGCAGGTCCTCGTCGCCGTCGTGCTGGCGGCCCAGCCACAGCCGCACCTCGAGGTCGTCCGGCAGCGTCGGCAGGATGCCGTTCACCGCGGGCAGCGAGGCCGGATCGGCCACCATGACGAAGCCGGGCGGCAGCGGGTCGGGCCGCACGTAGTCGTCGCGGGTGAGCACCGACACCTCCACGACGTCGCCCGGCCGGGCGGTGCGGGCCAGGTCCATGGCGTAGCCGTGCTCGTGCATGGCGAATTCGAGGTCGAAGGTGCCGGCCGCGGCGTCCGGATCGACAAGGGTGAACGCCCGCTGGTAGAGCCGGTCGGGGCCAGGGCACCAGAGCCGGATCCACATGGTCGGATAGGGAGGATGGGCGGCCAGCAACGCGGGCGCGGCGAACGACAACCGCCGGTAGTGCGGGCCGATGTCGCGCGCGCCGGTCACGGTGATCGAGTAGTCGCGGGATCGGAACGCCCGCATGATGACGCCCTGGACGCCCTTGCGCAGCGTGGTGGTCTCGGCCATCGCTCTCCTTGGCTTAGGTTTGCCTAACCTAAGTATGCGCCTTCCGTCAGCCTCGCTTGGCGGGCGCTCAGTGCCGGCCACCCCCGATGGCGAGCACGCCGTCCACCACGTCGCGCACCAGGCGCCGAGCCAGGAGGTCCTGAACCTCCCGCGGCGTGCCGCGCAGCGGCCCCTGGATGGCCAGCGAGGCGAAGCCGTGCACGCTCGACCAGCAGTGGATCGCGGCCGGTTCGACGTCCGCAGGCGCCAGGACGCCGATCGTCGCGAGGTTGCGCAGGGCGTCGGTGAGCAGCTGGAACGGCGTCCGGCCGGTCTCGCCGGCACTTTCGGGGAGCTCGGCATGCTCCATGCCCACCAGGCCGAGCAGTCCGATCCGGAAGGCCTCGGGGTGATCGAGGGAGAAGGCGAGATACCCGGTTCCGACGGCCTCGAGCAGGGCCCGCGCCCGCGCGGCCGGGTCGATCTCGCGCACGGCCTGCTGGTGCGACTCCATCGCGGTCGCGAGTTCCCTCAACGCCAGCAGACCGACGGCGAAGCGCAACTCGTCGATGCCGGCGAAGTGCCGGTACGCGGCCGTCGGACTGACCCCCACCCGACGGGTGGCCGCCCGCAGCGTGACCGACTCCGGTCCGTGCTCGACGGCCAGCTCGTAGCCGGCCCGGATGAGCGCGGCACGCAGATTGCCGTGGTGGTAGCCGGCGGGGGTTGCCTGGTCCACGCGGGCCGCCTACGGTGTCAACCAGCGAATGTTCACAGCGTCAACTTTAGGGGCGAATCATGCTGCGGACGAGGCGTCCCGCGCGAGTGTCGGAGGCTCCTGACAGGCTGCACAGATGACCGGAGGCAGCGACGAACGTGATCTGCTGCTGGGCCGGCTGCGCACCCAGCGGCAGCACGTCCTCGATCAGCTCGACGGCCTGAACGACGAGCAGGTGCGGACGCCGGTGCTGCCGTCGGGATGGAGCTGTCTCGGCCTGGTGCGGCACCTGACGCTGTCCGATGAGCGCTACTGGTTCGAGGTCGTGATGGACGGCGCACCGCTCGACTTCTGGCCCGAGGGCGAGAACGGCGACTGGCGGGTCGGCGACGACGAGTCCGCCGAACGGGTGCTGGCCGACTATCGCGCCGCCGCGGCATTCTCCGATGCGCTGATCGCGACGACGTCGCTGGCCGCGCCGCCGAAGAGCCCGGAAGACTGGTGGGCCGCGGCCGGGCTATCCTTCCCCGACCTGCGCAGCGTCATCGTGCACGTGCTGGTCGAGACCGCCACCCATGCCGGCCAGCTGGACGCCGTCCGCGAGTTGATCGACGGCCGACAGTACATCGTCTTGTGAAACCAACCAACCGATAGGAGCAACCATGTCCATCTCTTTGAGCCCGTACCTGAACTTCCCGGGCAACGGCCGCGAGGCGATGACCTACTACCAGGGCGTCTTCGGCGGCGACCTGCAACTGTGGGGGTTCGGCGAGTTCGGCATGGAGGACATGCCCGCCGAGGGCCTGATGCATGGCCAACTCGAGATCTCCACCGGCCTGACCGTCATGGCCTCCGACGCGATGCCGGGGGCGGAGCAGACCTGGGGTGGCACCCGCATCTACTGTTCGTTCTTCGGCGACGACCTGCCGACGATGCAGGGCTGGTTCGATGCGCTGGCCGCCGACGGCAGCGTGGGCCAGCCGCTGGAGAAGCAGGTCTGGGGCGACACCTACGGCCTGGTCAAGGACAAGTACGGCATCGAGTGGATGTTCAACGTGGCCGAGCCCGGCGGCGCCGCCCAGCAGCAGGGCTGACGACGCCGGACGTCGGGCTCAGCCGGTGACGACCACCCGGGCGTCCTCGTCGGTGGCCGGCCAGTCGAAGCCGTCCACGTAGAGCCGCAGCCGCGACTCGGTGAGCCGGACGGCGTTGGCGTGCTCCTCGTCGTTGCGGCGCTTGACGCGGTCCCACAGCACGTCGAACGGGGCGGTGACGACCACCAGCTCGCAGGCGACGCCGGCGGCACCGCACAGGCGCCGCCACTCGTCGCGCACCGACCGCTCGGCCAGTGACAGGTCGACGACGACGTCCGAGCCGGCCGCG
>JAANMX010004490.1_pt1 | contig 10977 bp, 9 predicted proteins | sample 7279681 | NCBI WGS metagenome assembly JAANMX01 (sample SAMN14094542, study PRJNA606508) | bioreactor metagenome | isolation source: A lab-scale SPAN reactor treating ammonium-rich wastewater day 351 | place: Ireland: Galway | collected 2018-01-01
CCGGGTTCGTCGAGCGCTGGCGGGTGCCGTCGCGGCTGGTGGCCGATCCCGACGGCTTCCGCAGCGATGCCAACGTCGTGCTGCGCGCGCTGTTCGACCGCCTGCAGCGCGAGAGCGCCGAACTGTATCCGGCGGCGGAAGCGGTTTGATCCGCGCGGCGGCGTGATCGCCGGGAAATGACGGCGGTCACGAATCGCGCCGTGCCGCAGGGCGGTGCGGCTTCGTAAAATAGGCGGATGGAACCTGCGCGCAACTCCACCGGCATCGCCATGGTCGGCTTCGACGCCGACGACACCCTGTGGCGCAGCCAGGATTATTTCGACGCGGCGCAGGTGCAGTTCGAGCGCATCGTTTCCGCCTACGTGGACCTGGCCGATGTCGGCAAGCGCCTGTACGAATACGAGTCGCGCAACATCGCCTTCTTCGGCTACGGCGTGAAGGGTATGGCGCTGTCGATGGTGGAGGCGGCGGTGGACATCACCGGCGCGCGCATCAGCGCCGCCGACATCCACCGCATCGTGGTCCTCGCCAAGGAGCTGCTGCGCCACCCGGTGGACGTGCTGGATGGCGTGCGCGAGGCAGTGGCCGCGGTGGCGGCGGAGTATCCGGTGGTGCTGATCACCAAGGGCGACCTGTTCCACCAGGAGCAGAAGGTGCGCGACAGCGGCCTGGCCGATCTGTTCCGGCGCATCGAGGTGGTCAGCGAGAAGGATCCGCCGACCTATGCGCGGCTGCTGGAGGAATTCGGCGTGCCGGCCGGGCGCTTCCTGATGGTGGGCAATTCGCTGCGCTCCGACATCGCGCCGGTGCTGGAGCTGGGCGGCTGGGGCGTGCACGTGCCATACCACACCACCTGGATGCACGAGGCCGACGCGCAGCTGCGCCGCGGCGGCGAACGCATGCGCACGGTCGCGGCCATCGCCGACCTGCCGCAGGCGGTGCGCGAACTGGCCGCGCTGGCGGCATGACTTGCGGGGTTTGCGGGCCGGTGCGGTTTGCCGGCATGTTCGCCTCCGACCAACGGACAAGGGGAGAGTGCGGGTGATCGATCTGACCGGCCGGACGGCCATCGTGACCGGGGCCGGCGGCGGCCTGGGCCGTGCGCATGCACTGTTGCTGGCGCAGCGCGGCGCGAAGGTGGTGGTGAACGACCTCGGCGACGGCGCCGAGGCGGTGGCCGGGGAAATCCGCGCCGCCGGCGGGCAGGCGCGCGCGGCGACGTGCTCGGTGACCGATGCCGAGGCGGTGCAGGCGATGGCGGATGACACCCTGCGCGACTGGGGCCGCATCGACATCCTGGTCAACAATGCCGGCATCCTGCGCGACAAGAGCTTCGCCAAGATGGCGCTGGAGGATTTCCGGCTGGTGCTGGACGTGCATGTGATGGGCGCGGCTCATTGCACCAAGGCGGTGTGGGACGCGATGCGCGTACAGAACTACGGCCGCATCGTCATGACCACGTCCTGCAGCGGCCTGTACGGCAACTTCGGCCAGGCCAACTACGCGGCGGCGAAGATGGCGCTGGTCGGCCTGATGCAGACGCTGGGCATCGAAGGCGGCAAGCACGACATCCGCGTGAACTGCCTCGCGCCCACCGGTGCCACCCGCATGATGGAAGGCATCCTGCCGCCGGAGCAGCTGTCGCAGTTCAAGCCGGAGCTGGTCAGTCCGGCGGTGCTGGCGCTGGTATCCGAACAGGCACCCAACCGCGCCATCCTCAGCGCCGGTGCCGGCAGCTTCGAACTGGCCTACATCGCGCTGACGCACGGCATCCATCTCGGCGAGGCGCCCAGCGCGGAAGCAATCCTCGAGCGTTGGGTGGAACTGACCAGCCGCGAGGACGACTTCGTGCCGGCGCAGGGCTTCGACCAGGCGCAGCACGAACTGCGCAAGGCCGGGTTCCACTTCGAGGCCTGATCGCCCTAGCACTTCGCCACATGTACGGGGAGTCGCGGCAGGCGTTCTCCTGTAGCGAAATCAAGGAGGAGGCAGCGGGCGCAAGGCCGCTGCCGGGGGACATTCGCGTAAGGAGAACGCCTGCCGCGGCGAGCGCGGAAGCTCAGTCCTGCGGCACCCGCACTGCGCCTTCCATCAGCACTCGCGCGCTGCGCGACATCACCGCGCGCGTCACCGCCCACTGCCCGTCGACCTGTTCGACCGACGCGCCCACACGCAGCGTTCCGGATGGATGGCCGAAGCGCACGGCATCGCGTGTTCCGCCGCCTGCGGCGATGTTCACCAGCGTGCCCGGCACCGCCGCCGCCGTCGCGATTGCGACCGAAGCCGTGCCCATCATCGCGTGGTGCAGCTTGCCCATCGACATCGCGCGCACGTTGAGGTCGATGGCGTCCGCCGCGATGCGCTTGCCGCTGGACGAGGCGTAGTCCTTCGGCGGCGCCACGAACGCCACCTTCGGCGTGTGCTGGCGCGTCGCCGCTTCCTCCGGCGCCTGGATCAGGCCCATGCGCAGCGCGCCGGCCACGCGGATCGCTTCCAGCTTCGCCAGCGCGGCCTTGTCCTCGTTGATCGCCGGCTGCAGCTCGGTGCCGTCGTAGCCGATGGCGGCGGCATCGACGAACACGGTGGGAATGCCGGCGGTGATCATCGTCGCCTTCAGCGTGCCGATGCCGGGCACGTCGAGATCATCGATCAGGTTGCCGGTCGGGAACATTGAGCCGCCGTCGCCTTCGTCATCCGACGGATCGAGGAATTCCAGCACGATTTCCGCCGCCGGGAAGGTCACGCCGTCCAGTTCGAAATCGCCGGTTTCCTGCACCTGCCCGTCTGCAACGGGCACGTGCACCAGGATGGTCTTGCCGATGTTGGCCTGCCACACCCGCACCGTGACGGTGCCGTGTTGTGGAATGCGTTCGGCCGGGATGAAGCCGTTGGCCACCGCGAACGGCCCCACCGCCGTGCTCAGGTTGCCGCAGTTGCCGGACCAGTCCACGAACGCGGAATCGATGCTCACCTGTCCGTACAGATAATCCACGTCGTGGTCCGGCACCGAAGCCGGCGCGATGATCACCGTCTTGCTGGTGCTCGAGGTCGCCCCGCCCATGCCGTCGGTGTGCTTGCCATAGGGATCGGGCGAACCGATCACCCGCAGCAGCAGCGCATCGCGCGCCGGACCTGGCACGCGCGCCGCTTCCGGCAGGTCATCGAGCTTGAAGAACACGCCCTTCGACGTGCCGCCGCGCATGTAGGTGGCGGGAATTTTCAGCTGGGGTGCGTGGGACATGGCGCGCTCGCTTGTCTTTGCCCTTCCGCGCGGGCGGGGAGGCGTGGGTGTGGAATGGATGCCGCATTATCCCGCGTGGCGTGCGGCCTGCCTGCCCGGCGGCGCTTCAGATTGCGAACAGGTCCATGAATTCCCGCACCGGCATGGCGTCCAGTCGCTGCGGATCCAGCGCGACGTCGAGGATCCGCTGCTGTCGTTCCGGCGGGAAGCGGCGTGCCAGGTTGCGGCGGAACTTGTCTTCCAGCAGCGGGATGCCTTCGTCGCGGCGGCGGCGATGGCCGATGGGGTATTCGACCAGCACTTCGTCCAGCGCGCTGCCATCCTTGAAGTGGACGGTCAGGCCGTTGGCGATGCTGCGCTTGTCGGGGTCGTGGTAGTCGGCGGTGAACTGCGGCTCCTCGATGCAGTGGATGCGCGCCCGCAGCGCGCCGATGCGCGGATCGGCGGCCACGTCGTCCTCGTAGTCGGCGGCGGTCAGGCGGCCGAACAGCAGCGGCACCGCCACCATGTATTGGATGCAGTGGTCGCAGTCGGCCGGATTGTCCAGCGGGCCGTGCTTGTCGATGATGCGCAGGCACGCGGCCTGGGTGCGGATGACGATCCTGTCGATGTCGTCGGTGGCGCGCCCGAGTGCGTGCAGCCGGTGGTGCAGCGTCATCGCCGCCTCGACCGCGCTCTGCGCGTGGAACTCGGCCGGATAGCTGATCTTGAACAGCACGTTCTCGATCACGTAGCTGCCGAAGCCGCGTTCGAAGCGGAACGGACGGCCGCGGAAGGACACGTCGTAGAAACCCCAGACGGGCGCGGTCAGCGCGCCGGGATAGCCCATCTCGCCGGCCTGCGCGATCAGCGCCAGCCGCACCGCGCGCGAACAGGCGTCACCCGCCGCCCAGCTCTTGCGCGAGCCGGTGTTGGGCGCGTGGCGATAGGTGCGCAGGCTCTGGCCATCGACGAACACCTGCGACAGCGCGGCCAGCGAGCGTTCGCGATCCAGATCCAGCAGCCGGCAGGCGACGGCGGTGGACGCCAGCTTCACCAGCGCGACGTGATCCAGGCCGACCTGGTTGAAGGCGTTCTCCAGCGCCATCACACCCTGGATTTCGTGCGCCTTGATCGTGCATTCGAGCACGTCGCGCATGGCCAGCGGCGCGCCGTTGCGGCTGCGCCAGTCGGCCACGGCGAGGATCGCGCCGAGGTTGTCGGACGGATGTCCCCATTCGGCGGCCAGCCAGGTGTCGTTGTAGTCCAGCCAGCGGATCGCGGCGCCGATGTCGAACGCGGCCTTGACCGGATCGAGCCGGAAGCCGGTGCCCGGCACGCGCGCGCCGTCGTCCAGCGTGGCGCCGGGCACCACGGGGCCGAGCAGCCTGGTGCAGGCGGGGTAGTCCAGCGCTTCCAGCGCGCAGCCCAGCGAATCGGCCAGGACGTGGCGGGCGGTGCGCCAGGCGAGTTCGGAGGCGGGCCGGAAATCGCGGACGTAGTCGACGATGGCGACCAGCACCGCGTCCCAGTCGGGACGCTGGTTGTCGTTGCGCGATGACACGGCGGCTCCTCCGGTGGAACAGAAGCCGACAGTGTGCGCCCGGCCGCGCGCGGCGCCGGTGAAGGCGCCGCCGCGCGCCGGGGTTCAGGCCGGCTGGTTGGCGGCGATGAAATCCTGCGCGAACCGCTGCAACACGCCGCCGGCCGTGTAGATGAGCACGTCCTCGTCGGAATCGAGGCGGCAGGTGACCGGTACTTCGACCGTCTGGCCGTCGCGGCGATGGATCCGCAGCGCCAGCGTCGCGCCCGGTGCCGGCGTGCCGGCGACGTCGAAGGTTTCGCTGCCGTCGATGCCCAGCGTCTTGCGCGTCGTGCCGGGCAGGAACTGCAGCGGCAGCACGCCCATGCCGACCAGGTTGGTGCGGTGGATACGCTCGAAGCCTTCGGCGACGATGGCTTCCACGCCGGCCAGGCGCACGCCCTTGGCGGCCCAGTCGCGCGAGCTGCCCTGGCCGTAGTCGGCGCCGGCGATGATGATGAGCGGCTGCTTGCGCTGCATGTAGGTTTCGATCGCTTCCCACATGCGTACCACCTTGCCGTCCGGCTCGATGCGCGCCAGCGAACCCTGCTTCACTTCGCCATCGACCACCGCCATTTCGTTGACCAGCTTCGGATTGGCGAAGGTCGCGCGCTGCGCGGTCAGGTGGTCGCCGCGATGGGTGGCGTAGGAATTGAAGTCCTCTTCCGGCAGGCCCATCTTCGCCAGGTATTCGCCGGCGGCGCTGGAGCGCAGGATCGCGTTGCTCGGCGACAGATGATCGGTGGTGATGTTGTCGCCCAGCACCGCCAGCGCGCGCATGCCGCGCAGCGTGCGCTCACCGGCCAGCGCGCCCTCCCAGTAAGGCGGGCAGCGGATGTAGGTGCTCTGCGGGCGCCAGTCGTACAGCGGCTTGGCGTCGTTGCCGCGGCTGCGCGGCGCGAACATCGGCTCGTACACCTTGCGGAACTGCTCGGGCTTGACGCTGGCCTTCACCACCGCGTCGATCTCGGCATCGCTCGGCCAGAGGTCCTTCAGGCGGACGTCGTTGCCGGCGGCGTCGATGCCCAGCACGTCCTTCTCGATGTCGAAGCGCACGGTGCCGGCGATGGCGTAGGCGATCACCAGCGGCGGCGAGGCCAGGAACGCCTGCTTCGCGTAGGGATGGATGCGGCCGTCGAAGTTGCGATTGCCCGACAGCACGGCGGTGGCGTACAGGTCGCGTTCGATCACTTCCTGCTGGATCGCCGGGTCGAGCGCGCCGCTCATGCCGTTGCAGGTGGTGCAGGCGAAGCCGACGATGCCGAAGCCGAGTTGCTCCAGCTCCGGCAGCAGGTTCGCTTCTTCCAGGTACAGCTGCACGGCCTTGGAGCCGGGCGCCAGCGAGGTCTTCACCCACGGCTTGCGGGTCAGCCCGCGCGCGTTGGCGTTGCGCGCCAGCAGGCCGGCGGCGATGACGTTGCGCGGGTTGGAGGTGTTGGTGCAGCTGGTGATGGCGGCGATGATCACCGCCCCGTCGGGGATCAGCCCGCGGGCCTCTTCGTCGCGCGCGGCATCGAGCTTGGTTTCGTCGGCGATCCCGCGCTCGGCCAGCGCCGTCACCGGCAGTCGGCGGTGCGGGTTGCTGGGCCCCGCCAGGGTGCGGGTCACGCTGGACAGGTCGAAATGCAGGGTGCGCTCGTAGCGCGCATGCAGCAGGTCGTCGGCCCAGAAGCCGGCGGTCTTGGCGTAGGTTTCCACCAGCGCCACCTGCGCGTCGTCGCGGCCGGTCAGGCGCAGGTAGTCGAGCGTGTTGTCGTCGATGAAGAACATCGCCGCGGTGGCGCCGTATTCCGGCGCCATGTTGCTGATCGTGGCGCGGTCGCCGATCGTCAGCGCGGATGCGCCTTCGCCGCGGAACTCCAGATACGCGCCGACCACCTTTTCCCTGCGCAGGAACTCGGTCAGCGCCAGCACCACGTCGGTGGCGGTGATGCCGGGGCCGGGCCGGCCGGCCAGCTCCACCGCCACGATGTCGGGCAGGCGCATCATCGACGCGCGGCCCAGCATCACGCTTTCCGCTTCCAGCCCGCCCACGCCCACCGCAATCACGCCCAGCGCATCCACGTGCGGCGTGTGCGAGTCGGTGCCGACGCAGGTGTCCGGGAAGGCCACGCCATCGCGGGTGTAGATCACCGGCGACATCTTCTCCAGGTTGATCTGGTGCATGATCCCGTTGCCCGCCGGGATCACGTCGACGTTGTCGAAGGCGAGCCGGCACCACTCGATGAAGTCGAAGCGGTCGGCGTTGCGGCGATCCTCGATGGCGCGGTTGCGGGCGAACGCCTGCGGATCGAAGCCCGGCGCTTCCACCGCCAGCGAGTGGTCCACGATCAATTGCACCGGCACCACCGGATTCACCTGCGCCGGATCGCCACCGGCGCTGGCAATCGCTTCGCGCAGGCCGGCCAGGTCCACCAGCGCGGTCTGGCCGAGGATGTCGTGGCAGACCACCCGCGCCGGGAACCACGGGAAATCCAGATCGCGGCGGCGTTCGATCAGCTGGATCAGGTAATCGTTGATCCGCGTCGGCTCGGCCTTGCGCACGATGTTTTCGGCGTGCACCCGCGCCGTGTACGGCAATCCCGCCCACGCCCCCGGCTTGAGCGCTTCGACCGCCTCGCGCGCGTCGAAATAGTCCAGGGCGGTGCCCGGCAGGAGTTTGCGGTAACTGGTGTTCATCATGGCGGCGGACGGCGGTCGAACAGGGTGCGGCTATTGTCGCGCATCGCGGTCATGGCTGCCCCTCGCTCCGTACAATGCGCGGCGATGAATGTCTCGCCCGCCATTGCCACCGACCAGCTGCGCCTGTCCGTCGCCCCGATGATGGACTGGACCGACAGCCATTGCCGCGTCTTCCATCGCGTGCTGGCGCCGCATGCGCGGCTGTATTCGGAAATGGTGCACGCCAACGCGGTGATCCATGGTGACCGCGCGCGGCTGCTGGCGATGGATCCCTGCGAGCATCCGGTGGCGCTGCAGCTGGGCGGCAGCGAGCCGGCCCTGCTGGCGCAGGCGGCGCGGATCGGTGCCGACGCCGGTTTCGACGAGATCAATCTCAACTGCGGCTGTCCGTCCGACCGCGTGCAGGCGGGGCGCTTCGGCGCCTGCCTGATGCGCGAGCCGGCGCTGGTGGCCGACAGCGTGGCGGCGATGATCGCGGCGTGCAGCGTCCCGGTGACGGTGAAGTGCCGGCTTGGCGTCGACGACGACCACGAATGGGAGCGTTTCGTCGCCTTCATCGACACGATTGCCGAAGCCGGCTGCCGGATGTTCGTGGTGCACGCGCGCAATGCCTGGCTGCAGGGGTTGTCGCCGAAGGAAAACCGCGAAGTGCCGCCGCTGCGCTACGACTGGGCATATCGGCTGAAGCGCGAACGGCCGGCGCTGCAGGTGATCGTCAACGGCGGGATTGCCGATGCCGCGGAAGCCACCGCGCATCTCGACCATGTCGAGGGCGCGATGCTCGGGCGCGCGGCCTACCACACGCCCTACCTGCTGCACGAACTCGAAACGCGCTGGTTCGGCGGCACGCAGCGCGCGCGCGGCGAACTGCTGCGCGCCTACCGGCCCTATGTCGAAGCGCAGCTCGATCGGGGCGTGCTCCTCAAGCACATCACCCGCCACCTGCTGGGGCTGTTTTCCGGCCAGCCGGGCGGGCGCGCGTTCCGGCAGGTGCTGAGCGAAGGTGCGCACAAGCCCGGCGCCGACTGGTCGCTGGTGGAGCGGGCGCTGGCACTGACTGAACAGAAATGGATGAAGCCATGATCACCCACGACATCGATTTGTTTTCCGCGTTCGCGCGCAGTACGCCCGCCGACTTCGGCCCGGCCACCGCGCGCGCCGCGTTCCTGGTCGCGCCCGACGGCTTCCGCCTGGCCGAGCAGTCCGCGCAGGACAACGCCTATATGGCGGAAGCGTCGGCCTTCGATGCCGCGCGTGCGTCGATGCAGCACCGCGACCTGCAGCGTGCGATCTCCGCCGTGCTGCCGGCGGTCTGCTTCGCCGGCGATCCGGAGACGCCCGACGCGGTGTTTCCCAACAACGTGTTCGGCACCGCGGCCGGCCGCTACGTGGTCGGGCGCATGCGCCACGCCGTGCGCCAGCGCGAAGCGACGCGCGCCGACATCCGCGCGTTCTTCGGCGACGTGCTGGGCCGGGAGGCGGTCGATCTGTCCGCGCAGCCGCATGCCTGCGAACTGACCGGCGCGCTGGTCATCGACCGTGCGCGCGGCCTCGGCTTCTGCGGCCTGTCCGAGCGCTGCGACGAGGCCGGCGCGCGGCTGATGCACGAGGCCTTCGGCCTGCGCGCGACCCTGCTGTTCGACCTCGCGCCGGGCGAATACCACACCAACGTGGTGCTGGCGGTGCTGGCCGGGCGCGCGGTGGTGGCCTGCCCGCAGGGTTTCGCCGATCCGGCCGTGGCTTCCGCCATCGCCGACCTGTACGCGCCGCATGCGGTACTGTGCGAGCCGGCCGAACATGCGGCCTTCGTCGGCAACTGCATCGCGCTGTCGCCGGACACGGTCTGGATGAGCGCGGCGGCGGGGCGGGCGCTGTCGCCCGGGCATCGCGAGATGCTGGCCGGGGCCGCCTTCCGGGTCGAAACGGTCGAGCTGGACGCCATCGAGGCGGCGGGTGGTTCGCTGCGCTGCTGCATCGGCGAGATCTACTGAAACGGGAGGGGCGGCACGAAGATGAACGCCGGGGTATCCTGTTCAGGAAACTTCAGGGCTGATTCACCCCCTGCTTCCAAGAATGGCCTCGATCCAATCGTCAGTCGGTCCAGTCACGCCATGTCCCGCACACCGCATCCATTGCCCATGCTTCTTGCCGCCGTCCTGCTGACGGCGTCGTCGATGGCGATGGCGCAGCAGGCGCCGCCGCCCCAGCAGCGGGATCGCGGCGATCGCGAGCAGACGCGCGAATTCCAGCCGCCGCCGCAGCGCGAGCGCGGCAGCCTGTCCGACGCGGTGCGCCGGGCGGAGCGCAATACCCGCGGCGAAGTCCTGTCGGCCGAACGCATCCAGTACGACGGTCGCGACATGCACCGGGTCAAGGTGGTGGACGACCAAGGCCGGGTGCGGGTGTTCATGCAGGAACCGCAGCGCCGCGATGGCAATGGCAACGGCGGCAAGCCGCCGCGGCCACCGCGCGACGACGATTGAGCGCGCCGAGGCGCGCTTTGCCTTTCCGACCGTTTTCCAAGGAGTGACCATGCGTATCCTGCTCGTCGAAGACGAAGCCCCGCTGCGCGAGACCCTGGCCGCCCGCCTGAAGCGCGAAGGCTATGCCGTGGATGCAGCGCAGGACGGTGAGGAGGGCCTGTACATGGGCCGCGAAGTGCCGTTCGACGTCGGCATCATCGACCTCGGCCTGCCCAAGATGTCGGGCATGGAGCTGATCAAGGCGCTGCGCGACGAAGGCAAGAAGTTCCCGGTGCTGATCCTGACCGCGCGTTCCAGCTGGCAGGACAAGGTCGATGGCCTCAAGCAGGGCGCGGACGACTACCTGGTCAAGCCGTTCCACGTGGAAGAGCTGCTGGCGCGCATCAATGCGCTGGTGCGCCGCGCCGCCGGCTGGAGCAAGCCGACCCTGGAGTGCGGCCCGGTGGTGCTGGACCTGGCCGCGCAGACGGTCAGCGTCAACGGCAGCAACGTCGACCTGACCAGCTACGAATACAAGGTGCTGGAATACCTGATGATGCACGCGGGCGAGCTGGTCTCGAAGGCCGACCTCACCGAGCACATCTACCAGCAGGACTTCGACCGCGACTCCAACGTGCTGGAAGTGTTCATCGGTCGCCTGCGCAAGAAGCTCGATCCGGATGGTGAACTGAAGCCGATCGAGACCGTGCGCGGGCGCGGCTACCGCTTCGCCATCGCGCGCAGCGGCGAGTGAGCCCGGCGCGATACCCCGAAGGCGCATGACGCCCGTACTCCCGCCTGAAACCGACACCGCCGCCGCGCCCCGTGCGCGGCGGTTGCGTATCGCCCAGCCGCGTTCGCTGCAGTCGCGCCAGCTGTGGGCGGCCAGCCTCGGCGTGGTCGCCTTCCTCGCGCTGGCCGGCTACGCCCTCGACCAGGCCTTCCAGAGCACCGCCCAGAGCGGCATGCGCGAGCGCCTGCACAGCTACGCGCTGGCCTATGCGGGCAGTGACTTTGCCCGCGATGGCAGC
>JAANMX010004493.1_pt1 | contig 10974 bp, 4 predicted proteins | sample 7279681 | NCBI WGS metagenome assembly JAANMX01 (sample SAMN14094542, study PRJNA606508) | bioreactor metagenome | isolation source: A lab-scale SPAN reactor treating ammonium-rich wastewater day 351 | place: Ireland: Galway | collected 2018-01-01
CTTGCCTTGCCAGCAGCCGCTCGATCGAGCTTTTAATGCGGTCGTCGACACTGGTATCCATCGCGAGGTGGGCTTCCGCTGCGAGATCATTGACGTAGAGCAGCGGCATCGCCCGGCTTGCGATCTGCTCCGAGCAGCCGAACGGATAGCGGTCGAGCGCCTTCAGGACACTTGCTGCGTCCAGCGCCGAGGACAGGCCGACCGACATCGACACCCCTCCCGTCCCCGCCACGAGGTCCGAGAACATGTCCGAGGTCAGCGTCAGGCTCTCGCCCTTCGCCAGCGTTCGCACAGAGCGGCGCGCCAGGATCTGGGTCGCGGGCTTGACCTCGAGGTCGTAATGCCGCGCCAGCGTCAGGCCGTTCGGCCCCTTGATATCGATGTCGAACCGGGCAGAGCCGGCGGAGCCCGCGGTATCGAGCGTCAGCGCCATCGAACTGCGTTGCCCGGCCGCGAGCCTGATCGCGGTCGTGGCATTGCCCGCTACCTTCACCGGCCCCGACGTTCCGACGTTGACGGTATAATCGCCGGGTGGACCTTCGACATTGTCGAGATCGAAGCTCATCGTGCCCCGATCGCCGGTCAACAGAAAGCGTGGCAGTGTCGCCGTCAGCACCACCGGATCACGTACCGTGACATCGACCGTCGCACGCCCGAGCTTGGTCGCGGTCCAGGCGACCGCCATCACGCGCGCCGTGCCTGCGAACTCCGGAATGTCGAAGCTGATTTCCGCCGTGCCGTCCGCGGCGACCGTGACGATGCCCGAATAGAGCGCGAGCGGCTTCTGCGTCGGCGGGCTGCCCTGCAACTCCGCTCCCGCGAAATCGCCGCCGGTCCTGAGCTGGCCGCGCGTTCCTTGCATGCCGTCGATCAGTTGTCCGTAGAGATCACGGATTTCAGACGTCAAGCGACGCTGGCCCAGGTAGTAGTCGTCGGGTGCTGGCGGCTTGTAATTGGTGAGATTGAGGATGCCGACGTCAACGGCGGCGACGACGATCTTGGCGTCTTCGCCGGGACTTAGGCCGCCGACCTTCACAGGCAGCTTAAGCGGCGCGGATGGTCGTGCCAGTTCCGGCGGCGAGAGGTTGACCGAAAGGGTACGCGCGCTCCTGTCGATGCCGAACCATTTGATGCCGATCGCGCGGCCGGGCATCCGCTGCGCGGCGACGTCGAGCGGCCGCCGCAGCGTCGCCACCACATAAGCTCCCGTGCCCCAATCCTTGCCGACCTGGATTTTGACCTGAGACGTGCCTTCCTTGACCTCGGCGGTTTGGGTTGTCAGCAGCCGGTCACCAAGAACATTGATCGTGAGCTTGCCCGCGGTCCGGGCGTTGACCGAAACGACCATGGTGTCGCCGGACTGGTAATCCGGCTTGTCGATCGAGGTTTCCAGCAGGTCGGGCGTGTCGGCGCTGCCGTCGGAATACCAGCCGACGTCAAACTGAACGGATGTCAGAGGACCGTTTGAATCGGATGATTTGACGTCGAGCCGGTAGCGCCCCGGCTGCGGGGAGAGTTCAATCCGCGCGGGTTTGTCGGCGGCAACCGAGAGATCGCCGTCGGCCACCCGTCTGGTCGATTTCACCGGTTCGTATTCCCAGTACGAATTCTGCCGATACCACTGATAGCGGCTCTCCAGCTTGAGCAGCTCATAGCGCAGACCCTTGCGGGCAAGCGACGTTCCGTCCGGCGCCACAAAGACGACGTCGAATCTGGCTCTGTCCCCCTCCGCGACGCTCTTGTCGGCGAACAACGGTTTGACACCGATCATGGCGGCGGACGGTTTCACCGGAAGCACGATCTTTCGCTCGACCGCGCGGCCGCCCGCCTCCGCCATGCGAATGAAAATCTGCGCTTCGTGCTGCCGGTCCGATGACGGGGCCGTCGCGAGGCTGACGGGAAACGTGGCGACGCCGTTTGCATCGGCCTCGGGCAGGTTTTCGATCGGCGTGCGTTCGTTACCGGTGGCCTCGTCATCAGGCACGCCGAACCGATACCCCGGATAGCCTGGACGGCTGTCGGCAGGCGCAACCAGTAAATCGCCTTCGAGCTGCAGGCCGGACGCGGGAGCGCCGTAGAGGAAACGGCCATCGACCTTGAGTTCCACCGGAGTATCAGCGGGAATCTGTGTCGCCTTGGTGGTCAGATCGAATTCAATCCGGTCCGGGACATAGTCCTCGACCATGAACGTGGTTTCGCCGACGGACGGTCCTTTCGGGTCAGTGAACGCGCGAACCCGCCATGTTCCGGTCGGGACCGCTGAATTGAGCGGCAGGGTCAGGTTTCGTCCCCCCGCGCCCTGATCCGACACGACGGCGCGGCGGTACTCGACGCCATCAGGCCGTTCGACCACCAGCGTCAGGGGGCCGCCGGTCACGGCAACGCCCTGCCCGTCCCGCAGCAACGCAGTGAGATACACGGTCTCGCCCGAGCGGTAGACGCCGCGCTCCGCATAAAGGAAGGCATCGGCTCCCGACGGCACGGCGCGGCCCGAAACGCCGCGATCGGTCAAATCGAAAGCATTCGACTTCAGGCTGAGGAACGCATAATCGGCATTGTCGGTGCTGACCGTCAGCAGCGCGGGCGACTGACCTCCTTCGCCTCGCGCCAGCCCCGGCTCGAATAGCGCGTGCCCGGATGCATCCGTCTTCCGGGTTGCCAGGATTTCATTGTTGCGGGCGACCAGGCGGACTTCCGCCTTGTCCACGGCATCGGTTGTCGCCAGCGAATTGACGAAAACGTGGATGCCGTCATTACCTGAATAGGCGCTCAGGCCCAGATCCGAGACGATGAACCACTGGGTCGCTAGCGAGCCGGACTCGTCGTCATCCGTCGAACCCGGACCCTTGGGCGCGGCCGTCATCACGTAAACGCCGGGCTGGAGGTTTCCCAGCGCCTCATCGACCGGAAACGCCGTCGTCACATCGGCGTTCAGGGTGGAGGCCGTCGTCACCTCGCCCGACCAGACCTTGATCCCGCGTTCGTGGCCGAGCTCATATAACTGATGGCCGCTAAGCGCCTTCTGAAAGTCGCTCTCGATAACGGTGTTGATGAGGTTTCGGTCACCGACCCGGAACACCTTGACGGTCACGTTCTGGGTGTTGACGCTGACCAGCGGGATGCCGCGCTGGCCAGTGCGCGGCAGCACGTAGGCCCGTCCGGTGAAGCGGACGAACGGCTTGCGGTCGCGCACATAGACGTTGAACTCAGCGGATTTCGGCAGACTTTCCTTCACGGTCGACGGCAGGCCGGCGCGCAGATTGATATTGTAGCGCTCACCGTGCTTGAGCCCCTCGACACAAAGCTGTCTGTCCTCCGAGGACAGCGCTGGCCGGTCGTCTCCTGCGAGCGCGACGAAGGGTGAGAAGTCGACCCTCTTGGCAAGATCCTCAGAGAACTGAAAGCAGACCCGAGGCGATGCCGAATCCGAATCCACCGTGTAATCGAGCAGCCGGAAGCCGTGGTCGTCCCGCATTTTTTCGTATTGTTCGCGAACGCCTGCGACCTCGCGCAGATCGAGCGAGAGCCGCAACGCATCGAGAGCCGGCCGCCACAGCTTTCGATCCGAAAAGGCGCGACCGAGAACCGCTAATGCATCAGCTTCGGTCGCCGATTCGGTCGCCCGCTGGTAGGCGAGATAAGCGGCGGTGGACGCCCGCTCCATCAGGAAGGTTTGCTCCTGACTTGTGGCGGGTCTGATCTGGAAGATGGTCCGCGCCAGGCGCAGCCAGTTGCCGCTATCGTTCGGCGCGACGGTTGCGATCTGGCCGAGTATTTGAAGACCGCTGCGAAAATCGGCTCGTTTGAAGGCCGTATCGGCATCGGTACGCAGCATCGGGCCCGATTTGGCGACCGCCCCGGCTTCGCTCTTGATCTGGGCTTCGAGCTTGATCGCCGCATCGGCCAGATCGTCGCGCTTGAAGGCTTTATCCGCCGCCTGGGCGATAGATCCCAGCCCGATGAGCAAGGTCGCGCAAAAGGCTACGGCACGAACCAGCCTGGTCATGAAAGCTCTCCCCGCGCGCACGCGCGCGCAAATGTCGCTTGGGCGTTCTCCGGGATCGACTTCCGCGCTGTGCCGGATCGAATTGACACTCGCGTCCCCGACCTCGCGTCCAAGGCTGCGGTTACAGCTAAAAGGCTGCGGTTACAGCTAAAACTCCACTAACAATCCTATATTTACCGATGGACGTTTGTCATTTAAGTGCACAATACCGGTCTGAACGCAAAGCGTAGCGTCGCACAAGCCGTCCGCGCCCGTAAATGCACGAAAAGCTGGATTAACTCATGGCCTTACCTGGCGTTGTTACGATATAGGACCAATCCGCCGAATCTCGATCACCATTTTCGGACAGCCGATATCCAACCGGTAACAAGGCTTTCGATAATGGATCACCCGAGACAAGCGAATCGCGCATATTCGTCGTTCGCCCGGTCGAAATGGTTCGGATCCGGGCTTGGCGCGAAGGCGGTTTTTTCATATTGCGGTGGGATGAAGTCTCAACGGTCCCGTAGCTCAACTGGATAGAGTAGCGGATTTCTACTCCGCGGGTTGCAGGTTCGAATCCTGCCGGGATCGCCAAAATCGCCGCAGCGCCGAGCAGGCTTACATTCACTCCCTCGCCTAAAATGGAATGTCGTCGTCCATGTCGCCGCGATGGCTGTCGGCAGCCGCGGCGCGGCGCGGTGCGCTGCCGGACGGACTTCCCGACCCGAAGCCGCCGCCGGCATCGTCAGGTCCGAAGCTGCCGCCGCCGCTATTGCGGCCATCGAGCATCGTCAGAGTCGAATTGAAGTTCTGAAGCACCACTTCGGTGGAGTATTTTTCCACGCCGCTCTGGTCCGTCCATTTTCGGGTCTGCAACTGTCCCTCGATGTAGACCTTCGAGCCTTTCTTCAGATACTGCTCAGCGATCTTACAGAGGCCTTCGCTGAAGATCACGACGCGATGCCACTCGGTCTTCTCCTTTCGCTCGCCGCTGGTCCTGTCGCGCCAGGTTTCAGAGGTGGCAATCCGCAGGTTGGCGATCGGCCGTCCGTCCTGGGTCCGCTTGATCTCCGGGTCGGCGCCGAGATTGCCGATCAGAATAACCTTGTTCACGCTACCCGCCATCGCCGTTCTCCAATTGTCCCGTCCCGATTGCTAGCCCAAACCGGCGATAACCCAAACAGGCGTTCCACTTCAAATCCCCGCCCCTCTATCCAGCCGTGGCAGGCGTTCAGGCAACCTACACTCCCCTCGCCGCGCCGAGAGGCCGATCGCCAGGTTATCCACGATCGAATGCGCCGTATATTATGTTCTTTATTCGTTCTCAACAATAAGAGGACGGAGATTTGCTCAGGGTCTCGCCACCCCGGGGGGCCAATTTTCAGGCCGGGGAGCGCAGAAGGCGAGCCGATTTGAGATAACGTGTTGCATTTGAGAGACGGCATTTTGTCGCGCCGGAGCGTATAAGTGATTCACAGATTTTGGGGTGAATACCAGCGCTCGCGCTTGAGTGATTGAAATTAAAGAATAATCAGGGGGATCGAAATGAACAAGCTACTGATCGGAGCCGTCAGTGCTCTCGCTATTGGCCTTGGCGCCGCGCCAGCCGTTGCGGCCGACCTTGCCCCGCGTCCTTATACGAAGGCTCCCCCTCCCATGATGGCTGCTATCTTCGACTGGAGCGGCTTCTACATCGGTGCGAACGGCGGCTGGGGATCGAGCCGGAACTGCTGGGACTTCACGACGCCCGCGGGTGTCGTCGTGTCGCGTGAGGGTTGCCATGACGCAACCGGCGGCACGGCCGGTGGCCAGATCGGTTATCGCTGGCAGGCAACCAACTGGGTGTTCGGCCTCGAAGCTCAGGGCAACTGGGCTGATCTGAGCGGCCGCAATGTCAGCCTCGCCTTCCCGGCCTTCACCAACAACAGCAATCTGAATGCGTTCGGCCTGTTTACCGGTCAGGTCGGTTATGCCTGGGATGCCACCTTGCTCTACGTGAAGGGCGGCGCCGCCGTGACGTCCAACCGATACCGGAGCCTTGTTACCGCAACCGGCGTTCAGGCAACCGACAGCGTCAACAACAACCGCTGGGGTGCGGTCGTGGGCGTTGGCCTGGAGTATGGGTTCGCGCCGAACTGGTCGCTCGCCTTCGAGTACGATCACATCTTCATGGGCAACAGCAGGCACACCTTCACCAACAACGGCGTTGCGGGAGTCCCCGGTCAGCTGTTTGGAACGGACAACATCAGCCAGGACGTGGACATCGTCACTGCGCGCATCAATTACCGTTGGGGTGGCCCCGCCATCGCGCGGTACTGATCGCGCCTGATCAGATTTCCCTGTAAACTCCTCAAGGCCGGCTTTAGCCGGCCTTTTTTTGTTTGCACCGGGATCGGTGCGTATTCGCAAGAATCGCCAAAGCGGGCAGCTATGAAAGTGTTGCCGGGCTTTCCTTGCGATGCAATCGTCTAGAGCCTTTCCGGTTCTGATAGAATCAGAAGCGGGCTCTATGGTTTTGATTTGGCGCGTTTTCTTCACGCGAACCGGTGTCCGCTTCGCTTGAAAACGCTCTATGATCGTTGCCGCCCTCTGGAAATCTCCCGCTGTTCTATCTACGTTCCACGGACTGCCACAACGGATTGCCACGAACGGCGCCACTCCGGGTATTTCGACCGGCGCGGCGCGGTTCTTACGCCTGGATAAAGCCCTGTCATGGACGAAGTCATAAAGGCCAAGCGGCAACAATCGAGCCCCGCGAGTCGCGCCATCACGATCCGCGGCGCGCGCGAACATAATCTGAAGAACGTCGATCTGGAGATCCCGCGCGACAAGCTGGTGGTGTTCACTGGCCTGTCCGGCTCCGGCAAGTCCTCGCTGGCGTTCGACACCATCTATGCCGAAGGCCAGCGCCGCTATGTCGAGTCGCTGTCGGCTTACGCGCGTCAGTTCCTGGAGATGATGCAGAAGCCCGACGTCGATCAGATCGACGGGCTGTCGCCTGCGATCTCCATCGAACAGAAGACGACGTCGAAGAACCCGCGCTCCACCGTGGGCACCGTGACGGAGATCTACGATTACATGCGGTTGTTATGGGCGCGCGTCGGCGTGCCCTATTCGCCCGCCACCGGCCTGCCGATCGAGAGCCAGACGGTGTCGCAGATGGTCGATCGGGTACTGGCGTTGCCTGATGGCACGCGGCTCTATCTGCTGGCGCCGGTCGTTCGCGGCCGAAAGGGCGAGTATCGAAAAGAACTGGCGGAATATCTCAAGAAGGGCTTTCAGCGCGTCAAGATCGATGGCTCGTTCCACGAGCTCGCCGACGCTCCCGCGCTGGATAAGAAATTTCCGCACGATATCGACGTGGTGGTCGACCGCATCGTCGTCCGGCCGGATCTCGGCCAGCGGCTGGCTGAGTCGTTCGAGACTGCCCTGAAACTCGCGGAAGGGCTGGCGGTGATCGAATATGCGGATGCCCCTCCTCCGCTCGCCCCCGGAGCGGGCGACAAGAAGGGCGACAAGAAGAAGGTCGCGAAGATTCATGACAGAAGCGGGCCTGAACGCATCCTGTTCTCGGAAAAGTTCGCGTGCCCCGTATCGGGATTCACGCTTCCCGAGATCGAGCCGCGGCTGTTCTCGTTCAATAATCCCTACGGCGCTTGCCCGAAGTGCGGTGGTCTCGGTGTCGAGCAGCATGTCGATGAAAATCTGGTCATCCCGAACAGGGAATTGACACTGCGCAAAGGCGCGATCGCACCGTGGGCGAAATCGTCGTCACCGTACTACCTGCAGACGCTCACCGCGCTCGGAAAATTCTATAAGTTCGCTCTCGATACCAGATGGAAGGATCTGCCGAAGAAGACGCAGACCGCGCTTTTGCATGGCTCGGGCGACAACGAGATCCGGTTCTCCTATGAAGACGGCGTGCGCTCCTATGAAACCAGGAAGCCGTTCGAAGGCATCATCCCCAACATCGAGCGCCGGTATCGCGAGACCGAAAGTGAATGGGCGCGCGAGGAGCTCGGAAAGTATTTCTCCGATGTGCCTTGCGATTCCTGCAAGGGCTATCGACTCAAGCCGGAGGCGCTGTGCGTCAAAATCGGGGGCAAGCACATCGGCGAGATCAGCGAACTGTCGGTTCGCGGCGCCGGTGAATGGTTCGAGAAGATCCCGACAATGCTCTCGGCGCAGCAGAACGAAATTGCCGGTCGGGTCCTCAAGGAGATCCGCGAGCGGCTGTCGTTTCTGCTCGACGTCGGCCTTGGCTATCTCACGCTATCACGCGCTTCCGGCACGCTGTCCGGCGGCGAGAGTCAGCGTATCCGGCTTGCTTCGCAGATCGGTTCAGGCCTCACCGGCGTGCTTTACGTGCTGGACGAGCCGTCGATCGGACTGCACCAGCGCGACAATGCCCGCCTGCTTGAAACCCTGAAGCGGCTGCGCAATCTCGGCAATACCGTGATCGTTGTCGAGCACGACGAGGATGCCATCCGCCTCGCCGACCATGTGCTCGATATCGGCCCCGGCGCCGGGGTTCACGGCGGCCACATCGTCGCGCAGGGCACGCCGGCCGACATCATGCGCAATCCAAAATCGCTGACCGGCAAATATCTGACAGGCGAGCTGTCAGTCGAGATAGCCGAGCGTCGGCCGCCGAACCATCGCCGCACCATCAAACTGGTCAACGCGCGTGGCAACAATCTCAAGAACGTCACCGCCGAAATCCCGCTCGGCCTGTTCACCTGCATCACCGGCGTCTCCGGCGGCGGCAAGTCAACGCTGCTGATCGACACGCTTTACAAAGCGATCGCGCGCAAGCTGAACAATGCGAGCGATCCCCCCGCGCCCCATGACCGTATCGAAGGCCTGGAGCACATCGACAAGATCATCGACATCGACCAGTCACCGATCGGGCGCACGCCGCGCTCCAATCCCGCGACCTACACCGGCGCCTTTACGCCGATCCGCGAGTGGTTCGCCGGGTTGCCCGAAGCCAAGGCCCGTGGTTATGCGCCAGGCCGCTTCTCGTTCAACGTCAAGGGCGGACGTTGCGAAGCCTGCCAGGGCGATGGGGTCATCAAGATCGAGATGCACTTCCTGCCTGATGTTTACGTCACCTGCGACGCCTGCAAGGGCAAGCGCTACAATCGCGAGACGCTGGAGGTGCTGTTCAAAGGCAAGTCGATTTCGGACGTGCTCGACATGACGGTCGAGGAAGCCGCCGAATTTTTCAAGGCGGTGCCGCGCGTGCGCGACACTTTCCTGACGTTGCAGCGCGTCGGCCTTGGCTACATCCGTGTGGGACAGCAGGCGACCACGCTGTCGGGCGGTGAAGCGCAGCGCGTCAAGCTCGCCAAGGAGCTGTCGAAGCGAGCGACCGGCCGCACGCTTTACATTCTCGATGAACCGACAACCGGCCTGCATTTCCATGACGTCAAGAAACTTCTTGAAGTGCTGCACGAGCTGGTCACGCAAGGGAATACGGTTGCGGTGATCGAGCACAATCTTGAAGTCATCAAGACCGCGGACTGGGTGATCGACCTCGGTCCCGATGGCGGCGACGGAGGCGGCGAGATTGTTGCCTGGGGAACCCCGGAAGACATTGTCAAGGCGCCGCGCAGCCATACCGGAAAGTTCTTAAAGCCGATTCTGGAAAAGGCAGGAAAGCCAAGGCGTCATAACGCGAATGCGAGTGAAGCGGCTGAATGACGCACGGTCACGCAATCTTGTGAACGATGAACCTATAAATGAAGATTTTCACCCAAGCATTTTGTTCAAAAAGAATTTTTAGAAAAATATTCTGCTGAAGCGCATGCGCGCGCCCGGGATGGAACATGTCTGCGGGTAAGGTTGCGGAACTCACCCTTTGTCGCCACGTTTGGTTGGTTGAGCGAAGCCTTCGATTGGATTACCTGAACATGGAGTTACCAATATGTTCCGTTTCAAATCCGTTCTAGCGGCGACCGTCATCGCGCTAGCTCCGTTAATTGTGACGTCGTCTCCAAGTGAAGCCCAAAGGGGATTCGGCCGCATGGGCGGTATGGGCATGGGCGGCATGGGCATGGGTATGGGCGGCGGCCGGTTCATGGGTATGGGTATGGGCGGTTGGCGAGGCGGCGGGATGCGCATGGGTGGGCCTCGCATGGGCTTCGCTGGACGCGGCTGGGGCGCGCATCGCATCGGCTGGGGCGGACGGGGATGGCGTCGTGGTTGGGGCGGCGGCTGGGGCGGTGGATTCTACCCCGGTTTTATTGGCGGAGGTCTGTTGGGCGCAGGAATGTGGGGTGGAGGTTTGTGGGGCAGCCCGTGGGGTTGGGGCGGAGGATGGGGTTGGGGCGGATCGCCCTTCTACTCCGATTATTACGGGTATGATGACGGGTATTATGACGACGGCGCGGCCGTCGCTCCAACCGTCGTTCGATCCAATGGCGGCGATATCACCTACTGCCAGCGGCGGTTCAGATCATACGATGTGCGTTCCGGAACCTATCTGGGCCGCGACGGCAGACGTCATCCCTGCCCAAGTCGCTAATAATATCAAGACGCTACCAACACTTGCCGATTAGGCCTTAATCCCGGAGCGGTGCGAAACCACCGCTCCTTTTCTTTTGCTTTTCTTCGATCGCCGCTGCGCGCCGAGTCGCTGCCTTTGGCAACCCTTCGCCTGCATTAAACAACTGCCTTGTGAACAGCGGGCGAAATTCATTTCGGGGAGGCGACTTCAAGGATTTGCCGTTGGGAATCCCCGGAGACTCACTGATACTTGAAGCAATTCAGCCCAAATTCGATGCTTGGCCTCTCCCTTTTCCACCATATTTAGTGTTTGATTCACAGGTTCTCACTAGTCCTTGACGCATGCAAGGGAGTCGCCCTAGCTTCGATCCTGTCAGGCGCGAGTGTTTTCGGGTTCCCGCCGGACGCTCCTAGGAGCGTTTTCGAGCGAAGTGGACACCGGTTCGCGTGAAGAAAACGCGTCAAATCAAAATCAT
>JAANMX010004494.1_pt1 | contig 10973 bp, 19 predicted proteins | sample 7279681 | NCBI WGS metagenome assembly JAANMX01 (sample SAMN14094542, study PRJNA606508) | bioreactor metagenome | isolation source: A lab-scale SPAN reactor treating ammonium-rich wastewater day 351 | place: Ireland: Galway | collected 2018-01-01
CGGCGAGAGCCCGATCGCCGCCCTCCCCGAAGCCAGCGTCCCCTCGCTCCTGCCCTACGCCGAGAACGGCAACTACAGGGTCGGGCCCGTCGCCCCCGTAGGACGTCCCGGAGGGCCGCCCGACGCGGCCATCGACCCCGGGGTCCCACCCACCGCCTTCGACCTGCCCGACGTCCTCCCCGGTGGCACCGCGGCCGAACAGCTCCCGACCATCCCCGGCGGTGGCATCGGCATTGGCGGCGGCGAGGGCGCCGGCGCCCTGCCCAAGTTCACCGAGATCGAGAAACTCCCCGCCGAGCAGATCGAAAAGCTCATCGTCAGCCCGCAGGGCCTCGTCATCCGCCTATCGAACGAGGTGCTGTTCGACTTCGATTCCGACGCCCTCCGGCCCGAGGCCATGCCCGTCCTCGATAAGGTGGGAGAACTCATCGGGCGCTACCCCGGCTGCAGCGTCCTGGTCGAGGGCCATACCGACACCATCGGCGAAGAGCGCTACAATCAAGAACTCTCCGAGCGCCGCGCCTTCCGCGTCGGCCAATGGTTCCGCGAGCGCCAGCTCAGGATCGGAGCCCTCGACATGCACGGCTACGGGGAGTCCCGCCCCATTGTCAGCGCCATCGGGGACAGAGACCAGCAGCAGCTCAACCGCCGCGTCGAAATCCACATCAAGGCACACCGCCCCGTTCTCCCCGCCAATCCCCCAGGCGCGTTCCCTTCCCGGATGGGCCGCTGACCTGCTCTCCATGCAGCCGAACGCGTAAGCGTTTGGCGCGTGGGCCCTGGTGGCACGGGCCAAACGCCTTGGGGCGTTCGGCTACGGGAATTTTCGAGCTAGGCCTTCTTCTCAGCCGCGGGTTCGGGCTCGGCCTTCTTGCCGGCCGACGAGATCGACTCGGTCCACTCCAGCATCGCCATCGGCGCCGCATCGCTCTGTCGGAACATCAGCTTCGTGACCCGCGTGTAGCCGCCCTGCCGCGAGGCGAATGCCGGCGCCACATCCGCGAACAGCCGGCGCACCGCGCCCTCGTCCCGCAGCCGGGCCACCGCCAGACGGCGGGCCGCGATGTCGCCCCGCTTGCCGAGTGTCACCATCTTGTCGGCCAACCTCCTCGCCGCCTTGGCCTTCGCCTCGGTCGTCCGGATCCGGTTGTGCTTGATCAGGCTGACCACCAGCGACCCGAGCATCATGTCGCGGTGCTGCGAGGTCCGCCCCAATTTTAGCGAGTTAACCCTGTGTCTCATGGCCGGTCACCACCTCAGTCCTGCGGCTGCACCGCTTCCGCCGGCGGCTCCACCAGACCCGCCTCGAATTTCATGCCCAGCGAAAGGCCCAGCTCGCTGAGCTTCTCCTTGATCTCGTTGAGCGACTTCTTGCCAAAATTCCGGTACTTCAGCATCTCGGCCTCGCTCTTCATCGCGAGCTGGCCGACGGTGGTGATGTTCGCGTTGTTCAGGCAGTTCGCCGCCCGGACCGATAGCTCGATCTCGTTGACGCTCATGTTCAGCAGCTTCTTGAGCTTGCTGTCGATCGCGCCGACCTCCGCCTTCGTCTCCTCGAATTCGACGGAGTCATCGGTGAGGTTCACAAAGATGTCCAGATGCTTTCGGAGGATCGCCCCCGCCTGCAACAGCGCGTCATCGGGCGTCAGCCGACCGTCGGTCCAGACCTCGAGGATCAGCTTGTCGTAGTCGGTCCGCTGCCCGAGGCGCGCGTTCTCCACCGCGTACTTCACCTTCCTGACCGGCGAGAACAGCGAGTCGACGGGGATCACGCCGATGGCCTGCCCCGGTTTCTTGTTTTCCTCGCCGGTGGCGAAGCCGCGGCCCACGACGACCTCCATCTCCATCTCGAACTTCTGCTTCTTGTCCAGCGTGCAGATGAGCAATTCCGGATTGAGGACCTCGACGCCCTGCTCCAGGCGGATGTCGCCCGCCGTCACCGGCCCCTCCCTGTTGACCTGAAGGAACAGCACCCGCGGCTCCCGCGAGGCCATGCGAAACTTGATCTGCTTCAGGTTGAGGATGATGTCGGTCACATCCTCCACCACCCCCGGCAGCGAGGCGAACTCGTGCAGCGCGCCCTCGATGCGCACCGAGGTGATCGCCGCCCCCTCCAGCGAGGAGAGCAGCACCCGCCTCAGGCTGTTCCCGATGGTGTGGCCATAGCCGGTCTCAAACGGCTCCGCCGTGAATTTCGCGTACGTCTCCGTCCCCTCGTCCTTGGCGAGGCGGCTCGGCATCTCGAACCTTCCGAGTCGAATAGGCATCTTCACTCCTTGGGCCGGGTTCCCCGGTCGGCCGCCGTGCCTCTGGCACCCGTCCGGACCTACGGCCCCTCCCGCGCGGCACGTTATTCTTCAGCTTCGGTCGCCGGCGAGCCGGCCGCGCGGGGCGGCCCACCGGCATGAAAATGGTCTAGACCCGCCGCGAGTACAGCTCCACCACCAGCTGCTCGTTCACCACGGGCTGGATGTCGTCGCGGGTCGGCATCCGCGCCACCGTTCCCTTGAATCCCGCCGCATCCAACGAAAGCCAATCCGGCACCGGGCTAAGCTTGGCCGACTCGAGATTGCGCGTCGCCATCTGCCGGGCCCGCGCCTTGTCCGCCACCTCGATGACCTGCCCCTCGCGGACCTCATACGAGGCGATCTTCACGCGACGGCCATCGACCACGACGTGCCCATGGGTCACCATCTGCCGGGCCATCCGGCGACTCGTCGCCAGACCCAGCCGGAAAACGACGTTGTCCAATCGCGTCTCCAGAATCTGCATCAGGATGTCGCCCGTGACGCCCCGCTTCGAGATCGCCTCGCGGAAATACCGCCGGAACTGCCGCTCCATGATGCCGTAGATGAAACGGAGCTTCTGCTTCTCGGCGAGCGCCAGGGCGTATTCCGAGACCTTGCGTCGCCCCCTCTGCCCGTGCTGCCCGGGAGGGTAGGCCTTCCTGTCGAGCGCCTTGCTGGAACCAAAGATCGGCGTGCCGAAGCGCCGACTGACTTTTGAGCGTGGACCCGTGTATCGTGCCATGACCTCGTGCTCCTCCGCCCGTCAAACCCGCCGCTGCTTGCGCGGCCGGCACCCGTTGTGCGGCACCGGCGTCACGTCGATGATCGCCGTGACCTCCAGCCCGATCGCCTGCATGGCGCGGATCGCCGCCTCGCGGCCCATCCCGGGGCCCTTGACCCGCACCTGGACCTCCTTGAGGCCGTGCCCCATCGCCTGCCGGCACGCGTCCTGCGCCACCACCTGCGCCACGTAGGCCGTCGATTTCTTCGAGCCGCGAAACCCACACTTGCCGGCCGAAGACCAAGCGATCACGTTGCCCTTCAGGTCGGTGATGCTGACCTGGGTGTTGTTGAACGTCGCGCACACGTGGGCAATGCCCTGCGTGACGTTCTTGAACCCCTTGGCCCGGACGATCTTCGCCTTCGCCCCCGCGTCCGCATCCAGCGAGAACGCCGCGTCCGCCGGCGGGGCCTGGGCCTCCGCCGCTTTCGGTTTGTCTTCTGCCTTGGGCTCCTTCGGAGCCGCTTTTTTGCCCGTCTTGGCCGCCATGGCTGATGCCCCTCTCTTAAACCTTGCCCTTCTTCGCGTCCTTGCTGCGCGTGACGCCCACCGTCTTGCGGGGCCCCTTGCGGGTCCTCGCGTTCGTGCTGGTCCGTTGCCCGCGCACCGGGAGATTGCGGCGGTGCCGCATGCCCCGATAGCAGTTGATCGCCTGCAGTCGCTTGAGGCTCGCCTGGATCTCCCGCCTCAGGTCGCCCTCCACCAAGATCTTTCGCTCGGTGATGCAGTTCACGATCCGGGTGACCTGCGCGTCGGTCAGGTCCTTCGCGCGGATATTCGGATCGATCTCCGTCTGCTCAAGGATCTGCCGCGTCAGCGTTGGACCGATGCCATAGATGTAGGGCAACGCCGCCTCGATGCGCTTGTCCGCGGGGATGTCGACTCCAAACATTCTGGGCATAACTCAACCTTGGCGCTGTTTGTGGCGCGGGTTCTTGCAAATGACCCGCACCACGCCCTTGCGCCGAATCACGCGGCAGTGCTCGCACAGCCGCCTTACCGATGGACGCACTTTCATGGGTTCCTCTGAATCATCACGGAGAACAAAGAGTCGGAAGTTCTAGCGCATGGCGCCCTTCTCTGCAACCCCTATTTCTGCTCATTTCTCCACCCCCACGATCCGGGCCTGGGACAGGTCGAAGGCGGACATCTGGAGCCGCACGCGGGTCCCCGGGGCCAGCCGGGCGGGGCTCAGGCGCAACTTCCCCGCCGACCGCGCCACGACCCGATGGCCATTGGGCAGGGCGACCCGAAAAGCCGACCCCTGGACGCCCTCGACCACCGTCCCGGTCACTTCGATATGGTCCGTTCCCGACATGTCAGGATCTCCGGATCGCCCTCGGTCACGACGACCGTGTGCTCGAAATGGGCCGAGAGGCTGCCGTCGGCGGTGGCCACGGTCCATTTGTCCTCGCGATACGTGATCTCGGGGCGCCCCTCGTTGACCATGGGCTCGATCGCCAAGACCATGCCCGGCCGCAGCTCGGGACCGGAACCCGGGCTGCCGTAGTTGGGTATCTGCGGTTCCTCGTGGAGGCGCCTCCCCACCCCGTGCCCAACGAATTCCCGGACCACGGAATAGCCTTTCCGGGTCACGAGAGACTCCACGGCGTGGCAGATATCCCCGACCCGGTTGCCAGGGCGGGCCTGATCGATCGCCAGCCGCAAGGCATCTTCGGTGACGTCCAGGAGCCGTTGCACCGGAGGGGCCACCAGCCCCACCGGCACGGTGACCGCCGAGTCGCCAATCCAGCCTTCCATCATGACGCCGACGTCCAGCTTGACGATGTCCCCGTACTGGAGCCGCCGCTGGCCCCCTATGCCGTGCACGACTTCCTCGTTCACCGAAATGCAGCAATTCCCGGGGAACCCCCGGTAGCCGAGAAAGGCGCTTCGCCCGCCCCGCGCTTCGATGAGATCCCCGCATGCCTGATCTATCTCGCGGGTCGCCAGGCCCGGGACACACATCGCCGACAGGGCATCCAGCACCTCCCGGACGATGCCGGAGGAGCGGCGGATCGCCTCGATCTCCCGCGCGCTCTTGATAGGGATGCGCCGCTTGGCCAAAGCCCCCCCCTCTCTAGCGGTTCAGGACGGCCGCCACCGCACCCAAAAGCAACAGGCAGGCCACCGCGACCCCCAGCCACGCCAGGCTCTCGTCGGACGGGCCCGCCGCGCCTTCCCGGCCCAGCGCCGGTCCCGTCGAGCGGCCACGGATCCGCCCCTTGCGCAGGAAGCCCTCGTAATGCCTCTGGAGCAAATGGGTCTCGATCTGCCGCATCGTGTCGAGCATCACGCCCACCATGATCAGCAGGCTGGTGCCACCGAAGAACTGCGAGGTGAGCGAGGGCACCAGCAGGAGCTGGTGCAAGAGCTCCGGCATCACGGCCAGGACGATCAGGAACAGCGCCCCCGCCAGTGTCAGCCGCGTCATCGCGTAATCCAAAAATTCCGCCGTCGGCTGGCCGGGCCGGATGCCGGGGATGAAGCCGCCGTGCTTCTTGAGCTCGTCGGCGATCTGGATGGGGTTGAACATCGTGGCCACCCAGAAATAGCTGAAGAAAAGGATCATCGCGCCGTAGAAGACGTAATAGAGGAACCCGCTATTGAGGCTGGCGATGATCCCGCCGACGAAGGGGCCCGGGTTGGGGATCACCTGCATCACGAAGCGGGGAATCATGAGGAGCGTCTGCGCGAAGATGATCGGCATGACGCCGGAGTAGTTGACCCGCAGCGGCAGATACGATGTCTGGCCGCCATAGACGCGGCGGCCCACCATGCGCTTGGCATATTGCACGCTGACGCGCCGAACCGCCTGGGTCACCGCCACGACGCCGGCGATCACCGCGAACATCAGGCCGAGCAACAGCACCAGCAACAGCGGGTTGCGCGCGCCCTGCTCCCCGACGCCGACCACGAACTTCTGCCACGCCTGGGCCATGGCCGCCGGGATGCGCGCCGCGATGCCGACGGTGATCACCAGAGAGACGCCGTTGCCGATGCCGCGGTCGGTGATCTGCTCGCCGATCCACATCAGCAGCATGGTCCCGGCCATGTTGCACAGCACCACCATGAATATGAACCCGGCGCCCGGCTCGGGGACGAGCTGCGTGTTCATCCTCTCCAGGACCGCCCCGATGCCCGGCAGCAGCGGGTTATTGGCGGGATTCTGGAATCCCAGGGCGAGCATGTAGCCCTGGATGCAGCACAGCACGATCGTCAGATATCGGGTATACTGGGTGATCTTCTGCCGCCCGCCCTCCTCGCGCGCCAGCTTGCCCAGCTGCGGCAGGACCACCGTCAGCAGCTGCAGCATGATGCTCGCGCTGATGTACGGCATGATCCCCAGCGATGCGATCGCGCAGTTCTCCATGGCGCCGCCGCTGAATATGTTGATCAGTCCCATCAGCGAACCCGCCCCCTGGTTGCTGACCACGTTCTGAAAGTAATCCTGCAGCACCGTCACGTTGATGCCCGGGCACGGGATGGAAGCGCCGATCCGCATGACGACGATCATGCAGAGGGTGAAAAGGATCCGCTTCCGGAGCTCCGGGATCCTGAACGAGTTGGCGAACGCGGATAGCATCGTCGGGACCCCGGATCACTCCCCGGCCGCGGCGGGTTCCCCGCCTTCCGATTTGGCGTCCTGGGCACGCGGCGCGGGGGTCTCCACCGAACCGCCCGCCTTCTGGACCTTCTCCCTGGCACCGGCGCTGGCCGCGTCGACGCGGATCGTCAACCGGCGCGTCAGTTCGCCATCGGCGAGCAGCTTGACGCCGTCCCATCGGCCATTGACGATGCCGCGCCCTCGCAGCACGGCCTCGTTGACCTCCGCCCCGTCCTCGAACACGTTGAGCGCGCCGACGTTAACGGGGGCGTAGCGGGTCCGGAAGCGCGCGTTGCTGAAGCCGCGTTTGGGGATGCGCCGGACGAGGGGCATCTGGCCGCCCTCGAAGCCCGGGCGCACCGAGCCACCCGAGCGTGCCTTCTGGCCCTTGTGTCCACGGCCGCTCGTCTTCCCATGCCCGGAGCTCTCGCCGCAGCCCCGCCGCTTGCGGCGGTGGCGCGAGCCCTCGCGGGGTTTGAGGCTGTGTAGGCGCATCGACATGTCTTACTCCTTCTCTGCCTTGGAGAGGCCGCGGGCCTCCCGTATCTGGTCCGCGCTCCGCAGCTTCAGCAGCGCGCTCATCGTCGCCTTGACGACATTGATGGCATTATTGGAACCGAGTGACTTGGCCAGGATGTCCCGCACGCCGGCGGCCTCCACCACCGCGCGCACGCTGCCCCCGGCGATGATGCCGGTGCCGGGAGAGGCCGGCCGCAGCAGGACGCGCCCCCCGCTGTGCTCGCCGACGACCTCATGGGGGATGGTCTGGTCGCGCAGCACGACCCTCGTCATGTTGCGGCGGGCGGCCTCGCCGCCCTTCCGGATCGAGTCGGAGACCTCGCGCGCCTTGCCAAAGCCAACGCCGACCCGCCCCTGCCTGTCGCCGGTGACCACCAGCGCGCTAAAGCTGAATCGCCGGCCGCCCTTCACGACCTTGGCGCAGCGGTTGATGTGCACGACTTTCTCGACGAGTTCCTCGGCGCGCTCGCGGTCGCGCCTCGCCCTCTCGACGGCCTCCTCGGCCTCGGAATAGACCCGCGGGCGGCCGCCCCGGCCGGCCCCAGGATCGGCGACGGCGGCGGCCTGTCTGGCCGGCTCCTCCGGGACCTTCGGAACCAACTCGTCCTCGTTCTGCGTCGTGGATTCTGCCATAATTAGAACTCCAATCCGGTCTCCCGGGCCGCCTCGGCGAGCGCCTTCACCTTCCCGTGATAGGTGAACCCGCCGCGGTCAAACACCACCTTGCGTATGTTCTTCTCCAAGGCCTGCCGGGCCACCCTCCGCCCGATCTCAGTGGCGCCCGCGACGTTTGCGCGCAACGAGGCGCAATCCTCCTGCGTGGTCGACACCGCCGCCAGCGTCCTGCCGGCCGCGTCGTCGATGATCTGGGCGTGGATGTGTCTCCCGCTGAAGTTGACTGAGAGTCGCGGCCTGTCGCCAGTCCCCGCAACCTTCTTGCGGAGACGCACGTGCAACCGCTCCCGCGCCGCCTTCCTTGTGATCTGGGCCATAGTCCTTCCGTTCCCCTGCTATTTGCTCTGGGCGGTCTTGCCCTCTTTCCGGATGATCTGCTCGCCGACGTAGCGCACGCCTTTGCCCTTGTACGGCTCGGGCGGGTAGAAGCGCCGGATGTCCGCCGCCACCGTGCCCACCAGCCGCTTGTCGGGCCCCTCGATGGTCACGAACGTCCCCTCCGGCACCGCTTTCCCGGCCTGGTCGGTGATGGTGACCTTGATCCCCGGGGGGATCGGGTAGTTGATCGGGTGCGAGAAGCCCAGCGCCAGGTTGACGACAGACCCCTTGACCGCGGCCTTGAACCCGACGCCCTGGATCTCGAGCTTCTTCACGAACCCGCGATCCACCCCCTCGACCATGTTCGCCACGAGACTGCGCGCCAGACCGTGCATCGCCCGGGAGCGCGTCGATTCGTCCGGGCGGACCAGCGAGATCGCGCCCGCGTCCATCTTCGCCCCGATCGACGGCGGCAGCTCCATCGAGAGTTTTCCCTTCGGGCCCTCCGCGCTGACCTGGCGACCCTCGATGGTCACCTTGACCTTCGGCGGCACGGGCACGGGTTTCTTTCCAATTCGCGACATGTCTCTTCCCTCCGTCACCAAACGAAACAGATCAGCTCGCCGCCCACGTTCTGCTTGCGGGCCTCGCGCCCGCTCATGACGCCCCTGGGCGTGGACACCACCGCGGTGCCAAGGCCGCCGAGCACCCTCGGCACGTCGCGCGCGCCAACGTAGCGCCGCAGGCCGGGTCGGCTCACGCGCCGGATCCCCTCGATCGCGCGCCGCGGCCCCCCGGTCTTCAGCTCCACACGGAGCCACTGCTTGTTGTCCTTGCGGACCAGTTCCGCCCCCCGGATATACCCCTCCTCCTTGAGGATGTGGGCGATGTCGCTCTTGATCCGCGAGTATGGGGCCACGATCTCGGACTTTTCGGCAATCACGCCGTTCCGGATCTGCGTCAGGAAATCTGCTATCGGGTCGGTCACCATGTTCTCTGTCCTCCGCCTTGCGCCACCATCACCAGCTGGCCTTGATCACGCCCGGCAACTCGCCCCGCAGGGCCCGCTCCCGGAACTCGATCCGGCTCAGCCCAAAGCGCCTCATGAAGGCGCGGCGCCGGCCGCTCACCGCGCAGCGATTCACCCGCCGCGGCTTGAATTTCGTCTTCTTGCTCTGCTTTGCGATCCAACTCTTCTTGGCCATAATGATTATCCCGCTCACTGCTTGCCGGGCTTGACGAACGGCATGCCCAGCATCTCCAGGAGTTCCCGCGCCTCCTGGTTCGTATCCGCCGTCGTCACGATGGTGACATCGAAACCCAGGCCGCGCTTGACCTTGTCCAGCTCGATCTCCGGAAAGATCGTGTGGTCTTTCACCCCGAGGGTGTAGTTCCCGCACCCGTCGAACGCCCGCGCGCTGACGCCGCGGAAGTCGCGGATCGACGGGAGCGCGAAGCGGATCAGCCTCTCGAGGAACTCGTACATCATCCGGCCACGCAGCGTGACCTTGAGCCCGATCTCCTGATCCTCCCGGATCTTGAAGTTCGAAATGCTCTTCTTCGCCTTTGTGCGGACGGGCTGCTGCCCGGTGATGAGGCGCATGTCGTGGGTCGCGTCGTCCAGGGCCACCTTGACGTCCTGCGCGGAGCCCACCGAGCAGTTGACCACCACCTTGGTGACCCGCGGGATCTGGTGGGGATTCCGGTACCCCCGCTTCTCGCGGAGCGCCGACGCCACCTCCTCGCGGTAAATCCGCTGCAACTCGGGTATCGCGGTCTCGACCATAACTCTCTCCATCACTTCGCCGCCCTGCGGCTCCGGCGCTCTTCCCATCGGGATGCCAGCATCACGTTGGATATGTGGATCGGCGCCTCGCGCTCCACGAAGCCTCCCTCCGGATGCTGCTGCGACTTCCGGACCGCCTTGCGGATCTTCCTCACGCCCTCGACGACCACCCTCTCCTTCTTCGGGGTCACCTCGAGAACCTTGCCCCGGACGCCGCGGTCCGCGCCGCTGATCACGACGACTTCCTCACCCTTCCTCACGCGAGCCTTTGCCATGGTCAGAGCACCTCCGGGGCCAGCGACACGATCTTCATGTAGTTCTTTTCCCGCAGCTCGCGCGCGACCGGGCCAAAGATGCGCGTCCCGCGCGGGTTGCCCTCCTTGTCGATCACCACGACAGCGTTCGTGTCGAACCGCAGGTAGCTGCCGTCCGCGCGCCGGATCGGGGCCCGGGTGCGGACCACCACGCAATCCACGACGTCCGACTTCTTGACGGTCCCGTCGGGGGCCGCCTCTTTGATGTTGGCCTTGATGACGTCGCCCACGCGGGCCACCAGCGTCTTCTTGCCGAGCACGCCTATCATGCTGGCGACGCGGGCGCCGGTGTTGTCGGCGACCGTCAGGAGGCTCCGGATCTGGATCATGGGCGGCCTCCTTCCTCGATTCCACCCGCGACGTCGGGGGCGACTGGCAGCGCGGCCTGGCGGCCGAGCACCTCGGCGAGCTCCCACCGCTTCAGGCGGCTCAGGGGCCGCGTCTCGCGGATGAGCACCCGGTCGCCCAGCTTCGCCTCCTGCCGCTCGTCATGGGCGTAGAACTTCTTCGACACCCGGACGATCTTGCCGAATCTCGGGTGGGGGACACGGCGGTCGACGCGCACGACGATGGTCTTGGACATCTTGTCCGAAACCACGATGCCGATCCTCTCTTTACGCCCGCGCTTCGGCGGGCCCTGGGATGCCACGACAGCCTCCATGTGCCTCATCTCCTCTCGGCGACC
>JAANMX010004498.1_pt1 | contig 10963 bp, 17 predicted proteins | sample 7279681 | NCBI WGS metagenome assembly JAANMX01 (sample SAMN14094542, study PRJNA606508) | bioreactor metagenome | isolation source: A lab-scale SPAN reactor treating ammonium-rich wastewater day 351 | place: Ireland: Galway | collected 2018-01-01
AGCATCTCAAGCGCACCCTTGCGGCCATCGGGCCGTCCCAGACGCCCCGCTTGCTGACTGATCATGCAAACGGCGTGGGGTAACTGAGGCTTTTAGGATGAATGCTACGGACTGTGGCTGGACCCCGAACGCGTCTATTCCTGCGCCTACTTCGAGCACTCCAATGACACGCTGGCAGCCGCCCAGCGCAACAAGCTCGAGCACACCTGCCGCAAGCTCCGGCTGCAGCCCGGCGAGCGCTTGCTCGACATCGGCTGTGGCCGGGGCGCGTTGGCGTGCTGGGCCGCGCGCGAGCACGGCGTCCTTGCGCACGGCATTACGTTGAGCGAACGCCAGCGCGAATACGCGCGCCGGCGTATCCGCGCCGAGGGACTCGAGGACCGGGTGACGGTCGAGTTGTGCGACTACCGCGACTTGGTGGGCGAGGTGGTGTACGACAAGGTGGCCAGCATCGGGATGTTCGAACATGTGGGACTGGCGAACCTGCCGGACTACGCGACGGTGCGCCGCGTGCTGCGGCCCGGCGGCCTGTTCCTCAGCCATGGCATCACTCACGACGAGGAAGGCTGGAAGAAGACCGCAGGGACAGAGTTCATCAACCGCTACGTGTTCCCGGACGGCGAACTCGACTGCGTGAGCAACATCTAGCTCGGCATGGAGCGGGCGGGCTTCGAGATCCACGACCTGGAAGGACTGCGCCCGCACTATGCGCTCACGCTGCGCCACTGGGTAGCGTGCCTGGAGGCTGCACGCGAGGCGGCGTCGCGCGAGGTCGGCGAGGCTGCTTGGCGCATATGGCGTCTGTATATGGCGGCCTGCGCGCTGGAGTTCGAAGCCGGCGGAATCGGCATCTACCAGATCCTGGCCTCCAACCGCCAGCGGGGCGCGTGGCCGGTGCCCCTCACGCGCACCGACCTGTACCACGGCAGCCGGCCCAACGTCCGAGCGCCCGGTTGACGATGTGCTGCTCCGCCTCGGCGAGCTTCACGGCGGGCAGCCTGCTGCTCGGCCCCTCCGACCGGAACGAGGCGCCATGAACGGGCGGGTCGGTAAACGTTTCTCCGAAGCGTGCGCGTTCGGCGGCTTACACCGTTGTAATGCCGGCGTCACAGACCCGTCGGGTGCCAGGGCGCAAGATCGGTTGCAAGTGGTCGAGCCGGTGCTTGGCGGAATGGAGGCAAGGCGCATGGGCGAGTCGGTGAAGGATCCGGTGTGCGGGTGGGAGGTGCACTCGCACGACATCTCCGCGCTGTACCTGGGAACCGAATACGGTTTCTGTTCGGTCGAGTGCCGCGCCCGGTTCCTGGCCTTCTCTCGGCGGTACGCCGGGCATCGCGACCAGTGACCGCCACGCAAGGCGGATGAGGGAGGCTCAAATGGAATGGCTATCGCAGAACTGGTTTTTCGTGTTGATCCTGGCCGTGTTCGTCGGCATGCATCTGTTCGGGCATGGCGGCTGCGGCGGGCACGGAGGCCATGGCAAGGATGACAGCAAGAGCGGGCCGGGGCAGGCCGGCGGACACTGGCATTGAGGGGGCGCCATGTTGAACCTGAAAGTCGTGACCTGGGCGTTAGGGATAGCGACCGCGTTCAGCTTCGTGTTCTGCGTCGCCTACGGGCTCGCCACCCCGGAGAGTCTGCACATGCATGCGTTCCTCGAGCAGGTGCTGCCGGGATTCGAGTGGCTGAGCTGGTCCGCGTTCGTGATCGGGCTGGTGGAAAGTTTCCTCTACGGCGTCTATGCGGGCCTTGTCTACGTTCCGGTCTACAACTTCCTCCAGCGGCGCTGGGGTGCGTGAGGCGGGCCCCATGGCGAGCAGACAAACGGCGGATGGCGAGGGCAGGCGCCGGGCGGTGCGCGGGTGGCGGGCGACCGGACCGAGGCGCGGGTGAGCGGTGGAACTGCACGAGTTCTTCCTCGCGCTCGCCTTGGTGCTGCTCGGCGCCCGGTTGCTGGCGAAAACCGCAACCCGGCAGGGTGTTCCGGCCGTCATTGGCGAACTGGCGGCCGGACTGATCCTGGGGCCATCGCTGCTGGGCTGGGTCTCTCCGAGCGCTCCCCTGGAAATCCTGGCCGAAATCGGCATCATCCTGCTGCTGTTCGAGGTGGGCATGAATACCGACGTGTACCGCCTCGCCCGAGCGGGCACGAAGCCGGTGCTGGTGGCATTGACGGGATTCGCGCTGCCCTTCGCGCTCGGGGCGGGCGTCAGCCGTCACGGCTTCGGGCTGCCGCTCATGGCCAGCCTGTTCGTTGGCGGCACCCTCACCGCGACCAGCATCGGCATCACGGTGCGGGTGCTGACGGATCTGCGGCGGCGGTCTTCCGACGAGGCGCAGATCATCATCGGTGCGGCGGTGCTGGACGACATCCTGGGCGTGCTCGCGCTGGCCTTCCTGTACCAGTTCGCGGTCATCGGGGAGATCACGCCGGCTTCGGTTGGCCAGGTGAGCCTGTACATCTTTCTGTTCGTCGCGCTTGCCCCGGTGACGGCCAAGCTGGTCGCCTGCGTGATCGATCGCTACGACCGCTGGAGCGCGTCGCCCGGACTGCTCGTGACCATGGTGGTGAGCCTGATCATGCTGTTCAGCTACCTGGCGCATCTGGTCGGGGCGCCGCTGATCCTGGGCGGATTCGCCGCCGGCGTTGCCATGGGGCAGCGATTTCGACTGCGCGTGCCGTTCGCCGCCGCCCTGAACCGTGCCCTGGATGCCGCACCGGACCTCTCCGAACGCCTGGAGCACCAGTTCCGCCCGCTGATCCACGTGTTCACGCCGGTCTTCTTCGTCATGGTCGGCGTGTCGCTGGACTTGCGGGCAGTGGACTGGAGTTCGGCGTTCGTGTGGAAACTGGCGTCGGCCTTGCTGGTGATCGCGATCGCCGGCAAGTGCCTTGCCGGCTATTGCATCCGTGAAAGCCGCCTGCGCCAGGCGGTGATCGGGCTGGCCATGGTGCCGCGCGGCGAGGTCGGGTCATCTTCACGCAGGTGGGCCTGGCCAACGGCCTCCTGAACACCGAAGCGTATGCGGCCCTGCTGATTGTGATCGCGCTTACCACCGCGCTCCCGCCCTTCGCGCTAAAGGCGATCTACGCGCGATGGCGCCCCGAGGTCGCGCCGGACGGTGACGGTGGCGGTGGCGGGCGCGTGCTGCACGAGAGACCATGATGCGTCCGGCTGCGGCTGAAGCCGGATAACTTGAAAAGGAGAGTGCCGAAATGAAGGACACATCGCCCCCCACGACCCCGGCGAGGAAGGCACGCCGACGGGTTGCAACCGTACCGGCGGAATCGCGCGAGTCCTCGTCGCCCGTCCCGGCAGAACTCATCGCGGAGCCGGCCGCCTCGGCCGACCGGGCGTCTCTGCGGGCGACGCCATGGCGCTACCCGGTGGATTTCTGGCAACGCAGCGTGCTCTTCCTCGACGTCCTGCGGCAGCGCGCCGATGACATGCTGGCGCACGAACAGGCGGGCCTGCCGCCGCTGCTCGACTTCGACTTTGAGACCCTCCTCGACGCGCGCCGTTTCGCGCAGCCGGCGAACTATGCTCTGCTGCACATCACCGGCGCGGGGGGTGATCGCCACGACGAGTGCGTGGACGAGGCCAAGCGCCCGGTGATCGTGGTCGATCCGCGCGCCGGTCACGGTCCCGGCATCGGCGGCTTCAAGCGCGATTCGGAAGTGGGGATGGCCCTGCACGAAGGGCACGCGGTCTATTTCGTGATGTTTTATCCCGAGCCGTGTCCCGGCCAGACCCTCGCCGACGTGCTGCACGCCCTGCGCCGCTTCGTGGAGGAGGTGAGCCGGCGCCACGGTGGCCGGGCGCCGGCGCTGTACGGCAACTGTCAGGCGGGCTGGGCGGTCACCCTGCTGTCGGCGGGCTGCGCCGGGCTGGCCGGGCCGGCGGTGCTCAACGGTTCGCCGCTGTCCTACTGGGCCGGCGCCAAGGACGTGAACCCGATGCGGCTCGCCGGCGGATTCGTCGGCGGCGCGTGGTTCGTCCACTTCCTCGCCGACCTGGGCAACGGCTGCTTCGACGGCGCCTGGCTGGTGCAGAATTTCGAGGCCCTCAATCCGGCGCATTCGGCGTGGGACAAGCTCTACCACGTGTTCGCCAACGTCGACAGCGAACGGGAGCGGTTTCTCGAGTTCGAGCGCTGGTGGTCGGGCTTCTACTTCCTCGGCCGCGAGGAGATCGTCGCCATCGTCGAGAATCTCTTCGTCGGCAACAAGCTCGAGCGCGGCGAGCTGCGCATCTGCCATGGCTGCGTCGTCGATCTCAGGCAGATCCGCAATCCGCTGCTGATCTTCGCCTCCAGCGGCGACAACATCACCCCGCCGCACCAGGCGCTGAACTGGATTCCGACGGTCTATCCGACCACCGAAGACCTCGAGGCCGCCGGTCAGCGCATCATCTATTTGCTCAATCCTCACGTCGGCCACCTCGGCATCTTTGTGTCGGCGGGGGTCGCCCGCCTGGAGCATCGGGCGATGCTGGAGTCGCTCGACGAACTGGAGGCGCTGGCACCGGGCCTCTACGAGATGAAGATCATCAACCCGACCGGCGATCCGGACTGCCGCAAGCCCCAGTACGAGGTCGTGTTCGAAAAGCGCCGCGTGGAAGACATCCGATTCGACTATCCGGGCGAAGCGTTCGAGACCGTGCGGCGGATCTCCGAGTTCAACGAATCGCTCTACGGCTTCGTCAGCCCGTGGGTGCAGGCGCTCGCCACGCCGTGGACGGCGACGGCGCTGAAATGGCTGCACCCGATGCGAACGAGCCGCTATCTGTTGTCGAAGAAATTCAGTCCCTGGATGAGGGCAGTGGAGGCGATGGCCCCCTGGGTGCGCGAGTACCGCCAGCCGGTGGACGCCGACGATCCCTGGCTCGCGGGCGAGCAGGCGGCCAGCCGCATGATCTCCAACGGCCTGGAGGCGTATCGCAGCTGGCGGGACGACATGCAGGAGGCGATGTTCGCGGCGATGTTCGGCGGACAAGCAAGCGACCGCACCAGCGCGGCCCGGCATCGCCGGGAGGCTGTCATCGGCGTTGCCGACCACAGGACGTTCAGGAGAGCACAGTGAGAGATCAAGAACAGGTCAAGGACGTGGTGTGCGGAATGTCAGTGGATGCCGCGAGTTTCGCCACCGACTATCAAGATAGCCGTTTTGCGTTCTGCTCGGCGCAGTGCCGCGATCGCTTCCTCGCCAACCCCCATCTGTACGTCGGCTTGCCCGGTCGCCCGGCGCCGAAGCAGAGCGGACAGGCCGTGCTCAAGCGCCGCGCCTTCGCGCTCGACAGGGCCCTCGACCCGGACCAGACCGATACCGTGCGGGGGCGAGTCGGCTCGCTGATGGGGATCGAGGCGGTGGAGGTGAGCGGCGGAAAAATTGTCGTGACCTATGATCTGCTGCAGACCACCGCTGCCCAGATCGAGGCGGCCTTCGCGGATGCCGGTGCGCAGCTGGGCGGCGGATGGGCCGAGAGATTGCGCCGCTGCTTCGTGCACTACACTGAAGAGTGCGAGATCGGCCACCTGCAGGTCGGTCCGCCTTCTGGGTGCCATTGACGGACATCGCGTCGCGCTCAGGACGACCCGGGCGAAGCATGGATGCGGCCCTCCTTCTTCAGGAAAGTGCGGCGGGCATACGTGCCTTCGCATCAAAAGGACTGCGATGTCTCCATCAACGGCTTGATGCCGGAACCGAATCGCGATCGCGCCGCAGTGCTCCCGCAACTCGCAGTAGGGCAGGTACCGAATGCCGAATTCCGCCACGCGGGAGAATGCCGGCCGCTGCAACTGCTGCGGAACCGCGTGCCGGCGATCGTCGGGGGCGACGGGGAACCTCGAACACGAAGACGGCGGCGGCATGATGCGCAACTGCCGCTTCGATGCGCGCTCGCCGGCGGGCCGGACATGAGTCCGACGGGAACATCGGGCACGGCGCGCGGATCGGCCCTCCGGGTGCTCGGCGCCTGGCTGCTGATCTCCCTGGCGTTGCACCTTGCGTGGGAAGTCGCGCAGTTGCCCTTGTATTCCCTGTGGCACGAGCAGCGACCGGCCTACATCGCGTGGGCGGTGATCCACTGCACCGCGGGCGATGGCCTGATCGCGCTCGGCACCTACGGGGCCGCCGGTGTACTCGCCCGTTCGCTTGCCTGGCCCTGGCGCGCGCCGCGGCGCGGGCTGGCGGCGCTGTGGGCGAGCGGACTCGCCTGGACGGCGTTCAGCGAGTGGCGTCATGTTTATCGGCTCGATTCGTGGGCCTACGCCGAGTCGATGCCGACCGTGGCCGGGATCGGTCTTGCGCCGCTGGCGCAGTGGGTGGTGGTGCCCGCGCTGGCACTGTGGTGTCTGCGAGAGTGGAACCCGGCGCAGGCGGACCGGGGCGGCGCAGCACCACCACCACGCTTTGACGAGGAGGGCAAGCGTCGATGACGGCGTCTCCGAACAAGCCGGGCGAGCACGCAGGGGTGTCTTTGCCAGACATTGCGGCGGCCGGCTCCGTGGGCCCGACCCCTGCGAGGAGCAATCCATGAGCGAGGCGGACACAGGTCGCATCTTCCGCTGGCTGCTCGTCGGGGCCATGGTCTTTCTCGCCGGCGCGATCGCCTACGTTCTCCTGGAGGAGGGGCGCTCCACCATCGACGCGCAGGACACGACGCTCGTCGCCGCGGGGAGGCAGGTTTACGGACGCCATTGCGCGTCCTGCCATGGCACGAACCTGGACGGGCAGCCCGACTGGCGCGAACGCCTACCCAGCGGGCGCATGCCGGCGCCGCCCCACGACGCCAGCGGTCATACCTGGCATCACCCGGACGCGGTGCTGTTCGGCATCGTCAAGGAGGGCATAGTGCCGGGAAAGTATGCGCCGCCCGGCTACGAGAGCGACATGCCCGGCTTCGGCGACGTGCTGTCCGACGACGAGATTCGTGCCGTACTCGCCTACATCAAAAGTTCGTGGCCGCAACCTCAGCGGGCTTTCCAGCGCGAGACCGACCGTCGCGGTCGCGAGCGGCGCTGAGGCGAGCGAGGCCGTCAGCAAATCTGCGGTGCCCCAATGGGCTGATGATCACGGTCCGGGGAAATCCGGATGACGTCGGACAGGCTCAGCGCGACCGTCTGTTACGTGGCGCCACTGTCGGATTCCGCGGCCTCCTGCAGTTGCGTACACTTGCTCGCCACCATGCGGCGCAGGGTCTCTTCCTCCGCGAGAAAGGCCGCCACGGCGGCGGGATCGAACTGGCTGCCGCTCGATCTCAGAATCTCGGCCTTTGCTGCAGCGAAGTCCATTCCCTTGCGGTATGGCCGATCCGAGGTGATTGCGTCGAGGGCGTCTATCACCGCGAAGAGGCGGGCGCCCAACGGAATGGCGTCCGCACGCAGGCCACGCGGATATCCGCGCCCGTCGTAGCGCTCCTCGTGGCACAGCACGACGTCCGCCGCGGTATCCATCCCCGGCAGGCGGCGTACGATGCGTTCGCCCAATTCCGGGTGGCGGCCCATGATGGCCCATTCGGCGGCATCGAGCGGCCCCTGCTTGAGCAGAATGCGGTCCGGGACGCCGATCTTGCCGATGTCGTGAAGCAGGGCGCCCCAGTAGACCTGGCGCAGCCAGGCGGGGTCGTCGTTGCAGCGCCGGGCGAGGACCTGGGTGTGGCAGGCCACGCGCCGGGAGTGGAGGCCGGTCTCGTGCTCGCGCAGATCCAGGGTGCCCGCCAGCGCCTCGACGAAGCCGGCGTAGAGGTCCGCCTCGTGCGGCGGCGCGGCCCCCGCGAGGCGCTCGAGGTAGCAGCGCTCGCACAGTCGCCATTCGGAATCGGCTGCAGCCAGCGGCGCTCCGCAGCAGGTGCAGCGGGCGGCGGCATTGTCGGTTGCGCTCACTTCGTCGGTCCTCGTCGTCGTACCCATGGTGGGCGGTTTCGGACCCCACGAACCGCTCCGGGCACACGCGAGGCGGTCGACGGCCGACTCCCCATGCCGTCGGGTGCCGTGCGTCTCACTGCCCCTCGGGTGCCGGCGCCCGCGGGGCGCCCATCTGGCGCTCCATCATCATCTGCATCATGTCCATGCGCCGCTCCATCAGCTGCATGCGGTTCATCATGGCCTCCGCGTCGATGCCGGCGCCGCCCGGGCCCATCATCATGCCGCCGCCGCCCATCATGCCCATCATCGGGCAGCCCGCGCCGCCCATCGCCATCTGCTGACCCAGCATCATGTTCTCGCGCATGGTCTGCATGTGCTCGGCGAGCAGCTTCTGGCGCTCCTCGGGGGTCTTGGCCGCGGCCAGGCGGTCGAGTTGGGACTGCAACTCCTTGGCGTTCTCCTGCATCCGCTGTACGGTCTTCTCCGGCGTCTGCGCCGTGGCGGCGGCCTGCCCCTCGGGGTGGTGCTCGTCGACGGCATGGGCCGGCAACGCCAGAACCATGGCGGCGGCCAACGCGGTGAGGCTACTTTTCGTCCTTTTCATGATCGATCTCCTCGTAGCTTGTCCCCGATGGATGCTCGAATTGGACCACGGTCATGGCCGGTCGTGTAGCCGTGGCTGCTCACCGGTCCGCCTCCGGCGACGGGGAAGTACAATTATCAATCCTGGGGGCCGACGCCGCGCTGACACAATCATTACGGTCGTGTAATGCAGTGGTCAGCGCCCGGTCGACTTTCGGACATCGTCGGCGCCGATGGGGCGACCGGACGCGTGGCGGCGCTGCCGCTTCGCGCGGGTACGTACGAATTCCATGCCTGGAAGGCGAGGGAACCGATGCGTTACGGATCCCTGGAATACCGCCCGCAATGGGTCTTCAGCTACCGTTTCGCGGTCAGGCCGGGACAGGCGACCTACATCGGCGAACTCGAGCCCGACCTGGGCGAGCCCGACGCCTACCAGGTCACCGTCGAAGACCGCAGTGAACGAGACCGTGCCCTGCTGTCAAGCGAAGAGGAAGTCGCCTACGCTGCCGCTCGAAAACGTGGTGGTCGAGGTCGGGCGGGTGGCGCTTTGAGGGCAGCCGGAGCGGATGAGGCCATCGCGCAACGGTGACCATGCATGTTGGCCGCCCGCTCGGCCTTTCCGAAACCATCCGATGAGTCGGGTACGCCCGAGCGACATAGAGATGACGCAAATGTAAGCGCCGTGTCGGGGGGACGTAAGCACCGGGGGCGTAACGTCAACCTCGCAGGTGCAGACTCCCAAGGAGAGACAAAATGCTCAAGAATCTGTTGGTCATCGCGGCGACCAGTGCCGTCGCCGCCTCCGTCTTTGCAGGCGATGCCGCGCGGGCGAATGCGGAGAAGGCCATCGAGTTGAAGGACGGGTCGACGGTGTATCTCTTCAAGGACGGCAAGATGGCCATGGAAGACCGTCTCGGTCGGGCTGTGCGGATGAAGCCGGGTCACGTCATGGAAACGAAGGACGGCCAGAAGATCATGATGCACGGCGACGAGGTGATGCGGCTCGATTCCTTGCTCAGGAAAGGGCACGAGGGCGGCTGAGGCCGCCGGCATTCCCGTTCGCGGAAGCGGCCCTGACCGGCCGCTTCGCTTGTATGGTCGGGCGCCTACTTCAATTCTTTCAGCATCTCCATCATGTGCTTGTAATGGCCGCTCACCCGGTCCATGGAAAACTCGTACATCAGCGCGTTCTCGGCGAACTTGCCCCGCTCGAGGTCCATGTCGACGGTGTTGCCGTCCACGCCGGGCTGGCTCGGTACCACATACTTAAGCGGAATCGGAGGCAGGGTGGGGATGCTTTCGGCGCGAAGGTGGGTGGCCCAGGTCGTGAGCAAGGATAGCGGGGAGGCGTTGGCGGCGGCCGTCCTCAGGGCCTCCTGCAGGTCGATGTCCACCGCTTTGTAGCCCGGGGTGTCGGCATTGGCGATGTTGGAGGCGATCAACTGCTGGCGACGGGCGCGCAGGTTCATCGCGGTGTGCTGGAAGTTCTCGCCCCCGTGCACGTTTCCGCCGACCGGAAGGTGACGCGGATGGCGTTCGGCCTGGGCGAGCGCCGCCGCGAAGGAAGGCGCCGCGGCGTCGCGCTGGTCCGGCGTCGCGGCGACACGACCGCTTCCGCGTGCAGAATCGGTGGCAAACAGCGGTTTGCCATCGGGTGTGAGCAGAGGTGTCTTCATACTTCCCGCGGATGGAGAGACGTTACCCGAATTGCGCCACGCGTCGTCGTCGAGTCCCGGGGCGGATCAGGTAGACAACCTTCGTCGCATTCCACCGTCCAGTGCTTCATCAGCACCGTCCGGCAGTAGCGCAGCCACGCGGCATCGGGCTTGCAGCCCGCTGCCGCGGCCAGCCGGAGGCACGCGCATCGCGTCGTAGGGGCATTGCTCATGGATGACACCGATCCTTCTCTCAACGCCCGCGGAGCGGCTCCAGCCCCCGCTCTATCCGCCAGAGTTCGTTGCCCGCCAACTCGATCTTCTTGCGTTCCTTCGTCTCCATCACTTCCCCCTGGCGCATGGTCAGGGGGCGTCCAAACTTGTCTTTCGTTCCCATCTTGCCGTCCTCGAATATGTACAGCATGGAGCCGTCGTTCAGTTCATCGACCCTTGCAACGTCGTCTGCATGAATCGCTCAGGCGGAGGTGGCGATCGCGATGCCCGAGCAGTTGGAGTTCCTCACCGCAGTCTCCTTGCGGCGTCATGACAACAGGCGCCGCGGCCGTGTCGCCGATTATCAAGCCTGGCACGAAGTCGGCGACAGGGAGGTGACCCTTGAATTACTTCTGCGTCGCTTCGGGACGAAGATTCCGCCTCATGGCACCCACGCGACGACCGGTCAGCCCGTCTGCGGTCGTGACGGTGCAGCGGAAGTTCCGGAAGTTCCGGGGCGCGTCGTCAGTGCCGGTCGGCGCGCCCCGCCGTATGCTGGATCAACCTCCCCCGTAGAGCGGATTGGGCGCCACATGTACTTCTACCTGGCCGACGTCAATGCCATTGCCAGCCACCGGCTCGGA
>JAANMX010004500.1_pt1 | contig 10958 bp, 7 predicted proteins | sample 7279681 | NCBI WGS metagenome assembly JAANMX01 (sample SAMN14094542, study PRJNA606508) | bioreactor metagenome | isolation source: A lab-scale SPAN reactor treating ammonium-rich wastewater day 351 | place: Ireland: Galway | collected 2018-01-01
ACCGTCGCGGTGTTGATCGGCACCAGGTCGGTTACGATGACGTACACGGCTGCGGTGCTGCCAGCCCGCAAGGGCAGTCCCCCGGCAAAGTTCAGTCGCACGTCCAGCGTGCCATCCTCCGTAATACTTAGGGCCTGGAAGGCATTCAATCGCCCGCCGGTTCCGGTGCGTCCGCTCAGTGCGGGCACAGGCGTGGTGGATTCCAACAACCGCTGCCGCATTTCGGCCACGGTGATATTGGTCGTGTAGCGAGCCGCCAACAATGCCGCCACACCCGCCACATGCGGACAGGCCATGCTGGTGCCGTCGAACGTGTCATAGGCGTTGTTAGGTCCGGAAACCGTCGAGTAGATGTCCACCCCCGGCGCCCCCAAGTCCACCGACGTGGCGCCGTAGTTCGAGAAGCCCGCCAGACCATCGGTGCGATTCACGGCGGCGACGGAAATGACATTGTCGGCTTCGTACGTGGCGGGGTAACTCGGGGAAGTATCGGTGTTGCGGCTATCGTTGCCGGCCGCCGCCACGAACAGCATGTTCTGCGTGTTGGCTGCCAGAATTGCGTCCAGGAGCGCCTGGCTGAATCCCCCGCCGCCCCAACTGTTGCTGAGAATCTTGGCGCGCTTGGCCACCGCGTAATCCACACACTCGATGGCGTCGCTGGTATTGCCACCGCCGGCGGCCCCGAGAAACTTGCAGGCCATCAGGCGCACCTGCCACGCGACGCCCACATGCGGGTTGCCGTCATTGGCGGCCGCGCCAATCGTGCCCGCGCAGTGCGAGCCGTGGTCATTGTCGTCAAGCGGATGGCCCGATCCGGTGATGGCGTTGATCCCATGCACATCGTCCACGTATCCGTTGCCGTCATCGTCAAGGCCGTTGCCGGGAATCTCGCCCGGGTTGCGCCACATCTGGGCGGCGAGGTCGAGGTGGTTGTAGTTGATGCCGGTGTCTATCACCGCCACGATGACATTGGTGTCGCCAGTGGTGAGATTCCAGGCATTGGTGGCGTTGATGTCCGCGCCCGGCAGACCGCCACTCAAGCCCAGGTTGCGCAGACCCCACAGCGTGCCGTTGACAAACGCTGAATCCGTCGGCTCCAACTGGGTCCGCACCAGATAGTCCGGCTCCACATAAGCGAACCACCCGCTCGCGCGTAATGCCTGCATCCGTTCGAGCAGGCGCGTTCGCCGTGCCTCCAACTCTCCGCCCGCAAAGCCCGAGGCCTGGGCCGGCGCCCCAGGCTCGTCGAAGAGCATCAAGCCGGGCACGCTGGAGTACTGGCGGCGCACCTCCAATCCCAGCCCTGCGAGCGTTCCGGTCAGGCCGGGGCCGGCCAACGCTTGCGGGCCCGGCTGCAGGCGGGCGAGAATCCGGGTGGGATGGACGGCATGCTTGTCCACGCGCACACCCTCGGCGACCAGCGGGAGAGGTGCGAGCCAGAGCGCAGTGAACATCCAAGGCAACAGCGTGAAGCAGCGGGACCGGACATTAACCGGCGGCGTTTGGTGGGAAGGGTTTGGCACATTCATAGCAGGTGACCGGTTTGTTATTCCTCCGGGCGCACGCAATGGAAACCATTGTGCTGACGTTGCACGGCTCGGAGAGAAATGTTGTTTCGTCGGGTTGTTTGTTTGCGATTCTGTGTTTGCGCCACCACGGGTCAAGCTTGTTTTCCAGAGGCAATTGTTGCCCTCTGACCTGTACCCAAGAGTGCGACACCCCCCCCTTTCGGGTTTATCGTCGCTCCGCCCTGGAAATCTTGTTGGTATGTCGCCGCCACTCACGGCGTGAAATCGCATCCCTTCGCACGCTCCAACCGTCCACAGTCGCACTGGCTCCCGATGTAGTCCTTTGCGCGGGCCGGGACGCCAAACGTTGACCGAAACACGCTGCTGGTGATGCGGGGAATTGAAACCAGCCGCTTTATACTGTTTGCCAAAATCCACTTCCGCAAAGCGCCGGTCTTGGCGAACCGCCCCCCCCCGGCGGCGGAGCGCGGACATTCACGTCCGCCAGCTGCTTTCGTTGTGCCGGGAAACGCCGACAAGAATGTCGGCGCTCCGTTGCCCAGCCGCGCTTCGGAAATCAATTTTGGCAACCGTTCTAGCCGCCTCCAAGCAGGGCGGCAATACCTCGGTTGTCCGGCGTTTAACAGTGCGGCGGGTTGAACCGCCGCGTTGCGCCGCAGGAAACCGAAGAATTCCGGCAGAACTCCCTATTGCACAGCCGCCACGACTTCCGAGCGGTGGCGGGCAACTGCATAATGGGGCGGCGGGGGTTGGGCCGGCCATCGAGCGTACCGGATCGTTGCCGGCTCCTCGTCGTTCAATTCCACCACGGACTCCAGCACGGCGGCCTGCTCGAGAATCGGCAGGGCCACTTCATCCTTCCGCACCTCCACCAGGGGTGACTGGTTCGGGTTGTCACCAGTGGCGCGTTCAACCCCGTTGACGCGACCCTGCCGCAGATCGTGGCATAGATCGGCGGCCGTGCGATGTCCGAAGTTGACCAGCCAGCCGAGGGCCTCCGCGCGCGGCAGCCGGAAGAAGTCTGTGAAAAGAAAAATCAATTCCTGGGGCAACACGTGCAGGACAAAGGCCTCCGCTTGCCGCCAGTCTTTGCGCCGGGCTTGATAACCTTGGACCATGATGATTTTTCGAATTTCCCCGGTCAGGCAGGGTTGCAATGACCGCAAGAACTTCAACTCCACAAAATCAATCCGCCCGGCCTGATTGAAGCGATGTGAGATTTTCACCCGGCCTCGTTGCGCGCGGAATTCCCCGCCATAGCAGGTGGAGAGAATCACGTGATCGTAAACCGACTGCAACTGCATCCAGCAGCCGGCGGCTTCGCCGCCGTAATTCCGCTTCCCCTGCCGCGTTACTGGCTGGAGGCTTCGCGTGCGAAGCCGATCTTGAAGCCGCGCCAACCGGCTGAAATAGTCACTCACCGGGGAGAACTCGTGTCGGCGCAGGAACTCGCGCGCCGACTGGATTTCTCCCTCGCCCACCGCCGGTCCCGCGTGGACGCGCACCTCCAATGCCTCCACCAATCCCTTGGCCTGCCGCCTGTATTCTTTGGTTGGCATGTTGACTTTGGCACCACTTTATCCTGACTCGACCAGGCGCCAACTGTGCGTCTGAAGGCACACCCCCCTTTGCCCCGACGTCCGGCAACAGCGTGCTGCCGCGCTTCCATCCGGCAGCTCAAACTTACCCTCCTTCAGCAATACCCGAACTTCCGACAGCCCGAACTTCCGGCTCGCAGCCGGAAGCACGCTCAGGTAAAACCCCGCCATGCCGAGCAAGGACAAACTGGCTGAATTCGTCGCCTGGTGCGCCAAACACATCACCGGTGATGAAAAAGGCCAGGCCCAAATCTTCCTCGACCGGCTATTCCAAGCCTTCGGACAGCCCGGTTGTCTTGACGTAGGCGGCGCGACTGAATTCCGCATCCGCAAAGCCGATGAAGATGGCGGCGGCACGGCGTTCGCCGATTACGTCTGGAAACCCGTCGTGCTGATCGAAATGAAAAAGCGCGGCGAGAACCTCCAGAAACATTACCGCCAGGCCTTCGATTACTGGACGCGGCTCGTGCCCCATCGCCCGCGCTACGTCGTGCTCTGCAACTTCGACGAGTTCCGCGTCTATGATTTCGACACCGACCTCGACACGCCCAAGGACACGCTGCGGCTCACCGATCTGCCCGACCGCTGGGGACCGCTGGCGTTCCTCTGCGGCCTGAAACCGTCGTTTGAGAGCGACCGCGAAGCCGTCACCCGCGAAGCCGCCGACAAACTCGCCTTCCTGTTCAATCGCCTGCTCTGGCGCGAGGTGGAGCGCGGGCTGGCCCAGCGGTTCATCCTCCAGACCCTCGTCGCGCTCTTCGCCGAAGACATCGGCCTGCTGGAGAAATACTTTGTCGCCCGTCTGCTGGAGGACTGTGACCACGGCGCGGATGCCTACGACCTGCTGGGCGGTCTGTTCGAGGCGATGAACACCGAAACGCCCGCCCGCGGCGGACGCTTCAAGGGCGTGGCCTATTTCAACGGCGGCCTCTTTGCCCATCCCGCCCGCCTGGAATTGCAGGACACCGAACTCGTCCTCCTGCGCGAAGCCGCCAAATCCGACTGGTCCAAGGTCCAACCCGAAATCTTCGGCACGCTCTTCCAACATTCGATGGGGAAGCAGGAGCGGCACGCCTTTGGCGCGGAGTTCACCCACCCGTCCGACATCATGAAAATTGTCGGGCCGACCATCGTCCAGCCGTGGCGCGAGCAGATCGAAGGGGCCAAGACCCTCAAACGCCTGCGCGAGCTGCTCCAGCGGATGCACCACTACCGGGTGCTGGATCCCGCCTGCGGCTGCGGGAATTTCCTCTACCTCAGCTACCGCGAGTTGAAGCGGCTGGAGGCGCGCATCTACGAACGCATGGCCGAATTCAGCCGCGCAGCCGAGCCAGGCCAGATGCGCCTGAGCTTCGTGAGCGCGCAAAACTTCTTCGGCCTGGACATCCAACCGTTCGCCGTGGAGATCGCCAAGGTGACGATGATGATTGCGCGCAAGCTGGCGATTGACGAACTGCACATCACGGAAAAAGCCCTGCCACTCGACAATCTGGACAACAACTTTATCGCCGCCGACGCGCTGCTCACGCCCGAAGGTCTGCCCGCGCAATGGCCCCAAGCCGACGTCATCATCGGCAATCCGCCGTTCCTTGGTGCGAAAAAGCTTAAACCGGAACGCGGGGTGGACTATGTGAACACTTTGCGTCGCGCTTACGCTGAAGTGCCGGGCATGGCTGACTATTGCGTCTATTGGATACGCAAGGCGCACGAACATCTTCAGCCTTGCTCCGCTACCGACCCGGTTGCTGGGCGTGCTGGTCTCGTCGGAACAAATAACATCCGAAACATCTACTCACGTATTGGAGGGTTAGATCATGTTGCCAAGACTGGCACAATAGTCGAAGCGGTGGAAAACCAGCCGTGGTCAGGCGAGGCCAACGTCCACGTCTCTATCGTCAACTGGGTAAAGACGCAGGATGCCGCGCTGCTTCCCAAGACGCGCAAGCTCTGGTTCAAGGTTGAGCCGTCCAAATCCGCGAAGAAGCCTCGCGAACGCGGCAGCGGCCCGGCGGCAAAACGATACGAACTAGATTGCAGAGAATGCGAACGCATCAACTCCGCGCTTTCCGACCAGACCGATGTGAGTCTTGCTAAATCGCTCGATTGTAATACCGAGCCGCAGCGTTGCTTCAACGGCCAGATGATTGGCCATGAAAATATGCTGCTATCGGAGGAACAACGCGCGGCCATCACGAGCAAAGACCCAAAGTCTGCGGAAGTCATCTTCCCATACCTTAACGGCGTTGATGCACTTACAGAATTGAGCCTCGACCGTTACGTCATTGATTTCGAGCAGCGAAATCAATTCGACGCGGCCAGTTATCCGGGTGCCTTTGATTGGGTGAAGACTCATGTGCTCCCAGACCGCGAGCGCAAAGCCAAAGAAGGAATTGATAAAGACGGAAAGATGCGCCCGCATCACAAAGCGTTCCTCGCGCGTTGGTGGCAACTTTCATTTGGGCGGCCTGAAATGCTTTCCGTCATTAAGCCGTTGCCGCGTTTCCTCGCGTGCTCCTACGTCACGCAACGTCCAATTTTCATGTTCGTCTCGTCAGCAATTCGTCCGAGCAACCTGATTCAAATTTTTGGTTTTTCTGACGATTACAGTTTTGGCGTCATGCAATCGCACGCGCACTGGCTTTGGTTTGTTACCAAGTGCGGCAAACTTGGCGTTGGTTTTCGTTACAGCGCTGAATCCGTCTTCGACACGTTCCCGTGGCCGCAGTTTGACGTTTCGCCCAGCGCCGCTAGGCGCGACATCGTTGTAGAATCCGCCGCCCAAAAACGTCGTAGCTCCGTCGGAGCGACATCATCGGACGATGCCGCTCCTGACGGAGCTAAATCCAAATCAACGACCGCCAGCTACAAAGAGGTCGCTCCTACCGGAGCTGAATTTGAATCCACCATCGCCGGCTACCAAGATGCCGCCCCAGCCGGGGCTGCGACCCCAAACGCCGTGCTGTCCCGCGACGCCATCGCGAAAATTGACGCTGTGGCGGCGGCGGCGCGCGAGCTGCGCCGCGTGCGCGCCGAGGCGTTGCCGAAAATGAAGGGCGGACTGCGCGCCCTCTATCGCACCCTCGAATTGCCCGGAGCGAATCCGTTGAAGGACGCCCACGCCGCGCTCGACACCGCCGTCCTCGCCGCCTACGGCTTCAGCGCCAAGAAGGATTTGCTCGCCCAACTCCTCGCCCTGAACCAGCAAGTCGCCGCGAAGATTGAGAAAGGTGAACAGGTTGTTGCTCCAGGCGTGCCCAAGAATTATCCCGACGCCAAGAAACTGGTGACGGCGGATTGTATCAAGCCATCTGTGATTCCCTGACATGAACTCCAAGCCCGAAAAGCCCGCCGGCGGTTGGCCGCGCATCCGCACGCAATTAAACGATTGGTCCAAGCCCGCTGTGATCGCGCTGGTGAAAGACCTGTATGACCATGCGGCGGACAATCGGGATTTTCTGGAGGCGCGTTTTCAAGCCGAGGATGCGGGCGGGACCGCCTTGGAAAAGTATCGGCACAAGATCATTGAGCAGTTCTTTCCCCGGCGCGGGAGCGGCCTCGGCAAGCTCAAGCTGGGCGAGGCGCGCAAAGCCATCCGCGATTATCGGAAGGCGACCGGCAACCTGGCGGGCACGCTGGAGTTGATGTTGACGTACGTGGAGAACGGCACCCGGTTCACCTGCGAGTATGGTGACATTGACGAGCCGTTTTACAACAGCATGGACTCGGTGCTGGCCGAACTGGCGCGGTTGCTCGTAAAAGAGGGGCCGGAACTGTATCCGCGTTTCCGCGACCGGTTGACACAAGTGGAATACAACGCCTCCAACATCGGGTGGGGCTACTGCGACTCTGTGCGCGATCAGGTGCAGATGCTGGAAAACACGCTGGGCACCGAGGCGGAGACGGAACCACCGGAGGCATCACCCATTCCACCGCCCGCAACATGAGTTGCGCCCTTTCATTCGCCGCGCTGGCTGTTTTCGACACGTTCCCGTGGCCGCAGTTTGACGTTGCGCCCAGCGCCGTCAGGCGCGACAGCGTTGTAGAATCCGCCGCCAAAAAACGTCATAGCTCCGTAGGAGCGACATCCTCGGACGATGCCGCTCCTGACGGAGCTAAATCAAAATCCACGCCCGCCAGCTACAAAGATTCCGCCCCTGACGGGGCTACGACCCAAAACGCCGTGCTGTCCCGCGACGCCATCGCCAAGATTGACGCCGTGGCGGCGGCGCGCGAGTTGCGCCGCGTGCGCGCCGAGGCGTTACCGAAAATGAAGGGGGGACTGCGCGCGCTCTATCGCACCCTCGAACTGCCCGGCGCGAATCCGTTGAAGGACGCCCACGCTGCGCTCGACACAGTTAGAACGACGGTCTCGCTGCACCGCTTCGCGGATGCTGCCGTCCTCGCCGCCTACGGCTTCAGCGCCAAGAAGGATTTGCTCGCCCAACTCCTCGCCCTGAACCGGGAAGTCGCCGCCAAGATTGAACGCGGCAAACCCGTCACGGCCCCCGGCGTGCCCAAGAATTATCCCGACGCGGAGGAATTGGTGACGGAGGATTGTATCAGACCGATCACACCATGAAGCTCAATACTCCACCACTTCAGAGCCGCCGCAGCCAATGGCTGTAGTTTGTCTGTGGGACAATAGTCATGACCGCATTGTTACCCGCGCTGCCAAATCCGTATGGCGGCAGCGAGGTTTTGATCGCCGCGGTTGGCGGTCTTTGGGCTTTGGCATTTTACCGACATCAGCGTCATGCGGAGGATGCAGCGTTTCTGAAAGATCTAATGGAAGACTTCAATACGCGGTACAACGAGATGAACGACGAATTGCAGTCGACTTTGCGAAAGTCCGGCGAATTTCAAGAGGCCCAGGAGCTAAGGTTCATAGATTATTTCAACCTTTGTGCCGAGGAATGGGTGTTCAAAGAAATGGGCTACGTTCCGCCGCGTATTTGGGAAGCCTGGGAAAATGGCATGCGACAATACGGTCGAGACGGACGCGTTGCGCGCTTGTGGGAAAAGGAACGCGCAAGCACTTCATACTACGGGTTCGAATTCCCGCTGGAATAAGACAACGAGCGAATTCCCGCTGACCGAAGATGCCTGACTCGATTCCAATTCTAAACGTCGAGGATGCGCTCGACCGGCAAGCCTTATTGCAGTCTCACAATGCGCGTTGCCGTTACTGCGGAGGGGCGCTTTCCCTACGCGAACTGGAAATAGACCACATCATCCCAACGCACCTCAGGGCAAAATCTGAAGAACTCGGAAAGTGCTTGGCGCTATTTGGACTTTCGAGCGATTACAGCCTGAACTCGATTGATAACCTCTTGCCAGCTCATAGACACTGCAATCGCGAAAAACGAGGCGTTGTCCGGGATGAGGCATTTCTCCGCCATTTTCGTGAGCTTGCGAGAGAGGCTTCTCCGCGATGGACAGCAAATCGAGAACGACTCGCAAGGAATCGCCGCGCGGATGCCGATGTCGCGGCAGTAGCAAATCACGTGTCGGAAGGGACTGTGACACTTCAAGACGTTGCCGACGTGGCGACACGCCGGCAGCCGTTCAACCCTGCTGATGACGTCCAACGGGATGGTTTTGTCCGTATGAGCGAACCGCAGGTCCGCATAGAGTGCGAGCTTCCTACAGAATCAAAACCCGCTGGCCGCGCCTTGATTACGTTTCATTCTCTTACACTCCGGGGCGCTCACATCGAGGCGGGCCACGAGGTCTTGACACGAGAGTTGTTTCGCGGCTTACACGCTCCCGCTAATCCTCAATGGCGGTGCTTTCTGGTGAAGCCGTGGAAGACCAAGGCCATCCATCACCTGCAAATCGGCTCGGTCAGCGTCCAGCTTGGGCTGGACGAGGTTTTGCAATTCTGCCGGCTGCTGGATCGCTTGTATCCGGTCTATACGCGGGCCTTTCATCGGGCTGAAGTGGCGTACGCCGGGCTGGACTCGCCGCTCAAATCACCAGGCAGCTATGAAATCGCATCCGTTCCTTTGGCTCTCTGGCAGCAGATGGAAGCATTCATCCGGCTCCACGATTTGGCGCGTGGCCGCTCCGAATGGCACATCTTTGATGCGCCTGCTTGGGTTTGGCTGAAAATTATCAAACGAACGGTCGAGCATTGGGAGTATCTGTGTTTCCTAGACGTGGTGGTCAAGTGTCCCAGCGCAGACCCGCGCATCTGGCCACGCAATTCGGTAAGCCTGCGTTGGACATCATCTCACAACCACGCGGGCGCAGATCGCGATGCGTCAGGCTGGTGTTGGTCTGTCAAAGAGTGCGAGGCTTTCATGTTTGACCGGTTCATGCCCACTGTTCTTTCGGCCAATTGGCTCAACGCGCCGATTCTCGTGTCAGACGCGCGGGACATGCATGTCCACCGTTCGTCCGGTTACAAAACCGTCACAACTGCCGGCCTCGGGTCGCCGGACAAGGCGGCACAGACGCTCGAAATCGTTCAGCCATTGTATTTGGGCGAACATGACCGGTTCGTCGAGACCGAAGTGGTCGCGGGAGTCTTTGAATTTCTGAACCGTCTTTTGCAGCACCATCAACTGCCACCGTATTCGGTGGACTACATGGGGCCGAAACTACAACGCGCTGGCGCCAACACTAAAGGCGAACTCATCACACAAGCAAACGCGCTCTTGCGTCGAGCGCAGCGCACGGAGGGCTTCAAAGCCGAGTCGGTCACAACCGGTACCACGATGGATTATGCGTTACGATGTGTGCTGGAAGTTCTCCGCAAAGGAGAGCCGGATGAGATGGTAAGGCGGCAGTGGGCAAATTGGATAAAGTTCCTTGAGCCGGTCTTGAGGGATTACAACGACCGCAGTTATTTGGTTCGGATGCGTGCCGAAGATTTCGACGACGATTGATTTGGCTAACTTTGAACAATTTGGAGAGGTGCAAATCCTCCGCCCATCGCCTGCGACAGAGGAGTTCATCAGGCGGCGTGGACGAGCACATTTATTCTCACGATTTGGCCCAGGCGAGTATCGCGGCGCAAAAGAAGCAAACGCAATAATCCAACACCAATTCAAGTTTTACGAAAACATGTTGCGGCCAATGATTCCGCAACTCGCTTCTCGGGGGGCTGCTGAATTGCTGCTTTCCCAATACGACGAAGCCTGGCGGCTGCTTCACGGTAAAGGGATACTTGATCTGAGCGAACGCCAGCGATGGGAGGCCATAGAACCCGAATTCAAGCGCGCCATCAAATATCTGGTGGAGTTGATATGCCTCACCGAATTTGATTCCACAGCAAGGCCGACGCTGGATGAAGCGTTGTTTGCCACGGAAACCGCCTTGGTTTGTGCCGAATCCATGGTCAATCTAGGGCAACAGAGCGATACGGCCCATGCGGTGTTCCCTGACGATTGTGTGGTTCGTATCTTTGCTGAGGGACCGTTGGATTATGAAATCACCGTAGAGGGGAAATACGCTGGTTTTGACCGGAACCTTTCCGAGAGAATCAAACGCGATAGAAATTCGCGCGACCGGTTCGTTGGCTTTCCCCAATTCGACCATCACACCGCCACTCACCAGAAATACCTAGACGCGCCGTTCACCCAGTCGTTCGGCATGAGCTATGGTGAATTCATCGCTGCTATTCGCGCTGTAATCGAAGGCTGCCGACCGTCGCTGGATCCAAAGTCATTTCCCACGCTGTTTGTCCATCGAGGGCGAGTGTTGGATGAGCTGGCAAAATCCAACCCGCCTCGACCTGCGGAAGCCATCCAGCGAGCGATAGATGGTTTTTCCGTATCTCCAGCAATCCTCAAAGCTGACAAGCGCGTTCTTTGGAATCCAAAGCAAG
>JAANMX010004506.1_pt1 | contig 10950 bp, 10 predicted proteins | sample 7279681 | NCBI WGS metagenome assembly JAANMX01 (sample SAMN14094542, study PRJNA606508) | bioreactor metagenome | isolation source: A lab-scale SPAN reactor treating ammonium-rich wastewater day 351 | place: Ireland: Galway | collected 2018-01-01
AAACTCTTCTGCTCAATGACGGTTGGAATCTCTACTGGGAGCAACGACAGGTCCTGCCTCTTGTCGCTTCCTAACCCACCACTTTTTCGCGCTAACAAAAAGTCGAACTTCTATTCAGCACTCCACCTACGGCTGGGCTGCGGGGCGGGGGGCCAGCGTAACGGAAACTTCGATTGTCTTCCCATCGCGCAGAACGGTCAGGGTGACGGTGTCGCCGGGGCTGGTATAGCGTTCCAGGAAAACCAACAGATCATCGAAGCGGGCTACGGGCTGATCTTCGATGGCGGTGATCAGATCGCCCCCGGCTACCGTAGGACAGATGCCAATAGAGCCGTTTTGAATCTCTTCCCGCCCGCCGCGCAGCCCACCTTTGGCCGCGGGTGTGCCGGGCAGGACGGTATTGACATACGCGCCGCGGATTTGGGGATCCAACCCCAACCCTTCGGCGCAGATGGGGCTAAAGGTGTTGCCGCTGATGCCGATGTAGGAGTGTTCGTACTTGCCCTCGGCAATCAGAACCGGAACCACCCGATCTACAATTGTAATGGGGATGGCAAAACCGACACCGCTGTTAGATCCCTGGGCTGTACGAATCTGGGCGTTGACGCCGATGACTTCGCCCCGTTCATTGAGAAGCGGTCCCCCAGAATTACCCGGATTGATGGCCGCATCGGTCTGGATCGATTCGGGAATGCTAAAGCTGGCAAGGCCAGGGATGCTGCGCCCAATGGCGCTGACAATGCCGCTGGTCAGGGTTCCTTCAAAGCCAAAGGGGTTGCCAATCGCGGCAACCCGCATACCCACTTTCATCTGGTCCAGATCGCCCCGGGCCACAGGAATCAGGTTGTACCCCACAGGGTCGATCTCCAGCACGGCCAGATCGCTGTGCCGGTCCATCCCGATCACCTCTGCCAGGGTCACGGTGCCATCCGGGAAGGTGATCTGCACCTGATCGGCGGTGTCTACGACGTGTGCGTTGGTGACAATGTGACCGTCCGTATCCCAGACAAAGCCCGACCCCTGGCCCTGGGGAATCAGTGTCTCCGGGTCAATCTGCCCTGGCTCCGGGAATAGTTGTTGGGGCATATTGCGCTGAAAGCTGAGCACATCTACATTGACAACCGAAGGGCCAACTTTTTCGTAGATGGCAATCAGCACAGCCGTTTCGTAGTCGGTGGCGTCCTGGCCGATCACCACCGGCTGGACGGGCGATGGGGGCGTTGCCACCTGTTGCACCAGCGGGGCACGCAAGGGGGCAGCCTCGCTGCTCTGTATGCTGCTGTTGGGTGAACTGACCAAAAAGAGGCCGGCCACCACAAAGAGCGCGCAAAACGAGAAGATGACGAGGGTGCCAATGCCGCCCACAATCAGCCAGATACTTCGGTTGCCCTTCTTTTCCCCTTCAATCATAGAGTTGTCCCTTCCTTCCTGTGCAAACGGCTGTTAGCCAGCGTCACTGCTCACCCCCACCCAACCTCCCCCACTGTGGGGGGAGGAGTCGATCCAGTTCCCTCCCTGGAATGGGGAGAGGTAGAGTGGGGTGGCTGAACAGGTACTAGCCAGCAGTATCAGAACCGCGGATCTTCGTAATAGTCCCCATTATACCTGTTGCGTAGCTGATCGGCCATTCGCTTCTGGACTTGTGACATCTGCCAGCCCCAGGCGGTCAGGGTCAACCCGGCAAAGAGAAGCAGCCCGGCCACCAGATAGGCCAACAGCTCGGGCCAAAGAAGGATTGCCAGGCCCATCCCGGCCAAAGCCAACCCCGGCCCCATCAGCAGCCAGCCAGCCGCGCCGCCAGCCCGTTGACTAAAGCGCTGGCCGTAGCGGTTGATGTGGATAAAAAAAGGTGTGCGATTGAACATTTTAAATCTACCTCACGTTTCACGTCTTTACGTTTCCCCACACAAATCGTGGCTTTGCCACCTTACGTCTTACATCTCACGCCTTACCTCCTGTCAGTCCCGCCGCCCCATCAGAATAAAGGCGTAATAGAGCAGTGTGCTGATGGCCTGCAGGGCCGCGGCTACGTACGTCAGGGCCGCCGCATCGAGCACCGCACTCACGCCCTGGAGTTCCGTTGTGGTGACAACGCCCCTGTCAACCAGAATCGCTTTGGCCCGCTTGCTGGCGTCAAACTCGACCGGCAGGGTGACGACTGTAAAGAGTGCGGTTGCGCCAAAGAGAATCAACCCAACCCAGGCCAGGGATTGACCCAGCGCATTATTCAGAAATAGACCTACAAAGAAGATAATCGGGCCGAGCCAACTGCCGATCTGCACGCTGGGCACCATCGCGCTGCGCAGACTCAACGCAGCATAGCCCTGTTGATCCTGAAGGGCGTGGCCCGCTTCGTGCGCGGCTACGCCCACCGCGGCCAGGCTGGAGCTGCGATAGACATCCGGGCTGAGTCGCAGGGTTTTGCTGCGCGGATCGTAATGATCGCTCAGAAAGCCATTTACCTCTTCCACCCCAACGCTGTGCAGACCATTGCTATCCAGAATCATACGGGCTACCTGTGCCCCGGCCAGTCCCCGCTCCGTGCGCACACGGGAATATTTCTTAAAGGCGGATTTGACTTTTGCCTGTGCCCACAGCCCCAGCAGCAGCGCGGGCAGACTGATAAGGATATACAATCCATAACCACCGAACATTGCCTACCTCCCAAATGGAAAGATATACTTGACAAGATGACAAAATGTCGGTTTATGCCCGTGTCGAGTATATAACATAGACGGCTTCCAGACGCCTGACTTCAGCTTTTGCAGAAGATCCGTCAGCGTATTCTACCATCAAACCCTACGCATCAGTGTAGCACAGGTTTCTATGTTTTTCGTTTGCAAAGTATTAATTTCTCCTATGCAGAGGGCCACTTTTAATGTAATGGCAAAATTTATTCGATGGCAAAATGGACACAAGCTCTCTGCCCCCTTTGTGCAGGTATCGTTTTCTTCCTTACGTAGGTGAATTGTCTGAAAATGGACCAGCTAATTTTTATCAAAAGTCTTAGAATAATTTTGGTGCTGCTGCCCGCTGTGTTACACTGACGGCTATTATTGTTTGGCGGGCATCTGTTTAAACTGCTCGATCCGCATTTGTTGCACTGTCAACAAAGTTTCTTGCAAGAGCATGAAGTCCGACTTTTTCCGAAAAAGTCGGACTTCTGGAATGTCGAAAAACATAGTTTCCAGATAACTGTTCAGCCACCCCACCCTATCTCTCCCCATTCCAGGGAGGGAAATGGATCGACTCCTCCCCCACTGTGGGGAAGGTTGGGTGGGGGTGAGCAGTTACTTTCCAGCGTATCTATTCTTCTGCACAGGAGGAGACAGCCGTGCGTATAGCCCTCATCAATCCGCGCTTTCGTCTGCCCATCGACACCCGCACCTCACCCCATCTGGGCTTGGCCTATCTGGCCGCGGTCAGCGAGAGGCGGGGGGACGAAGTGATCGTTTTCGACTCGGATGTGGAACGCAGATCCGTGGCCGAGTTTGTTCAGGAATTCCGTCCCCATCTGGTGGGCATCACCGCCAACACGCCCCAGGTGAAGCAGGCCTGGCGCACGGCCAGGGACATCAAAGAAGTCTACGATTGCCCGATTGTGTTGGGCGGACCCCACGTTTCTGTGCTGCCCGAAGAGAGCTGCGAGAAGCCCTATGTGGATATTGTCGTGCGCGGCGAGGGGGAGGAAGCCTGGATCGAGATAAGCAACCGGCTGGAAACGTTTCTGAAGGATCAGCCGGAATACAGTACGGAAGCCTTTTTGCACCCGGAGAATGAAATTTTTGTGGACTGCGAGGGGCTGACCTACAAAACCACCGACGGGCAGATCCACAACAACCCGGACCGCACCCCCATCGCCGATCTGGACAGCCTGCCCTGGCCCGCCTATCATCTTTTTTCGATGGACAAATATACAAATCTTCAGCCTGCCACGGATCACGTGGACGGGGGGCGTAGCTTCAGCATTATGACCAGCCGGGGCTGCCCCTACCGCTGCACCTTCTGTTCCCAGTCGATTATGCCCATCAAGTGGCGCAGCCGCAGCCCGGAAAATGTACTGCTGGAATGGCGGCATCTGGTGGAGGATTTGGGCGCGCAAGAGATCGGCGTTCTGGACGACAGCGCCAATATCCGGGTCAAGCGGCTGGAAGAGTTGGCCCATCTGCTCATCGAAAACAAGCTCAATCACGTGCCCTGGATTTTTGTCAACGGCATCCGGGCCAATCTGGCCAGTTTGGAACTGTTGACACTGCTCAAGCAGGCGGGTCTGCACCGGGTGGCCTTTGGCGTGGAAACGGGTGACCCCGAAATTCTGTTGACTATCGACAAAAAGGTCGATCACGACACCATCCGCCAGGCTTTCAAAAATGCCAAAGCCATCGATCTGGAAACGATTGCTTTTATGATTATCGGACTGCCCGGCGAAACCCGGGAGACAATGCAAAAGACGATTGATTTTGCCATCGAACTGGACCCGATCATCGCCAACTTCTCGATGATGACGCCCTATCCTGGCACAAAAGTCTATGAGATTGTAAAGCGCCAGGGCCGCTTCCTGATCAACGATTGGGAAGATTACGTCTTTTTCGATCAACAGGCCCGCTACGAACTGGGCGATATGACCGCTGAGTTGGTGGAAGAGATGTATCGCAAGGCCTACCGCCAGTATTACCTGCGCCCTTCCCCGATTATGCGCCGCCTGAAGACCAAAGATTTCTGGTTCAATCTGCCCCGCAACGTGCGCATTGCTCTGCGCACCTTCCTGCCCAGCAAGGAAAAGACCGGGTTGCGCAAGCAGATGGAAGCCGAGGGAGCGATTTAATGCGACTCATTCTAGCCAGCCCGGAGGCCAAAGTCTGGAGTGCGCGCAAGCACATCCCGCTGGGGCTGGGCTATCTGGCGGCTGTCCTGCGCGAAGGCGGCCACGACGTCATCATCTATGACGCGGCCATCGAAGATGTGACAGTGGAATACTATTTGGACCTGGCCGAGGAGCAGGGCCGCCCGTATCAGCTCATCGGCATCACCGCCACGACGCCGCTGATTCAGGATGCCTGGGAGATGGCGGAAATCTGCAAGCGCCGGGGACTGACGACTGTCCTGGGCGGCCCCCATCTGACAATTCTGCCCGAAGAATCCTTCCAGCCGCCCCACGACGCCTATGTGGACTACGCCTTCAAAGGCGAGGCCGAGTACAGCTTTCTGGAACTGGTCAACACCCTGGAAGCGGGCAAAGAGCCGGGGGTGATTCCGGGCATTCACTTCAAACGGGGCGACGAATTTATCGTCAGCCCGGAAAGCCCGATGATCCCGGACCTGGACACCCTGCCCTTTCCGGCCCACGACCTCTTCAAAATTGACCGCTACACCAATCTCCAGCCCTTGACCGATGGCCTGGATACCCAAGCCCGCAGCTTTACAATTTTGACCAGCCGGGGCTGCCCCTACAAATGCACCTTCTGCTCCAAGCCGGTCACAGGCGACACCTGGCGCGCCCGTTCGGTGGAGAGTGTCATCCAGGAGTGGAAGTGGCTGGTCAACGGGCTGGGCGCCACGGAAATCGGCGTCACCGACGACATCTGGAATCTGAAGCTGCCCCGGGCCAAAGAACTCTGCCGCCGTCTGGTGGAAGAGGGGCTGAACCACGTACCCTGGGTGACGGTCCACGGCATGAAAGTCAACCACTCGGACCTGGAACTCTTCCAGTTGATGAAGGCGGCGGGCTGTCTGCGCGTCGGTTTCGGCGTGGAAAATGGCGACGAGCAGATGCTGCGCAATGTCATTCGCAAGGGACAGACCGTGGATATGGTGCGGGAAGCCTTCAAAAATGCCAAAGCCGCGGGCTTGCAGACAATGGGTTTCTTCATCTTTGGGATGCCCGGCGACAACGAAGAGACGATGGAAAAGACCATCCAACTGGCCCTGGAACTGGACCCGAAGCTGGCGAATTTCCTGCTGGCTGCGCCTTTCCCCGGCACGGCGATGTACGATATGATCGTAGAGGGCGGGGAGATTTTCGCCGACAACTGGGGCGACTACGCCATCCACGAGCAGAAGGCCCGCTTCAAAATGAACGAGAACTACGACTCGGATCTGGTGCTGAAGAAGTGGCGGGAAGCCTATCGGCGCTTCTATCTCTACCGGCCCGAACGGGTGTGGGAAAAGATGACGATGAAGGAAAACTGGACGAATCTGCCCAACACCTTTGCCCAGATGCGCCGCTTCTTTGTCGGCAACAAAGACCAGCACGCGCTGGCCGAAGATGCCATCGGCGGTTCGACGAAAAAGGCGGTTCTGGCGTAGACTGTGTATATCTGAAAATCGTTTTGATGACGGCCCGCCTGCGCTGGTAGCGGGCGGGCCGTTATATTTTGAGGGACAGAGTATCCACCAAAACTGAAGGCGTAATCATAACGGCGTACATACCCGACACTCGCAAATGGATCGCTGACAAACGTCGAAGGCGAGGTAAGTGACAATGGAATGTTTAGTTTGTGGAGAAACCTTTGAAAAGAGCGACGTCGCTACCCAAGTCTACCGGCGTGGAGGCGTTGTGGTAACAGTCACTGGAATACCGGCAGAGAGTGTATGTCCCAATTGCGGCAACGCGGTATTGGATTGGGATGTGGCCCAGCAGGTCGAAGATTTGGTGCAGCCGCTCTTTCACTGGGCGGAGTCGCACACGTTACCCAAGCCGGTTGTGTCGATTATCTTTCCCGAACCGTTGGCGATAGCCGCATAGGGAGATTCCCGATGACTACACTGACAATCGAAGTGCCCGATGAACTGATGGCGCAATTAGTTGGTGATGACCGCCCAGTCCAGGAAGTGGTCGTTTCTGCATTGGAAAAGGCACTTGGATACAAACCGGCGGAACTGTTACCGGAACCGTCAAAAGAAGAAATTGTGCGGCGGCTGATGGAAGTTGGTCTTGTGCGCGAGCCAAGCGAATTGGATTTGCCTGAGGCACGAGAGTGGGAAGATTTACCGGAAGACGAGAAGGAACAGCACCTGAAAGAAGTGGCTGAGATGTACTTTCCCGACTCGCCCGCATCCAGGGCGGTCATTCGTGGCCGTATACGATTGGATGAGGGGCTTTCGCGCGCCGAAATGGTGAAACGCTTGGTTCGCAGCGGGATCGCGCGCAATCCAAAAGAGTGGGACACTCTATCTGCGCGACAATGGCGAAAATTATCGGCGGCAGAAAAACAGCGATTTATTGACGAGACGCGTTTGGTGAAATTTAAGGGTTCTCCAGCGTCTTCCGCCATCTCAGCCAACCGTAGGTGATTCCGTGCCAGCCTATTTTCTGGATAGCAATATCATTATCAAATACTATGTGGAAGAATCTGGCTCGGATTGGGTACGTGCGCTTGTCGATGATCCGAATACTCTCTGCATAATTAGCGAAATCGCAATTGTGGAAGTAGCTGCTGCGCTGGCGCGGATCCATCGGGAGAAGCGCATTGGCCGAAAACGAATGCAAACGTCCTATGAGAAGTTTCAGGAGGACCTTCACGACAATCTATTCTTGACAATAGCCCTAAACGCAGAAGTGTTGGATCGGGCCGCCCAAATTGCTTTACAGCAGATTGTCAAGGGATACGACGCGTTACAAGTCGCATCGGCCGCGACAGCGGAATATCTGGGCAATTTTGAAATTGTGTTTGTAAGCGATGACAGACAAGTGGTCAGGGCTGCGCAAGAAGAGGCGATGGAAACGGCAAGCCCACCTAATCAAAGTACGCCATCGGAGCCTCTTCAATGATCGGCCTCATCCCCAAACTCCCCCTCTACTGGGCCTTTCGCAAATTTGGCTGGCCCGCGGTCAAGCCTTTTTCCGTTGTGGTCAGCATCAGCTACCGCTGCAACAGCAAATGCCGCACCTGCGATGTCTGGCGCAAGCCCAACGACGATATGACTGTGGAGGAGTGGGACAAAGTTTTCCAGCATCTGGGAACCAGCCCCTTTTACATCACCTTCACCGGCGGCGAACCCTTTCTGCGCAAAGACCTGGACGAAATGGTCATCAGCGCCTACCGCCACTGCAAGCCCGAAGTGATTACGATTCCCACCAACGGGATGCTCACCGAGCGGGTGCTGGCGATGACCGAGCGTATGTGCCTCGAGTGCCCCACCAGCAGCATCGGCATCAACCTGAGTCTGGACGGCATCGGCGACGAGCACGACGACATCCGGGGGGTGGAGGGCAACTGGGACCTGTCGATGGAGACCTGGCGGCGGTTGAAGGAACTCCAGAAGCAACACAGCAATCTGGTGCTGACGGTACATACGGTTATCAGCCGCTTCAACGCCCACCGCTTCCGGGCCATTCAGGAGGGGCTGAAGTTTCTGGAGCCGGACAGCTACATTACCGAAGTGGCCGAGGAGCGGGTGGAACTGGACACGATGGGCTGGGGTATCACCCCCCGCCCGGAGGACTACGACGAGATCGCCGACTTTCTCAGCCAGCAGGCCCGCCAGACCCCTGCCAAAGGCATCGCCAAATTTACCCAGGCTTTTCGTGCCCAGTATTATCAGATGGCGAAGCGGGTGCTGCACGAGCGGGATCAGATTATCCCCTGCTATGCCGGCTGGGCCAGCGCCCACATCGCGCCCAACGGCGACCTGTGGAGTTGCTGCATCCGGGCCGAGCCGGTGGGCAATCTGCGGGAACACAATTACGACATTACCCCCATCTGGCGCAGCGCGGCGATGGAGGAGTTGCGGGGCAGTATCAAGCGCAAAGAGTGTGCCTGCCCCATGGCAAATGCAAATTACGCAAATATGCTTCTCCACCCTCCAACGGTGGCGAAGGTGGCGTTGGATGTATTTGGGGAGTAGGGATTGGAGATTGGGCATCGGGCAATTCCCGATCCCCAGTCCCCGATCCCTTGTCCCTCGAAATTGAGGAGAATGAACTGAAATGAACTTTCTCTGGCCCTGGAGCAAAAAACGTACCAGTGATATTGTGTGGATCGACCTGGGCGATCTGGGCGATCTGGTCCACCCCAACGGACCTCACGAGCAGTGGCAGGATCACGGCCTGGGTCTGTTGCGTACGATTCTGCACGAGAACGGCATCCAGACCGATATTCTCTCCACCCGGGCTGTAACCAGCTGGGAGCAGTTGGCAAAGCAGCTTGTCGGCTACCGCATGGCCCTGATGAACGTGCGCAGCTACACCTTCCCCGCGGGGCTGAAAGCGGCCCAGGTTTTCAAACAGGTGAATCCGAACGGGCTGGTGATAGCAGGGGGGATGCACGCGACCGTCGCGCCGGACGAGATGATGGAAGTGCCGGAGTTTGACAAAATCTGTCAGGGGCCGGGCGAAGAGACAATCGTCGATCTGGTGCGCAACCCGGACAACTATCCCCGCCTCTTCCGGGGACAGGGAGCCAAGTCTATGGCCGACTGGCCCGCCATCAACCGGGAACTGTGGCCCAAACCGGCCAATTGGAAACTCAGCCGCAGGTTCAACTGGCCGATGGAGCCGGAATGTGGCTGGGGTCCACCCCCTGTAGCCACGATTATTACCAGCCGGGTCTGTCCCTGGCAGTGTGTCTTCTGCAACGAAGCCTCCTACATTCCCAATATGGGTCGCCGTCCGGTGGATATGGTCATCGACGATCTGAACGCGCTGGATGAAAAATATGGGGTCGGGTCGATTGTCATCCACGACTCGATGTTTTTTCAGAACCCCACCTGGCTCAAGGAGTGGATCGAAAAATATCCGCGTCGGGCCAACAAAGTCTGGCCCTACTGGGCCGCGGGCCGGGCCGACACTGTGCGTCAGTGGCCGGACCTCTTCGAGGCGCTGATCCGGGAGACCAACTGGAATCTGATTTCGATTGGCTTCGAGTCGGGCAGTAACCGCATTCTGCGCCTGCTGAATAAGGAGTGCAACGAAGAGGATAACTACTTCGCCATCGACCTGCTCAACCGCATTGGCGATCAGATGGCCGCCGAGGGTAAAGAACCGCCCAAATTCTGGTCGAATATTATGCTGGGTATCCCCGGCGAGCAGCCGGATGACGCCTTCAAGACAATGCGGATGATCAAACGGATGAAGCGGGTCTTTCCTTCCATCTCCTTTTATGCGCCCTACCCCGGCTCGGCCCTGGGCAACCAGATCATTGCCGAGGGCAAGAGCCGGATGAGCAAGGACAACTATCACCGCTTCCCCGACGACGAGAAGGTAGTGGGGGTGAATTACAGCTTCTACCGGGATCTGCTGGCCGGGAAGTACGATGCGGAGGTCAACACGGGGCTGAGCGAGAGTGAGCGGCGGCGAGGCTATCAGGGATTGTATGCCGAAGCGCTGGTGAAGGCGTAGGCGTAATTCCCCGTTTTGCCGAGTTGGGGGTGATTGCGGCGATGCAGCCCCTCCACGCGCCCCAACACACGGGCAGCTCGGATGTCTGGGGCAGCGGGCCGGGGAGGAGCGCTACCCACTCAGCTTCGCCTGGGAGACCCTGCGCCGGGTCGGCGCGCCAAGTCTATGGCAGCGACTGGCCGGTGGTGAGCAACAACCCGCTGCTGGGCATTGCCAACGGACTCAACCGCCAGCCCTGGCGACCCGGCGACCCGGAGCAGCGGCAAACTCTGGAGAATCTGCTCGTCGGCTACACCCGGGACGCGGCCTGGGCCGAGTTCCAGGAAGATCGCAAAGGGATGCTGCGCGTCGGCTTCCTGGCCGATCTGGCGTTGCTGTTGAGGGATATTTTCGCCACACCCGCCGCGGAGGCGGGGGAGATGACGGTGGATTTGACGGTGTGTGATGGGCGGGTGGTCTGGCGAGGGGGGGGGAGAGGGCAGAATTCTAAAATCTGGCCCCAGCGCTTCTGCCTGTTAGGCTGTTCCGAAGAAATAAGTATCCACGTTTTCACTTGGCACTCGACTGGAACCTTCCTGTTACAGCCCAGAACGAGGTCATTAATTTTTCGG
>JAANMX010004507.1_pt1 | contig 10948 bp, 8 predicted proteins | sample 7279681 | NCBI WGS metagenome assembly JAANMX01 (sample SAMN14094542, study PRJNA606508) | bioreactor metagenome | isolation source: A lab-scale SPAN reactor treating ammonium-rich wastewater day 351 | place: Ireland: Galway | collected 2018-01-01
CCAGAGTACGGGTCGTCGTTCCACACCGTCTATGTTCATCACAAGGTCGCCGAAGAGCTCTTCATAGGCGGTGAGCAGCGATTCCGGTTCAGCGAGATAGTAGAACTTATCCACGCGATGCGGCGCGTTGCTGCTCTGATGCTGCGCATCAGCGGCGGTAACCAGCGCCGCCTGCGTGAACTGGCAGATGGCGATGTGGTCGGGGTGTCCATACGCGCCATTGGGGTCAAGTTCTGCGTCGCGTTCATGTCCCTGCCGGGCCCGATGCGCTGGATGTACGGAGCCGCCATCCTGGTGATCGGCCTTTCGTTTTATCCCAGGTGGCTGCGCATGCATCGGGAGTTTCTCGCCTCCACGTCATGGGCGCGGGCAAAGGGCATCACGCCGGAGCAATTGAAGGGACACTTTCCTACCGGCCGGGCAAAGGTGGCCCGCGTGATGGAACCCGGCCCCAAGAAAGGCCTTCTGCGAATTCAATACGCCGGGGAAAAACCCGTGCTCCTCCAGGCGAAGCTCGCGAAGGGCAAGGTGATCTTCAACACCCGGCCGGCCTCTCAGTCGGAAGGGCAGGCGCAGGCGGCCGCTCCCAAGGCCAGCACGCCGACACCCTCAGCCCCGGGCATCTCCCACGTTAACGTGGCAGGCGGCAAGGCCGTCATCGAGGGCCGGGCCACCCCCGATTCACGCTTCATCTTGGCGGTCGGCGAGGACCATGCGCGCTGCGGCTTCCTCAACGACCTGCCGTTCACCGTCATCATCGAGCCCGTCGACCGAAACCGCGGATTCGCCTGCACGGTCAAGGACTCGGCCGGCAACGTGCTCCTGACCCTGGGCAACAGCCGCATCGGCGCCATGACCTACGAGTCCGGCCACATCGTGTTCCTCGAAGGCGAGCCATCGCCCGAAACGAACGGCTCTTATGTCATCGGGGAGTTCCGGCCCAAGAAAGGCCCGCCGATCCCAATCTCGGTGCGCCTGGGAGATCCCTAGCAGCCGGGCGATGTCAACCCCGCTGCTTGCGCCCGGCACGCGCCGCAACCTGACCGTCGCGCGGTTCACTTCGGGTTGCCGCGTGTCCCCGCCCGCACAGCAGCCGATCCAAGAACTCCGCATCCCGGAACCGCATGCCCTTCCGCAGGTCCCCCATCCGCACAACCACCAGTTTCAACGACGGGATGATATATAATCTCTGCTTCCCCGCGCCCGCCGCGAGGTACATGTCCTCCGGCAACCAATCCGACGACACGATTTCACCCATGTCGCGTTGGAGGATGGGGACCGAGCGAAGGATCTCGACCGGCACGGGTTCCCGGAGCCACCAGGTCAATCCGTAGGCGGGGTTCTGCACCGTGCCCCGCAGGCATTCGGCAAGGGGTTCCTGCGCCACGACATGCTCGCCTTTCCAAATCCCGCCCAGTCGCACGAATTCGCCAAAAAAGGCCCAATCGCGGGCGGTCATAAACGCCCCGCCGCCGACCTGCGGGTGCCCGTCCGCGCAGCGGAAACGCCACTCGACCTCGATCCCTAGCGGGTCCAAGATGCGCCGCTTCAGGTACGCCTCAAAGGTCTCTTCCTTCAGTTTTCGCTGCAGGGCGAACGCAAACGCGTTGAGATGGTATGCGCCATATTCGAACTTCTCTCCCGGCCCAGACACCATCGGCTTCGAGATGATGTCCTTCCACGCCGGCCCCGTGACGGCGGCGCCTCGCTCGCCCACCGTCAGCCCGCTGGTCAGAGTCAATAACTGCCGATAGGTAATTCTCGATTTCTTCGGGTCATCCTTCCACTCGGTCAGCGCCCCGCACGCGGGATCGTCCAAGCGGATCAGCCCGTCCTCGACCGCCGCGACCGCGGCCACCCCGACGAAGCTCTTAGTTCCGCTCGCCAGCATCTGCCGCTTGTCCGCCGCGCCCCCGTTCCCGTAGGCCTCGAAGAGGATCCCGCCATCCCGCATCACCACCAGCGCCTGCCCGCCAAATTCCTCGTGGTACTTCCTGGCGGCCTCGAAGGCCGCGGCACCAGGGACCCGCGATGGGCTCGGCTCCGCACCGCCCCACCCGCGCTCCAAACACACGAACCCGACCAGCCCAATCCCGCCCAACCGCACCAGTTTCCGCATTCCTGTGAAACCCCGCCATCGCGCAAGGGTTGCACCGGGTCCTCGCCCGTGAGACACCGGCGCAGCGGGGAGCATGAGCGACCCGCGCGACGGCCCAGTTGCGGCGCGTTCCAGGTCCCCTTGCCAACGGCCGATGCCGATGCCATCCTATCTCCATGGGATCGAGCTTGATTGAACCCGCCGTGCGGCCCTATTGCTTCACGGTCGAGGAGTACCATCGGCTCGGGAAGGCCGGCGTCTTGCAGGAGGACGACCGCGTCGAATTGCTCAACGGGGGGATTTTCACCATGTCGCCCATCGGATCATTGCACGCGGGAATGCTGAAACGGCTCAACGAGCTCTTCCACCGGAAACACCGGCTCGAATGCGTGGTGGCCGTGCAAGACCCCTTGCACCTCGACGCCCACAGCGAGCCCCAACCGGACCTGATGCTCCTGGTGCCCCGTGAGGATCACTACGCGAGCGCCCATCCGCGCCCGGATGACGTCCTCCTGCTGATCGAGGTGGCCGACGCATCACTGGACTACGACTCCGGCGAAAAGATCCCCGCCTACGCCCGCGCGGGCATCCGAGAAGTCTGGCTCATTGATGTCGCCAACCGGCGACTCACGCTGCACCGCAAGCCCAAACCTTCTGGCTCCTACGAGCAAACCCTCGCCGTCGGTCCCGCCGACCGCTTCGCGCCCCTCGCCTTCCCCGAGGCCACCTTCACCCTCGCCGATCTCGGCTGGTAGCCACGGCGACAGCCTATCCTCGCGCCCAACCCCATGAGCCGCCTCCACAGGCACATCGTCTTCGACTGCGATGGCGTCCTCTGGCAGGGCACCAACGAGGGCTATTTCCATTGCTACCACCGCGCGGCCGTCGATGTCGGCATCCATTTGGATTTCGACGTCGCCCGCGAACGCATCCTCGCGAACTGGGGTAAATCCGCCCGGACCGAGATCGCGGGCATGATCCCAGAGCACCCCAAAAAGGTGCCCGAGGTCCTGGACCGATACCGGACACTGGTCCGCTCCGACCTCTTCCTCGGCACCGCCGCGCTCGTCCCCGGCACCGAGGCCACCCTCGCCAAACTCTCGGAAACGTACGCCCTATCCGCGATCACGGGAATGAATGCCGACAACCTGGCGCGCCTGCTCGCGCGATTCCAGATCAGGCACCGCTTCCTCCATGCCATCTCGACCGCCGAGACCGATGACCCCGACAAGCAGAAGGCCACCGGCTACCACCTCCGGGAACTCATGGCCGGCGAGGGTCTCGCCCCGCACGAGGTGCTCGTCGTCGGCGACGCCACCACCGATGTCCACATGGCCCGAAGCCAGGGCGCCGACATCGCCGTCGTCCTGACCGGCCATCTCTCTGAGGCCGAGGCGCGACAGCTCGGCGTAACCGATATCCTGCCCGCCATCACCGACCTGCCCGCATGGCTTCAGGCGGGCCCGCACCCTTCCGGAAACCCGTGGCGATAGCATCCCCCGGCGCCCCTGCGCCTCTGCGGGAAAATCGACTCTTCAGGTTGTCGCCACCCCGTCCCCGAAAATCCCCCGCAGCTGCCCCTGCCGGAACAGGAAGATCCGCTCGACGTCGCGCCGCACGAAGAGCCAGTTCACGATCGCGCCACCGCGGGGCCGATAGCGCACGACGTCGCCGCACAGCGTCCCGCCATCCCTTTCCTCAAAGGTGTGGGTGTGGTGCCAGAGCGTATACGGCCCCCGCAATTGCACGTCCACGAACCGCCGCGGCGGATCCCATTCCGCGATCTCGGTCCGCCAGCGCAAGGGAAACCCGCGCACCGTGATCCGGTAGTCGATGAGCGTGCCCGCGCGCATCGGGATCGGCCCCGGCGTCAGCACCTCGAACTTCAACCACGGCGGCGTGATCCGCTCCAGATTCCGCGCCTCCGAAAAGAAGGGAAACACCTCCGCGCGCGGGCGGGGCAGCCACAGCTCCGTCGAGAAATGGTATTCGCTCATGTCACCTCGAATGCCACAACCCTAATCTGAAAAGTGCCCTTCGCCACCCTACCTCACGCACACGGTTTTCGCGTTCTCGAATCAGGTCGGCCCCGCCGCGCGCCGGCGGCGGGGCCCATGCCCATGGACATCCGACGCCACCGCCCGCACCATCCAGTCATGCCCATCCTGCTCCCCCCGATGCCAAGCGCTGCCAGACGGACCTGCCTCGCGCTAGCATCTCTCCCTTTCCTCTTGCCCCCGATCTCCGGCGCCACCGAGGAAACCATCCTGGAAAACGCCTCGCTCCGCATCGCGCTGCGCGACGGGCGCATCTCGTCACTGCGGGACAGATCGCGCTCCCTGGAGCATGTCGCGCAGGACGCGAAGGCCTCCCCCGGCCTGTTTCATATCCGTTGGGTCAAGGGCACCCAGCCCGCCGGCGAACTCGACGCGGCGGAGATGACATCGCGCGTGACGCGCCGGGCCGCCAACGAACTGGAACTGGAGTTCGATCACTCGCGGGCGACGGCCCGCGCCAAAATCCGCCTGGCCGAGACCCCGGGAGAATCGCACTGGTCCCTATCGGTGAGGCCAAAAGACCCCACGCTCGCCCTCGCCAGCGTGACGTATCCCACCCTCGCGACGCCCTCGCCCTCCGGGACCGCCGAAAAGCGCTATCTGTTCCCCATGTTCGAGGGCCGGTTCCTCCCGCTGCGGCAACCCCCACTCTGGCGCTCCTACCCCGCCGAACTCTTCGCGCAAATGACCGCCTGCCTCGCGCCGGACGGCGGCTTCCTCCTTTGGACCGATGACGGCGAGGGCCACGTCAAGGCCTTCGGGTTTGACCGGCGCGACGGCACCGCCGCGTTCGGCGTCCGGCACATGATGCCGTACGAGGCGGGAAAGGAATGGGAGATGCCCTACCGGACACGCCTGTCCTTCTGCGGCAGCGCATGGCAGGACGCCGCGGATGTCTATCGCCCCTGGGTCACCGAACAATCCTGGTCTGGCTCCGCCCTCCGCGATAGGAAAGACATCCCCGACTTGCTCCTGCGTCCACCCCTTTGCCTTTCCACCCAATTGGACAAAGAGGACGCCGAGACCCTCCCCGACCGGCTCGCCGCATGGGGCAAACGCTTTAACGCGCCGGTCATCTATCGCCCGCTCGGCTGGGAAAAACATGGCAACTGGGTCGGGATCGATTATTTCCCGCCCTCGATCGGAGAAAAGTCCTTCAGGGACCTCGCGGCGCGCCTCGGGCAGCGAGACATCGCGGTGGCGGGCTTCATCTCGGGTTACCGCTGGACCACGAACATGCAGGCCCCGCGCAACGGGCGGGACACAAACAGCGCGCTGCGCCGCTTCTTCCATGGCCATGCCGGCGACCGCGCCTGCGAGCGCTCGCGCGATGGCAAGCTACTAGCATTCTTCGCCGAGGGCCGCGACTCCCACCGCATCTGCCGGGGCACCCCGTTCGGAAAACAATTCCTCCAACAGACCGCGGGCCGACTCTTCGACCTCGGCGTCCCCATCATACACGACGACCAGGACCACGGCCCGTATCCCGATGGGCGAGACTCCTGCTTCGACACGTCCCACGGCCACCCCATCCCCTGCGGCCCTTGGTCGACTGCCGCCACCCGAGACGCCTTCCGCCAGATCCGCGCCGACGCCGCACGCAGGGGACTGAATGACTTCTTTCTCACCAAGGAGAGCTGCACCGAATTGCTCAACATGGATCTCCACGGCTATCAGGCGCGCTTCTTCCACGAATCCTCCACCCCCGGCTGCATCCCCCTCGCGCAATATCTCTATCATGACCGCATCCCCGCCATCTTCGGATGGGTTACCGCGAATAGCCGCGGCATCTGGGAACTCGCCGCCATGCTCGTCTATGGCCAGATCCCCAGCCTCGCCTTCTGGAACTCGGCCGCCCAACCGCCCGACGGAATGGCCCCCGATGGCCTAACGCTCCTCCAGGACTATTACGGCGCGATGCAAACCCATGCCAAGGACTTCCTCCTCCTCGGCAGAATGCGCCACCCCCTGATCCCGAACACCCCGATGGCAAAAAAGGATCTCGCCCCGACCAAGGGCCGCCAGCAAGGCAACCCTCAGACGATATCCTTTCCCCTGATCATCCAGAGCGCCTGGGACGATGGCCGCGGCAACGTCGGCCTCTTCGCCGTCAATACCGGGCGCCAGGAGGCATCCGTCCAGGTCCCCGCGCCAGGCGCCACCGCGTGGCGCGCCACGCTCTACACCGGCCCAACGAAAGACGGATCACGGGACATGGCCGCCGGCGCCCATCTCGAATGGCGCCTCCCCCCCGGCCGCCTCGGGACCATCGTGTTCCAGCCGACCCAGTCAGGCGCAGCGACCCACTAGCCGGCGACCCTAAACGTGGCCCATCTGGTCACAGATGGGCCGCGCGGGATGAGGTATCTCTCCCGTGACACGCGACAGCGGCGCAACGGGGAGCTGCCTGTCCGCCTCTGGCGGATGAGCGACCCGTGCCATGGCCCTCTTACGGAACGTTCCAGGCCCCCGCACCGGGGTTGACATCGCCTGGCTTAAACGCCTAAGCTCCACCCAACACGATGAAATCGCTCTCGGCCATCGCGCGGGAGATGGGCGTCTCGGTCGCCACGGTATCGTACGTGTACCACGGCAAGTGGAGGGAGAATCGGATCCGTCCCGAGGTGGCGGCGCGGGTGCGGGAGAAACTGGAGGCGGAAGGGGCGGCGCCGGACGCGCTGGGGAGCCAGTTGCGGTCGGGGCGGACGCAGACGGTGGGGGTGCTGCTGCCCCATCTGGAGCAGGCGTACTTCCTCAAACTGCTCGCGGGCATCGAGGCGCGGCTGGCGGAGTCGGGGCACATGCTGTTCCTCGGCATCGCGCACTCGGGTCGCGAGGTGCGCCAGGTGTCGCTGGTGGAACGGATGCTGGCGCGGCGAGTCGATGCGGTGCTGATGGCGCCGCGGCCCGCGGCCGATCTCGATGTCTTCCTGGCGGCGATGCGGCGCCGGTCGCAGACCCCGCTGGTCTTCGTCGACAACTATCTGACGGCAATACGCACGGGTCGGGCGACCAGCGACAACCGCTGGGGCGCGAGGCAGGCGGTGCGCGACATGCTGCGCGCAGGGCGGCGGAGGATTGCCTTCTTTGGCTGGGATCCCTCGGTGGCCGCGCTCTGGGATCGCTTCGAGGGGTACTGCGACGCGCTGAAGGCGGAGGGCTTGCCCCGTTCGAGGTCCCTGGCGATCTGGCGCCACGAGCGGGAGGGCGCGGCCCTGGATGCGTTGCGCGAACTCCTGCGGCACCCGCGCCATCGGCCGGACGCGATCTTCGCGACAAGCTTCCTGCATTTCCTGCCGACGCTCAAGGTGATGGACGACCTCGGCCTCCGGCATCCGGACGACGTGCTGCTGGCCGGCTTCGACGAGCCGGTGGAGACCTGGGCGCGGGACACGGTGCGGCGCGTCATCCGCGAGCCCCTCTGGGCGGTGATCCAGCGGGCCGATCAGATGGGAAAGGCCGCGGTCGATCTGGCGCTGGCGGCCATCGCGGGCGCCGACATCTCGCGCGAGGTTCGGCTGATCCGGCCCGATTTGAGCTGGCGACAAAGCGACGAGAGAAGGCGAGTCCGGAAACGAGAAGGGAGACAGGCATGAAGCGGCAAAGTGGTATCGGTGGTGGGGCTGGGATATCGCGGCGGAAGTTTCTTGGCGGGGTGGCGGCGGGGACCGCTTTCTCCATCGTGCCGAGGCACGTGCTGGGTGGACCCGGCCAGGTCGCGCCGAACTCCAAGACCACGCTGGCGGTCATCGGGGCGGGCGGGCAGGGGCAGATCGACCTGATGAACCTGATCGCATTCGACGAGGTGCGGGTGGTCGCGGTGTGCGACGTCAACCGCGAGGGCGGCGGCTATATCTCCTGGGATTGGGGGAAGGGCGGCGAGGGGCGCACGGGCGGACGGGAGCCCGCGCGGCGACTGGTGGACGAGCACTACGCCGGGAAGGGCGCGCCGGGTTCCGCCCAGTCCTGCCGGGCCTACGCGGACTACCGGGAACTCTTGGAGAAGGAGGACGTGGACGCCGTCGTGGTCGCGACGCCCGATCACTCCCATGCGGTGATCACGATGGCGGCGCTCAAGAGGCGCAAGCACGTCTACTGCGAGAAGCCGCTGACCTGGTCGGTCGCCGAGGCGCGCGCGGTCGCCGAAGAGGCGCGAAAGGCCGGCGTGGCCACGCAGTTGGGCAACCAGGGCCAGGCAGGCGAGGAGGACCGCGTGGTGCGGGAGATGATCATGGATGGCGCGATCGGCCACGTCCGCGAGGTGCACGTCGCGATTCCCGCGCGGTTCTGGCGCTACCCAACGCTGCAGGGACGTCCGGCCGACACGCCGCCGGTGCCGGATGGCCTCGACTGGGATCTCTGGCTCGGGCCGGCCGCGGAGCGCCCCTATCATCCCGAATATCACCCGTGGACATGGAGAAACTGGTGGGACTTTGGAACGGGTCAGCTGGGCGACCTCGGTTGCCACAAGCTCTCGACTGTCTTCAAGGCGCTGGACCTGAAACACCCGGTCAGCGTCGAGGCCTGTTCGACCAAGATGTTCCCGGAAGTCTACCCGCTCGGGGTGATCGCCCGCTTCGAGTTCCCCGCGCGCGGCGAGCGACCGCCGGTGAAGCTGAACTGGTACGACGGCGGCCTGCTGCCCCCGTTGCCCGCGGAGATGGAGCCCCGGCCCAATCGGGGCTACGAGACCATCTATGTCGGCGACAAGGGGACCATCTACGGGCACCGCATCATCCCGGAAGCCAAGATGAAAGCCTACGGGCGGCCGCCGAAGACGCTGCCGCGCTCCCCGGGGCATTACAAAGAGTTCGTCGATGCCTGCCGCGGTGGGCAGCCGGCGGGCGCCAATTTCCCCGACCACGCCGGCGTCCTCACGGAGACCTGCATGCTGGGCAACGTCGCGCTGCGGGCGGGCAAGAAGCTGCTCTGGGATGGTCCAGGCATGAGGGTCACCAATGACGAGGAAGCCAACAAACTCCTGCGCCGCGAGTATCGCGCGGGATGGAGCCTATAGAAGGAACTATGCGCATTGAATCCACCAGGCGGGAATTGCTGCGGGGCGTGGCGGGAATGGCCGCCATGTGCGGGCTGGGCGCCGCGCCGGAACGGGCGGCTGCCGCGGACCGAAAGCCGGGCCTCAAGATAGGCATCGCAACGCTGGGGTTCGGCGATCATGCGAACGCCGACCTCGCCAGGGAACTCGCCGGGGCCGGCATCCGGCTCGTGCAGCTGTTCCTGAACCAGAAGGACAGCAAGTTCTGGAAGTACAACGGACGGACCGATGTTTCCGGCATGACGCCCGAGCGCTGCCGGGAGATTGCCGCAGCCTACCGCGATGCGGGCGTGGAGATCCACAGCATCGGCGTCTACACCAACCTGATTCACCCGGACGAGGCGGAGCGCGCCGCAAACCTCGCCTACTTCGACGCGATGATGGCCGTCGGGGGCCACATGGGCGTCCGCACATTTATCACCGAGGCGGGCCACTTTCACGACGACAAGGCGCCGGCCCCGCGCATCGCGATCGAGTTCCAGGATGAGGTCTGGCCGCGGACCGTGGACGTCGTCCGGCAACTGGGTGCGCTGGCGGAGAAACGCGATGCGAAGGTGCTCCTGGAGCCCTTCTACCGGGGCTTCCTCGCCAGCGCGAAGCGCGTGCGGACCTTCGTCGAGGCCGTGGCTTCCCCGCGCGTGCGCGTGCTGCTCGACCCGGCGAATCTCATCGAGGTCAATGACATCGACGAGATGTTCGCGCAGCTCGGCCCGTGGATCGACTGCCTGCATGCGAAGGACCGCAAACTGCACGTCGAGCGCGGCGTCGCCGCGGGCAAAGGGGACGTCGACTACCGGCGCTTCGTCACGCTCGCGGCCGAGCGCGCGCCCGAAGCCCCGCTCGTCCTCGAGTACGTCGGCCCGAAGGACTACAAGGAGGCGCTCGCACACCTCCGCGCCGCGATCCGCGACGCGGGCCTTCAGGAGGCGTAGTATTATGACGGCGTCTCAGCGCCCGCCCGTCGTGGGATATTCCCGGGACGGCAAGGTCCGGGTCCCCTCTTCCGCGCGCTGGATGGCCGCGGCCCTCTGCATGGTCGCCGGACCGGGCGATGCCGGGGCGGTCTTCTTCGTCGACAATTTCGTCAACGACGACGTGACGCGCTCGGACAGCCACCCGGGCTTCTGGGCAACGCACACCGAATCTGCGGCGGGGTCGATCCGGGAGAACATCGGCAACGACAACCTGCTGACTCTCTCCATCGGGGACGTCGATGCCTCGGCCCAGGGCGTGGCGATATACTCCGCACCGAGAAGCGCGTTCGATTTTTTCAGGGCGGCGCCGACCAACGCCTTCACCGTCCGGCGGATCGACATGAGCGGGACGGCGGCCCCGGCGGACAGGATCTTTCGATTCGACATCCTAGCGGAGAGCGGCGCGACCACGTCTTTCGATTCGGCGAGCGATGGCATCCGCATCGAGGTTCGGGCCGACGGGAACGTAAGGGCGTACAAGAAGATCGACGGGACGCAGAGCACGATCGGGAGCTACCAGAAGGCGCAGGACGTCTACCCGAACTTTATCCGGCTGCGGCTGAAGCAGCGCGGGACGGGTTCCTTCGAACTGAAACTGTATTATCCTGACGCGGTCGCCTCGATCGAGACGATCAAGGCCGACCACGGCATCGACAAGGGCGCCTGGGGCGACGGATCGGGTGCCACGGCCGTGCGGCTCGAGGCGCGCCGGGAGGGGACGGCGGCGCTGACGCACAAGGTCACGATCACCGACATCTATGTC
>JAANMX010004508.1_pt1 | contig 10944 bp, 9 predicted proteins | sample 7279681 | NCBI WGS metagenome assembly JAANMX01 (sample SAMN14094542, study PRJNA606508) | bioreactor metagenome | isolation source: A lab-scale SPAN reactor treating ammonium-rich wastewater day 351 | place: Ireland: Galway | collected 2018-01-01
AGGCAACGAGACGGGCGATCCAGACTGTCTGCATGGCGCTGGCAGTCGCCGTCATTGCCGTCGCGGCGAGAATTATCGCCGTTTGGCCATGACCTTTCCCGTTTCCAGAATGTTCACATCGAACGCATACGATCGGACTCCATAACGGATCACGCCGCAGAGGAACGGGAGTGGTATTTCCATGGCGCTCGATGTCGCGCGATTGCTGTTATTCCCCGCGCTCATGGCGTTCGCGGCCGCGAGCGACCTGCTGACCATGACGATCTCGAACAGGGTGTCGCTGCTCTTGGTCGCCGGCTTCCTCGTGCTGGCTCCGCTGAGCGGCATGGGACTTCACGAAATGCTATCCCATGCGGGAGCGGGGCTTGCGGTTCTCGTCGTGGCGTTCTCGTGTTTCGCGATGGGCTGGGTCGGCGGCGGCGACGCCAAGGTGGCGGCGGCGGCCGCTCTCTGGTTCGGCTTCGGGCACACGCTGGAGTACCTCGTCTATGCCTCCCTGTTCGGCGGGGCCCTGACGCTCCTGCTGCTCCAGTTCCGGCAATGGCCTTTACCGGCGTCGCTTTACGGTCAGGACTGGCTTCTCCGGCTGCACGGCAAGAACACCGGCATCCCCTATGGCATCGCGCTCGCCTTCGCGGCTCTGCTGATCTACCCGGAAACCGACTGGGTGCGGGCGGTCGATCTGGCGCGCTTCGGCTTTCACTAATCACGCGCAACAACAGCTCGTTAACGCGATTTAGATACGCCTCATTAACCATGCTTTGACGAATAAATGTTCAACTCACGTGACGGCGACGCAAGCGCCGCGCCGTAACGTGGACAATCAGCGCATGAACACCGCACGCATCGTCGTCCTGACCATCGCAGTCGGCGCCGGCGGCCTCGCCGCCTACCTCGCGAGCGGATCCGACAAAGAGACCCAACCCGTTCAAACGGAGCAGCTTCGAACCGTCGACGTCCTGGTTGCGAAGTCCGACATTCCGCTCGGCCAGGCGGTCACCGCGAACGACGTGGCATGGCAGGTCTGGCCCGCAGATAGCGCCAGCAGCAGCTTCATTCGCCGTGACCAGCGCCCGGACGCCACCACCCAGCTCGCAGGGTCGATCGCCCGCTCGCCCTTCATCGCCGGAGAACCCATTCGCGAACTCAAGCTCGTCAGCGCGAAAGGATCCGGCTTCATGGCCGCGATCCTGCCGACGGGAATGCGCGCGATCTCGACGGAAATCTCGCCGGAAACCGGAGCCGGCGGTTTCATTCTTCCCAATGACCGCGTCGACGTGATCCTGTCGAAACGGGAGAAAAACGCCGATCACGCCAACGGGGATTCCGTCAACTCGGAGACCGTACTCGGCAACGTGCGCGTTCTCGCGATCGATCAGACCATCGAGGAAAAGAACGGGCAAAAGGTCGTGGTCGGCCGGACCGCGACGCTCGAACTGAAACCGGAGCAGGCGGAAACACTGGCGCGATCGCGCCAGATGGGAACGCTGTCGCTCGCGCTGCGCAGCCTCGCCGACGCCAATGCCCCGGAAGGCGACATCGATGATCGGAGGCGCGACAGCATCAATGTCGTCCGTTACGGCGTTCCGACTCAGACCAGCGTACAGAGGTAATCGAGGACGCCCGCCATGGAATCGACGACAAAACCCACATCAGTGCGGGCCTTTGTGGCGCGGTCGCTCGCCTTCGCGGCAATCGGCGCTTTCACGCTGAACCCGGCGCTGACGCCGGTGTTCGCGAGCGATTACCGCGTAACCGCTGCAATCGCTGGCGCAAACATGCACGCGCAATCGCTTTCGCTCGGTATCGGCAAGTCGGTCGTGGTGGATCTGCCCCGCGACGTAAAGGATGTTCTGGTCGCCGACCCGAAGATCGCGAACGCCGTGGTGAGGTCGGCGCAGCGCGCCTACATCATCGGCGCGGCGGTGGGTCAAACCAACATCATATTCTTTGACAGCAGCGGCCAGCAGATTTCGGCCTACGATATCGCGGTCACGCGCGACCTGAACGGCTTGCGCACCGCGCTCAAGCAGCTGCTGCCGAACGCCGCCATCAAGGTCGATGGCCTCGGCGACGGCGTCATGCTATCCGGATGGGTATCGAACCCGATCGAGGCGCAGCAGGCCGGCGATCTCGCCGCGCGCCTCGCCGACGGCCCACAAAAGGTCGTCAACAACATCGCCGTGCGGGGTCGCGACCAGGTCATGCTCAAGGTCACGGTGGCCGAGGTCGCTCGCACCATCATCAAGCAGATGGGCATCGATCTCAGCGCCAACATGAACTACGGCACCGCGGTCGTGAACTTCACCAATGCAAATCCGTTCACCGCACTCGGCCGGCCGCTGACGAACAACAGCGCGGCCGCGTCATTCGGCTCGACGATAGTCGGCGGCGCTCCGGTGCCCTCGGTCACCGCGACTCTCCGGGCGATGGAAAGCGCCGGCGTGATCAGGACGCTCGCCGAACCGAACCTCACCGCGATATCGGGCGAGTCGGCGACATTCATCTCGGGCGGCGAGTTTCCCATTCCAGCCGGCTTTTCATGCGATCCCGCCACCCGGGTCTGCCTGACGCAGATCAGATTCAAGAAGTTCGGCATCTCGTTGAATTTCACGCCGGTAGTGCTGACCGAAGGCCGGATCAGCCTGCGGGTGATGACCGAGGTCTCCGAGCTGTCGAACGAGAACTCGATGACGCTGAACCAGTCAGTCGGCAACTCGCTCACCGTGCCCTCGATAAGAACCCGGCGCGCGGAAACGACGCTGGAGATTCCGTCCGGCGGCTCGATGGCCATGGCCGGCCTGATCCATCAGCAGACCAAGCAGGTCATCAACGGATTGCCGGGCATGGCCCAGGTACCGGTCCTTGGAGCGCTGTTCCGCAGCCGCGACTATGTCAACGGCCAGACCGAACTGATGGTCCTTGTAACTCCTTACGTCGTGCGCGCTGTCGCGCAAAAGGATCTGTCGCGGCCCGATGACGGCTTCGCCGACGCATCCGATCCGCAATCCGACCTCCTCGGCAGCCTCAACCGCATCTACGGCGCTCCGGGTCGTGTCGAGCCGGCACGTCCCTATCGCGGCACCTACGGCTTCATCACCGATTGAGGCGGGCAAGGAACGAAACGATGACATCCGCAGATTCCGCCGTCCGCCGCAACCTTCGCCTCGCCGTTCTGGCCGCCGGCCTCTCCGCCGCGCTGGGCGCCTGCACGCATACGGATCGGGTGGACACCACCGCGAGCATTCCGGACGATTATCGCTTGCGGCATCCCATCGCGATCCAGGAAGCGGACCGGACCGTCAATATCTTCATCGGCAATACACGAGGTGGCCTGACGGCCCCGCAGCGCGCCGATGTTGTCGGGCTTGCGAGCGTCTGGCTTCGCGAGGGGACCGGCGCCATTGTCGCGGAGGTGCCGACAGGCACCAGCAATGCGCGCGCGGCGGCAGATTCATTCCGGGAAGTGCGCTCGCTGCTGGCCGCAGCCGGCGTGCCGCCGCGCGGAATCATCGTCCGCCACTACCATCCCGCCGATCCGCGCCTGTTCGCAACCATTCGCCTGACCTATCCGCGCATCGCCGCCGTGGCAGGCCCGTGCGGTGTCTGGCCGGATGATATCGGTCCCTCGGCCAAGAACAGGGGCTATCTCGACAACAAGCCTTACTGGAATTTCGGGTGCGCCACTCAGCGCAACCTTGCATCGATGATCGACAACCCGTCGGATCTGGTCCAGCCGCGGCCCGATTTCAACGACGGCTCGAAGACCGAGAATACCCGTTCGGCCTATCCGCTCGAATTCATCCCGAACGCGTCGATGACAGGTTGCGCCGGCCAGCCGAAGAATCTGGTCATGCTGGCCGCCGACGCTTTCGGCGTGCTGCCGCCCATCGCCAGGCTGACGCCGGCGCAGGCGATGTATCATTTTCTATCGGGCTATACGGCAAAGGTGGCGGGAACCGAGCGCGACCTTGGCAGCGAGCCGCAGCCGGAATTTTCCGCCTGTTTTGGCTCACCGTTCCTGCCGCGCCATCCCGGCGTCTACGGCAACATGCTGCGTGCCTTGATCGCGAAGCACAAGGTCGATTGCTGGCTGGTGAACACTGGCTGGACCGGCGGCAAGTACGGGACTGGCCGTCGGATGCCGATCAAGGTGACGCGTGCTCTGCTCGGCGCGGCGCTCGACGGCTCCTTGCGCGACGTTCCGTTTCACAATGACAGGTATTTCGGATTCGCGGTCCCGACCTCAGTGCGCGGCGTCGAACCGCATATCCTTGATCCGGTCAGGACCTGGGCCGACAAGATCGAGTTCGACAGGACGGCGCGCGCGCTGATCGGCATGTTCCAGCAGAACTTCACCAAATTCGAGAACGATGTGGACGCCGAGGTCAAGGCCGCGGCTCCCGCGGTCAAGGAGGCGGCGGAGTAAGCCAGCATGTCGACACCGCGGGCAATCTGTCGCTCGCGGGCGTGAAGGGCTTTCGCGCGTTCAGTTTCCGCCCCGCTCCAGGGTATTGCTCGGGGTCGGACGATCGGTGATCTGCTGCCCGAACAGGCTGGCGATCAATTCCACCGCGACCCGCGCGGTCCGCCCGCGCTCATCGAGAAACGGATTGAGTTCGACGATATCTACCGAACCGACCAGCCCGGAATCGTACAATAACTCCATGACCAGATGCGCCTCGCGATAGGTCGCTCCTCCCGGAACGGTGGTGCCGACGCCGGGCGCGATGCCGGGGTCCAGGACGTCGAGATCGAAGCTGAGATGCAGCACGCCGTTGCGCGCTCTGACCCGCTCGATGACGCGATGAATCAGGACGGCCACGCCGAATTCATCGATCGCGCGCATGTCGGCGATGGCGATGCGACGGTCCTGCACCAGCTTCTTCTCGAGCGGATCGATCGAATGGATGCCGAACAGGTCCAGATTCGCCGGCGGGATGGATGCGCGCGGCTCGTCGCCGAGCAGGCCGTCGAGCCCGGGTTCTCCGCACACGAAAGCGGCGGACATGCCGTGCATATTGGCGGTCATGGTCGTCAGCGGCGTATTGTAATCGGCGTGAGCGTCGAGCCACAGCACGAACAGTTCGCGTCCCTGCTCATGCCAATAGCGGGCGACGCCGTTGATCGAACCCATCGACAGGCTGTGGTCGCCGCCAAGAAAGATCGGGATCGCGCCGGACTTCGCCAGATCATAAGCGCGCGGGCTGAGCGCGCGGATCCAGTTCTGGATATCGCGGTAGTTGTTGGCCTTGGCGGGAATTGCGTCGGTTGCCGGCGCGAGCCCGGCGATGGAGATATCGCCGTGATCCAGCACATCGATGCCCAGGCTCTCCAGCACCGGCGTGATGCCTGCGGTGCGCAGCGCGGCCGGCCCCATCAGGGTGCCGCGTTGCGATGCGCCCATGTCGATGGGAATGCCGAGCAGCGCGACCTTTCGGCGGTCGGTTATGGCCGTCATCGCACCAGCCTGCCGATCGCGGTGGTGAGCGGGCGCGCGGCCCTGTCATAGTCCGCCCATGCCTTGCTCCTTCTCAGGAGGTCGGGCGCGGTGCGGAGCGTGAAGCGCTTTGGATCAAGGCCGGCTTTCACCTGCGGCCAGTTCAGTGGCATGGATACGGTGGCGCCGGGGCGCGCGCGCGGCGATAGCGGCGCGACCGCGGTCGATTTGGTGTCGTTGCGAAGATAATCGAGAAAGATCTTACCCTCGCGCTGCTTCTTCGACATGTTGATGAGATACTTGTCGGGTGCGTCGGCCGCCATTTGTTCGCAGACCGCCTGGGCGAACATCTTGGCTTGCTCCCAGTTCAATCTGTCTTTCTGCTTGATTGCAAGCGGCGTGACGACGTGCAGCCCCTTGCCGCCGGTGGTCTTGCAGAAGGTTTCGAGCCCGAGTGCCTCCAGCCGCTGCTTCATTTCCCTGGCTGCGGCGATCACGTCGGGAAATGCGACATCCGGCGCGGGGTCGAGGTCGAAGACCAGCCGTCCCGGCACTGTATATTCGTTCGGCGCGCAATTCCACGGATGTAATTCGATGCCGATCTGCGCCACCGCCGCCAGCGCCTCGATGCGGTCGATCTGGAGGTACGGCTTCCGGTCGCCTGACACCTTCGCTTGGGTGACGAGGTCCGACAAGCCCGGCATGGCGTGGCGCTGGAAGAAGGTCTCACTGTGGATGCCGTCAGGCGCGCGTACGATCGAGCACGGCCGTCCGCGGATGTGGCCGATCATCCAGCCGCCCACGGCTTCCATGTAGGCGGCAAGATCGCGCTTGGTGACCGGCTGCTTGTCGCCCGCATCCGGCCACAGCGCTTTATCAGGATGCGAGATCGCAACGCCCATGACCACAGCGCGATCTCGCCCCGAAGATGCAAGCGACTGGCGCGATGTCGTGGTCTCCTTGCGCGCTACGGCCGCGACCCTTGCGTCGAGCTTGGGCGCCGCCGCACGGGTCGGCATCTCAGCCGTGACCTCGCGCGCCGGCTTGTCCGCGCGCAGCCCCTTGAAGGCGGCTTGCCGGACCATGCCGTCATCCGTCCAGCCGGCGAATTCGATCTCGGCGACAAGTTCGGGTCTCAGCCAATGAATGTCACGGCCGCCGGCCGGCGCGTTTTTGCCGGAGAACGGGCTTTTCGACGCCGCCGCCGCCTTCAGCGCCGGCATGATGCGTTTCACGGTGTCGCGGCCGTAGCCGGTGCCCACGATGCCGGTATAGACGAGGCGGTCGCCGTTATGGACGCCGGCCATCAGCGAGCGGAATTTTCCGCCAGTTGTTTTCCAGCCGCCGATCACGACCTCATGGCCGGGGCGGCTCTTGGTCTTGAGCCAGTTGCCGCTGCGGCCGGCGCGATAGGGCGCGTCGATGCGTTTGGAAATGACGCCTTCGAAGCCGGACTCTCGCGCCGTTGCCAGCATCTGTTCGCCGTTCACGTCAAAATGCTCCACGTAGCGGATCGATGCGCGGTTCGATTTCGCAGAGCGTTCCAGCAGCTTGCGAAGGCGTTCCTTGCGCGTCAGCAGCGGCTGCGAGCGCAGATCTTCACCCTCCGCGAACGGCAGGTCGAACGCAAAGAACACCAGTGCATCGGTGTTGCCATCAGACAGCGCCGCCTGCATCGCGGAAAAATCCGGATCGCCTCTTGTGTTGAGCGCGGCGATTTCGCCGTCGATGATGGCGTCCTGCAATTTCGCGGCCGCCTTCGCGATGGCCGGAAACTTGGCGGTCCAGTCGAGGCTCTTGCGGGTTCTAAGCGTGACCGCGCCGCTCTCGATCCGCATCTGGATGCGATAGCCGTCGAGCTTGATTTCATGCACCCAGCCCTTCGCTGTCGGCGGGCGCGCGGAGGTTTCGCAGAGTTGCAATTCGGCGAAGTCAGGCATCTCCTTCTTGATGGCACGGGCTTTGCCATCTCGTGTCTCGGCCTTCTTCGGCGCTCGCTTGCGGGCTGATGCAGGTTTGGCGTTGGTCTTTGTCGCGCGCGCCTCGGCTGCAACGCCCTTGTTCGAATTCCACACCGCATCAGAGCCGGCGATCCGCGCCGTCATCATGAAAGGCTCCGGCGCCTTGCCCCTGCCTTGCGCGATCTGATCGAGCGTGCGGTTTGACGCGACCGAGCGGTCCTGCTTCAGCACGTCCTCTCCACTACCCGGTTTGGCGTAATCGTCGCGGTGCTTGATCAGCAGCCAGTTGGTTCGCTTTCCGCCGCTGCGATCGTGCTTCATGCGCACCAGCACCCATTCGCCTCTGAGCTTCTCGCCCATCAGCGCGAATTTGAGGTCGCCCTTGGCGAGACCCTTCGCGGGATCGTCGGCGTACCAGTAGCCGCGATCCCAGATCGCCACGGCGCCGCCGCCATACTGGCCTTTCGGGATGGTGCCTTCGAAGTCGCCGTAGTCGAGCGGATGATCCTCGACCTCGACGGCCAGCCGCTTCTCGGCCGGATCCAGCGAGGGACCGCGCGGCACCGCCCAGGATTTGAAGACCCCGTCGTATTCGAGGCGGAAGTCGTAATGCAGCCGGGTGGCATCGTGCTTCTGGATCACGAACCGCCGTTGCCTGGCGGAAGCGATACGCGCCTTGCCACTCGGCTCCGCGGTTTTTGAGAAGTCACGCTTGTTGCGATAGGTGCTCAGTTTTCGCGAGGGCACGGCGTTGGTTCCACCGAGATCGGGTATAATGCGGAAAGGGGTGAGACTCTGAGATCATGTTCTCCTCTTCTTGGCGCCCTCACTCCTGCGCAGAGCGTCCTTGAGGTCGATCGGCCGGCCGTGCTTTTTCACAAAGGTCGGCGAATGCCTCGTCCGCCAGATCCTGAAGGGTCGCCATGCGCTCATGGCCAAGTTGCGTCAGCGCGGTCATGGCCTCGTCGTCGAAGGCGATCAGCTTGCGCATGTCAGCGTCCGGCTATCCGGCCTTGCGCTTTGCCGCGGGCGACTTTCTTGCGGCGCGCGCTTTCGCCGGTCGCTTCGCGGGCTCGCGCTTGGGCTCCTTGGCGGCTTTTTTGCCTTCGATCGGAAACGGCATTTCGCGTTGACCTTCGACGCGCTTCTTTGACCTCTTGTTGGACCGCTTGCCCTTCGCGGGATCAGCAGTGGTTTCTTTCCGCTCGGCCTTGCCGCCCTTCAGGCTCTGCCGCAAGGCATCTATCAGGTTGATAACATTGCCTTCGGCCTTAACCTTGGCTTTCGCGATAGGGTGGCCCGCCTTCTTCTGCTTGATCAACTCCAGCAGCGCGGCCTCATAATGATCCTCGAAGGCGGTTGGTTCGAAGCGGCCGGACTTCTGCTCGACGATATGCGCGGCGAGATCGAGCATGTCCCTGGTGATCTTCACATCCTTGATGTCGTCGAAATAGTCGGATGCCTCGCGCACTTCGTAAGCGTAGCGCAACAGCAGGCCGACCAGCCCGTTGTCGCGCGCCTGGAGCGCGATGACGTGCTCGCGGTTGGTCAGCACCACCCTGGCCAGCGCGACCTTGCCCGTCGTCTTGATGGTGTCGCGGATCACGGCATAGGCGTCGTGGCCGACCTTGCCGTCCGGCACCAGATAATACGGCCTGACGATATAGAGATCGTCGATCTCCGCGCGTGGCACGAACCGGTCGATATCGATGGTGTGGGTGGATTCCAGCGCGATGTTGTCGAGTTCGTCCTTGGTCACTTCGAGATAGGCGTCGGTGTCGATCTTGTACCCCTTGACGATATCGTCGTTGTCGACCTCCTCACCGGTTTCGGCATCCACCTTCTGATACTTGATGCGGTGACCGGTCCTGCGATTGATCTGGTTGAAGCTGACCTTCTCGGACTCCGACGTCGCGGGGAAAAGGGCTACGGGACACGTTACGAGAGACAGGCGAAGAGAGCCCTTCCAGTTCGCACGCGGGGCCATCGGAAAACTCCATACGCAAGACACGTTAATCCTGCGGCGCGTGAAACGTTCCGCGCAGTACGGCGGCGCCTGCGGGATTGATGTCGCCAGCGTGCTTTGTTTCTTCTTTGTTCCTTGCGGCGGCGAACAATCAGCGGGTGGTGCTGAAGGCGAACCAGACGGCGATGGCGGCGAGCGCCAACGCCAGCGCGCGGCGGATGGTCCTTCGCTTGTCCGGCGTCTGGATCGCGCTTTGCAGGCGCGAGGCCAGCAGCACGATGGCGAGATGGACCAGCGTGGCGATGCCGACATAGACAGCCGAGAGCGTCAGCGTCTGCATCGCGATCGATCCCTTGCCGACCTGGATGAAGTCCGGCAGTACCGCGACATAGAACACCGCCGCCTTGGGATTCAGAAGGTTGGTGATGAGGCCGCGGCGAAACGCCTGCGCGGCCCGGATGTCGGGATCGCCGGTGTTGCTCGCGGAAGTCTCCGTTTCGCGGGCCCATGCCTCCCACGCCAGCCATAGCAGGTAGACGACACCGCCCCAGCGCAGCACCTCGTAGAGCAGCGGTGAGTTGTCGATCGCCGCGCTGAGACCGAGCGCCGCAACCAGTCCATAAACGGAGAGGCCGAGAGCGACGCCGCCAACGGCCGCGAGGCCGGCGCGGATGCCTTGCGACAGCGACAGCGCGGCAAGATAGGCCATGTTCGGCCCCGGCGTCATCTCGATGACGAGCGAGGTCAGCGCGAACGCGAGCAATCCAGGAAGGTTATCGCCAAAGAGGCCGCTCGATAACGCGCTAATGGGCTTCGTCCCAGTTGTCGGCGGCGCGGGCGTCGACCTGCAACGGCACCGACAGCAACACCGCCGGGAACGGCGCGTCCTGCATCACATGCTGCACGACAGGCAGCGTCGCCGCGACCTCTTCGTCCGGTACTTCAAAAATCAGCTCGTCATGGACCTGAAGCAGCATCCGCGCGGATAACCTCTTCGCCGCGAGGGCATCATCCATCCGGGCCATGGCGCGGCGGATGATATCGGCGGCCGATCCTTGCAAACGCGCATTGATCGCGGCGCGCTCGTTGAAGGCGCGATGCGACGGGTTCGGCGACTTGATGTCGGGGTAATGGCATTTGCGGCCGAACAGGGTTGTGACATAGCCGTGCTCGCGGCAGAATTCGCGGGTCGCGTCCATGTAGGCGCGGATGCCCGGGAAGCGTTCGAAATACTTCTTGATATAGGCGGCTGCTTCCTCGCGCGGGATGCCGAGCTGGTTGGCGAGGCCGAACGCCGAGATGCCGTAGATGATGCCGAAGTTGATGGCCTTGGCCCGGCGGCGGATTTCGCCGGGCATTCCCTGCACCGGCACGCCGAACATTTCCGACGCGGTCATGGCATGGATGTCGAGCCCGTCGCGGAACGCCTGTTTCAGCACCGGGATATCGGCGATCTCCGCGAGCAGCCGCAGTTCAATTTGAGAATAGTCGGCTGACACCAGTTTGTGTCCCGGAGCGGCGATGAAGGCGCGGCGAATCTTTCGACCCTCCTCGTTGCGCACCGGGATGTTCTGCAG
>JAANMX010004509.1_pt1 | contig 10942 bp, 8 predicted proteins | sample 7279681 | NCBI WGS metagenome assembly JAANMX01 (sample SAMN14094542, study PRJNA606508) | bioreactor metagenome | isolation source: A lab-scale SPAN reactor treating ammonium-rich wastewater day 351 | place: Ireland: Galway | collected 2018-01-01
TGCGCGACCGCATCCAGCGGCGGCGCGCGCAGGCAGGAATCGAGAAATCCGCGGCATGGAAGGAAAACCGCCAAGCGATCCAACGCGGCTGGGAGGCGCCGACCTGGTCGGCACTCGGGCGGTCATCGACGGTTCCGACCAGGGCCGCAGCTTCCAGGCCTTCTACGACTTCCTGCTCTCCGAGGCGCGGCAGGCCGAGCTGTCCGACCTGCTCGACCGGGTGCAGACGATGGACTCCCTCGCGCCCGACCGCCGCTTGCGGACGGTGCATCACGACTGGTCGGACGCCGCGGAGCGCACCCAACAGACCGTGCGGCAGATCTCGGAGCAACTGCGCAGGTTCCTCGACGACCAGGTGTGGCTGGAGAACCGGCGGGTACTCGACCTGGTCCGCGCGGTGGAGGCCGCGGCGCTCGCCTGCCGTGACGCCCCACCCGGCATCGGCATGGAGGTCGACGAGCCGGGCATCGCCATCGCGCTGCCCTTCGAGCGGCCGCTCTACGATGCGCGTCCCGCCACCCGCGTGGACAGCCTGATCGACCCGGACGCCGAGGCCGACGTCGACGTGGCGGCGCTGTTCGCCCAGACGTTCGTCGACCAGGCCCGGCTGGCGACGCACATTCGCACCGTCGTCCCGCCGCGCAGCACGGCGTTGCTCAGCGACATCGTCGAGCTGTACCCGATCACCCAGGGGGCGGCCGAGATCGTGGCCTACCTCGCGCTCAACGAGGACGACCTGACCGTGGCGATGGACGAGAATGACCAGATGCTCCTGGAGTACGTCGCCGACGATGCCGCCGACGACGAAACCGGCGAGGGTGAGGGCGGCGATCGCGTCCGCCGCGTCCGGCTGCCGAAGGTGACGGTGACACGCCGGTGAGGAACGCGGAGGAGTACACGGTGGGCGCCGCGATCATCCGGCTGATGCGCGGGGTGGTCTACCGCGAAACGGACGAGGACAGCTGGCTGGCGTTGCAGCACCAGGGCGCGCCGATCCGCGACCACTTCGCAACCATCGGCCTGGACGTCGTGGTCGACGACACCGAGGGGTATGCGTACCTGCGGTCCGTCGCCGACAACGAAGAGGAGCAACCCCTCCCGCGGCTGGTGATGCGCCGCAGCCTCACCTACAACGTCAGCCTGCTGCTGGTGCTGCTACGGAAGCGACTGGTCGAGTTCGAGACGTCCGGCAGCGAGGGCAAGCTGGTGCTCGGCCGCGATCAGATCGTCACGATGCTGCGGCTGTTCCTCGCCGACTCCACCAACGAGGCGCGGGTGATCGACACCGTCGATACCACCATCCGCCGTGCCGCCGAGTTGGGGTTTCTGCGTCCGCTGCGGGGGCAGCCGGATCACTGGGAGGTGCGCCGCATCCTCAAGGCCTACGTGGACGCCCAGACCATGTCCGACTTCGCCGCCAAGTTGGCCGACTACGCGCAGTCGGGGTCGAACGGGCAGCGCTCGAACGGGTCGGACGCCGCCCGGTCGAGGCCCGCCGAACCCGTCGAGGGCGGTGAGTCCGGTGACTGACGCGCTGTTCTCGACGGTCGAACTCGGCAACGCGCCTCGCTCCGGCTTCCGGCTGCAGCGCGTCGAGGTGTTCAACTGGGGCACGTTCGACAAACGGGTCTGGCGGCTGAACCTGGCGGGCGAGACCAGCCTGCTCACCGGCGACATCGGCAGCGGCAAGTCCACGCTGGTCGACGCGGTGACGACGCTGTTGCTTCCCGCCCACCGGATCTCCTACAACAAGGCCGCCGGGGCCGACTCCAAGGAGCGAACGCTGCGCAGCTACGTCCTGGGGCACTACAAGTCGGAGCGCGTCGAGGCCACCGGGTCGTCGAAGCCGATCGGGCTACGTGACCAGCGCAGCTACTCGGTGATCCTCGGGGTCTTCGCCAATGAGGGATACGGCGAGACCGCGACCCTCGCGCAGGTGTTCCACCAGCGCGACGCGAACGGTCAGCCGGACCGGTTCTTCGTCACCACCGACGCCGCACTATCGATCGAGGGCGACTTCACCGGCTTCGGCACCGACCTGATCGACCTGCGCAAGCGGCTGCGGGCGGGTGGCGCCGAGATCTTCACCGTGTTTCCCGACTATGCGCGGTCGGTCCGGCGTCGCCTCGGCATCAAGTCCGACCAGGCCATGGAGCTGTTCCACCAGACCGTCTCGATGAAGTCCGTCGGGAACCTGAACGAGTTCGTCCGCACCCACATGCTCGAGCCGGTGGACGCATCCGACCGCATCAAGGGCATCGTCGAGCACTTCGAGAACCTCACCAAGGCGCACGACGCGGTGAAGCGCGCCCGCGAGCAGTTGGCGGCGCTGACCCCGCTGGTCGAGACGGCCGACCGGTTCGACGACGCCCAGGCGCGGCGTGCCGATCTCGAGCGGCAGCGGGACGCCGTCCGGCTGTTCTTCGCGGAACTGCGGGTCGGGTTGCTGGTCGCCGAGATCGCCGGGCACGAGGCCGCGCGGAACGAGCGTGGCGCCGAGGTCGCGGATGCCGAGCAGGACCAGCGCCGGCTCGGGCTGACCCGCGACGGCCTGCTGCAGGATCGGGCCCGGGCCGGCGGCGACCGCATCGGTGAACTGGAGAAGCTCGCCGCCGAGGCGCGGCAGGAGGCCGAGAGCCGGCGGGCCAGACGCGCCGGCTTCGACGACCGGGTGCGCGGTGCCGGGCTGGAGCCCGTGCACGACGCGGCGGCGTTCGCGGCGCTCGGCGGCGTCCTGGCCTCGGCGAAGCAGCGACTGCAGCGACAGGAGTCCGAACTCCGGCGGGCGTTGGCCGGGCACATCGGCACGCTCAACGACGTCGGACGCGAGAGCGAGGCCACCCGTGCCGAGCTGGCCAGCCTGGGCAGCCGGACCAGCAACCTGCCCAGCAGCCAGCTCGCGATCCGCGCCCAGCTCTGCGCCGACCTCGGCCTCGGCGAGGACGAACTGCCGTTCGCCGGCGAACTGCTCGACATCGCGGACGAACACCAGGTCTGGCGTGGTGCCGCGGAACGGGTCCTACGCGGGTTCGCGCTGTCGCTGCTGGTGCCGCAACAGCACTACGAGAGCACCGCCCGCTGGGTCAACGAGCGCCGGCTGACCCACCGCGGTCACGACGGCCGGACGACGGGCGCGCGCCTGGTCTACGAACGGGTGTCGACGCGCCGCGTCACGCTGGTGCCGGCGACCGGCAGCGGCGACGTGCTGATCCTCGCCGACTGCCTGGAGGTGAAGGACGGCCCGTTCGCCGATTACCTGCGCAACGAACTCGTCCGCCGGGCCGACCACCGCTGCACGGAGACGCTGGCGGAGTTCCGGGCCGAGCAGCGCGCCGTGACCCAGCAGGGCCAGGTCCGCTCGGGCGCCCGGCACGAGAAGGACGACCGGTTCCGGGTCGACGATCCCCGCAACTGGGTGCTGGGTTGGGTGAACGAGCGCAAGATCGCCGCGCTCACCGAGCAGTTGCTCCGGCAGCAGAAGCAGTGGACGGCGGCCGAGCAAGCGCGGACACAGGTCGAGGCCGAGTTGGCGCAGGTGGCCGCCCGGCTCGGGACCGTGGAGAGTCTCGGGGTGTACGCGGCGTGGGCCGAGTTGCACCACGAAGAGGCGACCGCCCGGGCGGTAACGGCTGACGCCGAGCGGGAGCGCCTGCTCGCGGGGTCGTCCGCGCTGGCGGAGATCGAACGGCGGCTGGCCGAGGCCGACGAGCAGATCGCGACGCTCGGCGATCGCCTGAACCGGCTGCACGGCGACATCGGCCGGCTCGACGACCGGATCCGGCGTGACACCGAGCTTCGCGAGACCGATGAGGCATTCGTCAGGCGGTGTACGGACGCCGAACTGACCGCGGCGCGGGAGACGTACCCGGCGCTGCGGAAGAGGCTGGGCAGCAAGCTTCCGGCCCGGCAGGAGGACTGCCAGGCGGCGTCTGATTCGATGACGGCCGAGTTGCAGCGTCAGGTCGACCGGATCGGTAAGGAGATCGGCGGCTATGTCCAGAGCCTCCAGGGCTACATGGGCGAGGTGCGGCGGCGCTGGCCCGAGTCGACCACCGAGATGGACGCCAGCATCGCGGCGCTGCCCGACTTCCGGGAGTTCCACGAGCGGGTGGCGTCCGACGACCTGCCGAAGTTCGAGGCCGACTTCAAGCAGGAGCTCAACAAGAACACGATCCGCGAACTCGCCGGCTTCAACAACTGGCTGAACCGCCAGGCGGACGAGATCCAGTCGCGGGTCGACCGGATCAACGACGCGATGGGTGCGATCGACTACTCTCCGGGGCGCTACATCACGCTCGAGAAGGAGCGCACGGTCAACACCGAAGTGCAGGGCTTCCGGCAGGATCTGCGGACGGCGACCACCGACGCCGTCAACGCCGAGGACGACCGCTACTCCGAGGAGCGTTTCCGCGACGTGCAGCGGATCATCGAGAAGTTCCGCGGGCGGGTCGGGCACGCGGATACCGACCGGGCCTGGACGCGCCGGGTCACCGACGTGCGGAACTGGTTCATCTTCTCGGCGTCCGAACGCGACCGCGACACCGACGAGGAGTGGGAGCACTACCGCGACTCCGACGGCAAATCGGGTGGGCAGAAGGAGAAGCTGGCCTACACCATCCTGGCCGCCTCGCTGGCCTACCAGTTCGGGCTGGAGTGGGGCGCCACCCGCTCGCGGGACTTCCGGTTCGCGGTCATCGACGAGGCCTTCGGACGCGGTTCGGACGCCTCCACCCGCTACGCGCTCGACCTGTTCGCCAAGCTCGGGCTACAGCTGCTGATCGTCACGCCGCTGCAGAAGGTGCATGTGATCGAGCCGTACGTGCGGGCGATCGGCTTCGTCGACAACCCGTCGACGAAGTACTCCCGGTTGCAGACACTCAGCATCGAGGAGTTCCACCGGCAGCGGGACGCCCGCGGGTGACCTGGACGACGCCGGCCGAGATCACGGCGAAGCTGCGCCGCCTCTGGGACGACGGCAGCCTGCTCCGCACGTATGCCGCGGGAGAGGCGTGCCCACGAGTGGAGGTCCCGCTGCGCGGGCCGCGGGCGTCCGAGATCGGTGAGCGGCTCGGCGAGGTGCAGCGCTGGGTGGGCGGGTTGGTCACCGGCTCCCGGGAAGGCTCCTGCTTCAGGCTGGAGTACGCGTCGGTCGGCGGACGGCTGATCGGACGCAACCAGCTCCCGAGAAGGGCGATCATCGAAACCTATGACCAGGCGTGGCGGCTACTCGGCGTCCGGCGCGAGGTGGCGGCATACGACGGCGTCCTCGTCGAGACCGCCGGTGCGCGGGTGGTTCGGGAGTGGGTCGGGCAGCATCCGCTGACAGCGGTGGAGTTGGCCGGACAGTGGCCGCGGCTGATCGCGGCGTACCGCTGGCTCGATGAGCATCGCGGATCGGGCCGGTATCTGCGCGAGATCAGCGCGCCGGGCGTCGACACCAAGTTCGCCGAGCGGCACCGGGTGGTGCTGAGCAAGCTGTTGGACGTCCCCCCGACCCGACCGGGATTCCTCGCCGGGCTGGGGTTGAAGGCCAAGCCCGAGTTCGTCCGGTTCCGGCCAGCGCCGGAACTGGGTCTGCTGGGTGCGGCGTCCGAACTGGCCGTGCGCACCGACGAGTTGCCGTTGCTGGACATCGCGGTCGAGACGGCGCTGATCGTCGAGAACGAAATCAGCTACCTGAGCGTTCCGGTGCCGGCCGGCGGCATGGTGATCTGGGGCAAGGGGTTCGACGTCGACCGGGTCGGCGCGCTGCCGTGGCTGCGGTCCGCGGACGTCATCTATTGGGGCGATCTCGACACCCACGGCTTCGCGATCCTCGACCGGCTGCGCGCCTGGCTGCCGCAGTCCCGCTCCGTCCTGATGGACCGCGACACCCTGCTCAGCCACCGCGAACGGTGGGGCACCGAGGACTCGCCGACCTCCGCCCGGCTGCGCCACCTGGCCGCCGACGAGCGGGCCCTCTACACCGACCTGGTCGAGGACCGTTTCGCCGAGAAACTCCGCCTCGAACAGGAGCGCATCGACTGGGCATGGGTGGCCGAGCGGTTGAGGTGAGCGCATCACGCTGATCGGCCCGAAGGTACGGAACCCGTTCCATCGGGCCGGGTGGCGCCGGCGCTGCTGGCGATCCGGAAGATCGCCCCGCTGTAGGACACCAGGTCGTCCGCGGTCCGGGTGAGCGGCCGGGGAGGCCGGGCGGGGTTCTTCGGGCTCGAGCCCCGCACACCATCTCGGAGCATTGGGCGATAGCGGACGCCATCGCCGACCGCGACGTCGAAGCGGCGCGGCTGGTCACGAACCAGCATCTCGACCGGATCCCTCGTCGACGCCACCGAGTGGGTCGGGTCGGGGGAACTGGACGCCCTCGCCGCCGACGCCCGGCCCTGAGGAACCCGGAACGCCGGCCGCTCAGCGTTCGAGCAACCTCTTCATCTGGTCGATCTCGGCCTGCTGACTGGTGATGATCGCGTCCGCGAGCTCTCGGACGTCGGGGTCGGCGCCGTTGGCCCGCACCTCCTTGGCCATCGCGACTGCCCCCTCGTGATGCCTGATCATGCCGGTCAGGAAGAGCTTCTCGGCCTGCGCGCCCTGGGCGTCTTTCAGGGCAGCCAGTTCCTGCTCGGTGAGCATGCCGTCCATGCCGGTGTGACCGTGGTGGTCGCCGTGCTCGGCGGCGCCCCAGGCCTTCAGCCAGCCGCGCATCTGGTCGATCTCGGGCTGCTGGGCGTTCTTGATCTGGGTGGCCAGCGTGGTCACCTCGGCCGAGATGCCGGGCTTGGCCAGCATCGCATCGCTCATCACCACCGCCTGCTCGTGGTGGGGGATCATCATCTGCGCGAACATCGCGTCGGCTGCGTTCGCCGACCTGGTCGGGCCGGCGGACGCCGATGCGGCTGGGGCCGGCGTGACGGAGGGGGGCGCCTGACAGCCGGCCAGGGCCAGGCCGGCGGCGATGGGAAGGGCGAGGCGGGCAAGCATGCGCATGTCACGAACATACCCCCTGGAGGTATGCGTGGCGGGGATTCTCCGAAACCCACAGCGGCACCTCGGCCGCTGCGAATGGCGAGCGGCGATTCGCCGGGGCCTCGACCGACGGCCCGGGGGGCGAACTCCCAGGGGGCGGACGACTTCGCGAAGGCACCCGCGGTGATGCAGGATGAAGCCAACCCCACAAGGCTGAGAGCAGTACATGAGCAAGACCCCACGACACGTCCGTCCCCGACCCGATCAGTCGCCGATCATCGCCGGTCGGGTGCGTCGAACCTCACGGGCCGGAGAGCGGGCATGATCCGGGTCGTGGCGGCCGAGGACGATCCGCTGGCGCGGCGCGCGATCCGCAGCTATCTGGAACCGGCGCCGGACATCGAGTTGCTCGACATCGCTCACGACGGTGCCGGTGGGCTGGAGTTGGTCCGGGCCACGAACCCGGACGTCCTCATCACCGATCTGCACATGCCGGGGATGGACGGGATCCGGCTGCTGGAGGCCGTCTTCGCCTTGCCGGATCCGCCCCAGGCGTTGTGCTTCACCGCGATCGGCGACGAGCCGTCGATGCGGGCCGCGATCGCGGCGGGTGCCAGCGGCTTCCTGCTCAAGGTGGATCCGCCGGCCCTACTCGTCCAGGCGATCCGGAGCGCCCACCAGGGTGACGCCCTGGTGTCGCCGAAGCTCACCGCCCAGCTGCTGCGCGGCATCCCGGTGACGGGGTCGAGGCCGAAAGGCTTCAACGACGCCGAACTGGAACTGCTGGGCTTGGTCGGCTCCGGCCTCGACAACGGCGCCATCGGCACCCGGCTGCACCTGGCCCCCAGCACGGTGAAGACCTACGTGAGCAGGCTGCTGCAGAAGACCGAAAGCCGCAGCCGGGCGCACCTGGCCGCCCGTGCGAACGAGTGGGGCGTCGTCCGGCACTAGTGGCGCCACCGACCCGTCCGAGACCGGACGCGCCGCCGCTCACGCCGTGCGCCGGAAGGACAGCCAGCCGACGGCGGCGACGGCGACGACCCAAGCCAGGAGGCCGAGGCTCGCGATTCCGGGCGACAGGCTGAGCATCGACTCCGACCCGGTCACGGTCGCGGCCTGCATCAGGCCCGACGGCAGGTACTCGGCCCACCGGGTGGGGCCGCCGATCGCCGCGACGGTGGCGGATGCGACCGGCACGGCGAGGGTTACCGCCAACAGCACGCCCACCGCCGGAGCCTGGCGCTTGACGACCATGCCCGCGGTGCTGCCCAGGCACGCCCAGAGCAGATGGCTGGCGGTGAGCCCGAGCAGATTCAGCCACCAGGTTCCGGATGTCGTCAGCGCACCGAGCAGGGTGCCCGGCAGCATGACGGCGGCGACCAGCCCGACGGCGAGCGTGCCCACCAGGCTGACGGCCATCGCGGCCCCGAGCGCCAGGAGCAGTTTGGCGCCGAACACGCGCCCCCTGGTCAGCAGCAACAGGGAGTGGTTGATCGTGCCGCTACTCAGATCGGTGGTGACGAGAAGTGCCGTGAACACGGCGAGCGCCACACCGGAGACCAGCGTGCCGCTACCGAAGGCGAAGGCGGCCGATTCGATGATCGCGGACGGGGCGGCACCGGCTCCGGCTTCGCGGCGGGCGCCGTCCAGCCACAGCACCGCGGTGCCGGCCATCGCCAGGACGGATACCGGGCCGAGGGCGTAGGTGGTTCGTAGCGCACGGAGCTTGATCAGTTCGGAGCGCAGGGCGTCGGTGAGCATCGCGGGTCCTCTCATCGGACGGGCACGTCGGCCCGATACTGCAGGTGGTCGGTGGTCAGGGCGGTGAAGCGTTCCTCGAGGCTGGCGGTGTGTGCCGACAGGTGGTCGAGCAGGACGCCGGCCTCGGCGGCGAGACGGCTCACCTCGCGGGGGGTCGGTCCGTTGATCCGGAGCCGTCCGGACGGCTCGCGAATCACCTCCGCGCCGTGCGCCGAACAGGCGGCGGCCAGTCGGTCGGGTTGGTCACTGGCGGCCAGCACCACGGCCGGTCCGGAGGCGCTGAGCAGCGCGGTCAGCGGACCCTCGGAGAGGATCCGCCCGGCGGCGATCACCACGATTCGATCGGCGGTCTGGGCGAGTTCACTGAGCAGGTGGGACGAGATCAGCACCGCGGTGCCGCCGTCGGCGAGACCGCGCACCAGTCCGCGGAGCCAGCCCACGCCGTCCGGGTCGAGGCCGTTGACGGGTTCGTCGAGAACCAGCGACCGGGGTCGGTCCAGCAGGGCGGCGGCGATCCCGAGCCGTTGCCGCATGCCGAGGGAGAACGTTCCGGCCGGCCGATCGGCGACCCCGCTCAGGCCGGTGATCCGCAGGGCGTCGGCCACCCGATCGCGACCGAGGCCGCGGGCCGCGGCGAGCGCCCACAGGTGGTCGCCCGCGCGGCGGCGTCCGAACAGCCAGGAGGGGTCGAGCAGTGCCCCCGCCCCGAGGGTTCCGGCCGGCCGGTCGCCGACCCGGACGCCGTCGTGGGTGACCCTGCCCGCGTCCGGTCGCTCCAGCCCGAGTGCGATGCGCATCAACGTGGACTTGCCGGCACCGTTCGGCCCGACGAATCCGGTGATGCAACCATCCGGCACGGTGAACGACACGTCGTTCAGGGCGGTGATGGCGCCGTAGCTCTTGCTGACCGACATGATCTCGATCATCTGCATACTCCTTGCTCCGCGGACAGGATCCGCATGGTGAGGGGATCGATGGTGGCGGCGGGAGTGAAAGCCCACAGGTGGGTGGTGCGGCGGTCCATCACGGTCGTGCGGCTGAGGCGATCGCCGTCCGAGCGGATGAGCCAGCTCTCCACGGACCGGACGCCCTCGAGTCGCACCGCATAGCCGCGGACGCCGAACAGGCCTCTGCGGTGGACAAGGACGTCCCCGCTGAGCGGCGTCTCGAGTCGCGCCCACAGAGTGTTCGCCGTCAGCAGCACCAGGCAGCCGATCAGCGCAGCCACCCAGGGCAGCCCGTACCAGGCTGCCGTCGCCGCGGCGGCGACAGGAATCGCCAACAGGCCGGCCAACGTCGGCACCGGCGTCCGGACGGGGGCGGAGCGATCGGCCGCCAATCCGGGAAGCACCTCGACGGCGAGCCGTTCGGCCTGCCTGGTCGGCGCAACCGGCAGCACCACCAGCGACTTGAATTCACCCCGAGCGGTGGCCAGCACGAGGCTCAGTGAACTGCAGCCGGTCAGCCGCATCAACGGGTTCTGGGAGATCCGGACGCCGCGCACGTCGGCGATCCGGGCGTCGCGAGCCTGATGGTGCAGCAGGCCACCCGACGCCGTGAAGGTGTGCCCGCTCCGGACCACGGTGTAGCCGTGATAGCGGACGGCGGTGTGAGCCAGCCCGAAGCCGAAGGCCGCCGCGACGGCCCAGGCGGCGGCGCCCATCCCGCCCGCGACGATGTGGTCGAGCACCGCGGCGCCGGAGGGCAGGCCGGCGAATTCGGCGAGATCGGAATAGGCGCCCAGGATGAACGGCACGATCAACAGGAACTGCCCGTGGGTGAACGAGATCAGCAACTTGTCGCGCCACGACGTCCGGTGAACCACGACGGCGTCCTGGGCTGCGGCGTCCGCGGCCACGACGCGGCGGTCGGAGGCGTCACCGTGGTGGTCGCGGAGTTCCGCCACGTCGTCGGCGTCCAGCGCTTCCAGCAGAATCTCGTCGCGTCCCTCTGCGCCGACCACCGCGCGGGCCCGATAGCGCCCGAGGAGCCGGTGGCTCAGGTCCTGGTCGAGGTGCAGGCCGCCGATCTCCGCCCAGCGCGCGTGCGCGAGATGCCTGGTGGGCCACCCGGTCTGCTGGGTGATGCCATCGGAGGTGATCGCGAACCGGGTGGTCAGCCAGTCGAAGAACAACAGCTGGATGCGCGTGAGCGAGTAGTAGATCACCAGTGCCAGCCAGGGCAGCTGCAGCCAGCCGGGCAGGCGTTCCGCGACGCT
>JAANMX010004511.1_pt1 | contig 10932 bp, 8 predicted proteins | sample 7279681 | NCBI WGS metagenome assembly JAANMX01 (sample SAMN14094542, study PRJNA606508) | bioreactor metagenome | isolation source: A lab-scale SPAN reactor treating ammonium-rich wastewater day 351 | place: Ireland: Galway | collected 2018-01-01
AAAATAAGTTACAGAAAATGTAACTTTGCGATACTTCAAAGAATATTAGAAGCTATTGCTTAGAATCTCAATTCGAAAACTGGTAATTTTATGACACGAGAGGATAAGTAAGCGGCTCACGACCTAGGCGTGGGTCTCTTCCTCTTATCTGTGTCAAAGGTATACCAGTACCCCGAATTGGATAATGTAGAGTCTCATGCCGTCTTTTTTTTTCAATGCTGTTGGCTCAACTCTACATAATATCTAAGCCCGCTTCCTAAAAATATAGTATCACGCATGATACAATAGGAGGGTACAACCTATTGCGGCTTTCAATAGCTCACTCGGGACACAGTTTTCATTCATATCAAATTCTTTCCGGTGCCTTGTGGTCACTGCTTACAGAACCTCACCAGTCCTTTTTCATACCAAAGGGCATTTGGAAAGTTTTTATCCATCAATGAATCCATCACAACAATTACAAAAAATCAAAAACAAAAAAGCCCCTTCCCATACAGCTTGAACACTTAGGGAAAGAGCAGAATTTAGTAATTAATTTTAAAATTAAAAACCTTTACAAATCTATGAAAAATTCCTATTACCATATAGGAGGTATTTTCTTTGGCTTTATGATGGCTACATTTAGCATCAACACAAAAGCCCAAACACGCACCATTTCCGGTACCGTAACCTCATCCAACAAAGCACTTTCAGGAGTTAGTGTTTCCCAAGAGGGAAGTGATCAGGTAACAATCACCAGCGAAAAAGGAACCTACCGATTGGAGGTTACCGCGGAAAATCCCATCCTATTATTTAGACACCCTGAATATGCTGAAGAAAAATTTTCAACCACTAATCAGACTGTCGTTAATATCAGTTTAGAACAAAAAGTAAAGGGAATCGAAGAAGTTATTCTCAACGCAGGTTATTATAAAGTCAAAGACAAAGAAAGTACGGGCAGTATTGCCAAAGTTTCAGCAAAAGACATCGAAAACCAACCTGTTACCAATGTGTTGTCCGCGCTTCAAGGCAGGATGGCGGGGGTGAGTATCACCCAAAACAGTGGTACACCCGGTGGAGGTTTTGATGTACAGATCCGAGGGAGAAACAGTTTGCGGAACGTGATGAACAGCCTGACAGACGGAAATGTTCCGCTGTATATTATTGACGGCGTCCCTGCCGCAGGCGGAATGATTTCTACGTTCTCTACGAGTGCCCTTCCGCTGCAGCAGATTAGCCCTCTTAACAGCCTTAATCCGAATGATATTGAAAGTATTGAGGTACTGAAAGATGCAGACGCCACTGCGATTTATGGTTCGAGAGGCGGAAACGGAGTGATCTTAATAACAACGAAAAAAGGGAAGGCAACGCCTGTACGACTTACGGTCAACAGTAGTCAGAGTTTCAGTCAGGTGGGCAGCCACCTCCGGATGATGAACAGTGCGGAATACATCGCCATGCGAAAGCAGGCATACCACAATGCAGGAGTGAGTGAATATCCGCCCAATGCGTATGATATCAACGGGGTGTGGGATCAGACACGCAGTACGGACTGGCAAAAAAAACTGATTGGCGGTACTGCCGAAAATACCAATGTTCTGGTGAATGTTTCGGGAGGGTCGGATAAGAATAGCTTTTCCGTGAGTGCAGGATATGGGGATCAGCGTTCCGTTTTCCCGGGAGACCAACATTACCGGACTCATACGCTTTCGTCGCATTTTGATCACCGGTCGGCTGACCAGAAGTTTACGTTGGGTCTATCTAATTTACTGACGTTTACCAATAACAGGACGCTGAACACCGATTTCACGAACCTTGCCCTCAGACTGGCTCCGAACGCTCCGGCTCTTTATGACGCAGGTGGTCATCTGAATTGGGAAAACGGCACGTTCGAAAATCCTCTGGCGCAGCTGAATGCCCAATATAAAAACAGTACGCAGTATCTGAACCAGAATCTGAATATGGGGTACCGGTTCTGGGGAGATTTTTCGGCAAAATTGAATGCCGGCGTGACGTTACAACAACTGGAAGAATATTCTTTACTGCCGAATACGATTTACAGCCCGGCTTCCGGTCTCAATACGAGCACTGAATTTTCATCTTCTTCCCGCGGAACCAGTTCTGTACTCTCTTATTTGCTTGAACCCCAACTGGGCTGGACCAAGAAATACGGCAGTCATGAGTGGTCTCTCCTTGCCGGTATGACCTTTCAGGAAAGCAACACAAAAACCTCTGCGATGAAGGGGTACGGGTACGCCAGCAATGCACTGATCGAAAATATCGCGGCTGCCACCTACGTTTCTGTTTCGCCTTTGGGAGAGAATGAATACCGCTATGCTGCTGTTTTCGGACGGGCGAATTATCAGTATAAGAACCGGTACATTGTTAACCTTACTGCTAGAAGGGACGGATCGAGCAGGTTTGGTCCTAGCCACCGCTTTGCCAATTTCGGCGCTGTGGGTGCGGCTTGGGTCCTTTCGGATGAAGCATTTCTTAAAGATGTGCGCTGGCTGAGTTTCGCAAAACTGCGCGGCAGTTACGGTCGCACGGGCAGCGATGCCATCGGGGACTTTCAGTTTCTGAATACGTACAGCATCGGTTATTATGCGTATGACGGTTTGCCGGGACTGTATCCATCGAGGTTGTATAATCCGGATTTTTCCTAGGAAAAGACGGATAAGCTGGAGGGTGCGGTCGAGATTTCGCTGCTGAAGGACCGCATTAATTTTACTGCATCATGGTACCGAAACCGGTCTTCCAATCAGTTGGTCGGCATTCCTTTGCCTGCAACAACAGGTTTTTCTTCCATTCTCGCCAATCTGGGTGCGACGGTGGAAAACAGTGGAATTGAACTTGAAGTAGGCGTTCAGCCTATAAAAAGCACTCACTGGAAATGGAGCACCTCCTTTAATCTCAGTGTGCCTCAAAATAAACTTCTTGCCTTCCCGGGACTGGAAGGTTCCACCTATGCCAACCGGTATGTCATTGGCGAGTCGATTTACGTGGCTAAACTGCTTGATTATCAGGGTATCAATAGTGTGGGGCAATATACCTTTACCGATTATAACGGTGACGGAAAAATAACTGCACCCGATGATGCCCAGGCATTGAGAACTTTGGGTCCGAAGTATTACGGAGGTTTGCAGAATACCGTGAGTTACGGAAACTTCCGATTGGCTTTTCTGGTGCAGTTCGTCAAGCAGGAAGGATGGAATTATTTCCGCACGATGGCGACTGCCGGAGTGATGCTTAACCAGCCCGCAGCCTTGTTGAATGTTTGGTCGCCTGCTAATCCGGACGGGATTATTATGCCTTACACACCGGGAACCGATGAGGTTACGAATACGCTTACCGATCATTTCATCAACAGCACTGCTGCGGTGGGCGATGCCTCTTTTGTGCGGCTGAAAAATATTCAGCTTAATTACAGAATTCCACTGTGGGACGGTTTTGTGCAGAATGCCAATATTTATGTTCAGGGGCAGAACCTTTGGACATGGACGAAGTATTTCGGCCTTGATCCAGAGTTTGTGACAACCGGATTTCTACCTCCTTTAAAAACCCTTTCGATGGGATTACAGTTAACTTTTTAAATACACGACATGAAAATACATCATACCATTATATATGCAGTCAGCACCGCTGTATTTCTGCTTTTTCCCCTGCAGTCCTGTGAAGACCTGCTGGATGTGAATGCTCCCATCAACCAGATTGGCAGCAGTCAGGTTTTTGAATCGGTGGGAACCGCCGATGCTGCTTTGAGCCACCTGTATGCAGACATTCAGGCGTACTCGCTTTTGAGTGGAGGCTCGTCGGGAGCGGGAGCATTGCTGGGAACGTACACTGATGAATTAATCAGCTATGATCTTTATACCCAAAATGGGGACAGGGATTTGTACAACAACGTACAAGGATCAAGCAACATCACCGTAAAATCCGTATGGAGCACGGCGTACAGCGAGATTTATACCGCCAATGCTCTTATAGAAGGCATTGAAAAAAGTACTGCGATCGGTGAAGAAGACCGGAACCGAATAAAAGGGGAGGCTCTCTTTCTGAGGTCATTGGTTTATTTTTATCTCAACCAAATATACGGTGATATCCCCTATATTGTAAGTACGGATTATACGGTGAATAAGATCCTTAATAAAACTCCGTCGGCAGAGCTTCTGCTGAAAATCCAGGATGACCTGTACACTGCTGTGGGTCTGCTGAAAGACGACTACAGAAGCCCAGAGCGTATTTATCCGAACCGCAAGACGGCCGAACTTGTGCTGGCCACTGTACTGATTACCCGGCAGCAGTACGCCGCCGCGGAATTGTTTCTACGCGGGGTGGTGGAAAGTTCTCTGTATCAGTGGGAGCCTGACGTGTCGGCGACTTTTAAAAAATCGGGGCAACATATTCTGTGGCAACTGAAACCGCTGTATCTCAATAATCCCACGAATGAGGCGCTGCTGTACTATTTTGACAGCGTACTTCCTACGACCTATACGCTCACTGATGATCTGGTTTCTTCGTACGGGACAGGGGATTTAAGAAGGCAGCAATGGATCACGGAAATTGCTATAGGGTCTGCGCCTTATTACCGTGCAGACAAATACAGGCACCTCTTTGAGAATAGTGATGAATACTCGGTTGTATTCCGCCTTGAGGAAGCGTATCTGCTTCTGTCTGAAGCACTGACACAGCAGGGCAAACTTGCAGAGGCTCTACCGTATCTGAATGCAGTGAGACAGAAAGCAGGCATTGGTGAGGCGCCATCGTCCTTCACTAAAGAGCAGCTGTTGAATGAAATTTTAGGAGAAAACCGCAGAGAATTTTTTACGGAGCGCGGCATCCGGTTTATCACATTGAAAAGAGCTAACCGTCTGAATGACCTCAGCCTGAGTAAGCCTCAGTGGAAACAGCATCATCAGGTGTGGCCACTTCCTTTTTCCGAACTGTCCCTTAATCCAAATCTCAAACCGCAGAATAATGGCTATTAAAATATATTCTTTTCTCTTGCTTCTGTTCTTGATTTTTTATCCTCTGCATGGGTATGCGCAAAATAATGAGCTGTCCCCGAACAGTGCCTTTGCCGCAAAAACGTATGGTATCTCATGGGTCATGCCATCTAAAGACTGGAAATACCTGACGTTTCAAAAAGCGTATGAGTACAATGAAGATACGCTGGCGCTGGTGTCAACGGAGCAACCCGGAAAAATTCTTTTTCAGGCTCCCGATGTATATCCCATTTCTGTAAAATACACCAAAAAAGGTTCCGTTTTCATGAGTGGTGCCACCAAGGCGCGACTTGTGAATCTGACTTCGCTGAAAGCAGAAGTTTGGGAGGGGTTCAAAAATGCATTGTATATGGAGTGGAATGATACCATTGCATTGTTGAAGAACGAAACGCTTCAGCTTTTAAGTCAGGAAGGGCAGCCCCTCGAGGAAATTTTCGATGTAATCTCCATTCAGGCGAAAGATCAGCGGTTGTTTTATACGCAGAGAACATCTGAAGGCTTTCGGCTTCAAGAGTGGACGCCCGCTAAAAAGCATCTTTTATACGAAGGTAAGGATGGAGGCTTCACCGTTGATTACTGCAACGGTCCTGTAGTTATTTTTCAGAAAATTGACTATAAGCCGGGGGACTCCCATCTCTATCTGACCGATGAAAGGACAAACGAAACGCATTCTTTTCCTTCATATCTGGGGGAAATGCGCACCACCCCACAGTACGTTTCTGTGCTGCGGTCCGGGCGGTATTTCATAACTTTTGCAGCGGAAAACAAAAAGATGCCGCAGACATCTGCCGTCGATATATGGTATGGCAATGACCGCAAACTGGAAAATAAGTTTTATAACGATGAGATTTTAACTTATGTGATTTGGACACCCGGCAGTGGAGAAATTAAGCAGCTCGATCACACACGCTTTCCCAAACATTTGGATACGGGAGAAGGTCGCTATCTGCTTGCATACGATCCCATGGAAAATCAGGATTATATCAAAGAAAGGATCAGGCGGAAGGTCTACCGCTACGACACAGAACTCGACCGATACGAGGAGTTGGGTGATACCGGAATTTATATGAATACCGGAAAGGACGGCAGGTTTCTTTTGTCTCATGATACGGAAAAATGGGTGGTTTATGATATCACAACAAAGGCAAAAAAAACAGTCCCGTTTTCCGACTACTTGGAGTACAATGAGCTTTATTTCAGTACAGATGGTGATCACATCCTTTTTCCGCGAAACGGGGAGGTAAGTGAATATGGTCTAAAAACAGGGGTGATGCGCCACACGCAGCTTCCGGCTGGCTATCACGCTGAGATCGCAGGGGGGAACTCTGATGTCGTATCTATTGATTCAAGAGCCCAAAGGAACTGTTACGATGCCTCGGCGCCTCTGCTTATGAAGATTTCTGACAGCAGGACTTCGTATCAGGCCTTAGGAATTTATAAGAACAGAAAATTTCAGCTCCTGTTTCCTGCCGGTCCTGAATTTATAACTCCTATAGCCTCGTTTCCTAAGCAGAAAAGCTACCTGTATCTTCAACAGAACTACAATGTTCCTCCGGTCTTAATATTATATAAAGACCACAAGGAGCATGTCATTTATCGAACTAATCCGCAGGATAAGGCTATTTCAAAAATGCGGATGGAAAAAATACCATACACAAACTCTAAAGGAGTTGCAATGCAGGGACTACTGTATTATCCCGCCAACTATGATGCTTCGAAAAAGTATCCGGTGGTCATAGGAATTTATGAGGTTATGCATAATTTTGGTAACCGCTATTTAAAAGATGGTTTTTCCAGCTATAAGTTAGAAGGAATCAATTTCCGGTATTATTTGGAACGGGGATATTTCATCTATTTACCGGATATTATGTACGATGCGCGGGGTCCGGGCCGCTCAGCACTCGACTGTGTAGAATCAGCGGTGGCGGCGCTGAATGACCATAGGAATATTGATTTCGCCAAATTAGGGCTCGTTGGCCATTCTCACGGCGGCTATGAAACCAACTTTATCGCTACGCAAAGCAGCTTGTTTGCAGCATTTGTAGGGGGAGCCGGCAACAGTGATCTCGTTCGCTCTTACCATTCCTTCAATTACAATTTTACCCGGCCTTTTTACTGGCAGTTTGAGGAGCAGCAGTACCGCATGTTCAAATCATTTGCCGAAGATAAAAAGCTGTATATTGATAACAGCCCTGTGTACCATGCTGAAAAAGTCACAGGCCCTATATTGCTGTGGACCGGTACGAACGATCAGAATATCTATTGGGAACAGACGATGGAGTACTATCTGGCACTGCGAAGAAACAGTAAGAAAGTAATCGCGCTGTTTTACGATAAGGAAGACCACGGTTTCATCAATAAGGCCAATCGTGATGATCTGTTTGTCAAAATATCAGACTGGTTTGATTATCATTTGAAAGGCATAAAGAAAGACTGGATCGACGGCATAAAGCAATAAAAATAGGGTCTTAAACACTCGTTTGACCCTGAGGGTTTCGCTATTGAAAAAACAATAGCCAGTAGGCAGCCTGTAAGGATATCCATAAAAAGCCGTCTCAATAAGTATTGAGACGGCTTCCTTTTTAATTATTTAACAATTCGCTCTTTCAGTGCAGTCGGACATACACTGCCGTTGAGGTCATAAAGCGTTTCAGGGCCCATACCCACATTTCCTGTGCAGGTGACACCGCCTTCTGTATCACACTGTTTTCCGGACGGCACACACTTAATTGCTGCATTTGGCCGAAAAACGTGGCCCTGACGCGTAACTTTTGATGTGTCTTTGTTGATGTGTGTAGCATACGCACTTCCTGCTCCAGCCAGCACCATAACTGCTGGTAAAAGGAGCGTTTTTAAATTTTTCATAATAAAAATATTAAAGATTCTGCCTACTCTGAAACTGGTTTTCGGCTTCCCCCATTGATGAAATTCTCAGTCAGCGTCTGCGCAAAACGGTAACGTACAATTTCATTACCCGACAGTACAAAAAAGTGGGTGTCGGTGATTAACATCTGGGACATTCTGTTTTTTCCGCGGTGCTGTACATACATACTGCCCCAGTATTCTGCGGGTGAGGTGGTATATATATCCACCACCGCATTATTTCGCCATTGGTCCCGTGATTCGTACCTGCCCATTAGTCCGGATTCATTAAAAATCACTCCCCTGTGTATGGTCATGCTTCTGTTGACAAGTAGCGGAGGTTCGGTAAGTTTCTTCCTCCCATTCTTCAGTGTTGTCACTTTCAGATTAGCCGCAGCGATGGTGTCGATGGTTTTCATCTGCTGCACCAACTGTAAAGCGTTGTTGAGTTTCAAAATCTGATTTCGGTAATAAAATAAGTAATAAGCATTGCCAAAAGTGTAATCGAACAGCAGCCGTCCGTCGGCATCAAATCCGCCGTCTGCTTTATCAGTAAGCAGCATGCTGTTGATGTTGACTTTCTCCGCTGCTTTCAATGACAGGGTAGCGAGTGCGGTTTTTTTAGTGGCTTTTTCTTCTACCCGCAACATGAACTGCGAGGGTGATAAAGTAACCAACTGATCGAAGTATACCTCCTTGCTGCTTATTTCCCGCATCGGCAATGAAAGAGAATCAGTGTGAGATGCGTAGATGACAGGAACCGAACCATCATAGGCATACAACATCCTGTCCTGCACGGTATATTGCAAATTATTGAACTTATGGTTGGTTTCCGGAACCAAATCGAGGGTATCTGTCTTTTGAAGTGCATCGTTAATCCTTAGGAGACGGAACGGGGTGCTGCTGTTACCCAGATATATATGGCTGCCCGAGCGTCCCGCAAAATAATAAGAATTTACTTTGAGGTCGAAAGACTGCTCTTCCAAAATGGGATGATGCGGAAATCTTCGGGTAAAATTATTCGCCTTTTTCATGATATGTTCAGAAGAAAGAAAAAGGGCGACGATGCTGCCTGCTGAAAGCACTGTTATGATTGTCAGCGAGGTCGCTAATCGGCTCCAGCCGTGCGCCCGTTCTTTCTCCATCAAAATAATACCGTATAGTGCCAGAAGGACACTGCCGATATTAAAGACCAAATGTTGATTCCAACTCATTTTCTCCAGAATTCCTCCACAGGAGCAGGGTACAAAATCACTGTAATTCAGGATAAGCCAGATATATAGGGTAAATGCGGTCATCAACCCGAATGAAGCATATAAGCCGTGACGGCGAGTTACCGCAAAACTAAGAAGACCCACTGCAGACAATTCAAGAATGATCATCGCATAAGAGATTATTCCTGCATAAGCACTCAACAAAGGTGATCTTGCCAGCTGTACCTGAAAGTTTTTGAAATCCATTGCTTTGCTTAATGCCGTGTATGTGAACAAAAAAGCAAAAGAAATTGCGATAAGGTAGGGGATGTACTTGATGAATTTTTTCATGACCACTGTTTGATGATGTAAAATTGCGACATTACTTTTTCGAATACATTTACTTTAGAGGCAGAAGTATGTATAATAAAAACATTCTTATATATAATAAAGACGTTTATATGTATAATAGTGTCAATAGAATAATAAAGTCGGTATGGTAAAGTCACTGTTATAGTGCGATCCGGAGAATGCGGTGGAACGGAAAGTAGTAGGTTCTGTGGAACAGAATATAGAGTTGATAGTAATTTGCAAAGCCGTTTTTGTAGGCAATTTCCTTATAGCTCAAAGTACTCAACAGGAGGTCTTCGAGCACGGGAATCATCTTGATTTTAAGATAATGATGGTAAAAGGAACTTTCAAAAAAAGAAGAGCTGTCTTTTCGAAACCGCTGGTAAGACAGGCCTTTGCTGGTTACAAAAGCCCTTAAGGTCGCGTACTCACCAGGATCATACATTTCCATCATTTTCAGCAGATACCGGTACCTGTTATTTCCTATGGATGCGGGAGGTCTTGGGTAAACCGTCTGATGAGTTACAACGGAAATGGTATAATGGTGCTGCTTCTTGGTGACCACCCCCATAAAAATTTGAATTTCCTCTGAACTGATCCTCTGAACATGAGTGGGCAGAAAGAACCTGTCTTTGGAAGCCGAGCTAGCGATACGCTTATAAGATTCAGTGAGCAGTTTCATGATTTCAGCGTACTCCCCGTTGGGTGTAAGTCCTTCTTCTGCCTCCCGATAGGTAAATACAAATCCATTATGATAATATTCGGTTTGCTGATCCAGAAAATGAATAGCCTGAAACAGCCTGATATATTGTCGGATAATTTCTTTAGTTTGCGAAAAAATAGTCTCACTCGATAAATATAGGCGTTCTGGTGATGAATCACATAGTAAACAATAACGTTCAAATGCATTTTTCAGATGCTTTTGTAAAATATCAAGATGATAAGTGTTCATAGCTGTAGGTTCATATTAGAAAACTATTGCTATAATATCGCCAATTCATTGCGCATCAGATTTCTGTTTTTGTTCAGAAAACTTTGATAGCCCGTCCAAGGTAACTGGATTGGAATCGTCTCAGATCCCAGATAGTGAATGGGCGCACCAATCGATTCGGCCTCTATTCCTAAAAGCCGGATTGTTCGCAATAATTTGACGTCGCATTCTGCAAAGACAATTCCTCCTTGACTTTTTTGCGCAACTTGCAGTGCAAGTGCAATAAGCGTTTTAAAAATATGGAAACCTCTCTTGTCTGCTCCTTTGGATACAGCGAATCTGCCAATATGGTAAATGGGTGTTCCCGCACCAGCTAAATCTTCAACATTAATATTAAAAATTTTTTCTATAGGTAAAATTTGGTTAGGTGTTTTTTGGAATATTCTGATGCTCCCACAAATGATATTATTAGACATTGCAACGAAAATATGGGAGTTAAAATATTGCTTTTCTTGACACTGTCCCGCAAAGTGTGTAAGTTGAAAAGTTTAAGACTTGAGTTTTTTATAACTTGAGCCTTTCTTCAAATATAAGCATAAATTGATTTAAT